>Ga0179593_1551228_pt1 | contig 11419 bp, 17 predicted proteins | sample CZODoug2_1_08_16_FD_185931 | JGI IMG/M metagenome (GOLD analysis project Ga0179593, IMG submission 185931) | Vadose zone soil fungal communities from Angelo Coast Range Reserve, California, USA - CZODoug2_1_08_16fungal (PacBio error correction) | ecosystem: Environmental > Terrestrial > Soil >...
GGGGGAGGCCGAAAAGAAATCTCCACACTTTAAAAGATGTTCTTGCAGCTTTGTAGGCTGAAGAAAGGGCTTGAGAATGTACTGAGAGAAAAAAAAAAAAATCAAGAACGGAGAAATACTCTGTGTTTTACCGTCGCCTTGATAACTTTGGGGATGGCTAAACGAAACTTCAAAAACGAAAAGACCTTCCGGGGGGGAAGGGAAGGGTTTACTTGTGCCCTTTAAAAAAAAAGGGGAAAGTGGGACTCCCTAGGTCTAAAACGGGAACAAGGGGTTCGATAAAAACAGAACCTAAGGGGAAAAGACGAACTCTCGTGTTCTGAACGCAATCGGAGGATGCAGAAAAGAGCCATCTATGGCACGACCTAAGAAAGAAAAGTCACGGGGAAAAGGGAGGGGAACGAAATATTAATGCCTCCAAAATCAGAAAGCAATGACTCCGACTATCAGCACTGGGGCATGAGAAATTAAGAAAGCCACGTCGCTCATGGTTAGAAAAAAAAAAAGAACAAAAGAAAGCAGTCCAGAAATTATTTAGAGGAGTCAAGAAAATCTGTTTCGAAGGGACTACCACTGAGGACGAGTGACACTTGGGGGGAGATAAAGGCACTAGATTTGACCAAAGGAGAGCAGAGGCGCCGAAAAAGAGACCTTGAAAAAAAAAAAGAGGGAGAAAGGGAATCATCACAAACTACGTCAGAGCACCAGATTAAGCTTCGCTGATCGCGAGCGGATAGATCAAAAGAACTGAGGGGGGGATCAGCAGGTCGCAGATGGGCGGACAGGATTGTCTCAGATACGTGGCCAATATCAATGTCCAATCAGGGATAGAGGGGGTCCAAGACCGAGGGTAGGCCAACAAGTCGTCGCGTGGAAGAGACAGAGATTTGTCGTGAATGGGTTCTCCCGACCTCTGGGAAGGGGGGTAAATTCCCTGTCAGCGTCGGCGGGGCCATCCAGACCGCAATAAGGGGGAAAAAACACTGGGGCAAAAAAAGGGACCTAAACCTGGTCCCCATGTAGCCATCACTGGGAGACCTCTTATGGCACGAAAGTAAAAAGGTTGGGGTTGGGGGGGTTGGGGTTGGTGGGGTGGTGGGGGTTTTGGGGGGGGGGGGGGGGGGGGGTGTGGGGGTGGGGGGGTGGGGGGTTTTTTTGGGGGGGGTTTGTGGGGTTTTGGGGGGTGGGTGGGGGGTGGGGGGGGGGGGGGTTTTTGTTTTGGGGGTTGGTGGTTGGGGTGAGTTTAACCAAAAAGGGGCCAAGACACCGCCCAGCTTCCAGCTCCGGATTTCCGAGATCATATAGGCGGGGTTACCGCTTCAAGAAAAAAGAAGTAAGAGGCAAGAGGAAATGTATCATGTGAAAAAGGAGCGGGGCCGCGGACCAAGTGGGAACAATCAGAAAAAGAAGAGTACATTAAAAGAACTGAACGTAGGAGAACGACTAACCCAGAGCGGAAGGAGACAGACGATGTTGTTTTGTGTATTGCAGATTTTGTTGGGAAGAATGTTAGTCTGAAGGTGCAACTCCAGAGAGAAGGAGAGGCGGCCGTATCAAAAAAGGAAAACCCAAGGGGGGGGGAAAGGAGCTTTTGCGTATGGCGACTTTGTCAGCCAGTAAGGTCGCGGAAGCTTCGATCTGCGAAAAAATGAAAGGAAAAAGGGTTGAAGTACTACGAAATCGCATTAGTATAGGAGGGAAAGGGAAACGACATTGCTTCAGTCTTAGCCCTGGGTAGCAGGAACAGGTGCAAGTAGCAACGCACCGGGGTGCAACATCTTCCGAAGCCATGGGTTGGGAGGGGGGGGCTCTCCAAAAGGGGGAAAGGAGAGCGGGGAGAATTCAGGACAGCGCTGGACAAAGTAAAGTGAGAGATGAAAGCGCTTGGGTATCGCGGCAACTGAGGCACGGTCTATCTACGCCGGAAACTGATGGAGAGTCCTAAAAGGACACCACAGAAACAAGGACAAATCAAATAGAGAACTGCAAAAAGTCATCATAATGTCGATAACAGGGGGTAGGGGGACTCCACCTTAGTCGCGAAGGCTTGTGCTTTGGTCGGGGAATCTCGGTCAAAAAAAGAAATGAAAATGAAAAATTCTCTCTCACAAAACGAAGAAGAGATTAAAGGCCAGGGAGGGAAAAAGGGGGGGAAGAACCAAGGAAAAAGGGAGAAAGGAATCGGACGCAAGGTGACGTTCTCTCGGCGAGGAATTCTTCTGAAAGGGGGGGGGATTCTATGCCTGCTTTTGGTCCTTGTCTCAGGGTGGTGTTTCTTGACAAAGCAATAGAGAGGGAAAACGTATATACAGAAGGGGGAAAAAAGAAAAAAACAATGCTTCCATGTCGCTCATTGTATCCGCAACTTGTCTCAGACTTGTAAGAGGGGGGACTCCAAACGAAAGGCAGGCGATGAAAAAGTGGCGGAAGGGAGCCAGGGTTGAGAAGAGGGAATAAAAAGCTCCCTTGTCTGGAACTAATTGAGAAGAAAAAAAGGAAGACTGAAGCAGTTGGTGAGTGGGAAAGGGGAAAAAAAAGGGAAGATAAATCTGGCGTTATATTGGTACAGGCCAGAAAGGAAGCGCAGGGGAATAACGATAGGACTTAGCATCAAAGTCGCCATAAAATCCGCAAAGCTCGGGCAACAGTGGGGAGGGAAAAGATGATGGGGAGAAGGAGTAAAATACAAAGAAGGAGGGAGAGAAAACTCCGATTGAAAAAAAAGGAATACAAATCGTAGAAGAACAACAGAGGGACAATAGTGGGTTTTCTCAAGCTCTGGCTTGATTCAAGAACGAGAGGAGTACTGGTCATTGACTCTAGCCGTCCTTATGAGTGTAAAATCACGTCAAAAGAAGGCCGGTAGGTGACATACGTTGGGTAAACAGAGCAACTAGTTTGAGGAGGGGAATCTGAGAAGAATGAAGGAATTATCGGTCTGGAAAGACGTGTGTCTTGGGAAAATGGTTAGAGCGGACCCTCAAGTTCGATTGAGGCGTGCCAAGCCAAAGGAGGGGAGAAAATGGACTAAAAATGGATATTCCTGGGGCACATAATTGAGGACCATTTCTGTCTGGCGGCATGGGACCGATGCAGGAAAAACCAGGGAGGGGAAGGTGGGTTCAGGAGAAAGAAAGAGGTACGGGAGAAGAAACCAACGGAAAGGGGGACAACATAGAAAGGGGGGTGTCCTTGGAGAACACTGGGCCGAATATCTTAAAAGAGAACGATCTCTAGGAACTGGGGGAAACGGGTTAACTATCTGGAGACAATGCTTTGGGGGCCGGCTGTAAGGAGGGAATAAAAGAAAAAAAAGGTCAGGGGTGGAACGGAGACTAGCGCTAAATACGAGCTAATCGTGACCGTTCGGTAGTTTTGAAGAACTCTGGAAGAAAGAAGAATTGGGGTAGGGACAGTAGAGGCGGATACAGAAGGGAAAAGGAAGCCGTAGGTGGGCCGGGGGAAAAAGGCTATTAGTTCGCATTTATCCCAAGGAAGCTGAAGAAAGGGGGGGTACCCGGAAACCGAGGGAACGAAGAGACCTAAAGGCGGTCTTATTTGGCTCGGGGGGGAGGGGGTTTTATCGACTAAACACGGGAAGACAGGCATATCTTCGGCTACGAGAGGGGGGAGGATTTCTAGGGGAGTCCTTGAGGGGGAAAAGGGGGGGAGGCATTCATAGGTTTAGGTCAAGATAAATCTCATACGAATCGAAAAGATATCCAAACAAAGTGGTAGTGACCGCTAGCTGGGGTCGAATCGACGATTGGGAAGAAGAAAAAAGGGGGTCAGCTAAAGGGAAAGGGGGAGAATCGCTGATCGAGTGTTTCCTGCGAAAACACTGGGGGGAGGGAAGGGAATCCCTAAATTGAGAGAACGGAACAGCGTTTGGATGCGAAAAAGACGGTTCACTAAGGGGGGGAAAAGTGGGGGATGCCTCGTACTTCTGCGAGCATCCCCCTCAAAAAATAAAACAAGCGAGAAGAGTCTGGAAGATCAGTAAGAGGGCAGGGGAAGATCTCAGGGGATTATCACAAAAGAAAAAAAAAAATTGACAAGCGCAGAACATCGTAGAAGGTGTGGGGGAGTTGTAGTTTCCCGAAAAAGAAGGACAAAAACGGAGAGGAGGAAGAAAAGGATATTGTGGCCTGAAAAAAAAATCAAAAGGGCTAAGAATTCTCGCTTGGTAGAGAAAGAGGTGGGTTTTTGATGGGGGTGAGCTCCTTTAACTGAGATCATCACCCGCCCAGTCAGCTCTCACCAGAGAGTTTGAAAGGAGGCAGGGGGGGGATAACGGTGGATGGCAAAAGAAAGACGAGGACGGGAAGAAGAGGGTGAATTTTTAATGGGGAAAAGGATTAAAGGAAATTTGTAAGACCTAGGGCTCTGTGATAAAAGAGGGGGGGAATGAAAGGGGGTCGATCAACGGCAGAAAAGAATCGGGGGAAGCAGAAAGGAAAACGGGAATTCGAGAAGAAGGGAAAGGCAATGGCAAAAGACTAAATTGACGCCAGCTATCGTTCAAAATCAGCGGACTAACGCCCGTGAGTCTTGGTCGGGGGGGGAAAAAAGTGAGAAGCCAAAAAGGAAGCAACTGCGAAAACGACGAAACTCCCCCATCATAAAGGGGGGAACAAGGGGCAAAAGAGCACTGCAGAGGCGCCGCCGTGGAGTTAAAGAAAAGGAAAAACCAAGAGAAGCCATCCAAGAGACCAGCCAGGGAGGAGAACGGACCGGGAAAGAGGGGGAGAAAGTGAACGCTTAAAGGATCTTAAACTGTGGAAAGTTCTGGGGGACACGAATAGCTTTGACAAAATGGGGCACTTCGTCGCAGAGGAGGGTCAAAAAAAAAGAGACAGGACCTACAACAGAGGGGAGAGGAAGAGGAGTTCCCCACAAGAGAATCTCCAAATTGAAGTCGATTTAAAGCGCTATCGCTGCTAAATACAGGCGAAAGAGTCTCAGAAGGGGAGAAATTCTCAATATAAAAAACGGTAACTATGAGGAGAGGGGGGCCATCCTCACCGCTTTTCATCAAAACTCGAACAGAAGAAAAAAAAAGTGGGAGAGGGGGAGTTTGGGATTCACACCTACGAGTCGGGCCTGCATTCAAAAGGGAAAAAGCTCAAAACGGCGGCTGGGAAGGATCATCGTCCAAGCCGCAGACATCGGAAAGGGGAAAGGTAGGCAAACCGTACAGAACAAAAAGGGAAAAAATTTGGGAAAAAGGGAAAAAAGGGTAGTCACTTGTCTGGCACAACAGAGACACTCTCTAACCCAAAGTTTCAAAAAAACCACAGCAAAGACCGACCATCTCCGATAGGCCGAAGAAATTATTTGTCTTGGAAAAAAGAAAAAAAAGAGGGGGGGCAGAAAGGCGCAACTGTATCGTGCCCACTAGACGAGCGGACCAAGTTGAATAAACATAAACAGAAGGGAGTAATCGTCCCTCCTGCACGAAGAAGAGCTCCATAAACAAAAAGGGAAGAGAACCATAAAAGGGGGGGGGTTATTCTGTGCAGATTTGTTGGGGGATCGGGGTTCAATCGGAGGGTCAACTCTAACGCTAAAGACGAAAAAAAAAATAAAAAAGGACTCAAAAAAGACCCTTCCCTAAGGGGGCCGGCGTGGGGAGGGGAGGGAAGGGGAGAAAAACCCGTAGACGGGGAGAACAAGAAAGAGAAAACACTTAAAACATTAAAGCGTACATTTTCCGTTTAAATTAAGCAAACACATATCGGGGAAAAGGTGGACGGGAGGGGTAAAAAAACTGCAGTCGAAAGTTTATTAAGCATTAGCGTGTGCCCTAAAGGGGAAGGGGTAGCACAAGCACAAGGGAGAGGTGCACAGGAAATCATGCCTCACAAAGGAGGGGGGTGGAAGAGTCCTCCTCGGAGGGGAGTCAAGTCAAGGGGGGGAACTTGAGCAATGTCGTCTGAATACAAAGGAAGAACGGAATGGAGTCATGCGATGGGGGGGGGTTGGGATCGGACCTAAGGCCGCTGCTCCCCATCAGCCTGTCAAGTGCGGGGCAAAGGGTTAAAAAAAATCCTGATAATAGGACACACAAGAACAATTAAAACAGCAGACAAAGAAAAAAAGAACAAAAACCATGTCAGCAGATTGTCGGACATGGCCAGCTCATAAATAAAAAACCATTTGCGTCTCAAGTCTGTGGGGTGGGGTGAGGGGTCGATCTGGGGGAAGGGGGACGTTAAAAAAACCTACGTCCGTGGAAAGATTACAAAAGAAGGTCAGAAGATTAAACGAAGGGCCAGGAGGCCGTGCCAAAGAGAGGGGAAAAGTCAAAAAAATGGGACGAACGAAAAAAAAGGTGGAGGAGGGTCGAAGGTACAAGTCAGGGAGAAATGTGGGGGAGCGGGAGGGCTAAAGTTTTTGGCGCAGGTTTTCGTTACTTCAGAAGGGAAGTAGAGGGCTGAAACATGCGATGCCTGCCCGAGAAATTGTGGAAAGGGAAAAACAAAATCAAAAGGGAAGAAACTCAGGACTTTCTTACCCTTTGTCTTCCGACCTTGGGAAGAACCACGAATAAGCCGCTGCTAGCAAAGAAGATTACAGGTTTCAAAGGCAGGGGGCGTGAAGACTGTATGGACCAATTAAAACGGGGGGAACTAAAAGGGGCTACGTACGTAAGCAGGGAGGGATGGGTAGGTTACCGCAAAGTGAACGAGAGAGTGAGAAACGGGAAAGGGGGGACGCTTTACGGGGGGGGAGGCATAACGTCCGCGACTAGACGATACTGGGTTAGCAACAAACGCACAAGCTAAGGGAACACTTCGGGATTTGAAAGTCCGGGCAAAGCGGGGTAAGATAGCGATAGTTGCAAGCCGATTGAAGAAAAAAAAGATGAATGGAAAAAATACCAAACCGGAGGGGGTTCCGAGGGGGGAAAGCAGATCTGGGCTTTAGGCGGTCTCTCAGAGATGGATTCATTTAAGCTGGGGAGACCGTCATGGATTGGTACTCAACTGGGCCCAAGGGGGGGGGGGGGGTGGGAATATTGGGACGAAAGGGGAAGGTCAAGAGTTCATCTGACTATGGAGCGAAGAAGGATTTGGAACGGACAATATATGAAAAAGAAATAGGTATTATCAAGCGGGCGTGGGTTTGAAATTTGAGACAGGGTTCTCTTAATTTCGACCAAATCAAAAAAGAAATAAATTGGTCGAAAAATGGGGAAAAAGGGGATGTTCCGGGTGGGGCAGATAAATAAAGGGTCGCGTCAGATTCTGCCGGCGTGGGACGATGAGCTGGAAATCTGTACGCTGAGGTAGGGGGACATGTCAACAACTCGGTCGGGAGAATCCCAACCAAGAAAGGAAAGGAACCTGATCTCGTCAACGACTACTGAAAAAAAAGGTTGGAAGGGGGGGGGGAAGAGGCGATTGGAAAGGTGATGGACAGGATGGGAGAATGAGAGAAAGATAAAAAAGGGAGAAAGAAAAAGGTTTCGTACGCTAGCGAGTAAATGCGAAGGATACTTCTCGGTGCTTTATTTGTGGAGCCGGACCGAGACATAGTGTTGTTGGAAGGGTAGGAAGAAAGTATCTCCGGGGGATGGGGGGGAAGGGGGGGGAAAGTTGCGTGCTTCAGTATCAAAGTGCCGAAGAATTATCCCATTCAGATGAGACAGAAGCGGATATAAGGAGGCTCATTGTGGGGGGGTTTTGGCGGAAAAATCAGACCGGCATGTTCGAAAGGAGAAACCGAAAGTGGGGCTGATGTCGAGGGTGAAACAGGACAGTTTCTTTAGGGGAAAACAGAAGAAAAAAAACCCAAGCTCAGACGAGTCGCTAAGAGTCCCTAGAGGGGAGTTAAGAGGGAAGGAGGAGAATCATCCGATTGCCGTGACGAATCCGCTATTGATCGGGAGAAAAGATGGGAAATGCTGCGTTGATCAGAAAACTTGCATTGCCCAAGGGTGAAAGAAAGGGAGAAACGTAACCATCTGGGGGGGTGGGGGGCAAGAAAATAAAAATACCGTTCACTACTGGTCGTTTTGTCCTCAAAGAAGGAAAGGAAACCCGAGACAAAGGCGAAAAGGGAAAAAAAATCCGATGGGGGGGGAGAACTGGGGAGGTGGAAATGGGGGGGGGATAAAAGGGAAAGGGAGCTAACCCTCAAACCCTATGATGCGAAACTCACAAGTGGGCTTTGCGTGGGGGAGGGAAACAAGAAGGGGAAAGACTCAAAACACAACTTATGAGGAAAAAAGGGAAACGACCGCAAATCTAAAAAGTTCTCAGGGGGAGGGCAAAGGGAATCTCATGTGGTGAGGGCTTGACCTCCATAATGATCAACTCTCCCCGAGGAATCAGGGAGAAACCAGACTCAGAAAATCTATGTGGGTACGGAGAATTGGACGGTGGAACAGAAGGTGAGATGAAAACAAGACCGTACTGAACGAGGATGTTGGAGGGGGACCGCTTGAAACGAGGGAGTCAATCTCTGTTACAAGGGAAGGCAATTGCAAAGGGGGGATCAAACAGAGCAAAGATCCGCAAGAGAAACTAGTCACTTTCGTGTATGAAAGGAAGCTAGTAACGGCAGACGGAATGCTCACTAATTGAGCAATCGCGGGTCACTCAAAGAGTACTACAACTAGGGTATCTTTTATCGGGGGGGGGGGGGAAAAAGATAACAAAGAAAGAATTAGGCTCCAAAGAAGAAAAGAAAGAGGGAAGCAAAGGAAGAAGGACGAATACCTCGGCGTCGCTCCGTGAGGAGGCGATCAAAAACCACCCCCTCACAATCCGACCAGGACTTCAGTTCGAAGGGAAAAACAAAAAAAATCTGAGGCCTTCGTAAATTGGGAGAGCAAAAAAGAAGTCTTTGGCCCAAATGGGCGAAAAGGTCTTCTCTCGAACAGCATCTACCTGTCCCTAAACAAGTCTGTATATATTCAAAAATACAGAACAAGAGCAAAGAAAGAAGCATTTGACGCTAGCTCTATAGCCAAAACCGAAGCCTTTTCAGTAAGAAGTCGCAAAGAGGGGATGACCCTAGGGGGGAAAGAAAAAAAAATAGAAAATCCACTCATGCAAAGTTTCCAATCGGACGGCGTCTCAACCTCTTTTAGAAACTCTCGAAAAAGCGGAAAAACGCAAAAAAATGTTGCGTGCTGGAAGGGGGGGGTGCTAAGTCCGTTAAAAGGACTCATTACTTTCAAAGAGGGGTCCAAAATAAAAGCGCATTCGTCCAAGCCAGAATAGAAGTCTCCAAACAGGTAGCCAAAAATCCCCCTGGGTCCCATTTGTAAGAAGGTAGTCAGAGTGGATGGCACGACCTAAAAAAGGAACTTGTTAAAAATAAACTAAAAAAAAAAGACAAGCCCACCGCCGCTCCGATAATTCCGACATCAATGTTGGCAGTTTAACCCGGTGGAGGAAAAGGAAACTCGGTCCTATCTGGCATGAATTGAAAGGGAGGGAAAGTGAGAGTGCACACCGGGGGAGTACAAAAGGGGGAAAGGTACCCCGGGGGAAGGCTAAAAGAAAGGAAGCCTTAATTCCAAAGGAAGAGTCAAGGAACGCGCGAAAAAAGATCGTCAATGAGAACAACGACTATTGGAAGCAAGGGGGAGGGGATGAAGGTTGGGGTTGAGAAGGGGGGTCTTGGAAAAGTCAAGCTATCCGCACGCGGGTCGCCCCCGGATCCATCACTTGGCCAACCCCAAATTTTGACCGTCGCTGTGAGCGAGGAGAAAAAAAAATTATCGGGAGAGGACGCGACGCTGCAGAAAACAAAATTAACGCGTACAAATTTAGTTAATAACGCCAGCTCGCATATCGGGGTAACCGAAAATTTCAAAAACAGAGAACTGCTAGAAGGGGAAGGCCGTAGGGGCGAACAGGGCCTTTCAAAAAGTAAAAAAGGGAAAGGGGGACAGTCTCGGCCTCACTCTTGGCTGGGTTCAGCCGACGCGGCGGATTCAGGGAAAAGGTTAGGTCCTGAGACAATGGGAGAAAGGGAGAAGGAAAAGGGGAAATTGAAGCAGAAGGTTTTTGGATCGCGGACATCTCGTGGAAGACACCTATCAGGCTAATCAGAAAATTGCCAGGCTACTGACCGAGAGAGGAACACCATCAATTACAACAAAAGGAAAGAAGATAACAAACCAAGTCCATACAAAAGTTCGATAACGATTGGGCACGAGAAGGACTCAAAGAAAAAATTGGAATGGGGAGATGTCTTTGCTGGGGGAAGGGGGCCTAGACTGAAGCTAAGAAAAATACCTAGTCGTGTAATTAAGATCTTGGGCACCCAAAAAAGGGGGGAAGGGATAGGAAAAAGAAGAGTAAAAGGAGTACATAAATCCAGATCGACCCCGGAAAAAGAATACAAAGGTTGGAAAAGGATTTGGAAGAGGGAGACGTTATCGAAAATTCGACTGAGTTGGCAGTTCTCTTGTGCCTTCTGGTTTAAGGGGGATAGTGTGTCCTGAGGAAAGTGGAGTAGAAGCAGGGAACAAACTTCTTAGACGGAACTCGGGGAAGGAGAAGTGCCGCCGATCACCCCAAGCCATCCAACTCTATTGTAAGTTCTAACCGAGGGAAAGAGACATTGGAATACTCCAAGAGCGAATCAGGCGCGGAGCAAAGTGGTGGGATCAGAAAAAAGGGGAAAAGGAAAGTTGAGGTGACTACGCGGCTCCAGTTGGCAGGTACATGAACTAAAAGCAAAGATTCGTGGTAAAGTTCGCATAAGTTGAAGGTAATGCAGCTGGCTTTCCAGTAAGGGGTACGCTTTAAGGGGGGTTTTCCGGGGATAGAAGGCCGAGAAGAGAAAAGATGTGGGGGGGGGGGGGGAAAAGAGACAACCAAAAGCGAGGAAAAACAACTTCAAAGAAGTATGAGGCTGATGTATCCGGGGGGGGGGAGGGGGGAAACTAAGAAAGACCGGATAGCGGATAAACCTCTATTGAATCAAAAGGGGGGGATAACCCAACAAATAAAGAAAAAGGCAGGGGGACACTAGTCATTGGTGAAAGGGATCGTAAGGGGGGGAGGGCCTCAACTCCGCAGGAGACTGGTGATAAGCAGTATCCGTCAAATTATGATTGGGGGTACTCAAGAAAAAACCTCGGCGGTAGGGGTTACAGATAAAGGTGCTCTTGCATCGATGAAAGGTGATTACGGTTTAAACGGGAAAATATTGAGATCTCAAGGTGGAAGATGGGCAGGGGGGGAGTGGAACGGAAACGGAACAAAGGGGACTCTTGAGTGAGGAATAAAGAGGGATGTCGAAAAAAAAATGTGAAAGGAAAAGTTACTAGGGAAAATTGGAGGGAAGGGAAGCAGATTTCTGCGCTATGGACAAGGCTGGAAAGCGGGAAAGGGCTGAAGGAATGGTCAAGTACAGACTCGGGCGGGAGAGAAAAAAAAAAAAAAAATTCTGG
>Ga0179593_1608651_pt1 | contig 11419 bp, 13 predicted proteins | sample CZODoug2_1_08_16_FD_185931 | JGI IMG/M metagenome (GOLD analysis project Ga0179593, IMG submission 185931) | Vadose zone soil fungal communities from Angelo Coast Range Reserve, California, USA - CZODoug2_1_08_16fungal (PacBio error correction) | ecosystem: Environmental > Terrestrial > Soil >...
TTAGGGAAGTACCTTCTACGGATTTAATTTTGACTTGACACTGGTTGGCTATTACGGGAACTGTAAAAAGAGAAAAGCATAAGGCGTCCGGAAGCGAATTATTGGGGAACTATGGCGAAGTCTTTACCGTTTTCATCCGGGGAGAAGCGGTAAATAGAGATGAGTAAATCATGGGGTTGCGTCACGGGTAAAAAAAAAAATAGAAGCTCTTCGTGAGCACCAAAAGTGGGGGGGGCAGTTCATATGTGACAACCAGGGGAGTATGATTAACGGCACCCACAAAAGAAAAAAAAAGGGAAAAGTACATAAAATAAGATCATGAAAGGAGGGGTATTATCGGAGAGTGCCGGCCGCCAGTCGCACCTCAAGGAACCGGTCGTGGGCAAAGAGAGTCGACGCAAATCTCGCGTTTCGCCGCCGAAAAACCAGACATCAAGCCATCTACCCTGGTCGGGAAGGCGGCCCTTGGTCGCGCGGCGGGGAACGAATTAATTGCGCGGGGTTTTATAAAAAAAAACCGCCAAAAAGGACGGTGAAAAGTACAAACACGTGGGGTGGGGGCAGGCGTGGTCACAAAGGAAAGGGGTGGACTGCCAAATTTCAAGGACAAGGGAAAGCGAGTTTCGGGAAAAAAACGTAATGGAAGACCAAAAAAAAAGAAAAAACATCCGTTGCCACTGGGAGAAGTGAAATCTGAGAAGGGACAGCCACAACCGCCCACCCGGGCGGGGTTTCGGTTGACGGGATGTATTTAAAGGTTTCTCAAGCAGGGAGGACAAGGGTGGCGGAAAGAAAACGGCGAAGCGAGAATCGTGGAAACGTACTTAATCTGGACGGAAAGGGAAAGAGTGTGCAGGGGGAAAAAAAGGCAAGGCCGGGGACGAAACCGGAAGTTGTTTTTACACCCGCGGCACCCCTTTTCCGCGATGCTAAAGAAGGGATCGAACAACGTGGCGCACCGCGCGAAATCAAGCAGAAGGAAATTTGGCCAAATAGACACAAGGCAAATCCTTGGGGGCAAAATAAGAAGAAAAAGTGAATCTTGGGGGGAGTTGTTCGGCAGGCAAAAACGCGGCCTTGGGGGACGGAAAAAAGCGAGGAGGTCTCGTGAAAAGCCGAAAAAAGGGGATCATTTTTGTGGGTGTGAAGGAGGGGGAATGGAAATGGGGCGAAGGAGTTCCTACCAAGGATTTCTCTGGAGGGACGGACCCTGAGCAGAAACAAGCCTTTTGCAACCTAAAAAAAAAAACGACCGCCGCAAATCCAAGTTATACAAGGAGTGGGGGAAGCGAGGAAAAAGGAAAAGGTGCGAGCCACAAACGAATCCGGGACGGGTGACAAACAAGAAAAAAGGGAAGAGGTAAACGATGAGGTCAATAACGGCAGCCCCAGCTCTCCTTTCGGGACAGGAAAAAGGGGAAGCTAGGGAGTCTCAAACCGAACCCTGCTACCGCTTGGCCACGACCCAGCAGAGCAGAAGCCGGGGTGGTGACCTCATGGAAGACAGGGTTTGGGACTCAGGCCAATGCTTCAATGGCGAGGAGACCGGAACTCCGCCCTGCAACGCTTAGGAGTGGAAAGGGGAGGGGGGGATACCGCGGAGGTCGAATCGCGCGGGCGGATCGGCATATGAGAAATGGAAAGGGCCATCGGAGAGGGTCTAATTTTTAAAACTCTAGTTGCGAGACCCACCGTGCCGGCCTCGAGGCAGGGACTGTAAGGCCAGCCGCAAAAGGTGTGCGGGGGGTTTAAACGCTAAGGTCCTTATGACAGGTGAAAAGAAAAAGATAAGGTAAAAGAGGTGGAAGGTGTGCATGTGAGTTGAAAAAAATACAAAACTGCGCCAACGTACATACAACAGATCATTCATGGCCTAACCACTTGCCAGATACAGCCAAGCTGTTGTACATGGGACAGCGATGAACTAAAATCTCTGGGAGGCCTTTATTTCATTCGCGCCACATAGCAGGAAGACCGAGCTTTCTGGAAATTCCCTCCCGAAGACTTCTTTCCTTCAACCCAATAAATAAAAAAAAAAAACGGGGGGGGGTTGGTACACTCTAGGAAAACGTAACTCCAAAAACGGTAAACAAAGGAACCCTGGGGGGCCCACCATCGGGGTAGGGAGTCATTCAAAGCTTCCTTGTCCTAAAATCTTGCTTGGGACTTGTTCGCAGATTGGGTTTTGACTCGACTATTAATTTAAGCGGGGGCAACCAAAAAATTCTCCAGGGGGACGGAGAATTGAAAAAAAAAAAAATGAAGACTATGGGGGACATGGAAGACCAAAACGCGATTGTAGCCTCTTCCATATGGCAGCTAAGAGCCGACAAGAATCTCAAAGGGAAAAAGGGAGTTAAAGGGGAAGCAAAAAAGGTTGAGGGGAAAGGATATGTCGGTGCGGGGACCTGGAAATTCGTTAGCTGCCTTATATTGCGGAACGAGCGCCAACAGTTGTGCCCTCAATCGACGGGGGAAAAGAGGCTTGGATGGGGAGCGGACGGAGGGAAGAAACATAGCCAGGTTTTTTTTCTGCGGGGGGGAGTAAACAGCTCCTGGGAAAGAAGCCTCGGCCGAAGGCACCACTTGCCCATGACCCGCAACTGACTGCTGGGAGAAGAATAAGAAAGGTGTGACTGAAACCAGAATTCGGAAAAAAGCTAATTGGGGGGAACGTTTAACGAGAGCACGATCGGGGTAGACGAAGAAGGTTGTATAGAACCACAGAAAAATGTACATTCAAGGGGGAGCTTACCACGGAGAGTCCTATATCTCCCTGGTGTTCTACCTGCTGGCAATTCACCGTAGGTAAGTTGTTATGCGGGGCACGAAAATAAAAAGCATGTACACCCGCAACCTGGGGAGACCTCCCAGTCCTTCAATTACAGCATCACGTCAATCCCTGGACAAAGGGTGGGGAGGAGGTTTTTGTAACCCACCGCAAAAACTGCAGAAGAAAAGTCAGACTGGGAAAGGAAAAAACCACGATCCGCGCCCTGGGAAATCACTAGTAATTTGATTTCATCCACAGCCGGAGACCTTCGCTTGGAGGAGTGGGTTTTCATCAGAAGGAATGAACAGTCAGAAGGAGATTTGTAAAAGGTTGGAAAGTCCAACGAAGGTCAAGAGTAAGTGGAAACAAAGGAAGACCGCCGCTTCTGGAGAACTGGGGCGGCGCATCTAGAGATTGGTGGGTCAGTTCATCAGCTTCAGAGAAAACCGGGGGAGGGACCCGTTTAGCCAAAAGGGTGATGAAATGAAAAATAAGGGGAGCATCTTAAGGAGTGTCGGAGTCACAGAAGACCACCGCCGAGAACGCCGGCATCTAGGAACAAACAACAACGAACAAAAGGAGCGGAGAAAAGAGAGAGAGGGCAGGAAAAAAGGGCCTGGGTTATTGAAGGGGGAAGAACAGCATTGGAAGGGAGGGGACATCAACCGAATCATCACGAAATGGAGAAAAAACCAACTCTGTTCAGACGCCAAACTGACGGGGGAGAACAGTGGGACCACCATCGAAAATATCTGAGTCCAAGCCAAATAATAGGGGGCTAGGGTTTCAATAGAGGGGTTCGTCGGTCTTCAGGGACTTTAAGATTACCTTCTAGCTCGGCATCAGTTTGGAAAAAAGAAAACGGAAAAAAGCCAGGGGAAGGAAAAGGTGATGACAGGAAATAGTGAGATCTTCCAGTCGCCGTCGGGGGGGGGCCTTGCCAAAGAACGCGTGTAAAGGAAAAAACAAACCAATGCAGGGAGGGGCAACTTTCCCGCCCAACCAATTTCTAACACCGGTCTGCCCGGTAGAATGGGGGAAGGGAGGTCCGTAGAAGGTGGGGGGTGTAGTTCAGGATCTCCGATTTGTTCCCGCGATACTTCCAAGAGTACTCTGGGCCGTGAAAAAAAAAAACACAGTTGAAGAGTCGAGAGGAGGCCTATCTCGTGGAAAAGAAAGGCATCGGGGTCCACAACCGTTCATGTCCCCCTGGGCCGGGCGGCCACTCGTTTTCTAGAAGTTACCAAGGGAGAAGGGACTGGTAGGGTTACGAACCCTGGAGGGGGCGTCTTTCGACAGCTACAGAAGGGGGACTGTGGGCAAAAAGAAAAAAGCCAAAGAGAGAAAGGGGAGGATTGTTTAATCCTCCGGAAACGCGCCGGATATTGGGGGGGGGGGACAATCTCAGGGGTCGAAAGGCCGACTTTGAATACGAGTGCGGCTCCTCGACCTTGGCAATTCCGTCAGGGGCCATAGAAGCAATCAAAACCGAAGGGAAAAAGTTTTTCTCAAACCTCACCGACATATCCTGGGAACAAATCAAAAGCGCCGATAGTAAGAAAAAGACCTTGCATTGTCTTGGGACTTCTCGGAAAACGGATACGTAGACCGAGGTCCACCGCCCCCGCAAAATTTGTCCGGAAGAAGGAAGCAGCAAAATGCGGATGGGGTGGTCCTTTTTCCGCCTTGCAGGGTTGGGAATTTGGGGGGGGGGGGGGGGGGTCGAAGGGAAAGGGGAGAGGTGGGACAGGCCTTCACCGAGACCCATCTATAGGTCAGGGTCCAACCCCCCGGAGGGGCGAAACCACACACGCCCCAGTAGAAGATTCTCCAAAAAAACGGTGAGTAGGGGATCGTCGCGATGGGGTCCAATGGGCTGGCGTGTAAGGGGGGAAAGATGGGGACCCGGTGCGGTGTTGAGAAAGTACGCTGGATCGGCCTTTGCAGGAAAACCGAATGGAGGCGAAATGGCAGAGAACGGATAATCAGGGGGCAGCCTTTGTTGCGGTTCATCGAGGAGGGGATAAGATGACAGCTGTGGTTAGGGACGTACGTGGAGACAGAATTATATTGGGGACCGGTTTTATTGGGGCGTCGGCGACAGTTGTCGTCAACGAAGACCGACGCGCCTCAAAGGGAAACAGGGGGGAAAACTTTCTGGGAAAATCGTTGGTCCTCCGCCCACTTAACAAAACCTCACAGGAAAATTTGGTTCACGGGGACTAGGGAAAAACGGGAAGCAATGAGTAAAAGCAACTTTCAGGCCCTGAGGGGAAAAATCTGCGTGGTGACGAATTCCGATGGACGATAGAGGAAGGACAGGAAGGTAGAAAGGGTCACTTCTATCCGAGGACTACCATCCGTTCCTCAAGTCTACTCGAAAGAGCTTGTATAAAAAGGCAAAGAAAAAAGAATACTGAAGGTGCCTGCGGAAACATGGTCTTTAGGAACAATTAAAAGCCCGGGGGAAGTTAATCTCTGGCTTGTAGTTGGGGAAGGACCACTTGTTTGTGATTGTTATTTCTCAGTTTTTGCTTGCAGATCGTCCCACGGGATAGAGCCGGGTTGGGGGACGGGGAAACAGGAAATCGAAGAATCTGCCGTACAAAGGGATTTGGGGGGAACACGTGTCCGTATTCGGGGGAGGACGAGTGCGGGCCTCCTAAATGTCCATCCCCGAGGGGGGACCTGGAAGTTCTCCGTTTAGGTTTGCAATGCGCCCGAGTGGGTCGGGGATAAGAATGGTCCTAGGTTAAAGCCAATCGTCTCCGAATTTTCATGCAAGGTCCAGGGAACGTGGAGAACAAGAAAGGTAGGAAGAAAAGTGGACGCGAAGCAAGAAGCGTTTGGGTCCAAAAAAAGGGCGGGGTGCACCCTGCCGACCCCAGATAAAGCCGCTGAAAGGGGGGAAAAAAGAAGGGAAATCTGGGGAATAAGGCTGGCCAAGGCGTCTGCTTGATTTCCGCAGGAGGCGTAACGAAAAAACCCAGTTCGATACAGGAGCAAGTGAGTCCAGGGGAAAACCACTGTTGTCGTAGTAAAAAGAATAGGGAAGGATGTAAAAAATCTCTGAAACCGGGCAAAACAACGATCAGACACGTATTGTGTGTTAAACGCCCGGGTGGAGCGAGACCTCTTTCCGATGAATGTGCGGTGGAAATGGTACAACGACATCCCAGAAAACGACGGGAAATCGACGGTGGCATAGGTCGGCAAGCGGGAAGAGCTCGTGGACGGAAGAAGGTGAAGAAAAGTGACCTTGGCATTGAAGTGCGGTTCGTGACCTTTGGCAGAACGCCTGGGAACAGGGGCTGAGGGGAAAGAGTGTGAAAAAACCAGGACAATGAATTGCCCGCCAGCGCCGCGTACGAGAATGGCGGAACTAGTAAAAAGACAGAGGGCGGATTGATTGGTTTCGTGGCGAATGGATTCTCTCAGGGGGAAAGAAGGCGGGGGAAGGGGAGGAAAAGTGCGGCCGTCTTTGTCGGAAATGTCAGAGAGAGAGAGAAAGGGGAGGCATTGGAGGGGGTGATTTTGGCCATCGCTTTCCCAACCATCATTCGGGGGGGGCACAAGCATTGAACCAACCTCTGGGGAAGAGAGAAGAGGAAGAACCCGTTCGCCAATCCTGGAATTGAACATCGCAGAAACAAAGCTGGATCCGAGGGTTAGCCGGAAGAAGAAGTACCGTCGGAAGGAAGAATAAACGGAAGCCGGGGACGTGTTTTGGCGACTCGGCTTTCCGGAAAAACGGGAAAAGCCCCCCCCCCAAAAGGACTCACAAAGGAGACCGTCCGAGTTACCTTGAGGAGAGAATACCAGATTCTAGCAGGAAACCGGTAACCTTGAAAAGGGGGAAGTCGCTCAAATGTGAACCTGGAGAAATCGTGTATGGAAAATTAGCGCAAGAGGGGGACGCAATCGCAAACCAACAGTTTGAGTGAGGGATCATAAATCCCGCCTTAACGCGGTTTGTCCTCGGAGGCTGGGGTCGGGAACATATAGGGTAGAAAGGTGTGGTCACGGTTTTGCGCGGCCAGGAACGCAACGCTCGAGATGCGAGGGGGACAGTGTCCAGGAAAAGTCAAAGGAAGGGAATCGCTGAAACCGATCAACGACATGTAGCGGAACAGAAAACCACATAGAAAATAATAGGGTTAGAGACACAAGACAACAACGGGAGAAAAGGAAAAAGGATAGAGAAACTATTGAGGAGAATGGGGTTCAGTGAGCAGACAGTTCCGTTGACTGAAAGAACACCATGATCTATGGCCGAAGGACCTGACGGCAGGGGAGTGACCCGACGCGACGTAGGAGTGGCGCTGGGGCCAACTTTGAACCTTGCGTGGAAGAGAACACCTAGGAATTTTTTTCAGGGGACCAGCAATGACCGCAGCCAGGGAAAGGGAGGGGTAGGGAGGGTGATAAAGCGCCCGAACTCGGGGGTGTTTGCTGGGGGGCGATGCGCGCCAGAGAGGGGAAATTTTATGAAAGACTGGGCCGAGACTTGGGAAAGTGAAAAAGTTGAGAAAGGCAGAGGGGGGTGTACTAACGGTTTTTCACTTCCGTAGATCTGCTTCCATCGAGGAGCGAAGAAGAGGGGACCGGTAGTACTGTGAGGATTTGTGCCTGGGGGGGGCCAGGAAGGGAAAGAGGAGACAAAAAAGGGAACACGGCTTCCGGGGGTGGGGTCCGAGGCTAGGAATTGAAAACGCGTTTTTCGCCGGAAAACCCCCGACGGATCAAAAGGAAGAAAAGCAGAGGAGGGGACAAGGTCGACTGCCGTGCGTTACCCCGCCCAATTAAACGTTTTTGGGCGGACCTTGGCAAAAAAAAAAAAAAAAAACAAAGAATCCTTTAAAAGGAGATGAAAAAAAAATCAAAACTAGTAAAGGGAAAGAGAAATTCATAGTAAGGCTAAGGAAGGATCGACCCAATGCCGCATTCTCCCGGGGACGTCGGCCGGAAAAAATCGAGAGACCAGCTCTGCAACCGGAAAAAAAACAGCAGGCGACCGGGAGGGACTGGGCCCCGGCAAGGGGAGGCCATTAGGCGACTCGGCGCTGGAAGAATTCATTGCGCGGGGGGGGGGTTGTTTTTTGAAAAGACCCACGCCACAGGGAGGAACAGGAGACAAAAGACTGGGGTTCGCCAAGGACGATGTTAACCTGCACTAGGACAGGAATCGATAGTCGAGGAAATATCAAAAGAACCAGGAAAAACGGGGGTTAGAAAGGCAGAGTGCGGGGGGAAGACATGTGGCACCGCCAAAAGATCGGGGAGGGAGGGGTTGCGGGAAGGTAAGTTCGGCACAGTAACAAGGGCAGAAACGGGTGGCAGGAAGGAGATGCGTGACATCACAACAACCTGTTGGGAACTGCGACATCGGTGTGTGACTCAAGTGGATCGTTGCAAAGGTCCAAGATGGTGACCGGCATAGAAGGGTGTGACGGAAGAGAAAGGGGGGAAAGAGGTCCCTTGGCAAACCGATGCGCGGCCTTTTGGGAGAACTCAGGAGGAAAAAAGCGAAGCAAAAGAAAAAAGGGTGGCAGAAAACAGATTCATCGGAACAAACATCATCGCCCGTAATGGCAGGGGTTTGGTGGTCGGCAGGCCCACGAAACCTTTGGCGCCCCAACGAAGAAAAATGCGGAGGGGAAGAGAGAAACAGGTTTTGGCGAAAAGGAAGGACTGGCATGAAGGGACGCGAATGGGATGGGCCCTCAGAGGGAAGACACCGGAGAAAAGGGAAGCACCAAAGTCTGACGAAAAAAGAAATCGGAAGACAGGGGATCCGATTGGACATTATTTTTCGTCACACCCGAAAGGAGAAGGACTGGTGGAACCTCAAAAGAAGAGGGAGGTAAAGAACCGGCCCAGCTTCCTCTTGTGTGGACATGATGAAGGAGGGGCTAAGATCGGAAAGAACAAAGGCGACGCCGGGACCAAACGCCCACAAGAGCCTCAACCCGGGGTCGAAGAAGACAAGGACGTGGCAGGTTGCGCAGGCCCAAACGATGCGTGCCTGGGGGACCCCCTCTCTCAAGGGGACTTCGCCCGAGGCAGGGTCGTTATCCTCGAAGACACAGGCGGAAAAAAGCAGTTGAGAAGGGGGTGGAGGATCGTCCGCATCTATTTTTTTGGACGGAAGGCAGCGAGGAAGTGAACGGAGCAAGCGGCTGGTTCTTTAAGAGCACCGCCCGGCAACATGTGAGTGAAGAGAAGTGGACCAACATTTGCGATCAGGGAGGGTTGCTGGTTTGGGGGAGTGGACGGAAACAAATGCGCAGAACGACCTCACCTCTAAAAATCGAAGTCATGGCGACCAAATGACCAAAAAGAAGGGGACCATACAGCCGCAGGAGGAACGCAACAATCTGTCTACCTGGATTCAGTCGCGAAAGGAATAGCCGTCCCACCCTTCCAGGGGGGCAGAGCAAAAGATAAGGGGGGGAAACCAAAACAAAAGATCGTCGGGACCCCCCCCAAAGGCGAATGACCGTAACCCAGCAGACGAAAGCGCTCCGAAACGACACTAAACTGTCGAAATCGTTGGAAAAGCCGGTTAGAGGGTTGGGGAATGAAGGACCTCCGAAGATGCACGTGAGGCACAATACGGGCCAAGGTCCACTCGGTTCAAACGGCCAGCCGGGGAAAGACCCACAAAAAAAAACATCCGCCATGCATTCTTCTGCATGAGGACCCGAAGGGGTCGAAGGTTGAAGGGGAGACCGATTAAGCGAAGGTTTCTGGTGGAAGACCAGAGGGGAAAGGGACGGCAGAAAAACAGCGCGTTTCGCTTTGGGGATCTGTCGGTGCAGAGGGAGAACCTGGGAAGACCGCGCGGCAATCTTTTTCATGGACCGAACCGAAAACGGGCGCGGCGAGGGAAAAAGGACTTGGCACTGGAGGGGCCCGCGATGAGCAAAGGACCGGGATCTTTGGGGGGAGTCTGGAAACAGAGCCTGGGGGGGGCAGCTCGGCGTCCTGAAAACTGCCCATTCCGAAACTGTCTCAAGAAACTGGGGGAGAGCCAAGACAGGGGTGGAAAGAGAGGACCGCGATTGAGGGAACGAGAATCACGCTCACCTGGCCTGCCGAATGACTGTGGTGGTACGAGACACACGATGGACGAGAAATGGAAAAAAAGAGCGAAGAAATAAGGCACCTCAACCTGCTGGCGGGACCCGTCCCGAGGGGGGATCGCGAAAAGCCTCATGGTCGACCTAAACCGTACGGCTACGGGAGGGAAAGGACGCAACCGGGACAAGACGGGTGGTCTAAAAGGCGCCGTTTGGGGGAAACCGACACGTGGGGAACGCGTACATGCCTAACGGCTGGAATCAAAAGGATCGCGAGGGGAGATGTTGGAACCCTGGAACAAGGAGGGATAAGTGAGCCCCTGGAGGACCGTTTTAAAGAACTGGAATGACCCGCCAACCGAATTATACTTTTCCGTTACATCTTGTGACGAAAAAAAAAACTAACCATCTAAGTGAAAAACCCCGGAAGCAATTCGGCCCTTCTGATGCAAAGGGGAAGGGGGGGGGGTTGGGGAGTCCAGCTCAGGCTCAGAATATTTGGTCGTCGCCAGAGGTTGGGAAAAATGATTCAGGGAGCTCAGCTTTTCGGAGGCAAAAAAGCAATAAACAACCGCAAAGAAGACCATAACAAAAAAAAAAAGGGGGGGAAAAAGGAAGGAAAAGAGAAAAAAGATGCCGGCCAGGGGCGGCCGTGGTATTGGGTTGGGGCGTTAGCAAAATAAACCAATCCATATCAGAGACCCGGGAAGAGAGAAAAGACATGGGGAGAAAGAACTGAAAGCGAGAGCTGTATGAACCTCAAGGGGGACCACCATCGCAATAGCTTCGCCCGCCAAAAGCTTAAGCGCGGCCTACTGGGGGAACTCGAGAGAGGGATCGAGAGGAAAAGACACTTGAAGGACTTCGAGAAGATGGTCATCAGTTGTTCGATGAACCGTCCTCACATCGACGTCTAGAGGTGTTTCGGGGGCACAAGCAATTCCTCGTGAGAATCCCAGCCAAGCTCCATCGGGGGGGGCTTCCAGCGCGGGCCCTTTAGGGAACCCAAGTGGGGGGCTGGTCCAAAAGTCCAATGTTCGACAAGAGGGGTGCCTTGCCGGGGAGCTGGTACCTAGCCTATGGGTCTTCGCGGTTTAAGGGTGTTCGACAGCCGAAGGAGGAGCAGAACCGTTAAACCACTTTCCTCTCCGGGGAGGGCCGGTGGAGGCCATCCGAGGGTCGCCATAGGGGAAAAGAAAAATAGGCCGAGCTCTTTGAAGGGGGCGGGTGAAGTCCAACATATAGGGTTGGGGGGGGAAAAAAAACGACAGTCCTTCTGCCGACCGCCCCACGTGTAAGACGCGTAGAAGAAAATCTCGTCGCGACAAAAAACCTTCGGGTCGAAAAGGTAAAGGACCGGGAAAAGAAAGAGCAGCAGTGGGGATTGGCAAGGTTAAACAAGGCGCCCGCAAAATGCGGCTGTTTTAAGCCTCCGTAAAGCTAGCCCGGAGAAGAGCGGAAAGAGACAAGACGAAGCTTGATCATTTCCGCGCGCGGAAAAAACCGGGGGACGTCGTCCATGCCAATAGAGCCGCTAGGGAAAGGGAAGACCGAAAGACAGAAA
>Ga0179593_1340937_pt1 | contig 11418 bp, 13 predicted proteins | sample CZODoug2_1_08_16_FD_185931 | JGI IMG/M metagenome (GOLD analysis project Ga0179593, IMG submission 185931) | Vadose zone soil fungal communities from Angelo Coast Range Reserve, California, USA - CZODoug2_1_08_16fungal (PacBio error correction) | ecosystem: Environmental > Terrestrial > Soil >...
CGAGGGGAAAGGCTCAAAGACTAAAAAATGGACGACGACGGCAGCCCGGACACCCGAGAGGCCGCAGACCCCACAAGTTGTCGACGAACACCCGCCCATCAAAAAAACTCCCTCACTAACCTATCGAATCCGACTACCATGTAGACGAACTTGGCTTCTCCGAACCGGGGGGTGGCAGAGACATGGGTTAGTAGTAGGAAATTCGGCCAAGGGAAGGAAGCCTGGAGTGAAGGGAAAACCCTACGTCTAGTGGGCTTCAACTTCTTGGGAGGATAACACCTTCGGTTGAACTCGTCGGTGGCCTTAACAGTCGCCACCCGCGGCGACCGACGGCCTCAAACCTTTTGGCAGGGTTGCTTTACGTCGCCGAGGTAACGTTAGTCAATTATCCTTCATAAACTTCACCGGCATAGTACTCAGAAGGAGGAATATCCGCGCCCCGAGTGCAGAAATCTTGAGGGGTTAGCCGCGAGATGTACGTTCCCGAGGGGGCCTATAACTGTTGGGAAGGAGGAAGGAGTCTGTGGAACCGCAATTAAAAGTTCTGGTGCGAGTTGGGCAAAGTATGAAAAGCGAACAGTTGCCACCTGACTCATCGTAGACAAAAAAGCACAACGTAGTCACTTATCAATTATCGGTCAAACCGGGGAACCCTGAAGCGAGAAGCGCTCCGTCAGCTCAGCTTCATCTCTTAAAAGCACCTTAGGCACACGGGCTGCTCTAAGAACTGGCCGCAGAAAAGGACACCGTCTGTTCCCAACGGGTCCAAAATCGTCAATGTGACTAGAACATAACCAGAACCGGGAGAGTACTTACTCTCCAACAATAGAGGAACATTATAACTTCTTCTTAAAGAATGTAGGGACCTCTGTGCCGAGAAACGTATCCCGACCTTCGAGGGCAGGAGGAACACGGTGAAGAGATACGATGCGCCGAAATTCTACCTTCTTAGAAGGAAAACCACGGGTTCAGGTCTCTACGGGCCGTAGCGTCCTACGCACCCTTCGCTAGACACAAAATAAAACAGAAAAAGGACGGGAACGAAAACCTGCAGGGGGTCAGCGACCAGAATCGAGCCTGGGGACTTACGGAGCGGTTGCCTTACACGGGCTCGCAAACGGAGGCCAAAAGGGGAAGAATTCATTCGCCTTGGGCCAACGGCGCCAAAGAGGGAATCCAATAACAAAAGAATGCTCGCCGTCGCGTCGGGGAGCCGTGGGGGGGCGGAGGTATTCAGCGAGGTTCACGGTTTGCGTCTCACTCATCCTACTGATTTCAGAACTGGTTCCCTAGGTGAAGCCTGAAAGACGAACAGAGCAACGTCTCTCTTAAACTCAAGCTACTTACCTTCCCTGTCCTTGGAAGCTAGTACGGGTCCAAAGATGAATGAATGCAAAGCATAACAAATACCCTTAAAGAATCCTCAATTGAGATATGGGGTTGGCACCATATAACTGATCATCGGTCCTCCGGCTGGCTTGCTCGAACCTGTCTTGGCCCCCATTACTAAATCATAGGGTCTTTGGAAGCTCAGCCCTGGTTACCAAGGGGACGGGTTTTCTACAAAACCTCAACTTCTCATCCATGGGTTCAACCGCCGAAGCGGACTCCCAGTTCGTCCCATGCGTCATGGGACGTCTTTAAAAAGGCTTCTGCCGAGATTAGAATCCCTACTTCATACAAAAAACTCGGCTGTGTTAAACGTATAACCTCGAGCGTGGTAAGCGCTGTTGTGCGGAGCGGGGGTGGTCTCCGCTGTACTATTTGCCGCGAAATGCTGAGAAGTTCTGGACAGACGTGTATTAGAGGGTGTGCTGAGGAGCTGCTTTATGCCATTCGAATGGCCAACTCAAAGGGGTCTCTCAAGCGTCATACCGAATCGAAAAAGGTTCCGGTGTGACTTGAGACAGGTGTGGGTCCATAGGCTATCACCTTGGGAAGGCCTCAAAAGGACGCAAAAAAAAGACTGCAAGGCTGATATCTATTTTCAGTGGTGGAGGTCCGCACATGGGCAAAGGTACTGAGGAACGGTTCAGGGTTCCATTCAGTAGCAGAAGGGGAACGGGCCAGAGCCGTTGGCCACCTACGAAAGAATCAAAGGGGCACGTCCACAGCACACTCCAAAACCTGTATCTTGGCCGACGGTAAGGGAAGCTGGAGCTGCTCGCCCTCCAAACTATCCACCTCCGACTTCCCTTCTGCAATGGAGTCTCCCGGTATCGCATCAGAGGTCGCAGCGAGAAGCCCAAGGATCTTGAAAGGCAGGTCTGGACCTGCCTCGCGCCGGCGAGCCGGAAGGAGCGGCGGTCAAAGCATCTCGGGGTGGCTCAGGTCGTCGGGCTGTGAGCGAAGACCTCCGGCAGAAATTTTTCTGGGTAGTTATGCTCTGGTAGCACGGGAGGTCCGCGTGGGACTCTCTCACACAAAAGGGGATATAAATAATAGATAACCAATCATTTAGAGGGGACGAAACATCTCCTATATATCCGCTCTGAACAGACCCCGCTCCTTTGTGGGGGGGGGGCTCCTACGAAAGGCCTACGCAAACGGCAATAATATCCTGAAGCGTCTCCATGTCGCTTCCCCTTCCGATCAAGGCCCTAAAACGTAGGAGGTCACCTAACAACCCTAGATCTTCCGTTCAGCACGAGTTTAATTACTGTAGGGAACGACGAGACAGGGTGGCAATAATTTAGGAGAGTTCTATTGATTTTTCGAACAATGCATGCGCTACCGCGGGTCAACAGGATAGAGCGGGCGCAGCTCCATTGAGATCGTTAGGTGGACGCTCCGGGGGGGCGTGTGAATCCAGGCAAAGGCGTGAGGGTACATGATCGCCTAAATGGCCCGCAGGTAAGTCCACGGAATTTTGAAGTTGGGCCACCACGTTGAAATCGATAGAATCTCAAGAAGTTCTTCGTGCTTCGAAGGGGGGAGACTGCCATTGGGTCTAGGTTCAGACCATCGCGTGAGGGCGTCGTAGCGCGCACGAACCGTCGGACTTGGGGTGCCACTGCGAAGCAGCATCTCCTGTGCAACCAGATCTTCAGTAACCGACTAAGTAAGCACTGGGGGCAGTGTCCTTCTAGCCGAGCTCCGAGCCGACAAAATGGACAAGAAAGAAAAGAGGGTTCTGAACTTCAAGGGGAGTCTTCCAGAATGGTAGAAGTATTCACCGTCTGACAGAGCCGCGGAAAGAACACGGCTGCACTCATGGGCCAACGGGGGGGAAAATTCGGCGGTGTCCAACTGAAAATAGGCGGATTGTCGCGGCAAAAAAAAACACCAAAAAAAAAAAAAAAAAAAAAAAAAAAAAAAACACCACAAAACACACACACAAAAAGGCTCGGCAGATGTTCCAGGGCCGGGAAGGGAAAGGCCAGGCCCCCGACACCTTTAAGGAGATCCATCGACGTCTGGAACAAGCCAGGTCCTAAAAAGAGGTCCCGTTCCTGGTAGGTCGCCACGCAGCCGAGTCTCTCAAATAGAGTGCGGATCCACTTGACCTTTTGAGGTTGAAGCACACTAGCCGAAGGGAGAAAAAGGCATCACAAAAGGTCCAGAAGCGCGCGTGTGTCGTCGGCGCCAGGCCTCCCAGTGGAGCCCAGTAAAGGCAGGTGGCGAGCATCAGAGCCCGGTGAGAACTCTCATGAACGTAACAGCGCGGCGTGGATCCTCTTCGATCTGCGACCTCCGGCGAAGCTTTTGGGGAAAAAACCCCGGGGCGTCGCAGGGAAAAAGGAGACATGCATGAGAAACCGAAAAGATGCTGGCCTCCGCTCAGAAGACAGCTCGTCACAAAGCTCGATTCGTCGCGCGGCAAGGAAAGGGGAAAGCGGTGGCAGTCCGCCAACTGGCTGAGGCGTGCAGGTGGGGTCAGGAGACGGCTCCTGGAAAGGACAGCAGACCAGAACACGGGTAGGGTCGCGCCGTAAGCCTATTGGACTCCTCAATCACGTCCCTAAACAGGGTCTGGGGCCCGCGGGGGGCGCTGCGGTTAGCGAGCCATTTCGGGTCGCGCGTGTAGTCGCGACGATGCATCGGAGCACTGAAAACGAGTTGGGGGACCCCGCGTTCGGGTAAAGCATCGGGGGAGCGTCGGGTCCGGGCAAAAAATTTCGTTGATCAAAGTAGAAACTGTGCTTTGGAAAAAGTCCAGGCGACGGCTCGACGCGCGATATTCCGCGCAAAAAGGGGGAAGGACTGAGCGAGGTCATCTGAAAAATATGCAGGAGCGCATTGAGGATGTGCTCGAGAAGAAATCTAAACTGCTTGGGGTCGTGTGCGGAGAGGCGGGAAGCAAGATCAACGTCAGACCCCGCACCGAAGGAAGTCGTTCACAGGCCCCTATAAGTCCTGGGGGGCAAAGCGTCCCTCTTAACACAGCAAACGGATCATGCCCTGAACTACGGTCGACCGGATCGCAGGATTCGTGGAAAGGCATCAATGGAAACGTTGCGGGGAGAAACCCAGGCCTGCTCGACCACTGCTGGAAAAAGAAGGGAACGCGGCTGGCAGGGGGGTTTTTTAGCGCGCCCCTGGCCGTCTGGTCACTAGCAGACTGGAGAAACGAAAAAGTGAACCCACAGCGAAGGGTCGTGGTCAGCCCGCGAGGTGACATGGCAGTGGGAACTCCTCGCGCTGTAAGCGGGCTTAACCTCCACACAACCCTTTTATGGAGGATAAAGCCCAGGTCTTCTCTAGGGGCGATCTAGACCGGGACAACCTGGTTTAATCTGGTGCGGCTCCTTCAGGTTTCTTACTGGTAGTACAAGGTTAGCGCCGGTACATCGTTATGGGTCCGGGCCTGCCGCTGACAAGGTAGGAGAGGAGGACCCGAGGGGCGTTTGCGTGATCAAGAGACTGTTGAAGCGTCATGAGTACGTCCCTCGTTCTTTCGGGTGTCGGTCCATCCAGAAGAGGGCTGGGCCGGCCGAAGCCGAGCGCGAAAAACCAGGAGGCTGGGTGATCCCGAGGTAGCCAGGCCCAAGACCGTCTGTCGTTAGCCAGAGTATGGCAAGGCCCGGCGGTCGCGTCCAAGAAAAAGGAAAGGACCCAGTCCGAGGAAATCCTCTATGGATGGGGTCTGACGGGATCCCTGCATAAGCGGCCGCCTCATAGAGACAGGCGACTCAGCCACGTACCTGCCATAAGAGGAACGGATGACGTCTTCGCGTCGACAGGACTAGAGGCGAGGCTCAAAGGTGTCCAGGAGGTCCGGTCGTACAACCAAGAATTAAGAAAAGTCTGGCAGATCAAGAACGGCAAGCGGGGGCAGAGGTACAATCAGGTTTCGGGAACTCAGGCCGTATCAAAATGCACAAACAGATGGGAGAGGATGCTTGTGGAAAAAGGTAGCATCCCGGCCCGCGGAGTCTGGAAGTGATGCCGGGGAAGCCCCCGCTGCGGATGCAGGATACGGAAAACAAGATCGATTGTTGCCTGGCCATGGGCGCGAGCATGGGGACAGCTGAGACAGACGAGCAACCAATACCGGGGCTACGCAGCCCTTCGTGGCGGGGGACTTCCGGTGGAAGGGACCTCCTTATGAAAGGGGTAGCGCATCGTTATGCAGTCTATTCTGCAGCGAGGCAGGCAAAACGCAACCGGCCCGGACTCGGGCCACATGCATCGGAAAAACTCGTCTGGAATCTGGCTCGTTCGCTGAATGAGGGAAAAAGCTCGCCGGGAGGAGCGCGGGCAACACAGCCGGGTGCGCATGGCAAGCGGGCATCAAGAAATAAGGAAAGGGGAGCAGAGGACTCCGAGCTCTTATTCGCCGGCGCCTAGCCGTTGGGGTCAAGGCACCAAACAATTTCCGGGACGAGCGGCAAGGGACTCTGGAAAGGGCTACTTATCAACTACCGGTCAACCCATAGAGGGGGATCTGGTACAGAGAATAATACCATTGGCCAGGAAAGAACCCCGCCACCCCAGTGTGTACTACCGCCCGACACCAACCTTCTCCCTTAAAGCAGCCCCATACAGCCCTGAGAAAACGGTCTCCTCCGTACAAGGTAGGCCCGCTTTCACCGGGTGGGTCTGCTTCGTGGGTTCATAGGGAGGCGGAAATCCTCCCGCGCCTGCGGGATGCGTTCATTTGACATGTCACCTACCTGGGCTTTTTCCGACCCTGCTGTGGTGAATTTTATGTGGAGACCCCGGAATGTTAACGAAAAACGGGTATTGGCCCTAATCATTTCTTCACAAAGGAGGAAGGCCACCCCCCTCCTGGACATCTTGCTTAGGGGGGAGAGGCGTTACGGGGAAGGGATTACTGCCTTAGACACACAGGGGAGAGTCTATAATAAAGTCCACCCTTGCGCATATGCCCAGGGAAATGGATCCGCGGATAAGGTGGACGGTAGCTGTCCAACTGGTGGGACCGCGGGAGGACGCCAGGCCTGCAGTGAATGACTTACGGGGCGGGTCCCGGGTAGGCGAACAACATGCTGGCTCGAAATGAGACGATCGTCAAAACGGAGGCACCTGCTGCGCGGCGCACAGTCGGCGGCGCTGGAATAAGCCGCCAGCTCAGAAGAACGCGCTGACGCTGCTGCCGGGAAGCCTGCTCGTGTCTCAAGACTGGCCCGGAATACGGGGGGGACGACGCCGCGATGATAAGCGCCAAAACTGTTCAGTCCAAAATCAGGCCTGTTACGGCGACCAGTCCGAGGGACGAGGGGACACTCGCGAACGAAACGGCACCCGCAGCGCCGGTTGACGCCCGCCCGCGAAAGGGGGATCAGGCGGTATCCACTTACGGACGGGAACCTAGGCTACGGAAAAAAAACCAAAAGTGGATGCTTGACGGGCGACAGCCCAAGTTCGCGAGAACACCTCGAGCTCAAGATAGAGGGAAAGGAGAACTGAACACCTATCAGTAATGCCCGCAAGGAGCGGGAGGAGCGCGGTGGTCCTGTCTTCAATCTCTGATCGGGACACGCTGAGGGGGCCACACGGCCGGGTCATACGACGACATGCACAGCCCTCCGGCGAGCTGCAAAAAAAGGGGGGCGGGGTTCGGTACAAACCTCGAAGATCTCCTCAAAGGGCTCCCGATCCCCAAGCCCTCGGAGGGGGGATGCTGAGGTCGGCGGTGGACGATGAGGGCTCCTCCTCGACTTCTTGAGGGCCTTTGCTCAGAAGATGGGTAGTGGAGACCTAGACACACGGAGGCTCACTTCGACACTGAACCTGTCCTGCGTTAGTTGCAGACAGGGAGAAGTCCTAACGTCAGATCTTCAAGGAAAAAAGAGGGAAGCCATTAACCGTCCAGGGACCTAGGTCTAGCACGCCCAAGGGGGGAACTCTCGGCTGGGCAAATGGCCTGTGCTGCAGAAGCCCGGATGAAGATCAGTACCTTCAGAGCGGCCGGGCACTCTTCCCGCAATTGAGTGTGCAGCCCCTGCCGCGACACACTGCGAAGTCCAGGGAGCCGCAAGGTCCCGCTGCCCATGCGTTGCAGCGTATCTTTCGCTGCCGCAGACGCCGAGGGGGTGAACACCGGATCCCGTGTACACTTCTCATCTGCTGTGAATCGAATACAGGAGTAACCTATGGGAAAACGAGCTTGGGCGGGGTTTGTCGTTCGGTGAGCCCGCTCTCCTGGGTACTTTCAGCCTGACGGATTCAACGGGTAACGGAGAAGGTGGTGATGGCGCGGCCGAGAAATAACGGCCCGTCCCGTAGGGGGCAAGAAGGTCACGACCGAATGCAAAAGAAGGGGGAGACCGTGCGGTGCAGGTATAAGGGCGAGCGAACTCCAACGGCATAAGACCTGATGGATGAATAGGGGGGGCTGGTTGGTCGGAACTTTGTGGTCCCAGGCCTGCGGGGGAGACGAATGGGGGTTCCATCAGGAATGTAGGCCAGCCCAGCCCGTTCGGGAACCGAACGGTCGGGAGGCAACAAAAAGGTACAGGGGGGCGGCCCGGGAAAAAAACAATCCCCTGAGTGAACCTTATTCCTAACTCCGATCAGGATCCTTTTTTTCTCTACTGCGGCGACAAAACGCCAAGAACGTCCTACCGAAATAACGCGCCACTGCAGAAGGAGTGGACTGTGGCCGACAATCATCGGGTCCTCGTGATGAGAACCTAAGCGCCGGTCAAGGTTTGGTTGCACTCTGGTTGAAACGGACGGCGAGGCGTATAAGCGCTCGAACCGGGACGCGTTCGTGGCCGGGAGGGCCACCGCTTGCACTACAGGGCGCCCAGTCTTAGGAGCACTTTCATACTCTCGACTATCTGACGGGTTTATGCTTTGTCCACGTTGTGAGACTCTCAAAAAAACACAAGATTAAGGGAATAGAGAGATCACAAAAAAAAGCGGGGCACAGAGCCACCAGCCTGAGACCAGTCTGCTCCAGAAACCCTCTTATCAGGAGGCTGGAAACGTCCGACTAGGATCTAATATAATACGGGGCGCCCCGCGGTTCCTCACCTGGATCTGGCGCCGGATTGACGAAAGACAAGCTTTCGCTCACGAGTTATGATTCGTCGACAGACAGTCGCACCTATTTTGTCCGATGTCAGGAGGGATTTTTAAAGGTTATGTCGTTGTCGAGCTGGGGATCAAAGGGACACCTAGGGGGGGGGGGGGGGGGGGTCTTGCACCTTTTCCTACCTTTTAGGGTAAAGCTGTGTTAGGACTCTTAGGTTTCGACTTCTGTCAAACTACCAGTTCAAGGATTTGTATCCTCCTGGAGTGCCGTCGTTAACCATCATGTAAGGGGGGGGGATGTACTGGGGTAGCCATTCACAAATTACACTATAATGGCTCATTGGGGGTGGTCGCCGTGATCGACGTCGCCCGTTAGACTAGATGTTTTCACAACCTCGCCTGAAGTGTAGAGAGGGGCGTTAAGGCCAAAAACCTGACCGAGGACTTTTCTACCAGGTTTGCCATCCTATGAACTCCTCCGAACATTTCGCTTTGTAGAAGACGGGTGAAGGGCGGTCGTCTTTACCAGTCAACGAGCTACGCCCTTACCATGACCGCCGTAGTTTAAGCTTTGAGGTTCAAGCTTCATCTGGTGGATGAGTCGTCCGGTGGCGGGAACCATCAGGGGCGAAAAAGGAGGCGGAAAGTCACTCTGCACGCATGGGAATAACGCGGGCTTCTCGCTTCGTGGCATTTGGCACATCAGGTTGGCGCACAAAACGGCGGTCCAGTGCGGATATGGGCCCCAAACTGCTACCGGGAGCCTCGACGGGCTGCAGGACGAGCCCAGGCCGGCTGGCCGCTGTTTCCACTCGTGAGGGATTGAGCGAGCGCGTGGCGGCGTTAAGGGGGGTGGGGGTGCAACAAGGAACAGTCTGGGGGGGGATCGAGTGGAAAAAATTGGAGAAGCTGAAAAGTTCCAAAGCTACCACACGTTGGAATCACAAGGCCCACAGAGAAGGGAATCGAAAAAGGAGATTCAAAAATAGCGGTTAAGAGAAAACACAAATCGAGAACCATTTCCAAGCTATGAGAACTTCGTACAAAAGTGAGGGGTCGAGACAGCCGTAACAAGGGAACGAACTCGAGCTGTCAAAATAAAAAATAATATTCTGATCGCCTCAAACTAATGAAGTCTCTATGGCTCTCGGTCGGAGGCCTCCAGCGTCTTCACGGACACGGAGCGAAGTCGTGACTTCCTTACGCCCGCGGTCGAAGACCTACTATAGCGACCCCTTTTCTCTAACTTTGGTTGACCCCCCCTCCTCTGGGCACAGTCGAGCCCTTCACTTTCCCCGCTTCATTCCCTTCCTTCCCGGCTGCCTCTAGTTCGGAAAAGCGCGGAATTACGGACGGGATGACTTGCCGTCCCGCGGTCTGATGTCGTTCTCAGCAAGGGTGCTGTCGCGTCGGACCGTAGGAGCCCAAATCGACAGCAGAGAATACTGGGATATACCTATTTGGGGAAGAAGGCCTCCAACTTGTGTCCGCCCTAACTCATCAACGTAGTCGCTTTCAAGGGGACCGGCAGCCCCCGTTCTTTTAGGGGACCTCGACTATCTCTGAGGTTGAGACTTACACGGAAAGAGGTTGTTGGACCCTCGGCGGTATAACGCGGAGGTCTTACTGTGGTGGGTGTTACATTCGATAGTTTTAACCCGAACGTTAGTCCCGCGAAAGCAGGTCCCGACGTGCCTCTTAGATCTACTGCTCCGTATTCCAGCCTTAGACGGAAGCCTTTCGATGCTGTCAGGATCCTGGCGGAAAAGAAAACGTTCGGGGGACGCCTCGAGGAAGGGCAGGGAGCATGCGTCGGATCGAGAAGCATAGATCACGTAACCGGAGGCCAAAACGGAGGACTAGCGGTCCCTCCTCCTACTACGTTGCAACAGCCATTCGCCAGGTGTAAAGGAAAGCCACTGCGAAGAATGCGAAAGAGCACGGGGGCCCGCGGATCTGGCCCCGGAGCGCGTAAATGAACCGGTGAAGGGCAAGGGGCAGGCTCTTGAACCCCGGGTACCTCAAGCCCGCTAGGCCGACATGCTCGACAACACGCGGGGGTTTCAAAGGGGGCGGGGCGCGAAGGCACAAGAGGTCCGTGCGCATATGAAAAACCTGGGTCTCACACCCATCGGTGAAGCAGACTCGCTTCAAAAACGGGCAGCCGGGAATGTACCCTGGGAACTCCCCTCAAACAGATAGTGAAGAATCCGCCTGAACCCCCTCCGAAAAACGGGGGAGAAAAACAGCGAAGCCCAGGGCTGCCTAAGGGAGAAACGTGACGCCTTGTTTTCGGCCTGGCGGTCGACCTGGCGACTGGGTGTAGGAGTTAAGGAAAACTGGGGGGGGGGGGCTCGCAAGTGGATTATGCCGTATCACATGGCGTCGATTCCGATAGCAAGAGATTCAAAGGCGTTTTTTAGGGGGGGAGAAGCTCGAGGCCTTGGTGAGAAGAGGTCCCCTAAGACCGGACCCGGCGGCCGGGAGGACAATGCCGAGGCTTTTCCTCCACCCTCGGCGGTATTGGGCTCGATCGAGCGCGTCAGACCGCCTATGCCTTGGTCCTGACCTCAAGTCAACGACGGGGCTGTGACGCCCCCCCCCCCAAAAAAAACCCCAAACCCGGAGGTTGTTTGGGGGTTGACAAGTCCGGCCCCGCCCCACGCCCGCCAGGACTAGCGATTTTTAATCCGCGATGGACAGGAAGCCGAGCCGGGGGGGGAGAAGGCGCAAAGTCGCCAGAGAAAAAGCGGCATCAGAGCTCTAACGATCTCTGCAGAAACACCGGGGGACGAGGGCTTCCGAATACCTAAGGAAAGGCCACCGTAGAAGGCTCGTCTCCATTTGAACGCGACCATGCACGGGTCGTACATTAACGCCGCACGCCGTGAAAGGGAGGGGGGCAAAGATCAACGCCAAGCCGCAGCGGGCCCCACGTCATAAGGTCAAAAGTCACGGAAAGGGGCATCATCT
>Ga0179593_1394050_pt1 | contig 11418 bp, 12 predicted proteins | sample CZODoug2_1_08_16_FD_185931 | JGI IMG/M metagenome (GOLD analysis project Ga0179593, IMG submission 185931) | Vadose zone soil fungal communities from Angelo Coast Range Reserve, California, USA - CZODoug2_1_08_16fungal (PacBio error correction) | ecosystem: Environmental > Terrestrial > Soil >...
TTTGCCTGGGGGTTAAAGGTAAGGGATAAAGCCATAGGTCAAAAGAAGCGGGGCCGTTCACGGTGTCAGGGTCCACAGAACGTAAACTCAGATTCTTGTAGGGGTTTGGAACGAACCCGGGACAGGTACTGTCACCAGGTAGAGGGTACTGTACCAAACCTTAGTGGAACGTATATCCTTGCGTTCGAAGAATTTCCAACCGATCAGGAAGAAAGAAAGTAACAAGAAGGGTCGAACGTCCGTGGTAAAAGAGATAAAGAAAACAGTCTCCCTGGAGCAAGGCGTCAGAGACCGAAGATGACAACAAAAGACTCGGAAGGCTCCACAAACAGGGGGGGGGTCCTCCGAAGCTGGGAATCGTAAGTGTTTCCATCGGAAAACCGGATCAGCATATGAAAGAGGGGAAAAGAAAGTACACTCCATTAGCACGATCCAGTGAAGTAGGCTTCGTAGACGGATCCTGGTTCTATCTTCTAAGTTCTCTATGACAGTGTTTTCTGTCTTAGAAGGCGTCTGGCAGAACTTAGTTTAACCAGAGGAAGTAATAACGTTCCATCAAGGTAGGGACAAAACCGAACGCGGTCGCAAGTAGAAACGGTCGCCACCCGCGCGGTCACCCGGCGAATTATGTCAGCAGCCGAGAATGGAGCCTCGCGCAACAAAGGGAAGCAGCGCCGCCGCCGTTTCGAGAGCAAAAAGACGCCCCAGCGGAAGGCAGAGAGTGTGTTGGCCGAAACTGCTGATCGGGGCTGGCAAAAGACTGTCGAGCCGAACATTGCGGCCCGCCATCATTAAAAACATCAAAATCATCCGCGGATCATGTAGTGCAGGTGAACCTCCAGCGTCCCCGGACGTTGAGCAATGAAAACGAGAATGTGTCTAAAGGCCACTCGAGTCTAAACACAAACCAGGGATATAAATGAGAGATGGGGGATGTCACACGTTCGTACCGACCCGGCGGAGCCTGGATTTCAAGCACTACGTAAATCCGCGGAGGTTTCACAAGAAATTGAAGGTTCCGCAAGAGATTCTCCAGGGAACATGAGGATGACAGTCGCCGATCATGCGAAAACCGGTGGGCGTGGTGGCCTGAAAAGCACAAAATAATCGCCTGATCTCCCGGGGGTTCCGGCGGGAGACGAGACGCGCAAAGTGCTGCTGCAATGGCCTGTAGAGCGAGGATTTCTGAGCCACAAGACTCCGGGCATGGAAAACCGACGCCGAAAGGCGACCGGCTTCAACTCTACAGGGGGTGAGACTTTTCGGAAATTGTTGGCGAGGCATTTAGTAGCAGGGGAACTTTATGACCACGACCTGGGATTGACTCGAATAACGTCAGATGGTGACCTGACGGTCTGACAAGAAGAAAACATAACCAACCCATCATCTCAAGTTAGGCAAACAACTTCGTCCCTCCTCTACGAGGTCGTCTCCTAAAAAAGCTGTGAAAGACGAGACTTTATAAGGGTTCAAGGGGGGGTTGCCAGAGGTTTAAGCGGCGGAGGCTGGGATAAGGGGAAACACGCAGGTGAAGAGCTGATTCGGGGAGTGGAGCCTTTGAAGAGGGTAGATCGGGAGGCACGGGAAGATGGGGGCTCACCGAGAAATTTTCTCGCTGACAAAAAGAACGCCTCGTGCTAAAACCGGGCTCGACACGTCGAGGCTGTGGGACAGTCGGGCCTAATTCCCCCTTCGGGAACTGTGCACGACTGGTTGGCGGATCTCCCCTTTTGACGGTACATGGAAAGTCAGGGGAAGCGGCATCCTCCTTGTGGGTAACTTCAGTGGCCGGACCTGGTAACCAAAGAGAGTCATCGCAACGGGGGCCAGTCTACAAAAGCCAGCCAAAAGTGGGATACACACAATTAAAACGGGTGGGGAAAACGTGAGCGGCCAGGAGGGGGTAAAAGGCCGTTCGGTGTCCTGTAGGCCCATGTCGGGGGGGGCAGGAGGACCTCAGACATCGGTGATGACGTGACGTACACGACAGCCTTAGCTACCTGGCTCAGGGAATTCTATTACCGGAAAAAGATGCTTTTCTCCAGCCGGATGGAGGGACGTAGGCAGCGGGGTCGCAAGTGATGGTTTTGGTAAAAAAAACAAGCTGACAACGGGAAGAGAAGTAAAAAAAAATCGTCTATAATAGGGCCCTTCTTGGCAAAGGAAGACACAGGCTGTGTCTGACCGGGTCATCAAGAAGAAACACTGAGGCTGAGCAACGTGCGGTTAAAGGAAAGTCAACTCCTGGCCAGGGTCTGGAAAAAGAACCCCTAGTACTCCAGGCACGGGAGGGTTCCGGATGTAAGTTAAAGAGGCCTGAATCCCCGAAGATGGCTTAAAAAGAAAAAAAAGAGGTCTAAAGAGGTGCACAGAGCTAGAGAGAGTCCCGCCAACCTGGGATACAATAATTGAAACGAGATCGCGGCATGAAAAAAAAGGAAAGACTCTTCAAACGCGTGGCTAACAGCGCGGGCCTTGGCCAAGCACCAGTAAAAAGTGGAATAACATGCTAAAGGTGGAGCAAAGAAGAAGGAGACGGTCTATAAGGAAGGCGCCCTTTCCGTCGAAAGGAAGGGCTGGGAATGGTTTGAAAAAAAAGACGTCCCGACAACGCGACGTGGCGCGATGCTGAAGGTGGCGAAGAAGGGAACGCGGGGTACGATTGCCCTGAATACGGGCTCCCGTGCTCTTTCTGCGGGGCCGCCAAGGCGGCCTGCCCGTAAACGTCCCCTAACAGCAATCCTGCACGCGGCTTCCGTCCAGGTAATCAAAATGGGTGTGACCGGTGAACGGGGGGGACCAACCGTTTCACCCAAAACTCCGTTAGGGAAGATGCAACTTGGGAAGTGTCCTGTCAAGCGCAACCCAGGAGAGGCCGACCCGGTTACTGGCGAGATGACGAGGGGGGAAAAAAAAATAAAACAGGGTGGGATGTGACTGACCCCTGGCCGAGGGAGTGGAAAGGGGTGAGGCAAGTTCAACACTGGGATCTGAGAGCAGATCACCTGTATCAACGCGTTGCCCGCTAGAGAAAAAACTGACCTGGATAAGCAAAGGGCGACGCTGGGGCGAGTACAAGTCAAGGAAGACGGCCCGCACCGTTGAAAAAACCCTCGGATGTCTGGTTGGGCGAGGAGACGTTCAAAATTTGGTAGACCTACGGCATGACCGAGGCAAACAAACATTATAAAGAAAAAAGCTGGACGGGCAAACGGCCAAGAAAAAAGAAAAAAAGGGCACTACGGTCCTTGGGGGAAAAACGGTAGGGCCCAGCCGTGCCCGGCCGCAAAGAAGGCCGGGGGGAGGGCAAGGGCAGAGAAAAGGAAGCAACTGGAGCCGGGCCGGCGCCACGAAAGCAGAAAAAGGGAGACCGGTCGACATCTCACCTGACCAGGAGCTTACGTTGAAAAAAAAAACTGACAACAACAAAAAACTTAGTATTGAAAAGAGAGAGAATCCGAAAACCAGGGGAACAGGTAGCAGAAAAGGGTCAAAGGTGACCGAAGTTAGCCGGTCAATAAATAACTCCGCGTCGATGGCTCCAAACAAAAGCCCGAAGCGTCTAGGCGCCGTACCCCTGATCTGCACCATGAAACGCCGCAGGTGCCGGCCGTGCACGGTCTGTAGCTTCCAATCAAAGGCTGACCACACAGGACCTCGTCACCGGCGGCCGGCCTGCCTAGCCGGCAAGAAAAAAACGCGCCCTAGTGTTGTATAATGCTAAGCCTCGGTCATCACGTGAGGTCACTGAAAAAAGGACCGCGTCTCATCGAACCGCCGCATTGCCGATCCAGCGGAGGCCGAAAGTATTAAGAACTGCCAAAAGGCGCCACGGCGGAGGGAAAAAGGGCCAGGATGGATGATCGCGGAAAAACGGGGTTATCCAGTGATCTCGTAAATCAGATCCCGAAGCCGCGCAAAAAATCGTCGCCACCACGCCCGCCACGGCAGGTGGCAGGGATACAGGACCACCTCTACTTTGAGGGGGGAAGGCAGCAGGAACCGCGGGTATACTTGGTCAGCAACGGTGGTTCAACGTGACAGAAAGGCCACGGTATCCTGATCCGAACGGAGCATTAAAAAAAAACCGGGCGTCCGGTCGTCCCAGATCAAAGTGAACAGGAAATACCGGGAGGAAACGGGGCAGGAGGGCGGAGGGCACCGGATCGGGCCAGGGAGTCCACCCAAGGGCCAGGACGACAGAAAAAAAACGGTAAAGATTCCAGCCATCTCACCATACGACAGCAAGAGCGCGCAACCTGGAAGCATCCGCGCCAGATAAGCCGAGGCCGGGATGAAGGTACCCGCCACCAATGCAACGAAAACTGCCGACCAGAAACCGGGAAAGGATCCTGCAAGGAAAAAGGCCAACCGTGCGAAAGTTGTATCCCAGCCTCGTCCAGGTGCGGGCCCCAGTCCCTCGCGAGCGCCGGGCAAACGCGGACGTGGAAGGTGACGGCCGCGGACCCCGAAGAAGCGACCCCTGAAGCCTCACAAGTAAAGCGCTCTGCAGGGTCATGGAACCTGTATGAAGGTCCGTCAGTGCCAAAAACACACGCAGGTCTCGGATGAGTCAACAGAAAATGCCAGAAGCCAAGACTCTGGGAAGAAAGGACTCCGGACAGAAACGTTGTCCTGCTCACAAGAACGGCAGCAAGTCCGCCAGGGCTTTGGGAAGCGACGGAAAAAAACCGATCCCCTTCATTCGAGAAAAGCTCATCATCAGCTCGCGAGGCTGTACGCCTGAAAATACGATCGGCCAGAAGCGGGAGCCACAGCCGAAGGTCGGAAACTAAATCGGGGTCGTCACAGACAGCTGAGTCGCATCTCTCAAGCGATGGGTATCTGTTATCGCTCTCTGCGAAAAACTTGATCCCGTATGCTTGTCCGAAACCACAAAAAAGCCGAAGACCGCCGCAAAAAACAAGGCCGCACCAGGAAAATCCCGGCAGTTAACACAGAAACGAGAAACACGTTTAACATGAACGCTGGCTGAAACTGTCGCTGGACCAAAAAGAGAAGGCACCCTTTAAAAGAAGGGGCCAGGAAGTACGCCTGCGGCTAGGCCGAGAAAACATGGACATCTGCCTGGTTCAACGGAAAAGAAAAAAAGGTCACGTCAAAAAAAAAGGGCTTGAAGCGCCAAGCTGAAACAAAGTCCAGCACGGGAGGACCCGGTTCAGCCTGAAAGAAGGGGGTTCCTGGTGGAGCATCTTCAAAGGGGCATCAAAGATCGAATCTCTACGGCGCCGAGCATCCGCCGGGAAGCGAAAAGTTTTCCCCTGGGCTTCAAAAGAACTCAGCGCGAGGACACGACACCAACTCAATGATCACTATCAGAAGACAGATGGTCGGAGCCGCACATAGCTGAGGGACGAGATATCGCCGGGGGCGGGCAAAGGGGGTGGGCTAGTAAAAAATAGGTCATCCAAAGGGGAAAAAAATGACTTTCACTAAGCACAGTAGGGGATAAAGACGGCTCGGACCGGCAAAAAGTACGAATCCAAGAAGGCGAGGGTTCCTCACGGCGAGTCCAGCAGGTGTTCACGCGAATGAGCTACGGACCTGACAGTCATCATCGCGCTGAAACGAGCACCTGCAACAAGAAGTTCGAGAGCGTGGGTTTGTGCGGGGAAGACCAAGACCACTTGATCGGGTGCGCAATTGCGTAAAGAAAAAATGGAAAGCCGCCGGCGGCCCAACAGTGAAGGGAGGCAAGCGACTGCAAAAGTAAGGAGGGACCTGCCAGCATGTTCAAGGTCTCCGAAGCATGCGACCATACGTGTGGGGCACAAGCTAAAAAAAAAATCATCAACGGAGGTAGTCAAGAGTAGTAGATGGAGGAGCTACACACGTCTTCTGGATAGAAAAAGAACGAGGTTCGATTTCATCATCGTCGTGGACTGCGCGAGGGGGATGTGGGGGTTCCGCGCGCTCGATCCAAACTTACTGCATGCCGTGCCGTTTAACTCGACTCCGGCAGTTTCCTCAGCGCACACATCAAAAAAAAAAGTCGAGGAAGGGACTGTACTCCCGCAGGGCGCTGGCGGAAAAAGGAGCTGCAAGGAGCAGAGGACGCCAAAAAAAACTCTTTCATCTTCACTTCTCTACTAAGCAAGGGTGGGGTTTTGGCGCCGGTTCTACCGCAAAACGTACTGAGCGGTCGGATCCACCTGTATTACAATGCATAACCCCTAATGTGAAAGAGCCGAACACAACCGGGGTTGTGGCTACCGGTGGAAAAAAAAAAAAAAAAAAAACAATTCATGAAAACATGGACCCTCAAAGCGGCCTACGACGGGCGACCCTTCGGGAAATAACTCGGACTAACTAAAAAGGTAGAAGACTTAGCATGGGAGGGGAGGAGACCTGGAAAAAAGGAAACGCGAGCCTGAACGGTGGTACGAAGGGGGGAAAAACAAAACGGGGCAGAAAAGATCAAAGGGTGCAAATTCTCGAGGTCGATATGAAACTGGAGAGCGGACGCCCCTCACGGGGGGATCGGGGGACTTCCAGAGAAAAAGAAGCGTTTCTACTTCTAACAATCTGATTGTTGAATTGTTAGATAACCAGAGCTAACGTCAAAAGAAAGGGTGCCGGGGACTCTAAACTGGCAGGGTAAAAAAAGAAAACCAGGTTCTCTTAAGTAGTAAAGGGAAGAAGGCGGTGAGGACCCGTTCCCGGACCGTAACCACAAGAGAGGGGGGAGAAGGAAGGGCAAGAAGAAAGGCCATCCCAAGGTGGAAGCAATTAAACGCGTTAAAAAGGCTGCGGGTACATACAGGGGTTTTAAGGGAAAAGGGAGGGGAATATCGGACCCTAATCCGAAAGAACGATAGGTTCCGACAACTCATAAAGGGTGTATAAAGGAGGAGTTCCGTAATAGATGTCGGGAATTCGTGAGGGACGGGGGGCAGGACGCTTGGGCGAAACTATGGGGGATTCCCGCTTACCGGGCGATAAACTAAAGAAAATCAGTGAGGGATATGACAGAAAAAAGGGCTTACCAGCTTTCAGGGGGAAACGTCTTACTATGAAGCGAAGAGGAAATGGCGACGTTGCGGGAAGGGCGGGTTCACCAGGGGAGGAAGGGAAAAGTAACCGGCAAACTGGACGGGGAGGAACGAGACCCGAGGGCACTGGGCCGATAGTCAAGAAGTGGTTGCTAGGGGGGGGGTGGGGGGTGGGGGGGGGGGTTGGTGTGGGTGGTGGGGGTTGGGGGGTGTGTGGGGGGGGGGGGGGGGGTGGGGTTGGTTGGTGGTTGGGGTGGGGGGGGTGTTGGGTGGGGGGGGGTGGATGGGGGGTGTCGGGTGGTTGTGGGGGGGGGGGTTCGGAGTGGTTGGAGGAGCGGTGGGTGGTAGGGGCGGGGGGGGTGGGGGGGCGGGGGTGGGGGGGTGGGGGTGGGGTTGGGGGGGGGGGGGGGGGGGGGGGTGGGGGGGGGTGGGGGGGGGGGGGTTGGGGGCGGTGGGGGGACAGAGGGGGGGCGGAGTGGGGGGTGGGGTGGGGGACTAACTAAGAGAAAGAAAGAGATTCCCGGGGGCTTACTAGCAGTAGGGGACGTATTCTTCCAGACAGAGGCTAAAGCCCACTTAAAGAAAAGACGCAGAAGAAAAAAAGGGGGAAAAGAGGCATACGCTGGCTGAGGATATCAAGAGAGGACATCCCGCACTGGAGGGCAAGGAAATACATAACGAAAAAAAGGGCAGGGGCAGGAACTTCAGGTATCCTTAGGAGAAAGAAGGAAAAGTGGCTTCATGATGAGGGGGGAAGGTTTGAGTTCCCAGAATATCCCAGGACGACAAAGAACTTTCAAAACGGGTTCGAGGTTTCTAAAAGGATGGAGCGGTTTTCTGGACTTGAAAAGTCCTCCAATTGGAGGAGGCCTTTGGAAGAAGGGAACGGGGGAGGTTGCCTGCCGCCTAGACGGATACCGAAACCCTCCTCCTCCTAAAAAGGGGAAACCGAAGAGGAAAAAAGGAGGCTTCAAAGGTGAAGGAAGGAAGAACCGTGAACGCCAAACTTTTAGACTGAAAAGTGATTCAGTGGAATTTAGGGGAAACGTCGAAAAAAAAGGGACTGCAAAATAACGGAGTGAATGCAGGCCGCCAGTTACAGAATGAAAAGCCTCAGGGGGGAAGGGGGGAGTCTCTAAACCCCAAACCCAAAAAAAAGGGGAACCGCGGGGGGGAGTGCCTGTGTCAGCAGTCAATTTGAACAAGGAGAGGCGGAGTGCTAGGGGGGGGGACAGGAAGAAAGAAAAGGTAAAGCAACTCTTTGAAATAGAGCATCGAAAAATGGCCATTAGACCTCCCAGGGGCTACTTAAGTCTAGGACCGAGTAAGAGTCTGCCTCAAAAAAAGCGGTCCAAAAAAGAAAGAGTGGGGCGGATTTTAAAAAGAAGGCGAAATCAAAACGGGAGACGAAAGGAAAAGGGCGGCAAAATTTAAACCGAAAAAAAAGAGTGAAAAGTCAATGGGAAGAGAGGTCCTTCCGGAAAAAGGGGGAAAAGTGAGTGGGAAGGGAAAGAAGAAGGGGGGAATTACCCATCCTTTCCCTGCCTTCAAAGAGGCAGGTAGAGAGGGTACCTGGCTTAATAAAAACCAGGTAGCTTCGGGAGGACCGGGAAAAGACAAGAAAAGGAATAAGGAGGGAGAATATACTTCTGAACAAAGGTAAAAAGGAAACAGGGGGGATACCGGTAAGGGGAAGGATAGATTCACAACAAAAAGGGAATGGAGGAATAGAAGGAACAGGAAAGAAAGAAGGCCTTGGTTCCAAGGTGAAAAGGGAACTTAGAAGGGAAAAAAGAGTCACTCTTATAAGGGGAAACGCAAAAAAGAAGTGAAAGTTAATGGTGGGAGGAAATCCAGACTTAAAAATTAATATTCAAATTCAGTGGTGCCAGGAAGGGGACACGTCTTGAAAGGGGGAAAAGGGCCTTCTGGGGTAAAAAACAGAACAAAAGATCCGTCGTTTCCGGAATGAAATCAAGAAGGGAGCAGAACAGAAAGGATTTGAGTGAGGGGGGGGAGTGAATCAAGAGGTCAGGAAGGGGGGAGAACAACCCCCAGGGGGGGAGCTGCTACTAATCGAACAACTCGTGCAGATTTTGTAAATCTGGGATATTCGCTAAATGAAGAGGAGAGACCAAATAGGGGGAAAAAGGGCTGGAAAGGCCATGAGGGAGAGAAAGCGGTGCAAACCGAGGGGGAAGTTGGAGGAAGTTCTCGTAAACTAAAGAAAGCGACGGAGGGAGGGGGACGGTCTACAAAAGAAAAAACATCTTAAAAATGTGTCTACCAATAAAGAAAACCACGGAGGGGGGGGTGGGGGAAGAACGAGGATTTCATAAAAAGGTCTTCAGTAAAAGTGGTTCTCAGGGGGGAAAGAACGCAAGGGAGAAGAGGGATCCTCACTATAGAGGGAAAAGTGTCGCCCGAGAAAGAGATTTCAACATTAAGAAAGAAAAATCATAGGTCTTACCGTCAGGGCAAAGGAGTGGGGAGGGTTCCTGGAAAAGGGAGGGGAACGTCCTCAACCAAGAATCTTGCACAAAAAGGGCAACCGGGGTTGAGGCCAAGGGTCAAAGAATAAACAAAATCGAAGAGGAGGGGAGAAAATTAAAATCACTCAAACCACATTAAATTACTGGAAAAAGTTAGGAATCTTTACCAAAACGTAAAGCCGAAAGTATTGAAGAAAAAATGGTGGGGAGAAGGAGTTATCCTAAAGAGGAACTAGGACAGACCATCAAACGGGAAGGGGCAGGGATTTATAACGAAGAGGAAGGGAAGGGGACAAAGAAAGCAGAGTAAGTAGAAGGAAGAAGTATCTCAAGCAGGGGGTCATCTGCAGATAATCGGGGGGAGAGCAAGCAGTTCTGAAGGCAGAGGGCGGAGGAGAGAGGAGAAACACAGTCATTTGAAGAGGGATCGGTTCGACTTGTCCAACCCAAAAAGGGCTCACATGGTTATTCACTGAAGACGATTCCCACCAAAAGGGAAAGGGCGGAAGCCTTTGGGAGAAGGAAGAAGCAGGAACGATCAGGGTGTTAAGAGAGTGAAAAAAAGAAAGGAAGCAAACTTAAGAAAGGGAGGATTCTGGGAACCTTTCAAGCGTAAAGCCAGAGGAGGGAAGAACTCCGGGACCCAAAATCAAGGGAGTGAAAGAGGCATCTCTGGGAAGGGGAAGTAGTCTAATAAGAAAAAAAAGGGGGTAATGAGGGGAAAGAAAAAAACAAAAAAAAATGCAAAAAAGAGGAGAGCCACGAAAGAATATTGGGGGAGAAAAAAGGGGGTAATTATGAAGAGGAGCCAGTATATCGAGGATGCGTTTGAAAATAACCGGAAAGAATAAAAAGGAGGAGAAGTCAAGAAATCTAAAAAAGGTCAGAAACAGGAAAAAAAAATAAAGGGAAAAGGGTAAAAGCCTACAGAAAAAACTTTAGAAAAGTGGGGACGAACCTCTGGATGGGAACGGGGTCGAGGGGAACTTAGCCTCTGCGCTCTTTTCCACCCGGGTACCAGGGAAAGAAAGGGGAAACTCAATGACTTCGAAAGAAGGCGGGAGACAAGTCAATTTCCCAGTCAAGAGGGGGAAGAGGGGTAACACCCCAAAGGAGGGGGCCCATGTCTCTCTTTGGAAGGATCAGATCTTCCACACTGAAATCCTGAATGAAACGGAAGCAATCACTCGGCGGTGATAGGGGACCCCCGTGGACTCGATCACCAAGCCTGATGGGTCGGGGGGGAAGCCCGAGGCCACTTGAAGGACCGTCTCTCACACTCCGTCGAAATTAGGCCCACCCGTCCTCCGCCGCGAAGGTCCCATGCCGGGTTTTTGCCCCTTCTTCCATCCGCAGCACGCGAGGCCCCTAAGGGTAAAAAACGGGAAAAAGCAAAAATTGAAGGAATAAGAAGTAATTACATCGGTCAGTAGACTAAAGAGGCTGATGGGGAAAGGAGGCGCTCCTAGAAGGGGCAGGGGCGGAAGTGAGGCGGAGGTGAAGACAATTATGAGAACAGGGGAAAGGGGGAAAGGAAGGTTCAGAAAAAAGGGAGTGGGGGAAGCAGGAGAAAAAGAGAAAGCGATACCAGTAAAGACCGGAAGGAAAAAACTTCTCGTTTACTACTCAGGGAAGGGAGGGGAACAAAAAGGAAAAGTAAGTAGGAAGAGAATCGACGACCCTTGGGGATAAAGGGCGAAATAAGGCTCCTAGTTGAAAGGAGACAATAAAAGGACAACCCAGCGGAGGGGTTCTATGCGGGTGGGGATTGCCTGAAAAAAAACACAAAGGCAGGACCGTGATCGGGCGTCTTGGGAGGAGAAAAGGGTCTCGGACGAAAGGGCCCGAAATCCAGGAGCATCAGATCAGCTTAATCACGGTATTTGGCAGGGGAAACTAAGGGCATCTGTAAA
>Ga0179593_1489024_pt1 | contig 11418 bp, 10 predicted proteins | sample CZODoug2_1_08_16_FD_185931 | JGI IMG/M metagenome (GOLD analysis project Ga0179593, IMG submission 185931) | Vadose zone soil fungal communities from Angelo Coast Range Reserve, California, USA - CZODoug2_1_08_16fungal (PacBio error correction) | ecosystem: Environmental > Terrestrial > Soil >...
GGTAGGGGAAACTCCCCGATTTGACGGAAAACCGTGACTTGTAAGGCTCATTTAAGGAAAAAGGAGGGTAGCACTCCTTTCTCCTCATAGTTGGGGCGGACACGGCAGGGGGACACCAACTGTAGAAAATGAAAGGGGGGGGAGGGAGTTCTCTCTGTCTAAATCCACGGGTGCACACTTAGCAGAGGAAGAGAAAAAAAATAGGTCCAAAACCTGGGGGGTGAGGAAGGGTCACGGGGGGTTCAGCTGTATTCTTGATGCCGAAATTTGCTTCTACTGTTATGCATTTGATAAAAGAAAACCGAAAAACAACGGCGCCTTTGTTCAGAGGAAGAGGACTTCAAAATGTGTACGCTCAAGACTCTCTTTACCCCAGGATAACTAACCTCTCTTTAACGCGGAGGGGGGATTCTCAACATACTAATTTGACTTAGGGTATTAACAATGTAGCTCACTGCGGGTCGGCCGAGTATTTTTCTCATATCTAAAATTATGGGCTGTTCCACTAAAAGGAAGAGGGGGCTTGCGGGCAAAAGCCACTTTATATCGGTTTCGGCTTGAAAAAGCTGGAGAGAGGCCGATAGACCCCGGAGAGAATTGCGCTATTTCTTGTTTTCATTTCTCGATTGCCCTCCTCAACGAGAGCAGGGCTTGATGATAGAAAAGGCTGTCCTGGGCCCCTCTCCTCTCTGGTCTGAGATCTTTGTGTAAATCCGAAAAGTACTCAAAATCCTCAGAAGGAGGGGGAGGATTGCAGGAAAAGAAAACTATCAGGATCTAGAGTGCAAGACACGAACTCGAGAGGAAAAGAAATGTCGGCGTCTCGATGGTTGAATTTCAAACGACCTTGAGGGTATTGGGGAGAAAACATCAGGGCGTGGGGGGGGCAAAAGGCAGGGGGCCTTCATCATTATAGCTATCACTAGCGAGGGGCTGCTAAGAAACTGAGTGCTGATTTTTTAAAACCGAAGGGGGCACTGAAGATCATTGAGACGGAGATATCGAACCTTGAGTAGTAGAAAAGAGATAGAGGCAGTCGTCAAGATCCTGAAAAGGTGGATACATAACAATCAAGAACTATAGCTTGAAGAAAAAAAAAGGTCGCCTAGTGGAAAGGGCCTATCCCAATAGGCCTCGCGGGCGGCGAGGAAGGAACACGAAAGCTTTCGAGGAAAAAAAAGAGGGGGATTCTAGAAGCCGTGGAGAAGAACGAGACTGACGGCCTCGCCGATCTACAAGATGCGGACGGCGATGCGAGGGGGGATGGGACCGAAAGAAAAGAAAACCATCATCATCTAGATTGTGAAGGAAAATTAAAAGTGGGAGGCATAAGCATAGATCAGATCAATCAAGGCTCAACATAGCAGAAGGGGGGGGGATCTCTTGCCTTATATGAAAAAGAATAGTACCGGTAAGTAAGCGCTTGGTGGGTCGAGACCGCGATGGGAAAAAAAGAACCGTGCATAAGTGTAGAAAAAAATTCAATCCGAATCACTGAGAGTGAGTCAATCCGCCTAAATTGGGGGAATAGTGGCTGCGACGACGCGCCAGCGGAAGGCCGAGTGCTTCTCTGCCGAGGGCGAGACCCTTTTCCAGAGAGTGAAACCCAAGGGCCTTTTGGAGGGATGCCGGAATTAGGCAATAAGCAAGAAAATGAATAAGCCACCATTGAGTCAGGGAAAAGGGGACTCAGACCAAATGGTGGAAGAATACCAGGGATAATGAGTGTCAAATGTAGGAGACAGGATGCGGCAAATAAAGAAAGAACCGTGAGGATGGGGGGGGCACGTGTCCGCCAACACGTGATGGCTTATGAGCGAAGAACAGGGTAATACGCGTCAGGCTGGGGGAGCCCTGGGTCTCAAAAATAAGGAGACCGGGAGTCATATTATGCGAGGACTGATCTCCCCGAGGACAAAAGGCCCGGGTTTAATAATAGAATGCCCAGAGCATACTTAACCGACAAAAGGGGAATCCGGGAACAGAATGGGGGAGGGCGCGACTGCCGTCCGATCAGCGTAAAGAGCCGAAAAGCTAAAAGGAAAGGTAAAATGTTCCTTGGCTCTAATGGTGGAGCATTTTCCACTTTTTCCAGAGGCCCCTTGAAGGGAACATGAAAGTTAGTTAGTCGCACCCTGCTACGGGGAGGGATAGAAAGATCTGTCTTCATATCCAGAAGAGCGCAAACAAAAGCTGAGTCTGAAACTCTCATTTGAGGGGAGGAGACGCCCGCGATGAAAATCGGTCGATATCACGCGCAGCCGCAGGGATTCTAGAGCGAACGTGTACTGAACAGGGGGGAGGGAACACCTGGCAAATTCTGTCTGAAAAAGGGAGGAGAAAGACCGGGGAGGGTCACGGTAAGTGCGCTGGGGCTGGCCTGTGGTATCTCGAAAGGCATGACGCCGCTGGGTGGAGGGAGGGGCTTTCTCCGGTCGGCTTCCCGGGAGAGACGTAAAAGAACAAGAGGAAAGTTGTCAAGAGCCGAGGTCAGCCTCTGGATGAAACAAGCCAGGGGGACGCTTGTGGGTGGGTTTCTCAAGATGGGAGAAATCCGTTGGAACCTCGCTGAGGGAACTGGAGACGCAAGACCTCATCCATCACAGTGTTGGGGAACACGGAGGAAAAGCACGGGTAAATCTGCTTCCGGGGGTGAAACGGGATAAATCGAAAAAGTTTGAAAAAAAATCAATGACAGAAAAATGGGACAGACTTCCACCATTCGGGGAAAATTCATTCGGGGGTCAGAAAGGGGGATTAGGTCTGATCTTTTGGGAGTCGATCGTGGATGGTTGCGGGAAGAAAGGACTAAAACGAACAATCCAAAAAAAGTGGGGGGGGAGAGGGAAAGATCGGCAAAATGGTGATAAATAGTCCTCGTTTAAAAATCGGAAGGACGTCGGCGATCGCGGCGCAACAAAATAAACTAAAAAACTTCGGATGTCTCACCGTCCTGCTGAGTCGGAGGAGGATTGGGGGATCCTGGGGGACTGAAAGGCACCGGGCCATGAAGGTTCTGACATCAAACGTTAGTCGGAATGGAGGGGAAGATTAGGGCGAAGAGCCGCAGACACCGGGAGCAGTAATGGCGAGGGAGAGGGGAGGACTGTTATCGGCTTGAGAATGGGCGCGAGGTCGCAAATTAGGGCCTGGGACGCGCCTCTGCCGGGGCTGAGAAGAGGTCAAAACGACCTGCGGCCCTGCCTGGGAAAGAGACGCAGCGGGGTTCGATTAGGAGGGTAGGATCGTAGCAGTTTATAGAGACCTAATCTAATGTCGAGATGCTCTTCGAGGGAGGGCAAAGAAGTTCTGTTAAGTCCAAAAAGAATGAGCCCGGACGGCATTAAAAAGTTGCCCGATCTATATACTTCTAACCGGGTGCTCGTCAATCTATATGCTTAGGGGGGAAACCGCATAAGTCCTCAGAGGAAGGTTTGCTACAAGGCAAAAAGTCAACTGAGATTATTAAAATAGAGATGCCTTCGGGGAAAACCTAACCACGCTGATTGATCAATGGAGGGGAAAAAAAAAAAAAACGATATTGACCCGAAACACAAAATGTCGCCGTAGTGTCGCCGAGGGATCCACAGAATTCCTCGAAACAAATGTTGCACGAAAAAAAAGGGCAAGCCGAGAAAACATGGCTAGGGCGGGGCAGCACTTGGCACCTATAGGGGAGCTCTGAAAAAGGAAAATAACTTAACATGCTAAACTGCGGGGATCGATCGTCTTGCTCAAAGGAAAAATCCACCAGAGCGTCGCGGGTTTACACCAAGGAATGACATCAGAGAGGACCCATATGCAACTTATCAATACGCCGCGACTCCCTCAGACCATAAGCCGCCATGCCGTGATCTGGGAGAAAAGGGGCGAGGTAAAAAACCAGAGAAAATGTCCTAAAGAACCTTGTATTGATCTGACGCCTATTTGGAGAAGCGCCCGACAAAAATCATGGGGAAAAAGAGGAAAACGAGTTAACAGTCATCCTGACATTCTATTGAGAGAAAAAAGGCACCCCGTTTAGTTTTTCGGAGGGGGGTTGGGAACCTCAGATGCTTCACAAAGGTCGGAGAAATCGTTCCTCTTTCGGTCGCTGAGCAAAATGGGAAGAAAAGACCATGGCCTGGCGTTTGGGGGGTGTGAATGGGTTGGAAAAGGGTTGGGGGTCTTTTGTGGTGGTTGTTTTGTGTGGTGCAATGTCAAACTGGGGTTTCCTGTTGTTTCCTTATCCATGGTGATTCTGGGGATTACTCCGGGTGGAGTCTCTTGTTGGGGGGATGTTTTAAATGTCTTGGGGTTAGTGTGTGTCTTCCTTAAACCGTTTCTTTTCAGAAAAAAAGGCAGAAAGGAATCAATAGGCACAGCAAGACTGTGAGAATGAAGGGTCATTCCGCCTGATTGGGGGTCGGAAGGAGCAGATTCTAATTTATTTCCAAAGGGGGGAAGGAGAAACATGCGGCAAAACTCATCATGGATGTCTGGGTCGTCTGCCCGGAACTCCCAACACTTTCGAAAGGCCGAAATACAGAATTGTAAGGACGAGGAAGGGGAAAGGGCTTGCGTACCTGCGAGGGTACTTAGGCGCGATTTCTCCGATATTATAGAATCCAGGATTGGACCACACGCAGAGTTAAATGCGAACGTTTTCCGGGAGAATAAGTAAGCAAAGGCCGCGGGGGAATAATCCATCCAAATGAATTCGGAAGAAGGCGAAGTGAAAAAGAAAATGCCAGATAAAAGAAAGAGAAAGGGGACAGTTAGCATTGTCCGGGGGTGGGTTGCCACGGTTAAGGAATGCCCGATCAATTGGACCTCAGAAAAAGCTCGGGGGAAAAATAAAGGAGGAACAAGTCTATCGCTTAGAAGGGAGATAGGAAGGAAGAACCACGATCGGCAGATCTCAGCAACTGGAAAAGACCAAGAGGATTAGGAAAAAGGATCTCGTGGGGGAAGGAGGAAAAACCTGGGGGGGAAATTAGACGTTCAGTAATACTAACGTCGAAGAGGATAATAATCGAAACTAGAGGAGGGGGGGGGGATTAAGGGGAATCTTCCACCGGGCACTGTAAAAGTTCGGAGGGGAAGTTAACTCGTAAAACTTTTCATTGCGCTCTGGGAGGGAGGGGGCCTTATGTTAGGACTGCTCTGGCAGGGCGGCTAGGTATGCTGGCTGTAAGAAAATGAGGCCTTTGAGCTTGAAAAAGGGGAATCGCAAGAAAGATTCAAAAGAGGTCGGGCCGGAAGGAAGGGGCATAATCGCGCCATGGTGGTCGACCGTCGAGGGTAAGTGCACAATCCTTTTGCCAGCGATCAAAAAGGAGAAGCATTCTCCGAAAGCACTGGGGGGGTGGGCCGAAAAAGACAGGGGCAAGAGTGCGTATGCCCGCCGCGACTGTCGAAATCGACCTTGAAGAAATAGCACTATGAACAAAAGTTCGAGCTTTCCAAAAACGCCGCGGCCTGCGCAAATTTGAAATGAGAGGCTGCTGCCCCTTGGCTCAGCGGGGGGGGGGAGGGAGGGGGGTAGGCGCTCCAGACGAAGAAAGAAAAAAAAAAAACTTGGGGGCGGTTTGCTGAAGATCGGGAAAAAGGGTAGCGGACCCAAGGACTCTTGCCACTCAATCTCAGGAAAAGGTCCGGGGAGGCATCAAATCTGCAACAACAAAGTTAAAGTGCGTATGGATCAGCTCAAAGGAAAAAGAGGGCTGGTCGGCTGAGTTCAGGAGGTCTTCAGAGAAGAAAGGCTTGAGGGCGGCCCCGAAACTCTGGAGTCTTCGCCACATAAACAAAGGGACCTGGTTGTCCGAGGAGGTCTGTGGCTCGATCTACCCCCACCGGAATCACGGCCGGCGCTATGTGCTGACTCGGGGGATCAGCTCTTATCAAGGGGCTGTATTGATCGCAATAGGAGGGCCATCCTTTGCAACCACAGTATTTCTGGGAATTTTGCTGAGAAAACTTTTCAGAGAAGAAAAAAAAACTCGCACCGCAAATCCGCACTGAACGCCTGAGGAATGAGCAGATCGATGTAGCACAAAAGGGTAGGGAACGAGTGGGCCGGATCTCGGTGTCGGGGCTCACAAATGCTTGAAAACCTCCTTGGGCTTCGGTGGGTAAAAGAAGCGCGCGCCAGCAGTCTCGGATACCCTCGCGAGGAAAGCTAAGGGGGAGCAGAACTATATTTCGTAGTTGAAAAAAAGGCTGGAGTCAATTCAAGCGTGTGATGGAGCGAACTTCGTACCTCTCATCAACAACAAACGGGAAAGGAAGGGAAGGAATCTCCCAATACATAAAAACACGCTGGTTGAAACTCCAAATAATGAGTGACTGACATCGCCAAAAAAGTGAGAAGGGGGGGGGAGCGAGGAACCCGAGAATGAGTCGCACGGGCGAGCGAGTTCCGACAAAACGAGGCGGTAAACGTAAAAAGAAGATCGACAGTAGGGGGATCGGCAGACTAAGAACAAAAGAAAAAGGAGAAAAGCGCGAAGAATCGCAATCGAAGCTGAGGAGGCAGGGAGCAGGGTAATCAAAAGTGCCCACGTGAAACATGCGATTGTGGGGAAACCGAGTCCAGAAAGCTTAGTATAGGGTGAGAGGGAGAGCACATCTCCAGACCAAACCATAGATGCATCTCTGGGGGCGGTGCGGCCGTAAAACCGAGGTTAGGGACCTTAATCTAAAAGTAGGGGGGGGTCCGACCGCGATGGGCGTGAGAAGTACGGCAAATGGGAGGATTGAAAATTCAAGAAAAAGACACACAGGCGGGGGGGGGAATAATATCCCACTACGAAAAATTGTCGTCGGTTGCGCCTCCGGTGGGGTGTGAAGGGATTGCTGTTCCTTCCTTCGGTCGCGACACAAAATTGTTGACAGAGATCTATACAAACGCCAAGGCGGCTGGGTTGGGCCGAGAAGCAACAATCCCCTATCTAAACAAAAAAAAAAAAATCATAATAGCAACGGGAATTTTTCGAAGGACCCTGCGGAATCGAAATTCTGTCAGCTAGAAAAAAAAAAGGGGGGTCATTTCGTACAGACTTTACTTAGGGGAAGTCCAAGGTCCCGGCTGCGTCGAGGCAGTTTCCGGCCACACTTCTGGATGAAATCAAAGAAGAACATCGGGTCTACTAAGTCTCTTCAACTTCTGGGGGTCTAACAAGGCCTAGAGGGGTCAAAACAGTATTCGCCAATTATGCCTGGCTGTTCCTTTCTGCTGGGCCAACCGCCGCTTTGAAGATGAGGACCGAAGGAAGGGGGGAAGCCTCGGCACAGCCTTATATCCCCGCCCTTAAGAAAATGAGAGAGGAAGTCCGTAGAAGAACATTCAAAGCCCGAAAGATCGCAATGAAACAGTGAGAATTACGGCTCAGGATTTGGCAGCAGTCCAACAAGCTATGCAGAGAAAAAAAGGGAGACATTACACTATAGGCAAGGGAGAGAGGGACAAAAAAGGTGGCGACTTCGACGTATATAAGACCGTGGAAAAGAAATATGGGGCGCGGCAAACATCCAACCAGGAGTACAACAAAAAAGAGGGGGGAGGAAGGAAAAGAGAATCCGTTTTTCTTTAGACGAGGAAAGGGGTTCGGAAAAAGGTCTATAATCAATGAGCGAATGCAAGATAGCCGGTAGAATTAAAGAGGGAATAGAGGGGGAAAAATTGATCGGAACTCTTCCCCTTTTCGGGCTTAAAAAAGTCGGTAAACGGACGATGACCGGAACTGCTGTCACGGGGTTGGGGGGGCGAATGGGTCGGCTTTGGGATGGGGGGGGGGGACCTTCTAGCAAGGAGCGCCTCTGGCTGGGCATTCTGGGGGAGACTGCGGCCTTTTTGAAGGTCTCGGAGGCCAGCATCTGAAGGGGGGAGGTGGGGGAAAGAGAGGAGATCAGCCAAAATCTCTTCTGCCATGTTTGGAAGTAGTGAAATCTCGGGCGCCAAAAAGAGCCACAACCGGGAAGAGAACTGGGGGGGTCGGGAAAAGGCTCATCCAGAAAGGTTGTGCAACTGCAGCGGCCCAGGCGAACAAAAAGTGGGCTGTATTGCCCCCTACGGGTAGAAAGAATCGAAAATTTTCAACTCAAGCTAAAAAAAAACGGAAAATTCCACACTCCATGCGCCTGCGCACCTTCCTGGCGGATTCTCATGACCCTCTGGGGAGGAGATCATATTTCGTTGCCTTAAGACTAAGAAAGGGGAACCCAAAAAACAAGGCCCTTGGGGCGGGGCTCGCCTCGGGAAAAAAAAGGGGCAAGACCGAAAGGCCTCGGACCTGAAAGAGGGCGTGAAGAACTCTACAAAAAAGGGCCAGGGTGGAATTGGTCTACTCAATGATCGCAGTCCTGCCAATCTTCTTGCATTGGAGAGGGAAAATAGGAGGTCGATCAGCCACGCCATCGGAGGTGAGGTCGACCAATATCAAAGGTGTTCAGGGGGGGGGATGTGGGATCCTATCATACCCCGAATGTCACAATGGAGATAGGTAAACTGGTGGTTCGGGGGAGGAGGGTATCAAGAGAGGGGACCTTTTCTTTATGATCGGACGCGCAGCAAAGTTAAAACCGGAAGAATGGCTGCAGTGGGAGGACTTTTTGTCCAAAGACGACTTCGCCACATCTCATAGGGCGAGGACTAAGTAATATCTGAGCAGGAAAGGGATTGAAGACCCGGATCTACGATGTGCTCGTGAGCTATGGCACCCGCTTTGGGGGGTCTTATCCTCATAGCGACACGGGATTCCAGGAGGTTTATCCAACTCGAGAGAAAATACCGTGCTGGTGGCGCTGCCAGTAAAAGTATATGCAGGATGTTTGCATTTATCAAGCCAGCCGCGTATGTCATTGGGGGGGAGGGGAAGATAACAACAAAAGATTATTAAATCTATCCAAGTACTTAGAAGGGGGACAGCTGGTTTAATGCTCAAAATCAATAGCTTGACTCAGCGAAACAATGTGAACGAGGGTATGACCCGTGAAGGCCGTCGCCTTTCGCTCGATGGAAACCATATCGGAAAAAAAGAGGATCTCTCATCTATAGAATTTGCAAAGAAAAAACGGGGAAAAATGAAGACCGAAATCTATGCCGAGACAATCGACCAGATGGAAGTCTGCGGATGCCGAGCTTTGAAACGCAAGAGAAAGCCAACGAACCATCATACGCGGGCACCTGATCAGAAAGGGAGAAGAACAGGCAGAGCGATCAACGCGACGAAACATATCTAATGCCTTATCGCAGTCCAGGTCTGAAAAAAAGCCTCGGGAAAAGTACGCTCTACCTTGGGGGTCGGAAGAGATGGCGAAGCGCCCGATAATGGGAGATAACCAATCCAGCAGCCAGAATCACAAAAGGTCGAGAAGTCGATTCCACCACCCTTTGTCCAGTGGGAGGAGGGTAATGCCGCGCGGAACAAGCAGTGTAACAGATGGCGGCCGACGGCCTTCGATCCCATTGTGAAGAATCTTCTATCAAAACGACCAAAAGGAAGAGGGTGGTTTAGCGGAGGAGCCGCAACGAAAGGAACCATCGAAGCACAACATCATAAGCAGAATGCAAATTAAGGGGGAAGGCCCTATGCTTTTTTTAACGTACGGGTCGGGGGCTAGAGTAGCAACGTGTACAAAAATTCGACAGCGTCGGAGGCAGACGCAGACGCTGATCAGATGCCGGGGAGTTCCGGGGGGAGAAAAAGGCCTGGCAACCATGCTCAGACATAGGGTCTCACCTCACGCAGGGGGAAAGTTGGGGAAAAAAAAAAAGACGGGGCGACACTTCGAGGAAGCGACGGACGAAAGCTGAGATGAGGCAGATTCTGAGGTCCTCGAGAGAAACAAAAAGACAAGTTACTCTGCCTTTAAGGCCGGATACGTAAAAAAAAAAAAGCGTATCTCCCGCCCATGAATACATAGCTGCGCGGCCAGCTCGAGCAGGAAACATAACCCTACCAAATAGGGGGGGCAAGGACCAGGACGCGGAAGGGGGCCATCGGAAGTTGGGGCATTGTTCCACGTTTTCCTGTGCCATATAAAGTTCAAGTACAAGAGAGCTTTCGCAGTCGAACGGATAGAAGCGACGTGGGGCAGACCAGAAAAAGGGAGAGGAGGAGAACAGCCAAACTGAGCAGAAAAAAACGGGGAAGGGGGGGGGATAATCGTTTTGTCTTTATCTGGGAAGCGCACGGAATGGGGGCGAGGAGACGGTCTAATGAGTCGCAGCAGAGCCGGTGCAGAAGAAAAAGGAAAAAGCGAGCGTCTGTACTGGGACTGATCGGAAGGGGAAGGGGAGAAAAAGGGTCGGACTATTCGACCAATTTGATGGAAAGAGTCGAAGCGCTTTGCCTGTATGTTCGCTGCTCGACGCTGGTGTGTCATATGGGGATATCTCGGAGGGGACTGACCGACGAAGGGGGGAAGTCAAGAAGACAACTCGGCTTTGCAAGAAGATATTATAAATAAGAAAGGAAGGGATTCGCACCTTGGGGACATGCGTGTCCTCGCCGGTCACCACCAGCGTGAGGGAGGAGGAGTAAAACTTTCTTTCGACGCCTGTGCGCAAAAAGACACAAAATGTTGGAACACGGCAGCGGAAAGCAGCACGTAAAGCGGCTTGCTGGTGCCCGGGGGGGGGTCTAAAGAGAAAAGGACAACGAATAAACTTACCTAAAAAGGGTCTGAAGGTGACCAAAATGGCAAACCTGCCCGCACCCTCTTTGCATATTGTGCTGCGGCCGGTGTGGCGACGAAGGGGGGGATGGGGACGGGAAGCCAACGGAATAAGAAAAACACTAAAAAAATGGTGGCGTTTTTGGGATCAGAAGAGAGAGTGGGCGAAAGGTCCTTACCCGATAGGACTACACGAGGGGGGGGGGGAAAGGAGACAAAGTTAAAAAACGGGGTGACGGCGTTCTCGATCATGAGCAATCCTGCCTGAGTCGGCTGCGGTGGTTGGACTAGAGAGAATGAATTACCTGGAAAAACTCAAGCCAGAATCTTTTCCTTAGACCAATAGAGTAGAGACATTAGAAGGCTGTCGTCAGGGCCCGATCAGACACCGGCGATCACGAAAAATATGTTCGTGGGACGACTGGTGATTGGGAACGTTGCTAAGGACTTTATCTCAAAAGTAAGTGGCAAACAGCGCCGATGATGGACCGTGGTTCTCGAAAGCTTTGGGAGGGGACGAAGCAGGACAGACGCCTCTGTCCTCATTCTGGCGAGACGGCATAATAGAGAGAGAGATCTAGCGCAGGGCTGCCCCGGATGGTAAAGGATCGGCTCAGGCTTGCACCGCCGGGCGTTCGCTCCTCATCGGCGCCCGGCGACGGCCTTCATGATTCCTAAGACGGGGGTGAAGGAAAGTCACGCTAGGGCGTTATTTTTCAGCATGGAAGAAAAAAGTCCCATCGGTATTGGGAACGCGGC
>Ga0179593_1505336_pt1 | contig 11418 bp, 17 predicted proteins | sample CZODoug2_1_08_16_FD_185931 | JGI IMG/M metagenome (GOLD analysis project Ga0179593, IMG submission 185931) | Vadose zone soil fungal communities from Angelo Coast Range Reserve, California, USA - CZODoug2_1_08_16fungal (PacBio error correction) | ecosystem: Environmental > Terrestrial > Soil >...
TTTTCTTATAGGGGCAGTGGAGTTGAAGAAATGTAAGGGGGTGGTTTCTCAAGAGAACGGTAATGGTGCCGCAAGGATCCTCTGTCCAAGTCGGGGGGGGGCCTTTCCCAAGAAATGGGGTCCTGTTTCCGGATCATCTGAAAATCGAACAGGTGGGCACGTATCGCCGCACCGTAAGTTACTTTGTGGAAGGAGGCCACGCCGGCTGGTTTGTGAGCGGATGGCCTTATCAAGGCAACCCAAATGGGAAAGGAGACTTCACGGAAGGGGGTGGGAAGGGGGGGGGGATTAGGGAGAATTCCTTCGACGGGGACCGGGGACGGACGATCCTGGGTGGTCAAAGACAAGAAAACTCTGGGTAGGTTGAAAACAACCAAACTTCTAAGGATGAGAAATTTGACTATTGGAAAGTCCTCAAACCGCACGGCCTCCCAGAATGGGAATGCGGTTGTTCACAGGGTGAAGAAGCAAGTCCGCCACTGGCATAACTATGGAATACGCGGGGAATCCGCCCGAGACATGCTCCTGGCGGGAAGGCACAAACAAAAAAAACCGTGTCGTTTTTCTGATAACCAGGTGTTTATCTACCAGCCACGTTTGCCTCTCGGAGGGGCATGGGGAACCGGGCGGTTATCGCGACCCCCGACCGTTATTAGTGGCTAGGGATATGAACGACGTGACTGGCCACATCAGGCGATTACGTCCCGGGTTATGGCCAAAAAGCGCTCAACGAGTTAATTAGCAACGGGGTTGTCATTGCAAGGACCGACGAGAGGGGGAGGAGAAGGGGGGAAACAGAGAAGAGGTACCGGTATTTAAAAGAGGCGCGCAATGTTTCGCAAAACACTGCGGAGGCGATTGGCGAGCGGGAAAAACGAAGGAATAATTATGCGAAAGAAAAAAAAGAACATTCCGCCTTTCATAAGGGGGCCATCCCAATCCAGTGGTGTCCGTTGCGCACACAACGGCAGGATGATTCCGGAGAAAGAGTCACTCCCGAGGTTAAGGAACAGCTGGCTCCTTGGGCACCGGCGAGCTGGAGGCTGTCGCAGGTCAGAGACGTGTTTCACATGAGGTAGAGGGGGAGATGGCCGGCGACGTGATCGGGGGCTCAACTAAATGGGAACAGTCCTCAGAGAAGCTAAATAAATAAGGGAAGAACGATAACATGGAAAACGTAAGAACGAGAGAATGCAAAGGCACGGGAGGATCAAGGGCTAGACGACGTGAAAGGGGGGTCGGCGACGGGCAGCCAGTCCCACCGAGAGGGACCTCCGTCAAATCCAACTCTAAGGTTTCGGGGGAAAAGGCGCTATGGGTAAGAATTGAATACTGGTCTTGACGAGGGAAAGGGTGAGGGGGGGAGATCCAGGAGCGCGCAAAGGGCCGTGACTAAGGCTCCTTCCCCCCTCCATCAAAACGAACCCTCCCTTGCGTACACTCTTTATTTTCGTGAAAAAGCCGCTTTCCAAAAATAAAGGGGAGGTGGGATGAGAGGAGGGCCCCCACATTGAGTAAGAAAAAAAAAAGGTAGTTGAGTCGGATCAAGCGGTCGGAGACCATCCCTTGCCGAAAAAAAAAAGGCCGGTTTGGGAAGCAAAGTCCGCCTCGGCGGCGATAAGGCCCGTGATACTGCACTCAACCTCTCCATCCGAGGAACGAACTGGTTTAACATTGCTTGAAACCCCAGGGGATTTGCGGGTCACAAAAAAGTCCCCCGGACAAGGGGCTCTGCTGTGAAGGGCTGTACATTTGCGCGTTCGCGGGGGGGGGAGAGAAAAAAGAGCAATGTGGCGGGGCACGTCGGGCCAGCCGCTGGTGTTCTTATCGAGAGAGAAATCAGCAACAACACAAGATAGAAAAAGGGAGATCGATAAGGGGAAAGCGGGGGAACGCTATGGACGGGGAAAAAAAAAACTCACGATGATCGAACGCGGCAGGAAAAAAAAAGTGCAAATCACTGTGGCCTACCAAGAACGTTGGTCAGGAGGCAAAAGACGTTGAATTGACTGGGGGTGGCCAGGGAACGGAAGGGATGTACTGAGGCTGCGGTCGTGCACGGGATGCGGCAAGGGCATTATGGAGGGAAGCCGGACGGCACTGCAAATTTGGCCGCAAGATTGTCGGCCGGTCCGATCACATGCGAAAGGGAGAACCGGGACTATGGACCTCCAAGGAACTGGCCAATGAACCGAGAAAGGGCAGTGTCAAAAGCAGAAAAAGTGTACGACGTTTTACGGGGGAAAGGATTGTGAAGGCCAGGGAGAAAAATGGCCTGAACAACAATGAATTTGGGGGCAGGGCAGCGCCCTTGGAGCCCAAAATAAAGACGAAGCAAGGGGGGGAAGTCAGATACAGTAAATGTATAAAAAAAAAAAGAAGAGGAAGATGGACTGAGTAAACCCGAGGGGGAGGAAGTCTCTTAGGATGTCGGCAAAGACCACAAACTGCAAACGGAGCAAGGCGTAAGTCTCGGAAGAGGAAATGATAGGGGGAAAGGTCAATGGGGAGACGTAGGGAAAAGGGAATTTAGCAAGAGGAAAGCAAAATGAATGGGGCGAAAGAGCGCACACGACACTATCAAGGAAACTCCGGCGCTCCCGAGCATGTTCACCAACCCTCAACCAATCTCCGGAGGAACAGATCAGTGGATCTCCAGGGGTCGGAAAGGGCAAGTAGCGTACTCATTCGACGGCAAAACTTATCTGCGGAAGGTCAGAAGGGCTCGGGGGTGTGGAATGGGGGGAGGCGGAAAAAGGGGGGAAGGCCAAGTAAATGAAAGAGGAGGCATCTCGGGAGTACTCAAGTATCAGAATCAGCAGATATGTGTTGTTGGGAGGCAGTGCCAAAAAAAAAAATCAAAAGGCCTCAGTTACAAGAAGGAACAAAGCGGGACCGACTTGTCATGCGTAACTGTGGGGAGAAAAGAAAGGGCCACTAAGATACCGTCGCAGGGGAAGCAGGGGAGAAAGGAGCTGGTTGATCGTTGGCCATAATCACAAAAAATGACAGTAAGAACGGAGTTTTACGGAAATGGAAATAAGCGGAAGGAGGGGTCGCTATGGACCAGTCCCCCTGGGGGGTTCCGAAAGCAAAGCTAACGAGCTCGGCATAAACCCTTTGGGAGTGGATGACCTACCAAGGGATGGCATGGTCATTACTCAAAACCGCGGGCCAGCCTGGACGGGGGAGGGGCGTATAACTCAGGATATTAAGTCACTGATGCGGGGGGAGCATGGGAGCCAAGCCAAACAAAGTCAATGACAGCCACCCCGTTGGTAGGCGTCAAGGGGGTGGTGTGGCCGAGGAGTATAAATAGTTATAAGTTACTTAAAAAGACTAGAACTTGGTTCGGGAAGTTTGGTGGAAAAGGACAACTGAACGAGGGGGGGTGATTTTTCTGGGGTAACATTGGGCAAGGCAAATGTCACCCCGTCAGAGCCTCAGCTGAGAACATGCAACATACAAATTGACCGTAAATTGTAAATGGGCGGGGGACGTTTATAGTACAATGCGCTCACAAAAAAAGGCGGTGCCAGGACCTAGGGACTATCTTTAGCGGGCCAATTTTCAGAGGAGGTCCCATATATAAAGAAGAAAAAAACCATGAACAGAGAATGGAGGGGCGGGTGGCTGGCACCGCGAAAGATTTAAAGGAGATTTACAAACATCCAGACGCTTTGGGAGAAAACACACTCCCCTCCGGTGGGGCACTCCCATGAGCGAGAAGAAGTATATCGTCAAAAAAACAAAGGCCATAGATATCTTATTTCGATTTTGACTGGGACAAAACTTCTGGGGTTGCCCAAATGTCGTCTGGAGCTGAAAGAAAATAAAAGGAGCCATCAGTTCGCGGGGGGAGTTTGCCGGGAAAGGGTTTTCGGGGTTTTAGGGACATGACCGGGGCGAGAAAAAGGGGAGGAATCGGAGGCACCGTCTTATTGCTGTCCAAGCCCTTTTGGGTGGGAGATGGGTACCGGAAACGACAGGCAAAAAACAAAAAACAGTGGAATCTAGTCTTCAGGGGGGGTCCGAATTGGGGTGGGGAACATGGGGGACAAGGAATGGACGGGGGCCGGGGGCTGACTTGAACAACTGTTTTTCGAAAGAAAAATCTTGGGGGGATGAAGAAAAACAGCAAACACGTCATATAGTAGATGAAGGATCTCTTGGGCCCAAAAAGGGAAAGGCATGAAACGCATCCCAGGCCAGTTGGAAAAAAACGGCAAGTTGGTCCGTTCCGCAGGCTGAAGGCCTTGCCTAGTATGGCGTCACTCGAAGGTTTCTCCGCCCGGTCTGACAAAAGGACGGACCGTCTATTAGGAGCCGCCCCATATCAAGCGTGGGCCGGAGCCCAATGCTTCCCGCGCATTTTTCCTTAGTTGCGGACGTGCGGGGGGAGAAACAAAAGTAACGCCTACCGAGGGGGGCGATTCTATGAGGGCGAAAGGGACTAAGCACAGAGAGCGAGTATAACGCTGAGGGGAGTCTAAAAAGCGATCATCCGGAATTAGGCACGGCTGGGAGGGGGAGACCTCGACGATTAGCCTTTCGTTGGTGAGAAAGGGGCAAGCTGTAAAAGATCTACTCAGATTTGCTCGGGTCGTAACCCTGAAGGACGGGGTTTGCGAGCGAGAACAGTTTAAGCAGTTAGCGAGGCGTTGACGAAAGAAAAGCGAAAACGGATCAGCTGCAGGAGGGTCTCCAATCAAGGGGGGGGGTCACCGGTTAACAGCGAAGGTATTTGAAACGGCGTTGGGGGGGGGGGGGGGATGTAGATTTGAGTACGGCACGATGGCCCGTGGCCACAAACAATGAAATACTAGAGGCTGGCGAAGTCGGAGAGGAGCAAATTGGGGCATTTACTGGGAAGGGGCCGAGGTTGCACCTCCCGCTCCCGGAAAAGAGGGGTTAAAAGGGAAAATTCAGGGAGATAGAATAATCAAGAGCCGGACCAAACATAGACATTGATCCTTTCAACCTTACATCAAGGCAGGCCTAGAAACTTAGAGAGACTTGTCTTAAAAGAAAATCCCCGATTCGGTTTTGCCTCAGAACCCGAAGTTACCACGAAGGTCCTCGTAATTGCCGGAATCAAAAATGATTTTTCGGAATCTGAATTGGAACAATCGGAGAGAGGGCGGTTGGGAGCCCAAGCTTGAAGAGGAAAGGCACAGGTAGGTGGGACAGAAATGGGTCAGGGGAAACGAGGCTCCAGACTCACAAAAAAGAAAAAAACGTTGCGTAATCTGTAGGGGCGGGGAGGCCTCGCCGCACGTGAAATCGGGGAAAAAATTTTGGAAGTCAGCTGTCCAAGAAAACAGTCCAATCAAGACCTTCAGGTGTAATCCCCGGTCGCCACATAGAGAGGAGGCAGCCGGTTGGGGAAGCCTCACACCTGCAGAAGCCCTGCTTTCAAGAATAAAAAAACCTCCATCAGCGAGCGGCTCCCCGGTTGCACCATCGGAGGGGCAAAAAGGTTCTGACAGTTCACGAAATAAGCAAAGTCTGGGTGCTGAGGGTTGTACAATAATGAGGTTGAAAATCGCATGGGCCCAACCGATTGCAGGGGAATGCGTGGCACTTCGTCCAGCTTGGGATGACGAAGGGCTCAAAAAGAGGGGGGGTAGTGAGATGATAGTAGCGGAGAAATAAAAAAAAGGGACCGACGGTGGCCCAACAGATCACATGCAAGGTTGGACCGCGACCGCGAAAAACAAGGAAAGTCTGGGGTCAAAAGCTGACCAGAGGGTTAAAAATGAGGAGTGGACGTGGAATTAATAAACATGGTGTTGGGGGGACAAAAATTTGCAACCATGGGGAGATGGGGGACTGAGGGATTGGGATGCCCTGGATGAGCTGAAGTGCATTGAGTCGTAAATCTAAACTAAAGTAAGAAAAGGGTGAGTTTAACCAAGGACTCCTATCAGTAAAAGACGTCTGGGGGGATTGGTATGTGGCGCGAAGAAAAAAGCATATTGTTAAGGGGCTGCTAGGGGGCATCCGACGAGTTGGGGAACACTGTGATCCTTCGGGTGGTTCATAGAGGGACCCGCAAAAGGGGGAGGCACAACGAAGTTTCTTCCCTCTACCTCAAGCAATTTGGGAAACCGGGGGAGGGGAAGGGGGGGGGTCGAATTAAACAATTAAATTCCTAAAACTTCTTATCGTGATTTCCACTTGAGACGGCGTGAAAGAAAGTAAAGTGTGGTTCATGGGGAGGCCCCACTCCTCAATGAACGGCGGATAGTATCATGTTCCGTAAATGGTTAAGAAGGGGGTGCCTTCGTTTGAGCGGGAGGGTTCAAATGTGGAGAAAGGGAATCTAAATTATCTCTATCTCACTAAGGGCTAAAAGGTGGGGTAGGCCGGCAGGAGCACGAACTTTCAAGAAATTCCGCAAACTCGGAAAACGCAATGGACACCACGTTCGACAAGCGCAAGGGGAGGGCAAGAAGGAAAAGAAACCGGGGGGGCTCTCCAATTCGACTACGCCGCTTATGGGGAAATCCTCGGGTGTGTGGAGGGGACAAAACAAGGGGCCCCCAAAGCGAATGGGAAGCCCGAGAAAGAGCATGCAACGAGTATCGTAAGATACAGAGTTTAAACGCAGCAAAACGAAAAAGGAGGTAGAAGCGCCGGCGTGGGGAGGAAAGAAAGGGGCACTTTGTAAGCGTATCGGGGGGACAAAACGAAAGGCAGAAACCTGAGTCAAAAAAAACTTAAAGAGAAAAGTTGCTGAAATCAGGCGGGGGGCGTGGTGAAAATCTACATGACCGTAAGAAGAGTGGCCGAAAAATCGCCCATAATGAGGCAATCGTCCATCCCCTTTCTTTGGGGCACTTTCGGGTAACCCATAGACGAGAAAAGGCCGGCCTTCAGAGGGGCTCTGTAAGATCCAGAACTGTGCGTAAAACACGGCAGTTGCATGCTCAGAAAGGACCGTCCCCGTAACCGGGGAAAGGGGGGGGGCGGTGAAAAGACATGGGAGATCGGCAATTAACCAACGTGAGCAGGGGGTGAGGAAGTGGATAAACGGCATACCATCCAAGCCGGTGGGATTACGGGTCTTCTGCCTAGAATCGGAAAAATTTAAATGTTGGTGGACAAATTAAGTGAGGGACACTATCCATTAGACGGGGAGCTTGGGTTCTGAAAAAAATGAAACACGAGATTGAGATGGTTTGGGGATAAACAAGTAGGGTGGAAACTCCCACAATGGAAAGAAATTCTCAAGGCCCTGACCAAAAGCAATACAAAGTCGGACCCAGGAGGCAGGAAAAATTGAAAACGGGTTGCAACCAGAAAATCCGAAGTCACAAGGCTGCGGGTCGGGCAAAAGCTACGACTAAAAGCCGGGGCGATAATAGAGGCCCCTGTGTGGCCCAGATGATCACCCAGAAAGAGATGCACAGGGGGGACAACCGAAACGAGCTATAGGGAGCAGGGAGAAACAAACTCTACGAGGCCGACAAAAAACTCCAAATGACAGTTTGGTCCAATTTCAACAAGACCCACGGCAAAAGCGAGCTCCTCAACAACAAAAAAGAATGAAAGGTAGGAGGCGTACACTGGGGCGTGGGCACAATTCTTGGTGGGGGGGCCAAAAGGAGGATGGATGGGGGTCCCAACTCTAAAGTAAAAACTCAAAAAAGAATCGGGTGCGCCGCCTGTTATAGAGTTGGGCGGGGTGTTCGGGAGCTGGGAACCAGGATACAGGGCTGCAGAGTGTCCGAGTCTAGGTCCGTTCCTACGAAACGGCCCCTCATTGGGGTGGGGGAAGAAGGGCCTTTACGAACGGGGCGAAAGGAATGGAAAGGAATCTTCACTGACCGAAGGTGGAGTGCCAAGGTGGTTGGAGGGAAAAATGGAAGAGAAGCCGCGGGAGTTACGAGTTATGAAAAAGGGAGAGAAAGCCCCCTCTGGGTGAAACTTTGAAGAAAAACGACCACGTCTATAGGTCTCTTAAGAAGGAGGATCGTCCGAGATTACGCGAAAAAAAAAAAAAGAAGTGCGGGGATAAGTGGGGGGCAGGTGAAGGGGAGGGGGAAAAGGCCTTGCACACGGGTGTAGGGGCCGAAGACGCCGGTTGGTTACAGCGGGGTCCGATAAAGAAACAGTCTATTATACCACCATGGACCAACGGGGATTATGAAAGAAAAAGGGTTTATGACCGCAAAAGTGGGGGGGGGGGAAAAAAGAGCTTCAATTACGAACGATGTTGAGCCTCGTAGAAAAAAACAGCCTAGAGGATGAGGATGGGAAGAGCGGATGGGACAGAAGACGGACCCTCGCAGGGGAACACTATATGATTCTGGTAAAAACAGCCCTCGAATTAAGCAAGGGGGGGGGAGGTAATGCGAAGGACTCAGACCGCATTTCAGATCCTTCGTTTTGGACAGGATAAGAAGGAAAAGGTAGGTAGGCTACGAAATCCGCGCTTTGAGAAAAAAGGCCCTTCGCATGGGGGCCGAACTACGGAGGGAAACGTACGATAACTGGTTGGGAAGGGAAATAAGGAGGGGGCAGGGCCATCCCGAAAAGGTGTGAACTGTTGGGGGGCAAGCCACACACCGAGGCAAGATTGTACCAGCAGATCAGAACGGCGACGTTGAAGTACGAGCGATACATTGCACGCGGCGAATCTCATTGGGCTAAAAGGAAGGAGAATGCACAGGACGGGAGAGGGCGAATGGCCTAACGCGTGGCGAGTGAAGGCAAAGTCAAGCGGGTAAGGCCAGTTTTGAGATCAGAAAAATCCTGGACCGAAGAAAGAAAGGGGGCATTTCCCATAAAAAAAAAAAATAGGAAGTTAACAGTAAAAAGAGACAGAGTTTCGCCCTAAGAGACATCTGACGGGCGGGGGTTGAAATGCACCACAAAACTGAAAGAAAGGATCACAATCTCCGGAGAACGAAGAGGATTTGGTTAAAAAAAAATTTCCTTTGGAATGAGACTCGGTAGGGAAATGGGGGGGAGGGGGGATATCCAATCTTGAGGCCGGAAAGGCCATGAGCGGAAGGAAATGGCGACAGGGAAAAAACCTTCCCAGACCTACAAAACCCTGAAGGGGGCGTAAACTCTGGGGAGGCGACGCGCCGCCCGAACTCGGAAAGGGGCTTTGGGGCCGGGGAGGAGGTACCGAGCCAAGGTCCAGACAAGAAGAGACTTGTTGAAAGGCGTTCGGATCAACGCCCGCCGGGTGGGGGGGGGGGGGGACAAAAAGAAAAAAGAAACCGAAGAACCTGCCGGGTCCGACCGACTCCACCCAAAGTCCAGACTAGGAAGCTGGGGAGCAGTGGGCAAAAAAAAATGGTTTACTTTGAGTCCGAAAGGGACGGGCATAGGGAAAGAACGGTCGAGGAGGTTTGAAAAACGTGCTCCCTTTGAGGTCGATGGGGGTAGACAAAGAGGAAAATGGGGGAGGGCGGGCCACGGAAGGCCAGGATTGGGGTATCAGATAAAAGCTCAAAACCAACACGGAGAAGAAGAAAAGAAGAATAAGAAAAAAAGGGGACTCGACGTGGCCACGCCTAAGCAACGCGGGGAAGGGACGAGGATAAAAAAGAAAAAAGAAAGTCCCTATGGGGGCAAACTCTTACCCAAGGAAGTTGAGGAGGCCCGGACGGGCGAACTGTCAAAGACAGTGGTAAAAAAGAAGATGGTAAACCATGGGCAAACTGGGGCGGGAAGTCTTGGCCAGACTCCGGGATTGCGGTTCATGGCGGAAGGTGGACCAAAATGGGGTCCATTTGGAAGACGTTAAAAAGAAGGGGTAACACGGATCCAGTCCCCAAGGGTTGAGTTGACCCGTGGGATAGACCGCCCAATACACATTGACCGGATTTCAGATGATGGGCCGAGGCAATAACAGAGGCTCGTTGAACGGTCTGGTGCACGGAGGGCGCACGTCCATTCTTAAAAAGTGCACACCGTGGGCCGAAAACTACTTGGCCAACAATAGGAAAAACGTTCAGATTAAAAAGGTATCCGAAAACGTATCCGTTTACCGGGAGAAAGAGAGGGGCGTGCACGTACTCGGTGGTTTCGGCGGCCCCCAAAAGCCCGCTCCCCGGGGACTTGAAGGGCAATGGTGCAGTCTCGGGCGGGGGCCTGCTCCTGGAGCAGGGGGGAACAGAACCCAGACGACCGTCGCCCGCTTTGAGATCTGATCCCACTGGCGCACGGTCGCGGGCCCGCCAAGGGGGAAACACAAGGTAAGGCAGTAAGTCGCCGGGGCACACTGGCGATACGGCGAGAGCAAAGCAGAAAGGGGTTGGAGGGCACTGCAAATTAGGACGTGCCTGTGAATGTCCAAAAGGCGACGGAAGACTGCTCTAGGGAAACATCCGGAGAGGGGGGGGGGGTCGGGGCAGAAGAAAGAAAAACATTGGGGAGAACCAATGAAGAAAGCGCCCGAAACAGCTCACGAAGAGGAAAAGTATAATGGGTAATTCTCGGGAGAAAGGCCGAAGGGCAGGTACGACAAAGAACGCGCGCAGAGGGTATAACCGTAAACAAGGACAAGGGACGTAAATAAACAGAAAAAGGAAACGGGGGACAAACTCTCGCGGGAGAGCAAGCGTTGGCTAAGAGGCGGTGTCGTGCATTACATGTAACAGATCCGTAGCCGAAAGAAGTGGGTAGGTTAGGGCGGCCCATGCCATAATAAAATATAAAGTTTAGGGGGGTGTGGTGGGAGGGCGATCCTCGGTTAATCCCGAGGGTTAAGATTAGAATAAAAAGCTATGAGGGGAGGGGGCGTAAAAACCTGGGGCCTTGAACAGGAAATACGCAGCGGAGTTCATGTCTCATAATATAATGACATGGGAGGAAAGGGGAGACAGTCGGTTCTGAAAGAAGAGCGGATGGACCCAGAAAACTTTGGGGAAGGGAGGTCAGAGGCAACAACAAGCATCCAATGTCAGGGGTAGCCAGTTGTCTGATACATTCACGGGGGTGAAGACAAGGAAAAGTGTCTTCCTAGGATAGAATTGGTGTCCTTTGTAGAAAAACGCCACAGGGCGATATTTTGAAAAAACTGTTGAAGAAAAAGGAGAGTGCCGAGAGGGAACCCCGCGAGCCGGAGGAGAAAACAAACACAGGCAAACAAAAGTCGGACAGGAAGAAGGGAATTCCTGGGCGGTGATGGGGAACCTCTCAGGCGAAAGGCTCACCCCAAACCAAAACGTCGTGCGGCAAAAAGAAATAGTGACAGGGACCGTATCGTGGCCAGGGTACTCTGTCCCATGGGAAAAAGAACAGAGAAAAAACATGAAAAAATTACGGGGGGGCCGGCCGAGAAGGGGGGGGGGAGGAAGAGGAGGATAAAATCAAAGGGGCGGGAAGGCCGAACAACCCGACAGTGGAACTTCCAAAACCACGCCCACATGCAAGGGGGGGGGGGAAAGGCCAACG
>Ga0179593_1512969_pt1 | contig 11418 bp, 15 predicted proteins | sample CZODoug2_1_08_16_FD_185931 | JGI IMG/M metagenome (GOLD analysis project Ga0179593, IMG submission 185931) | Vadose zone soil fungal communities from Angelo Coast Range Reserve, California, USA - CZODoug2_1_08_16fungal (PacBio error correction) | ecosystem: Environmental > Terrestrial > Soil >...
CTGGCATACGAAAAATAAAGGTTACACGACGAGAAAAGGATCGAAAGAGGAGAAATTCGAAACAAAAGCAAGTGGACGAAGAAGGGAGGGGGCCTCGCTGAGAAAGAGTCGGAAATAGCTTCAAACCCTTTATATGTCTTCAGCGCAACCCGTTCGCGGAGGTGAAGGGGCGCAATCAGAGGAGATCTGCGCAGGGAGTCGGTTGCAATCTTGAGGGAGCGGAACCAGTCCTCCTGCAAAACCTTTGCCGCGCCACGGCTGCAATCTCGGAAAGCGGCAGAAAACAAAGCAAGTGCGAAAAAGAACACCTCAGACAGAAAAAAAAAAAATCCGGGGGGGGAAAGCGGAAACTCAGGACTCCGTCGATCCAAAGAAAGGGCGCGATCCTACTTGAAAAGGGAAACTGCTCTGCATCAGAAAGCAGAGGAAAAGCGTTGGTAAACCGAGAACGCCAGGCTCGAACGATGAGGAAAAGTGTCAGAAAAGAAAAAAGAAGTAGTTAAGAAAAAGGTGGGGAAAAGATCGAGGGACCGTGCAGCGTCGGGGCGTTGACCCTCAGGCGCGAGCACTGCGACGCCTCGGCACATTTCGGATGCGCGACAAAAAAAAAGAAGAAACGATGAGAGGAAGATGCCAATGAGGGGGAAAGGGAGCGGGGAGGCAGAAGGCTCGTTGCCGGGACTGAGCCTACGTCCAAGAACCACGAAATAAGAGCATTCTTCTGCAAAGAGGGTGTGCGACTACCGGCGCGGGCAGCAACACGAGAAACAGGGAAGAAGATGAAAGGAGGAGCTTGCGAGAGATCAAAGTGCGAGAAGAGTCGGCGGGGAAGGTTTAAAGAAACTGGTAGGCGGCCCGGCCTTGATAAGGGGGACCAGTGCCTGGAGAGACGTCATCTCGAACTCCAAACAACTTCCCCGTAAAAGAAAGAGCACGCTTCCGCACGAAGGCGGAGGGGTCCCCTGGACTAGCCGGAAAGGGGGAAAAGGGAGGGCGCGAAAAAAAAAAGTAAAGTGGGGTGTGGGGGGGAATGCTATGAGCACGAGGAGAGAGGGACCGTAGGAGAAATGTCAGCTTATACCCTACGATGTTAGACCGTCGGCCGTCGTGCGGAAAAGAAAAAAGACAAGAAAAAAAACACCAAGGTACTACCGTTTGGAGAGTTCTCTTCTGCAAACGACGGCCCTCTGCAACATACATCCATCACCGTCACCAGGCCTCGCAGCGGCAACGGAAAAAAAAAAAACAAAAAAGAATGCCTCAGGGAACTACAGCCGAAGGGGGAGACGAGGGATGAGAGAAGGGGTTTCGAAAGACGATCTCTCCCGTGGGATACGATCGTCAGCATTCCCTGAAAGGGGATGGATCCGCATCAACAGGACGCCGCCTGCAGGAGAGAAAAGAACGCCTCAAATTCGTTACTTCCCCCTCGCGCAAAAGGCTCGCAACGTTGTAAGACACCCATCGCCTCGTTGGCCGAGGGATGAGAGAGGGTAGGTAAAGTGAAAATCATGAAAGAATGGGGGGGGTGCGCGAGTCTTAAAAGGCCCGTCGGCTGTTCAACGAGAGGGGTCTACACTCTTACTCAAAGACGTTGTCTCAAGAGACTCTGAAAAGCAAGAATGGACTCCAACCAAACGAAGGGAAAAGGTCTCGAAAAAAAGGGGGAGCCGGAGCGGAGAGAGGAGGCAGTGCGACACAAAAGAAAACTGGATCTCTCGGATGGGAGATCCTACTTCCATTATGGGGACTTGCCTCACCAAGCTAACAAGAATGGGTTCGCCGTTTCAGAAAATCCGGAACCAAAACTAAAAAAAGAGCCGAGAGGGGGAGAATCAATCTGGGCTGGAGGAGGGCTCGGGAAACGGAGGGGGACATGGTAATACTCAGGATGATGCTGCTCAAAGGGAAGACCCAGAAATATGTAGACGAAAAAGAAAAGATTGGGACGACCTTGCAAAGAGGCGATGAGGGGGACATGGAGAAGGACACGGAGGGGAACGAGGGAAGGGGGACCCCGTATCCGGTCAGAAATCTGGTCGTCGATCAGGTTGAATTGATTCCTTCAGGTGTTCGGTCAACGCCAACGGTGCACTGACCCGGTAGAAAAACCCAATGTGAAAACAAAAAGAGGCAAAAGGGGAGTCCGTCGCTGTAACCCAGGGGTCCGCCGCAAAACCAATTTCGGCGTCTTGTCACAGGGGGGGAACAATAACTTTTTTGGGGAAAAAGGTCCTTGGGCACGCCATCGGAATAAGCGGGGGCTTGGCGGCGCACAATAAAGGAGCTCTGAAAAAGGGAAAGAGAGAGGAAGAAAAAGCTTCAGAGGGCCGGCCAAAGAGGGTAATCCGACTGTCTGGACCAATTAACCACTTTCACAGGGGGCCAAATGTTATTGGTCCACCACGTAAAAAAAAAAAAAACATGGGGGGGGAGGGGGACGGCGGAAGGAGACAGAGGGGGGAAAAACGAAGGGGGGGGCCGATATTCTTGCTAGCTGGAGCGCCATCTTTTCGTTGAAAATCCTCTTGCGAGTCACCGTGGCGGCTCGTGAAACCACCTGCCGGAAAAAGGAAGAGGAGAAACAGAATAAAAAAAGACCAGACGACTGGGGAGGAAGGAGGCCGGAAGTGTCGGAGAGGCAAGAGAATCAGAAGGGCGCGCCGGCGACTACTAGAGGGCAGTGTGTCTTTCGGAAAAGGGACTGGTGGATCCCGGGGAAGCTCAAAAGAAATCAAAGAAGCCCGGAAAAGGGAAGAGACAGAAGAGAAACCGAAAAGCCGCTGGGGGGAAGGTTGGTGGCAGAGTGCAAGGATTTGAAAAGACCCCGGCCCGCGACTTGATCGGGCGCTTGGTGGGAAAAAAAGAAGTCGTAAAAAGAAAGAAAGTTCAGAAAAAGGGCAGCGCGGAGAAGAAGGCTGGCGCACGAATTTCCTTGGGGTGGCGCTCATTGGGCAGCGGCGCCCTGGTGGCGATCTTTCGAAGAAGCGAGTCCCCAAAGGAAGTGGGGAACACTCGGAAAGAGGACTAGAGAAACTGAAGGGCGCGTTGTCATTCCCCTATCTAAAGGGAAACCCCGACGCCTGGGGGGAGTTGCGAAACACCCGGGCGATTAAAGTTTTAGATGAGGAAGGAAACTAATGTAGGGGGGGCTGCGTGGGAGAAAGAAGAATTTCGGGAAGGAGGGGCGTATTACTGCGTCTAAAAAGTGAAAGTCAATTGACTAATCGTCGTCACCGTGACAGCGCAACGGGTTTGTCGAAAACACCGGAACGGAAAGCGAAGGAAAGGGGCCGAGTCGGAAGACAAAAAGTCAGAAAAAGGTAGCCAGCGCCGGAAAAAATTAGGGCGCGACCGTCCGTCGTGTCATACTAGAAGGGATAAACCGGGGGAGAAGCTTAAGGGGGGGAGGGTGGGGGAAAAGGACGAGGGAGGGAAACTGAAACGAGGAGCTCATCGTGCCCATTTCGATCATCTTTCCCTCTCATCATCGTGCATCATAGCATCCACCAAAGAGGGTGTTCGCAAAAAGGGAAATAAAAAGGGGCGAGGGGCATGGCCTAGAGAATCTTATTCTGGAAAATTCTCGGCCTTCAGGGGTTCAGTGCTCTCTGCGCGACCGGGGATTTGGTTACGGCGGTAGGAGAAGGCTCATAAGAGAAGGGAAGGGAAAAAAAAAGAAGGGAAGGGAAAACTCGAGATCGGAAAGGAGCAGTATTTCTGAAACAGCGTACCTATGCAGCCTCATTTCATTGGATATCAGGGGGGATCCGGGGTTGGGAAAAGGTCGAAAAAACCACCCGATCGCCCGTGCATGACGACTGCTTAGAGCGTGGCGAGGAAAAACCCCCCAGGAACGGCCTACCAAAGTAAAGAGAACCGGGACAAACCACCCCTAATTTTCCATCGCCAAACCTCGTCAGGAGTCAGGGGGGTGGTCTCAGAAAAAAAAGCGTCGACGGCAGAGAAAGATGCGGGGGAGGGAAAATGGCTCTCACTTCTGTACGAGTGGAAAAACTCCTTTCTTTGAGGAAGTCGGACACGCGTTCTGTAAATAGTTAGTAAAGCTGAGGTCTGACTAAAAAAAACGCATGTTCAGATCGGGAATCTCTTGGTGACGCGTTAGTATCTAGGAAGACTTTTGGTCCTGGGAGAGTTCAGGAAAAAAGAAGAAAAACGGAGAGGGGGCGTTTGGGGGGGTTAAAACCGTCTGGCAGAAGGCATATGCCGAGATGAAACAAAAATGTGGGGCGTCTTGCCGCGTTAAGAGGTTGCAAAAGAAAGTTAAAGGGAAGGCAGGGGGAAGGAAGGATGAGGGGAGGAGGGATGTGAATATTGCAAACGCCGCTTTCTGCTCAAAAATTCTCTAGAGTGCGCGCAGTGAAACGCGACGGGGAGAAAGGGAAAAAAAAGCCAGAATCAGGGCTATTTGAGCTAGGAAAGGAATAAGTCCCTCTGAGACACCGGATCAGGGCTAAGGCTTTGTCTGAGGGAGTGAAAAACATGAAAAGAAGGCGCGTTAAATGGGCGGAGTTCTTGAAATGATCTAGCCACAACAATCACGGAGTGACCTTAAAATAGATATATCTTAAGGAAAGCCGTCCCAGGTTAAGCTCGCTAGGAAGGGGGAAAGTAGATAAGGGGGGTCTAAGAATCAAGAAAGCTCAGTAGTCTGAGGTAGCTTGCCTGGACGTAATAAAACGAAGCTCCTTGATATGTCGGACCTGCGGAAAAAAGTGCGGAAAGACAGGGAGAGGGGACGGAGTGTGTCAAGGAGGTCTCTTTAGGACTAAGGCATTAAAGGCTTTGCAATCGCCCGAACTGCTGTTGCAACTCAGAATGCAAGCAAAGCCCCAACCTAAAAAAAAAAGAAAAATAGCGGAGAAGAAATACAACGACATCGGGGGGGGTTGTCCTCTGAAAGACAGCAGGCCAACCGAGAGAGCCTCTATCCTAAAAGTCAGCTTGAAACTCAGGCTTATCTGATAGCAGAAGAAAGGGTCCGAAATAGGGACCCGCCTCGCTAGCCCTTCACGAAAGAAAATCCGCGTTTTCCTATGGAGGAAACAATACCGGAGTTCCACGTCTAACCGCCGAATCCATCGCTTTTGAAGAAGAGCGGAAAAGGAAAAAGTCGAGAACGACTCCTGGCGACTCAATGGCCTTGTGAGACGAACCACCATGCAAGGGCCCGAGCTGCATTTTTTGAAACCAAGGTGGTGTTGAAGGGGGGGGGAGGTTTAAGGGAAAGGGGGATTGCCAGAAGAAGAAAGGAAACTTAAAAAAAGAATAACATGAAGAAACGGACTGATGTGTTAGATCCATGCTCTTCGCAGGAAAAACAGGAATTAACTCATTAATAGGGCTTGGGGGATCGGCGCTAATAAGCAAGAAAGGGAGAAATAAAAAGCGGCAAGGGGGACATGATCCGTAATGAAGGCGCTTCTGTAAACAAGGAGAAATCAGTAAGAAGGCCAAAGGTCTCTGAAGAGAAAAAAACAAGAACGAAGGCGAGAAGGGATCAGAAAGCTGACAGTCTCTTCCAAAAGGTGGCTCGCTCAAAGAAAGTGGGGGGGAGGCGGGGGAGAAATACCTGGGAGGAGATGACCTATTCGAGGGCAGAGGACTACATCGAAGGGGGGAAGGGACTCCGTCGCCGTGCTCACCGGCCGCACAACAAAAAGCTCACCTTAAAAAGAGGATAATCAGAAAAGGAAAGGAGGCACTCTGCAACCAAAGAGACAACCTTCAAACTGTCAAGGAGAAGCAAAAATAGGAATATTAAGGAGTACTGTTCCCTCTCCTTCCGCAGAAGGCGGGTGCAGAGGAGCGAGGGATAGGAAAAAGCGGGAGAGGGGAGAAAAAGAGCACGAGAAGTCGTATCCGTCAGTCATAAGGAACCTGAGGGAGACGACACGCTCATTCCTCTCGAGGACCACATCGAAAAAAATCTCCACATTTGGTCCGACAAAAATCCCTGGGGGCCAAGAAGGTCGAAGGCGCCTGATGGGGTGAGAGAGGAAGGAAGTTCAGCTGTAAACGAACGCTGGAAGGTCAAGTCGTTCGTCACGCTCTCGAAATCGCCACCAGCTCCGCTGACCATCTACTCAAAAAGGTCTGAGGCCTGCATTCAAAGCTAGAAAAAAGTACTGACGAAGGAAAACTGCGAAGGAAGGGGTCCTACCAGCGAGTGAGAACGGGCTCTATCCTGAACGAAAGTGAATAGTAGCCCAAAAAAACCAGCGCCTTGGACGAGGTTGCGCATCAAAGCTTGAGTCAGGTCGGAGAAAAAAATTTATACAAAAACCACAACATAGGGGGAAAAAAAAAATTAAAGGGAGAAGGAGGCTGCAAAAAATGGCGGAGATGCAAAAAGGGCACCGAACTTCGACTCCTAGGAAACGTAGCCGGTCGCGCCGGGTCCAGATGGGCGGGGGGTAAGGTTGTTGGAAGTAGGAAAAACGTGTGGAGGATCCATGCACAAAGCATCATCGCAAAAATCTCATTTAGTCCCGAGTGGTCGACACCGTTCCTCCGCCAAGGAATCCCATTTCTGCGTCGTTTCGGGCTGGGGGGACAGATCTTGGGTGGGAAGAAGGGTCAAAAAAAAACGGGAAAAATTGGAGAAAAGAGAGGGAGCTCTGTCGGGTGCAATGTCAGAACAACACTTTGCTTGGTAGAAAGTGTCAAGAAAAGAAGTTGCGGGGAGGGGGGGCCTCCCAGCTCTCTCTTGAGGGGAGTGGCGGGCCCCAAGGACCGACGTTCGTCAACCACGTGAGGGAAAAAAACACTCAAAAAAAAGGCTTAGGGGACAAGGGAGGGAACTAGGGGTGCACGTATGAAAAAGATATTTATTCAATCTTTTGAAGGGGGAAAAAAAATCTCTTTCTCTAAGCGCTGAATGACGGCCTACCCCTTCCTAAGACTTCAAACATTCAAGGAAAGCCGAAAGGTTAGGGGGGGAGAAAGGGGATTTGGAGAATTCGCCGCAGGAAACGCTGCTACTACTCCTGGAAGTTCTTCTCACCGTCTGGTTGGATCCCAAAAGAATCTTCGTCATGTGCCGCCCTGGGAAGGGGAAAATAAAAAAAAGGAATGCGCACCAGTACCTATTACGAGTTTGGGTGGTTCTAGAAGAGTATTTGTTCCCTTCGAAAGGCGAACTTCGGCTTTCGCTGGGGGTGGAAAGCTCGAGGAGAACGTCGTAAAGGCATCAGGTCCGGAAAAGACCGGGAAGGGGGGAAAAGGACGGGCGGCACGAAAGTGGGGGCGCTGCATGTCACAGAGAAGGGTTTGCGATCTTTTGGAAGCGTGCTCACCACAGTCCTGTCGTCGGAGGGGAAAGGACGCCCGACGGAGGGAGCGACTGCTAAAAAGAGCACTTGTTCATTAAGAACGAGGACGCACCTACCGGCCTTGGAAGGAGGAAACACCCGGGCGATGTGTTGGAGGGGGAAAAAGTTTGGGGGAAAAAAAGCGAGGGAAGAGGGGGAAGGAAAACGAGGGGGGGGGGAGAAAGATCAAGACGGCGGCGATGAATGAACTCACTCAGATTAATCTGAGGGGCTTAAGGAAGGATCGTCCGGCACCGGCAAAAAAGAGAAAAAAAACGAGTTTTTAGGAAAAAGAAAAACCTCTTAGAAAAGAGGAGAGAGAGGGAGTCGGGGGGAGAAAGGTTCGGGTCCGGAGAAATTGCCCGTTCGCAACAATGGATGAGGGCTCGCAAGAAGTCGTTTGAAAAGAACGCCGCAGATCCCCCACGGACTTACATCGAAAGTTCGGAAGAAGTCCGGGGGATCCTGAAACTAGATGGGATCTCATAGAAAAAAAACATGGGATAGAGCATCAACCTCGAATCCTGCTCATATCCCTCATCCCCACCCCACTGAAGGGGCTTGGGGGGAGAAAAAATGCAACAGGAAAGCGCAGAGATCGTCAGCTTAAAATCGGAAAGGAGAGAATTCGTGCGGAAGGGGCGCTATCTCGACAGGTTGTTCATGTACGGAGTTTGACTTGTTTTTAAGCGGAACGGGTGGAAGAACAATGTAAAAAGTCCGAAAAAGGAGAGACTAAAGAATTCTTATTCAGTAAGTAAAGAGCATACTTCATTGCTGGGGCAGGTTGCTCTTGTGAGGCGAAAGCGTGAGGAGGGAAGAAAAGACAACCGTGAAAATGCTTCTTCATCGGAGAAAGTGGATGGAGGCTCAGGGGAAAGGCAGCACACGATCCTAGCCAAAATGCAAAGAACGCTCCCACAAAGGGTGGACATCTCGCCAACAGAAGCTGAATACTCTTAGGGGTCGCGGACAATCATTCTGCCGGGGGGAAGGCTCACAGAAAAAAGAGATCGGGGCGGGAAAAAGCGAGGGGCACGACTGTCTAGCCCTTGGAATGGATTTGACGTCATCGGGACAACTCAGGAGTCGCATGTGCAATCGCGTCCGGACGTTACGAGAAACCTGAGACGATGAGGAGCTTTGAGATGGACCGGGTACGGAATATCTCTTGGACGGATTTCTAGAGGCCCAACATCACGGAATGGGTTGATCCACTTCTGGCTCGGACGGAAGGGGGGGGGAGGAAGCTTTCAAAAAAATGACTGGTACGGGGCCATTCGGCTTGCAAAGGTGGCCTGCCGGGGGGAAGGGGAAGTACAGGAAAAAAAAGAGACCTTCCGCCTAGAAGACTCATATAGAATGAGAGTTCTCGCAGAATGGGCTACTGTTTGGGGGGGTAAGGAAGGAAAGGAGAGAGGTTAGCGATCCTCCTATTAATCTAAGTATACTCCTAAAAACGGGGGGCGGAGGGAGAAGGGGTCTATATAAAGCATGTTTGCAATACCTCTCGGGAATGGCTTCGTTTCCGGTCATCTCAGTCAACAACAACAGAGATAGGGAAGAACAAAAAGGGACCGGTCGGGAAGAGAGGTCTATACGCCGAGAGGAATCGCTCCGCCAGCCCTGTCTATCATCGAGGAAGTATGAGAATATCAAATCAATGGAAAATAGGTGAACAACCTTCTTCAACGAGCGGATTGTAAAGCGCGAAATGCGCGCTTAAAACTGTGGAAGAGAAGTGGAGTAAAAGTCCTAAACCACTCTTTTGTCAGCACACGGCCTTCTCAATCTCTGAAGCGTCGATCACACCTTAGCCGCAGCCAGGACGGGAATTCAAAAAGCAGGTTCCTTGGGGGGTGGAATCTTGGACCTCTCCCAACGGCCATCCAAAGATAATCGGCGGCCTACCTTTCAGGGGGGGAACATCGAAATGGGAGGAACCGGACCTACGGAGAAGATTACCATTCACTATTGCCCGAAAGGAAAAAGCGTGGCCGATGCCTCCAAGACCGGGGTCCACGTCTCGAAAGAAAGCATCTGGGAAAAGGGGAGGAACCAGGCATAATTTCCTTTAAGAACCACCATTCCGGAGGCCCTGAGGCTGCATTTTGGAGATGCCAATTCTGGGTGGGGGTGGAATGGAGGAGAGAAGGGTGCTGGGGGACCTGAGCCGATTCCGAAACACTAATATAATTCATTCTGAAGAGAGTTTGCGATCACAGGGAGAGGAGGCAAAGAAACCGAGAAAGCATTAATTGAAGCAACTAAATCTTCGAAAAAAGAAAAAACGAGAACCGGGAGAGAGACTGTTTAAAGGGGGGGGAGAAATTAGTCATGGAAAGAAGGTGACCTCTTCAACTTCATCGCGAAACTAGTAAAAAAGGGACCCGGGAGCGGGAAAACGAAGGGGGAGCGGAAAAAAAGGGAGGCTCAGAGGTTCTAGGAGTTTAAAAAGCTAAACCAACGAAAAGGGTTTTTTTTGGGATGCTCAGCAAGGACTGGAAGGCAGGAGAAAGATGGCGAGATCAAGGGGGGAGATAGCTACTCTAGGAAGGACGCCGTCGGCTGGCGTTGAGCACCCTGCTAAACGAAAAAACGGAGGATTAGAAAAGAGGTCGCACAAGAAAGGGGGAAAAAATCTGCGAAATCATCCAAGGAGAGGTCAGAACGTGCCTCAAAAGTGCACCGATCGCCAGAAGAACTTCCCGCAAAATCCGCCCCGACTTTAGGGCTTACTAGGGGGGGGGGCGACAAAAAAGCACGAAGAAGAAAAAAAGAGGAAGACGTGAAAAGACCTGCATCTGCACGGGGGAACGCAGTCATCTCCGCCGGAAAGAAATTATGTATCTCCCCTCCTCATCAAATCGGCTTCCCCATCGCGCGCACAGACGAACCTGTGCCGCCACAAAGAAAAAAAAAATCGTTCAGGGGGGAAACGCGGGGGAAAGGGGGAGAAAAGAGCTCGAAGGAGGACCCTATCTTTGGCAACGTAAATCCAGGATGAAGGCGCACGCTCTAACAGATCGCCACAAAACTCCGTCTAAAATAAATCGAGAAAACGAAGGAAAGAGCGAGAGGTTGAGAAGAACAAGCGAGCGCGCTCTGTCTAGACCGAATTCCATTATGCCGAGCTTTACCACCAATCCCGAATTTTCGCAAGTTCTGCGCAATCCTTGACTCTCAAGACCATAAACGAAGGAAAAAAGGGGCAAATCAGTGGCCCGCGCGGCTTGACCATTAAGACTACGCTTAGAGTAACTTTTTATCGCACCCAAAGGGTCACGAAGACACCCGACCAGGAAAGTCGAACGCTGCCGGCCATGGGGAAGAAGGAAAAAAGAAAACTCCGCGGAGAAAAAGAAGAAGGTCCGAGGCGAAAGAAGGGAGAAAGTTTGAATGAAGGGGGGGAGGGAAGGTCAAGAAGAAGGTCCACTTTTCCTGAGAAAAAGATGTCAAACCAAAATGAGCCCTATCGCATCATCGAGGGCATCTCATAAGGACGGGATGTCGGGAAAGAAAAAAAACGTTACTCCAAAGAGGGAATTGAGGGGTGAGTGGGGGGAAGGTCACAGGAAGGGGAAAAACCAGCGCATACCGCGCTCTGAGAAGGCAGAGGTCGTAAGCTCTTGTCTGGAAATCTCAAACAACAACACGGTATTATTATGAGAAATATGGGCGCACGACGAGCGTGGCTCCAATGCGGAGAGATGAAGGAGGTGGGACCCCGTTACCGGAAAACCCACGGGGTAAAACACGCAACGGGAGGAAAGAAGTGGTAGTCCGGTGGCGGAGCACGGTGTCCGACAGCGACGTACTACAGGTGCCGATATGCTGCGCTCGTTCTAAGATGGGAAGGGTGAATCCCATCGGAAGAGGACGCGAAACAAAAAACGAATAAACCACAACAAAGCAGAAACTCTTTCCCTGGGAGAAGTACAGGCTAACGGTTCGGCACGTCGCCTTCGGCGCCAAAAATCTCGCCATAATGGCCTGCAGCGACTTCTACTAGGAGAGGGGTCACCTAGAGGGAGAAAAGACGAAGTAATGGCGGCAGAGAATGGAAAGGAAGCCTGCTCTTAAA
>Ga0179593_1580092_pt1 | contig 11418 bp, 14 predicted proteins | sample CZODoug2_1_08_16_FD_185931 | JGI IMG/M metagenome (GOLD analysis project Ga0179593, IMG submission 185931) | Vadose zone soil fungal communities from Angelo Coast Range Reserve, California, USA - CZODoug2_1_08_16fungal (PacBio error correction) | ecosystem: Environmental > Terrestrial > Soil >...
CAGGCAAAAGCTCCATAAATTCAAAATCCGAAAGGATTAGAAAAAACATTTGGAAATTCAAGTTGACATCTCGCAAATGACTTCACCGCGCTTCGGGGCGCAATTGTTGAAGTGTGTCAGTAGAATTCGCAAACAACGAGGCGGAAAGTCTCTCGAGATATGATTCGGAAAGGGAAAAAACCTCAACCGGAGAAGGGGCTCGGCCAAATTGGAGCCGTCCCGAGGGAAAATCGCGCGCCGCGAACAATTACCGGTCGAGAAAGAACCTGCATCGCCGCGAGTTTGGGGGGGGGGGAGTCCTGCCCCAAAAATAAACTTCCTTCCGGGTTGGGGTAGGATTGCCATCAGCCAATTAGAGTCTGAGAGGCCATAGTACGGGACCAGTACTTTATCAGGGTGGAGGTGGGGGGCGCTCTCCCGGAAACGGAACCTCGCGACTAAAAATTAGCCGGGGCGAATTCACGCGAACAAATAAAGGAAGGGGGGGCATAGGAAAACCGACTTCCCGGGTAGAGGGGGAACCAAAAACTAGCTCGTATCGGTCATGATAGGATATGTTCGCGGGGAGTGACCGCCCAAGGCAGGAGGGAATTAGGCATGGGAAAATTTCCATACTTGAAAAAGGGGGAAGAAGGTACGAGCGGAAGGAGTACGAGAGTTTTCGGCCGGAAACTAGATGGAAAATCTTGAAACCTGCGAACGGGTCAAAAAGAATGACTTTCCAATCAAGGGGGAATCAGGGAGCGTCCATGCTCGTCATCCCTGACGAAGATTTTAGTGGTACGCGGTCAATAGGAGACAATTCCGAAGTGCTGAGGGACGATAAGGACCGTGCTTTTGCTAGGGTCTGGGAGGAAAAAACTGGGGGCAAATCCTTGGACAGCTTTCCGAAGGGTCGCACATCTTCCGCCTAAGTAGCGCGGGGAAGTACGTTCTTTGCCTTGGAGCGTTGGGAATCCAGCGCAACGGAAAGAACCCGCCGGCGTTGCCTCTGAACACGGTGGCGGCGGGACCTTCGCAGGCAAAAGAAAGTTAAATGGATAGCCTCGAGTTCGCAAATCCCCGGGGGTATTCTGCGGCCGGGAAGAAAAAATGTCTACCAAGGTAATGATTATCAGGGGGAAAGGCTGTTTTTTTGTGAAATGATGACAGAAAACCACACGGGAAAAAAGAGGTCGAAGTTAGGGAACGGAGGGCTCGTGGGGCACGGCCGAAAAGGCGCCTATAACCCTAGAGCGCATAAGTAGCGCTCGCAACCGGGTAGCTATAGAAGTTAGAAGGAAGCAGCTATTGGGGGGTGGGGGTGCCGAGGAAGAAAAAAAGGCGTCAGAGTGGGGAGACAGATTCTCACAGGTCATCTCGACAAAAAAATTGTTATTTCAAACGTCGAAAGAGCCTGTACAAGCAACGGGCGATTCCGCGGCTACAAACAGCAAGGGTAAGCATCAAACTTCTCTCCCTACGAGGCAAGCAGAGAGGGACTAATAGCCAACTTGACGGCGAAGGATCCAAAAAAAGGGGGAAGAGGGACTACCGACAATGCAAGTGAAAACACAGAAGCATCGGAGAGCGGAACGTGGTTCAGACCGATCAAAGCTGGAATACACATCCAGGAAGGGGACGTAAGGGCGTCTCTTCGACCAGAGGGGGTCGGGAAAAATGAACTTAACTGCGGAAGGGCTCGAGCGTATGCCCGTTGTGAGTTCCATGGGAGAAAATGCCTTCAAAAAGTGTAGTGCGGGGCCAACAGTGAGGGAAAAAAAATGGCAGCCACACGTCTCGTCTATAAAGAAAAGAAAAAGGAGGGGAGGGGGAAATGAGATAGATATCTACAACGGTTGGCGGTCCGACCATCCACCTGACGTGGGACAGTAAGGCGGCCCCAAAAAAGGAAGGGACTGTGGGCAACACGGAAAACTAAAAACGAGCCGAAATCCTCAAACAACCAGAAGGAAGGCGTTGCAAGACCGTTTTGAACGGAGGCGCAAGCGTCCACCGTCGAGGTGGCATCGACGGGCTCGTTAGTACGGAAAGGGGCGTCAGCTCTCCGAGGCAAGAAGTGAATAGAAAGGGCCTTTTCGGGGGATTAAAGGAAGGAAACACCCAAATTGGGGGTGCCGAACCTTCCAGTGCCGATCGGGAATGATGACGGGGTCGCGTCATGGGGAGAAGGGAGGAAAGGGGAATGATCTGAATTTGAGACTGATCCAGGGCATATTGTATCCAACACGGCGGCCGAGGGCAGGTTAGCTCTAAAAAAATCGGGGAGAATTCAGAAGATCTACAAGGGGAGAAAGGATTGAGAAACACCGATCATCAAAAAAAAAAGACCTACGACCTCAGCGATAATTATAGGAACCGGGAACGCGAAGCAGACAGGCTGGGTTTCTCGTCTTATGGGCGAGGATGGAGAGTGTGAAAAGAAGTCTAAATCCCCTAATTGATGGGAGCTCGGGGTGTTTCCCGTTTGGAAAAGGAAGGGGGGCATATTACAGGGCAAATTCTCTGACAGGTGATAATGGAAATGGGTCGACATGGCAGGCTTCAAGGAAGAAGGCATAAAGTCCCATGATCTATTGTGAGAACAGAGGGGAGAGACTCAGGTGGCGGCCACCTTGGGGGTGAAGTGGAAAAAGATCACTACGACATTGTTGGGGGGTCCGCAGAGGGGGCCCAAGGTTCGCGGTTCGTGGGACCCAAAGGCGCTAAAAGTGGTGGCAAAGTCCACGGGCCGTAAGTGCCGACTATCGGCCCGGCAAAAGGCCACTCGGGAGTTTACGGAAGGCAAAAACTGCGGCCGGACACCTGGCCAATTATTACGGCAGCGGGGAAATATCCTCAAAACCCGAAAAAACAAGAGGGAATGGAGGGAAAAGCCCCTCTATAATCAAATTAGGTCAAAAATAATTTCGAGTATACGCTCTTCGAGAGACGATGATTGAGCGCGCGAGACCCAGTCAGAAAAAGATCGGGAAAGTCAGGTATCAGAAAAGGGAAGACGCAGGTTTCAGTCCGTTCTCAACCAGAGAAGAGCGAGTTGGGACTCGTAAAGTCGTAAACAGGGGTTTACAAGCTTGTAGAAAAACAGATTTAAATCGAAGAGGGGGATGGGGACGTCCCGCCCACGAACATGAAAGGAAACCGAGAGGGAGTTGTGGAAGCAAAAAAGGCTCTGTGAAAGGGGTTTAGGAGCTGACCGCTGGCCGGCGAAGGCGAACGCAGCGGGGGGGAGTGAATCAGGCAACTGGAGGAGAGCAAACGAAAAATCTATAACTCCAGGAAAAAGATCAGGACGGTCTTGAGCAAGAATGATGCGACAAAAAGATAAGGGAGCAGGAACGTCGACCGGTTTTCCGGAAACGAAGAGGGGACAGCAGCGTGCCTTTTAGCGCCGTGCGGAAAGGGGAGGAGGGAAAGGAACCGTGGAAGGGAAAGGGGGAGGATCAAGACCTCGCTCATGTCTGCATTGCCGTGGGACAACAGACAAAGGGATCGGAAAAAAAATCGGTCAGGTAGGGAGCTGAGAGGAGTAGACGATCTCCAAAAGAAACGAGAAGCGCATCGAACTTAAGCCAGAGTGTTGCTTCATGAGAAGGCAAAGGTGTTATGACCTTGTATCCGGGGGAAGAAAAAAGAATCTATACTACAATAATGGGATTCAACGGGGCAATGGCGTGACCACAGGAGTAAGGTTGGCTTCTTAATTTTGATGCGCAAATGGACGGAATGAGAGGAGAAAAAGAAAGACCCGCAACAACACACGGAATGAGGGGACTCAAGGCCCATGCAAGCTCAGTCCAGGCAAGGTCGAAAGGGAGGGAGTGGGACATTGCAACATTATTGGCTCTCGCTAGGAGTCAGGGCGCGGGGCAGGCAACATGTCAGGGGTTGCGAACAACGGAGAAAGCTGGAGAGTCAGCGCGCTCTCGCGAAATGGAAGATCTGACGCCCGCAAAATGACCTGGAAAAAGGAGAGGGGAAGGGTCAGGGGAACAAAAAAAAAAGAGGGGTCGCGCGGACCTCAGAGAATAAAGAGGGAATCTAAATCCGCATCTGCTCGAGACTGTGAGAACCCGGAGAGTATAGTCCTTGTGGATGTTAAATCATTGATGCCAACGAAGCGGGGAGGAGATAGGGGCAGGACGTTATCGAGTTCAGACAAGCCCTGAATCGTACCAGAAGAAGCCAGAAAACGAGCTACCTATTAACGCCTCAAATAAAACGCGAATGAAAATCGCAAGAGGACGGGAACGGAAAAAACAAAAAGGTGACCTTCCACAACGCCCTGGATCTCATCGAAAGGCGGGGTCGCTTGGTCTTGGCCACCGAAGGAAAAAAAAAGAAGAAAATCTTCGTCTGGGCCGTTGATGATAGCCATAAAGCGAAGGTAACAGGACTCATGCGATCAGCCGGACTGCGCGGGTCTCGCAAAAAGCGGAAACCGACAAAAGCTCAGATATACCGACTTTCACGATCCTAGGGGAAAAGGGTACGGAGAGAGTCGCGGACACACGAGAAAAAGGAGAAGATTGGAGGACACCGGGACGAAATAAACAATAAATTTCGTTCTAGTGCTGGGGAAAGAAAAAAAAGAGAGGGGTGAGATCGGGGCGGGATACTGGGAAAGAAGCTACTTGGCAACTGGCAACGATAAAAGGGCTTCGCGACCAAGCCAGGCCGTGCCGGGACAGGGCAAGTACGGCTTGCGTTGACAAGGGAACGAAAACTTTGGCGCCAGCGTCGGTTACACTAAAGCGAGGGAACGCGTGCCCTGCAGGGGACAACGCAGGGGGGGGGGGGGGAAGGTTGAAATTCGGCGGGGCAAAAAAATATTCAGGGGCGCCTCGAGTTAGGACCACAGTCTCAAGAGCCAAGGTTTTTCCCGTGTACAGTAGGGGCGGGAAGAAAATGTCTACCAATAATAAAGAAAGGGGGAAAGGTTCAAGTATTCTGGTAAATATGGCAAGTAACACTGAAGGGGCTGTCTGCGCAGGGTGGGAGCCTTATTTGAGACGTTCAAAAAAGCCCGCCCGAAGAACCATAGAGCTCCAAGTGGGGGGGGGGAATAGGACGGGAGACGGAAAAATCGCTATAAGACGAGGCGCGGAAGGGTTGAAATGGGGAAAGGCGGGGTGTTTTCTCGGCTATAGGGAAGGGAATTCTCCATTGCATCGAATCGTGGAAAAAAAAAAAAATCAAGAAAGGAAAAATTTAAGGCGTTGCCCGCGCTCAGGAAGAAAAACCGAGAAAAAGGTCGAGCAAAAACTTCTCGAAAAGGACGCCTTCAGAATGCGATCGGCCAAAGGGTTCGAAATAAGAAAAAAGAGGTGGAAAGAACTACCGCAAAGGCAACTGCCTCGCATCGAGGGGCGAAAAAAAAGCAAGTCTTGTGCGACAACCAAGGAAACGGGAAAGGGGCGTGCTCTTCCCATCCCAGAGGGGAAAAAAAAAAAAGGGATTTGGAACGGCGGAATGGCGATGCGTGTAAAGGAAGCGAGAGGATGCCCGTGTCCCCCATGGCAAGGGGAAAAGGTTGGGTCCTGTCCGTTATGTACCAGGGGGAAAGTGATTGCAGCCAACGTCTCGGACCGATATAGATCTGAAGAAATGAGTATTGTGAAAATAAGAGTACGAAAAAAGCGGGCCGTGTCCATCACGCTTGCAAAGTCAAACAGGCAGCAACCGAACAAATTCAAGCCTGGGGACGGACGAGTGGTTGGGGGCCTAGAACTCAATCGGGAAAGCATCCAGGGCATTGCAGGGAAAACGAGGTAACTATAATAGAACTGCCGGATCACGCCGTTGTTGGGGCCGGAGGGGGAAATGAAAAGCTTCTCGTGAGTCGGGAAACCGGACGCGAACTTCAGGAATTGGGGGGAAAAAAAAAAAGAAAAGCCTTGTCGGTAGTGCCGGAAGGAAAAGAAATGCGTGCGAACCTCCAGTTGGCCGGCGCATCGGGGGGAGGGAAAGAAAAAAGAGGAAGAAGAAAAGTTTGGGGGCTGGCTCTAATGAAGAAAAAAAAAAAAGGATGAGGACCATTAAAAAATAAACGGTTATTGTAATTCAGCACGGAAAGCGCCAGCGAACTAAAGCGCGAGATGCTGTGAGAATGTAAAAAAAATCGCAGGAGACGCCGAAAACCCGGACGGCGCAAACTTCCCACCAATCGAGAGACGGAGACAAGCGCGTCGCCCTATTCTAGGGGAGACGAGAGCAGGCATCTGGGGCTCAAGGAGAGATGAGATGGGAAGGGTGAAGGAGCAAAATGGAAAATGTAAAAAAAGCCGGCTAAAACCTTCAGCCCAAGTGTTGGTCACAGGAGACAGAGTTTGGACAGGTGATACTCATTTCCAGGGTCAGGCGGAGCAAAGGCGACAACAATACTGAGGCAGGGAAGATGGAAAAGAAATCAAAGATATTGTGGCGCCAACACTCGGGGCAACGATCTGCAGACGCCAAGGGAAAGCAATGCAATCGTGACCTGCTGTTTACGGTGCACCGTCAAGCGTCGGTGCCCAAAAGTGTTTGGGACTTAAAAAAAACAGGCGGGGGGAAGGCTATTCAAGGAGGGGAACCTGCTGGAAAAAACAAGGCGGATTTCCCTCTACAGAAAGGAGGGAGACTGGACATCTGGCAAATTGATCGTAATAACGCAAAAAGCAAACCCGGGGACGTAGAGGAGGTACCATCCAGCGAGAAAGAATTGGCCTTATTGCACTCACTAGGGGTCAAATGTTTCAAAGGGGTAAAGAGCTTCGAAAAATCCTTATGAATACAGACTCTACCTAAATGAAAATAACAAACCTCTTCGAGGAATGGAGGGTGCCGGAAGGAAAAACGGCATTTTTCCATCTTGACTGCCCGAACCCTCTCTCCGGACTAAAACGGATGGAGAGTCTGGCGAATGGAAGGAACAACGGATGAAAATCAACTGACATGAAAACGGAGAAAATCCTGGGGCATGCGCTGTCACTCCAAGAGAAAACCCTCTGAAAACTTATCCTGACCCGATTAAGATCAGGAGTGGGGCACAAGGCCTGCCGGGTCCGATGCTGCGGAAGATCTGAAGTGCGTAACATAGTCAAATAGTGTGAGTGGAGGGATAAGGGTTGGACTGAAAAAAGCGGAGAAACGAAAATCGATCCCGTATTCCTCGGGTCTCGAATTAAAAAACCTGATTTCAAGGGTCAAAGAAAAGAAAACCTCAGAAGACCTATACGAAAAAAGGGCCTGGAAAAAGAAAGGGACGAAAATGAAGAAATTAAGCGACTACTGCATCATGATCGAGGAACCGAAGCCGAACAGGCCGTGTTCCAAACGACGCAAGGAGGGGTCGGGCCTTTTATGGCCCGGCTGAAAGTCTAACGATAGGAAAGATATCTCAACGAACCGAGAAAAAGGGGGAAGCGCCCCGCGCGGGTTTCAATCCGGCAAAGTTGAGGAAGGGGGGAAACTGGGACTGTGAAGGGGGAAAAAAAGATCGAGAAGAAAAATTAAATATCCTGTCCTTATCAAGAAAAGTGTCCACCGCAGCCAGATGTCTGCGATGTTCGGGCGCTTGGGGTCGGGGAAAGAGGATCCATAAAAGCTGGGAGAAACTATATAAGATCTCGACATCCGCGACAAGTGTCCGAAAAGAGAAACGTCCATGGCCTGAGATTCAATTAGATTCGCACAAAACGGAAGGAACACGCGGCAAAAAAGTTCCAGACAGTGGCAGGGGTGAGAAACCCGGGATGCGAACGAAGCTGCTCAACTGCTAGAAAAGGGAGCACGACTAGGCGACCGGAAGAACATGACCCCAGAGAAAAAAAGGACGGCATGGGCTCCCTCAAAGCGAAGAAACGCAGTCCGCCTCATATCATTAATCCGGAGGCGCTAAAAGAAAAACTCTTTTAGTCGGGAAAAAGGATCTGCAAGGGGTGAATAGGGAGTCTTTGAAAAATGCCAAAAGCGGGAGCGGAAACATCGGCAGAGGTTGGCGTTTTTGTAGCGATCGACGAGAGTCCAGATTCGGGAAAAAAAAGCGGAGGCGTAGACGCCTCGTGCGCCGGAAAAGAAGAAAATGCAAAAAAAAGAAGTTGAAAAAACGCCTTATCTCGAAGCGGTCAGGGGGGGTTCGAAGGGGACCGCGCCATGACGTACGAGGAGGGGTTCGGGAAGTGCTTTGACCATTTAACCACGAGGTACGAAAAACTAGGCCATGCGCTCGAAGTTTCGGGGAGGGGGATAAGAAAGAAAGGGAAACCTGCGAACGTCAGCAGGCAAGTTCAAAGCGTTTGACAGGAGGAAGGGGGGGAGGTCGAAAGAAAAGCCAAGCAGAGTAGGGGGGGGATGAAGAAGTGCCAAAATTATAGGAAGAGCAGGGGGGCTTCTCTCTTTTCGCGCCGCTCGGAAAGGTGAGGCGGGGATCTGCAAGCGGAAGTTGAAAGCCTTGTTCACAGATGGGGAAAGAGGTGGCAAAAACGGACACTCAGCGTTGCCTGGAAGGCCGGGGAAAAAATAGGGAAGTAATGTGACTTAGGGGAGACAGAAATCTCTAAAAAGTAAAACGGAACCAAAAGGGCACCAAAAAAGAAAAAACCGGTGGCGTTTGTCGAGGGAAAACCGGCGAGGGGTAAAAAAAGGCCGCCCATATTCAGGCAAATCAAGGTGCTCGCTCACCAGATCTATGTCTACCGGGTAAGTAAATGAGTAGCTGCGGGAAAGAAGGAAGGAGGGTCAAGGGGAGGTCCTTTTCACACAAAAAACGCTGGAGGCGAAAGGGCCGGATGTGAAACTAAGTAAAAAAGAGACGAAAAACATACGCCGAAATAGAGGGCAGGGGGCGCCGCGCGCAACCGGGTCGATAATTAAGGAGAAAAGGATAGAGAAAGAGCGATTGGGGAGTTTTTGAAAAAAAAAAAGAAAAAAAAGAGTGTGCAAGCGATCGCGGGGGGCAGCACGGATAAAGGAGAGGATTTCGGGAGCTCGGACGCTCGGCGACCGTGAGAGGGACACCGCGGCCTCAGGTCAAATCATAAGGCCGAAGACTGGAGAAAAAACTTCTCTTCATGACGCGAAAAGGAAGAGAAAGGAAAAAAAGAAAGTCGGCCAAAGGTAAAGGTTCGCAAAAACAAAGAATCGGTAAGGTGGAACTACGACAAGGCCCCGGGGCACTGCAAAGCATCTGTACATAGCTGCCGTGTGGGAGAAATAGACCTCTGTCGGCCCGGTAAACTCCAAAGTGCGTCGTGACAATCGGAAAAACAAAAAAGGTGTCACGCCATTAACGGATTAAGTCTGGCGGTGAGGCGCGAGTCGGATGCCCGTGGTCCCCATGTCCATGAGATGTGGGGGGATTAGGGAGAAGAAATTACTGGCCAAAAAATCGGGGGGAATGTCAACAAATAGTCGTAGCTCAAAGAACACACGAGAGGAAGGGATATACAGGAACGTTTGGCATCCATTTTCAAGAAAGGAAGGGGCCCCGGCGACATAAACGGCAGGGAATCAATTGTAGAATACAAAAGGGGTCATCACTACAGAGCGCCAAAATCAAAAAGACCAAGGGGAATAACAATAAAGGAACGCTGTATAATAGCACGTCCCTTTCCCCCGTGGGGGTAGAGAAGCGCCTCTCTCGTGAGTAGAACCAACAGCCAGGAGGATCTAGAAAATTGTCGGTATTTAAAAACAGTTCCCAAGGGATCCCTTCCAGTGGCGATCGAAATTCAATGCGCGAGGAGCCCTTTGAAAGGGGGGGATCTCGAACTTCCTGCGAGGATGATGGGGGAAAAAAAGGGCATCAAGGAGTATTCAGACGGCGAAAAAATCAAAAGAAAAAAATAAAGCTCTAGATTCAAGGTTGGGAGAAAGGCGAGATCGCCTTGACACCTAGCACCCGAAGCACCAAAAGATAAACTTAAAAACAGCAAAAAGAAACGCATATATTGATCGAAAGGCGAGGGAAGGCAATCTGGGCGCGCGCGGGCCCCATGGTCTAGCACGTGAGAAGGAGATGGGGAAAAATCAGCGATTCCGCCGAAAACCATTAAAACACTCAAACCGAAAAAAAAAAAGTTGGTACAGGCCTAATAGGCTGACGCAAAAGAAAGGAAGTATGACATTGGTAGACAGGGGGCGGAGATGAAACCGCAGATTGAAAGGGTGAGCATGAGAAGGAAAAAAGGAAGAAGGTGGGAATAAAAGGGTTGCCCCCCCCGCGAGGGAAAAGGAGATGAGATACTCAACCGGGGGGGGAAAACTTCGGAGTGAAAGAGGGGGCGAGGGGCGGGAAAAAAACGCTGGAAATTTTGATGGGGAAAAAAAGAAGGGCAGCGTCCTTTTCGTGAGCGCCGCGGGAAAGGTCACTTCTGATTCAGACTTCAAGAAGCACGAGGGGCGGAAAGGGATTTGAAAGGCGGGAGATCCCTCGAAAGTAAAAAAGGCCTCGAGGAGGCATAAAGCCAAGCAAAAAGGATTCGATAATTTCGTGGCTACGTAAAGAAAAGAAGGCATTATAAGAAAAAGAGAGGAACCGCCTCGTAAACCGACGGGCGGGAGATAAGAAAGGAACGTTCGCAGGTTTTCCCGAAAACAGGCACACGACTAAACGGCGAGCGGGAAAGGAAAGAGGGGGGGGAGGCAGGAGAGGGGAACTTTTAGAAATCAACAAAAAAGTGTAAAGGGAAAAGCGTCTGTCATGCGAAAGAGACCAGCCGCATGCGAACTACCCGAGACGAAAAAGGATTAAAAAGGTTCGTTTGTAAGGCAAACGAGGGAAAAGCTCTTTCTGTCAAATTGTAAACGAAAGTTTAGACCGGTGGACGGAGCAAAGAGGCGTCGAATAGGGGATCAGGTCTGGACGATTGAAACGCGAGGAGACAAAACGAACAATACGACGCTATATTGCCGCTCAGTGCCAAGTGAACCGAGGAACCAAGGCAGTAAACGGGGATCTCCAAGTTCAAAGAAGGAGAAGCCCAGAAAAGAGGAGAGTGAAAAAGGGGGACTGAGATGCAATGAAACAAGAGAAGCCTGCTGGTGCCAAACTAAAAGGAAAAGAAAAAAAACTCGTTCCTTGTTATGAAGGGCGTAATAGATCGCCATGGCATCGCAAGGAAAAAAAAAGCAGGGAAGGCTCACGCAAAAAAAAAGGTGCGAAAGGAAGGAATCCCACGCAACTAGATTCGCGTCGCGCTGTTAAGAGAGAAATAATTACCCAGGGGGGATAGCAAGACGGAGACCGAAGCGGAAAAAAGCTATGGAGGACAAAGAAGAGAAATACTAAAAAAAAAACTTAGGTGAGGGAGGAAAAATAGAACTGGGAAAGACCAAGCGCAGAACAATTCTCGAATTTCGAAAAGTGAGGAAGAACTGGCAAGGTGAAAGTCCCGATTCAGCAACTTATGGAGGACTAGACATGACGTCACAGGC
>Ga0179593_1645701_pt1 | contig 11418 bp, 16 predicted proteins | sample CZODoug2_1_08_16_FD_185931 | JGI IMG/M metagenome (GOLD analysis project Ga0179593, IMG submission 185931) | Vadose zone soil fungal communities from Angelo Coast Range Reserve, California, USA - CZODoug2_1_08_16fungal (PacBio error correction) | ecosystem: Environmental > Terrestrial > Soil >...
TCCAGCTCGCCTTTTGTAAGGAAAAGAAAAAAGACGAGTCTACTGATCGAGCCGAGAGGGGGGAAGGCCTTTCTTCGTCAAATCCGAGGGAGCGCGTTCCGCTGAGAGTTTGGGGTGCTCCTAAAGGGGGGGGGAGGGGGGGATGTTCCTCCGGGAAAGAAGCGGTCTATTACAGTAAAAGAGACCGGCTAAAGCCAGTAATGGGGGAAGGTAAATCGACTGGGGTACGGCAGTCATCCTCGAAAAGCAAAAGGGGTCTTCGCCTCTCGGCTCAGGGATAAGGCCCTTGTCCAAGAGGGAACGGGAGAAGGGAAGGGCCGATGGTTTCGAAAGAAAAAGGGACTCGCGGCAGCGAAAAACAGGAAATCATCGCATGCGCAACCTCACTAAAAAAAGGGTGGTCACGAGACCTAGGAGGGGGTAGGAGGTCCGAACCGGAAAAGAAAGCGACCGGGAAGAAAAAACCTCTTTCGGTAAGGGAAAACCTGAGGAGGAAAACCGGGAGAAAAGAGCTTCTCCCTCGGAAAAGCGACTCCAACTGAGAAGGGAAAAGGAAAAAAGGCCTCCCCGCCGGAAGGGGGATACGCCAAGGGACGTCAAGGGAGGGGGAATCGAACTCTGGCAAGAGATCCATTAAAAAAAGGGCCTCGCGATTTTCGGCACCGCCGGTTGCGGAAGGGCCGGGCTGCTTATACGGGGAAAAGAAAAAAGGTTGGCCTTTCCATCCAATCTAAAGAACATGCACGGGAGAGAAAGAACGCTCCTCGGGACATTCCATAAGGAGGAAACCGGTTAACCTTTATGAAACTTACAAAAGACGGAATTTATCAGCGGAAAGGAGGGGAAGCTTTCTGGGAACCGGGAAAAAGAGGGGCCTCATTTGAGCAAATCGTGGCACTGCAAAGAAACCCAGACAGCGACGGAAGGAAAACCGGTGGACGTTCGCTCAAAGAGGAAGGGGGGTGCCGGAAAAAAATTCCCTACGGTAAGCCGCATCGGAGGGGGGAGCATGTTTCCACAAAAAAAAAAAGGCCGTCGGACTCTAGAGAAAAAGTGCCCTAGAGGCGAGATGCAGCTTCCGGGTGGAACAGCGAGGAAAGGAGGGGCCGACAGGGAGATCTCCACTTTCAGAAAGGAAAAACCTCCTACGCGGTAGGGAAGGGGCGGGCTGTCGCCTTCCGCAAGGGGGAAGGGGGAAGAGCCGGAACCGGTGGGGGAGGGAATACGGGAGCACCTGTCCGAAACAGGTCTAGCCTCCGATCGAAGAGGTTCCTGGGCTCCCGGGAAGATCTCTTCGGAAAAAACGATGACTTGAATCAGGAGTTAATTCCTGCCAATGAAAAGAGGAGCTGACTGAGAGCATGCATCTGCGAAAAAGGGGGAGAAAAACTATTCTTTCGCGAAAAGAAGAACTCTCCTCTCCAAGGGGAGTCTGCGGAAGGAGACTAAACAAACAAAAAAAACCCACACAACCATCTCAAAAAGGTCTGTATCTTTCTAAAGAAAGGAAAGGCCATAACCTTCCCTCCGCCCTCCAAACCTGAATCATCAATCCCTAAAGGAAGAAATCTCCATGCACATTTAAGAGACAGAGTTCCATGACAAAAAAAAAGATCGGCGAAAGAATACCTAGCGAAAAAAGTCGTCGATCGCGGATAAAAAAAAAAAACGGATGGATGAGTAAAATGAGAAAAGGTTATGTTCTATGAAACCAGGATTCTCACGAGGTGCAGGAGGGTTTTTGGTGGGCAGGGAAAAAATCGACGAGACGTATCTAAAGGAAAAAAAGGGAAGAGCGTAGTTCTTCAGATAGCAGCATATGAGGAGGGGGGAAGGGGCGACCTTTTAAAAGAATCGATCTCTCGAAAGCTCTTTGTAGCCTGGAGCCGAAGCCATCCGGGGAAATGGCTAGAAGACTGACGCAGGGAAGGACCTCGTCGTGCCAGGTCAAGGGACACGATGCGAGAACTTCAAGGGAGGAAAAAAGGGCCGCGTGCTCGTCTAACGGAAGCACGTCCTCGTCAAGGACGATTCCAGGTTCTCCAACATCGAGGGTCCCCGGGAGCCGAGGAACTTGGAGAAGAGAAAAAGCTAAAAAACACCGTTCTTTCGCACGGACCGACCAGACCTCGTAGCGAAAAGAAGGGAAAGCGGTCTGCCGACGTCATGAAGAAAAGGGAGTCAAAAGCCTATCGGGAAAGAGAAAAATGCATCTCGCCTTCTGGGGGTCAGAAAGGTCCTAGCAGAGAAAACGGGGCCCGGCGGGTTTCCAAAGAAAAAATGCGTCCGTGGGGCCTTCTTCCTTACCGGCAACAGAAAGGGGACCGTCACAGGAGGGGGAACGGGCTCTGCTCACCCAATCAATTCAAACAGGGGGGAGAATCGAGTACCGGGGGGGAAAAAACCCGAAGCCCTGCCAGAAAAAGGAAGGGAAAGGACGGCTTCTCCCGCAAGGGGAAAGGCACCGGTTTCTCTATCGGATGAGTTTGCAGGGGGGAGGGGGCATGCCGACAAAGGGAGGTTCGGGGGGGAGAAAAAAAAAAATTTTCTGCAAGGGGAAGCCGAAAAAAGAAGCCGGCCAGAAAAAAAAGGGGGCGGGCTACCATCTCTATCCGGGAAAAAAAAAAATTCTTCTTAGCGGGCCGATTACAGAGGAAGAAATTGCGCCCTTTCTGTAAAAAGGGAGGCGTGTATTCTGAGAAGAAAAAAGCTTATCTTCTATCTTAAAGGGGGCGAATGCGTTTCCAAAGGACCTCGAGGGTTTTTAGAAACGCTTAAAGAAGGAGGTCGCGTTCCAGGACCTCGGTGAAATCAAGGAAAGGCGCTGACCACCTTTGGCGCGTGGGAAGGAGGCGCCTCGAGGCTCAAGGGAGAAAGGGAAAGTAACGCGGCAAGGTCGAAAAAAGGAAAAGGCACGTGCGCCATGTTCCGAGAAAGGAAGCATCTTCCCACTCCGAAAGAAAAACTTCGTGCTGATTGGGGGGAGAAACCTGCCGAAGGAAGTGGACGTTCCGAAGGCTTTTGAGATGAAAGTTGCCGAAAGGAAAAAAGAAACGCGGCGGTGTATACTAAAAAAAAAAAAAAACATCACCCGATCCAGGAACCCAAACCCGATGGCACGAAAACGCGCACAGGGAGAAGGGAAAAAACAAGACGGCCAAACCAAGGCCGGGCGGCTCGATCAAAGAGGCGAACCGGCGGCTTACACCGGACAGGCTGAGGAAAACACAACAACGGAGGAGGAAGGGAAGAAAGAAGAGAAAAAGGAGGGCCGTTTCATAAAGAAAAAAGGAAACGAGGTCGACCGTGTATCTAGCACGAAAGGGGGGTCCGTTCGTGCTTCTCCAGAAGGGGGACCTGGGGAAGGGGTCGCTGGAAAAAGAGGGGGGGTGCTCCTCGCCTGGAGGGGCCGCCTGGTGCGGGAAGGGAGGCGGGTCGATTCCCCGTCAGGAAAAAGGCGCTAGACAGAGGGAGGAAAGGGAACCTGGAGCCTTCCAAAAGGAAAAGGGAACAATTCAGAAAAAAAAATCAGCACGATCGTCGGCGCCGAAAGGGGGGATGCTGCTCTGCTAAGGGAATCTTGACCGGGGGGGGAGGGGCCGGCCGGATGGGTTCGAGGGGGGACCTCTCGGCCTCGGACGAAGATCCTCATAAGAGACTCGAAGCGACCTGAACGAGGAAAAGGGGGGTCCGGACCTAAGAAGCCTAACCGCGGTTCCATCTACCCCCAGGGAAAAGGGACATTCGCCAAAGAAAAAAGAGTTCGCTACAACAACCCTTTCAGGGAAAGAAACCTTCGGCCAAATCTTCTCCTCGGAAAAAGGCAATCAGCAGAGGGATCGCAGAAAAAAGAAAAAGCCCTTAACGTCCTAAAAAGAAAAAGGCCACTTTCTTCCACATGGGGCTATCGGACCAGGAAACCATCTACTAAAAAAGGAGGCTTCTTGAGAAGGTCCGCAGAGCCGGTTGCGGCCGGGGAAGGGGACTTATAAAAAAGGGCGTCTCTGTGGAGGAAAAGAGAAAGTACACGCCGACCCTTTCCATATGGGCTAAGAACCTCCCGCTCATAGGGAAAAAATGACCATCACGATCGGGGAAAGGTCTGCGGACCCGAAGGGACGTGATCCGCTGATGTCAAGGAAGGGGCCTCGATGAGCCGATGGGGGAAAAAAAGATAGTAGCACTGCTTGGCTTTCTCAAAAAAAAAGCCGTGACCCACGGTTACGGGGGGAAAAAAACGTTTTCCCGTGGCCCAAGGCAAGACGGAGGTCATCACAAAAAAGAGAAAGGGGGGCTCGTGGCCACCAGAAAAAAACGGTCGAGATTCTCCAGGGGGGGGGACTGACCATTCCCGCCAGACACGGGTGGACCAGCTCGGAAGGACGCTTTGCCGACACGGGGGAGGAGAAATCCACCTTTAGGAAAGGGGGATCCGTAGTTCTCCTAGAGGGCGGAGAAAAGAAAGGGTCTGGTGTAGAAGGGAAAAACTGTGGTCTTCCGAAAAAGGGCGAGCGTCGGCCTCCAGGAGAATAGGGTACCCGACCCCTTCGGGTCAGAATCGGAGAGGAGGGCGCTGCGGTACGACGGTGAGTCCGGAAGGGGAGGCCCGTCGCAAATGAAGCGCATCTTGGGGGGGGGGGGGGGGGGAAAAAAGGTCATAATCTTAAAACGTCATCTCGCCGCTCGGAACGGAGATGGCTTCGTGCGTACGAGAAAAAAGACAACACCGGGAAAGAATCCGCCGAAGGAGCGACTTGACGGAGGAAGAAGCCCCTGGAAAGAAGAACTGCGGGGGCCCTCCGCCTAAGAGGACAGGGGAGACTTCCTCTTCTAATTTAAAACAGGGGGACCTGAAAGAGAGTGGGCCCGCGAAAGAAGGGAAGGGAGGCATCTGAGACAATATCTCTCAACACAACAACGGGGTTATTAAATAGTACTACGTTTGATGGGAAAAAGGGCTCGGCCCAGGAAGGAAAAGACTCGGGTTTGGTGTAAGAGAAAGAGGACTTATCTAATCTTTCCGTTACAGAGGGGCTGAGTGAGAGGAGGAGGAGGCGGAGTTCAAGTTCGAAGAGACGATCTAGCCTCTAGCGTTTTAGCTCTCAAAAACTAGGGCAGAAAGCCAGCTCGGGAAGGGACGGATAGGCAACGAAAAAGCCTCGTCGTAAAAGCAAAAAAAAAAAAAAAAGGGGATAAAAAAAAAAAGGGGGGGAAAAAAAAAAGAAAAAAAAGTGCGAGATCCGCGGAAAAAAGGGCCGCGTGCTCGGCACAAGAGGGCATCACGCCTCCGTCAAAAACGCCCAAAAAAAAGGGCGCCCATGAAGAGAAAAAAAAGGTAGCCTGGAGGCCTTCTGAAAGGCGCAAAGGAAGAAAAGGTTCGCTCGCAAAGAAAAGAAGCATCCCTACCTCGGAAAGGAAGGCGGTCTCCGAGGGCGGAAGGAAGGGTCTGCAAAGCCTACTGGAGAAAAAAGGGGGGAAAACGTATTGCATCGAGGAAAAAAAAACTGGTCTTTAACTGAGGAAATCCGACGTCCGGAAAGGGGGCACACGATCGCACTGAGAGGATGACTCCGTCTTGAGAGCACCTTCAAGTAAAAGCGTGGGAAACCTTGGAGAAGAGGATCTGGTAAAAAAAAGACCGCCAAGAAGGGGAGGTATCCGATCTTCTCAGCAAGGACCGGGGAAAAGAAAAAAATTCCAGACGTGCATCTGAGAAAAAGGGATGCTTTCTAAAAAGTCATAACGGTCACCAGAGTTATTTCATCTTTTAATGGAGGGGGGAAAAAAAAAGTTCATGAAAAAAAGGTTCCGGCTTTTCAAGGAGGCCACCTGGACGGAAAAGGGAGCCATTAATCCGTCCCGACAGGGGCAACCGGAAACCTCGCTAGAAAGAAGAGGCTTCTGAAAAAGGGTGGCCGAGTCCTAGGAAATTGACGCCCAGGAACAGCGTCTGTTGAGGCGGCTGACGAATGTAAAGAAGTTAGGCAATGGGGATGGCTAAGAGATGTTTGCCCGCCTTTTTCAAGAGAGAACTAGACCAGGAGACAATTTCCTCCGAAGTGGACCAGGACCGTAGGGGGGAGGATCTACAGGGGGGAGCGGACCACCTGGTGGAGTTCGCTTTCTAGACAAAAAAAAGCAGAAGAAAACGTCGCTGCTCGCGCGTAAAGAGAAGAACCATAAAAAAAAAAGGGGCGCAGGTCAAGAGAAGAAAAAAGACAGCATCCCTCCTCTGAGGCGAAGGGGGGATGTTTTCGCTGAGGGAACAGAAAGTCGCTTTGGACGTTCGAAAAAAGGACGCCGAGTCTACTCCCCGGGGGGGGGGGGCAGCTGGTACTCGACCCAAGCAAGAAGACACCCGGCGGGACATAAAAGAAAAAAACCCCAACCCTATGGCAAAAGAAAGACCGCATGTAAAAAAAGAAAAAAAAAAAAGACGGCCTAACCAGTCCCTGTTCAGATATCAAAGGAAGAGGGCTGCGCACCGGCGGCCTGACACCGGAAGAGATCTCACAAAACAACTGAAAAGGGAAAAAGATCTCGCAGCTCGGGGCAAGGAAGTGCTCAGCTACGATTTCGACGTGATTGAAACGCCAAAAAAAAGGGCCGCGGGCGCGTCCGGCCGCATGTAGAAGGGGAAAGGGACAGCTTGGCCATCTGTTGGGGGGAAAAACAGGGATCGGGGAGATACCCCTTCCTCGGTGAAAGATCGGCAGCAACGGGAGGCAGAAAAAAAAGGGGCCATGGGAGACCGTCCAAGAAGGAGGGAATCCTCGACAACGAAAAAGCTCGTCGTCCCCTGGACTTAGAAAAAGGGTCCATGCTCTTGTGAAATGGGGAAAGAAGGCCGGATGGGTTCGCGCCTGGAAAAGGAAAACGACTATGCGGATCCTCGAGGAGGCCTGACAAAAAACACCAGGTGGTCCAAAAAAAAGAAGGTCGGGTCCGACCCTCGGGAAAGGACCCTGCGTCGGAAAAAAAACGGCGCGTTCGATACTTTCTAGGACACAAGGGCAACCAGAGCTTCGCAAAAGGCTCGACTCTCACTGCTATGGGGGAATCGGAAAGGCATCCAAAAGCCCGAACCAGAGAAAAAGGCATTCGCCAAGGGCGTCAGGGAAAAAAGAACTCTGCCCCCAGGAGCCTATCGCTGCCCTAGAGAAACACGTTTTCGGAAAAAAAGGCTTCCTGAGAAAAAAAAGTCCCGGTTGCCGTGGGAGAAAGACACTACAAAAAAACGAAAGTGGCCGGCATCCCCCTCCCAGAAAAAAAAAACATCACTATCTCTGGAAAAAAAAAAGGCGGACCCTTCAGGGAAAAGCAGCTGCCGTCTTGCTCGGGAGGGGGAAAAGCCTCGAGATCCTATGGGAGAAATCGTCGCCTGCAAAAAAAAAGAGCGCGACTGGCAACACGGTGACTTGACGCTGCTAAAAGAGGGGGGGGTGGCCTGCACCGGCACGAAAAAAACACGCCGCATCGCGTTTCAGGAAAGGGCCCTTCCTTCGGGGAAGGAGGAACTTACAATTGAAAAAAGAGATGGCAGGGAGAAAGGGGGGGACCAGCTCTTCTAAGAGCTTTTGCCTACAAAACACAAACAAAACCGGGAATTCGTCGACCGAAGGAAAAAAAGGTTCGCCTACGAGGGCGTGCTGGGGGGAGTGTCCCTTGTCTAAGATTCACTCCTGTAAAGCACTTGGAGATCTGCCTCCAGGGAGAAAAGGAGGGTTAAAAAAAAAAGGGCGCCCGCCTCTCTCTTGTGAGCTGGAAAGGAAGACAGGTTTGCCGAGAAGCTGGAGAAAAAGATCCGCATCTGCAGATCGGAAAGACAGGACGCGAGGAGCGCCGTCCAAAAAAATTCTCCGGAGGGGCCGAGCTTGGCTGGGGGGGGAGTCTAGTCGAGAAAACAAACCGAGATCTCCTCGTAGCGTCACTCGAAAGTGCGGCGACCAGAAAAAAGGGCACTCCCCTCCTTCTCTAATAAGAAAAAAAAACCGCTAATCGTCCACGATAGTCCTCGTCGACGAGGTTAAGACACAAAAAAAAAGAGGCCCTCGTGCGCCGAAAAAGGATCGTAACCTCACCGGGGGGGGAAAGAGAGACAACAACACGGAGGGGGGGGGAGATCGGACGACGTTAATGTTCCTAGTGAAGAAAAAGAGGAGATCACTAGTCCGAAGGGGAAAAGGGGGGGGTCCCTTAACGCTTCTACGGGGGCCTGGACGATTCTGGCTGTGGCTGCGGGAGCTCAGGCGGAGTGCAATTTCAGGGAAGTCTATCGTCAATAGGCAGATTATCAGGAGGGGGGGGGGGAGAACTTTAAGGGGGGAATCCATCCAGGGGGACGCTGCTAGCTTACTCATGGTAAAAAAGAGTAGTCCTCCTCGTCAGGAAGAAAAGAAAGTCCGCGTCAGCTCTTATCAACCCAGTAGGGAATACCGGACCGGGAGAAAATCGTCCAGGGAAAGAGTCTATTCCAGGGAAAGCGTTTCCCCGAGCAAGACATGGGAAAATGGGGGAGGCCGAGCCGAACAGGAGAAGGAGGAAGACCACCCTTTGAGGGGGGAAAAAGGGAGTAAAAAAAAAAACCTCTTATTCTAACTCACGGGAATGGGAGCATTAAAGGGAGAGAGGGGGGGGGAAGTGTCGTCAAATCTGTACGAAAAAGGGTGAGGCATCTCTTCCTCTGGGGCAAGTGAACGTCATGAAGGGAGAAAAAAAGACTGCCGTGAAAGACACTAGCCACGCCGATGAGAAAATGACCTCCTTCTGGGACGTGGGAAACCGGAAAAAGGAGCATCTGACGGGGAAATCCCCCCGGCCCGTCGAGAAGAAAGGGTTTACCCGCCCAAAAGGCCGGGATCCAGAGGGAAAGAAAGGGAGGACCGGTTCCCCGAAAAGAGGGGCACTGATCAAAAAAGCAGGTTCCGCATAACGCACGGGGGGGGGGGAAGAGTTGCCGAGGAGAGGGGAAAAAAGATTGCAGGTTCTGGAAAACACGGCCACCGGGAAAGAGGTCTCAGGTAAGTAAGGGAGGGCCGCAAACCGGCTGGGGGGAAGAAAGAGGGAAGGACGCATCTCCTAGGAAAGGAAGCTGTTTTCCGGGAGCTTCCTCAAGTTGACAAAGGAGAGAACCTGCGCTGGGAGGGGGAGGCTGCGAAAGAAAGAAAGACGCCTTTATCGTTCAAAAAAGCTCGTGTAGAAGCTGGGGCCGGTTTCCTCGAAAGGGTTGGAGAAAGAAGGGGACGCGGGCTAATGGAAAAGAGTTTCCTTACCAACCTCTACCGCCTATGGGGAGAAGGAAACCTGGTGTACTCTTGGGAAGGCTCTTAGCTCTATTCGGAGTCTCTTCCCCTTCAAAAAAAAAGGGTCTCTAACCCATCAAGGAAGAGTCTACATTTCAATAAGAGATCATCCCTAAGAGGGATACTACTATCTGCATGGGGGAAAAAATGACCTTCCTGAAGCGGAGAGGAGAGGAAAAGGAAGGCTTTCTCCAAAGAAAAAAAAATGCACGGTTTAACTCTAAAAAAGCATCCGCCCCTGCGGACATCACCCCGGCAAGCACCCCACCCGAAGAAAGCGAACGCGGCTACAAAAAAAGACGCCCACGCCCAACCAGGCCCGGGGAAAGGAGACCTCGTCGCTGCGCCCTCTGCTGAAAAGGGAGATAGACTCAACCACACACTGAGGGGAAAGGGAAAACCATCTCTGGCCGTTGGAGGAAAAGTGACCACGACTATTTCTACGGGGAATAAAAGGCCTGGTTTTGTCCTCGGCTAGGCAACGATGTCGAAAGGAAAGGGGAGCTTGCATAGGGGGGGGGAAAAATCCGCCTTTATCGGGGGGGAGGAGGATACAACCGTCCGCGGTTAAAAAAAAAAGAAGCCGGGCGCTTAGACGAAAAAAAGACGGGGGATACCTTAAGAGACGTTCGTGGAATCCTCGAAACATAAGGAATCCGGTCGTGGAAGGGCTGGGAAAAAAAAAAAAAGTGTTCCAGCTCGGGGAAAAAAAAGGAGCCGTTCCGGCCGGATTTGCGGAAATTCCGGAGGAAAGGACAGCGGGGACGAGTCGGAAAGAAAAGGAGGAAAATCCCCCTTTTTCCCCCCCGAAGAAAAAAAACACTCAGGTTGGTAAGAACTCAACGATTGGAGGAAAGGAGGGAAAAGAAAGCAGGGACTGCTTCTGGAATAGGTCTCCCTCTTCTTTCCGAGGAGACCCGTTCTAGACCCCTTGAGGAACAAAAAGACGCTCAAAAGAAGATCACGTCGATTGTTGTTCAAGAAAAAAAAGCACGGGAACCAGACGTCTGGGCCAGGAAAGGGCGGCCGCTTCGGAGGCCCACCAGCGACGAAGAGAAGGAAAAAAAAAGACGAGATGGTTCCAAAAGGACGGCCGAGGGAAAAAAGGGGTCTTGCGGTGACCTGGAAAAGGGGCACAGCAAAGAAAAAAAGACGAACCTTCAATCGGGGGGGAATCCCTCTCCTAGGGGGAGTGCCTCACTGGCGATCACAAAACAAAAGTGACCTTTCTGCTGACCCGACCCGTCCTTAGCAAGGAAAGTCTGGAAAAGGAAAGAAAAAACAGGTGAAAAAGGGAAACTGGTCCAAAAGGAAGAAGCACCTTCTTGTCGGGGGAGGAAAGAAAGGCGTACGGAAAACCACTGTTGGGAAAAAAATCGTTTTCCGAAACTTGCCACACCTTCCCCTCCGGAGGAAAGAAAAAACTCATCTCTTTTCTCTGGGAAAAAAGGCCCGGCGTTCGGAATAAATCGGCCAGGAAACTGTACAAGGGGGGGAAGAGGCCGCCTGCAAGAAACTCGTCCCGTAGGCCGACACGAACTCAGAAAAAAAAACAGGGGCCTTCTGCGACCGCCTATAACGGGGGAGGGAGAGGAAGAAGGGCGGTCTGTCGCCGGACGCCCGGGGGGGGAAAGTCTCGATTAAGGGAAACAAGGTGTGTAGAAAAAGAACCTGTTCGAGCTCGGAAAAAGAATCCAGTTCGAGGGGGACCCGACCCGCGGAAAGAAGCCTCGGAGGTCTCTTCCTGGGAAAGGGAAAAAGAAACTTTCCTGTTAGAAAGAAAAAGCGCCCTTCCAAGGGACGCGTAATCTCTCTAGGGTTCGAAAAAAAAAGGGGCTTACACGAGTCTTTCGAGAAAAAGGAGTCAGCTCTCCAGAAAGGCCGAGCTTTTCTCAAAAAGAAAGACTACCAACACAGCTAGAAAGGTTACGCCGAGAAAGAGGAAAAGGAGATACTTCTGAAAAAGAACCTTTCCCTCAAAAAAAAGATCATCAGTCCGCAAAGAGGGACCATGCACTCTTTAGGGGAAGAAGGAAAAGTAGACGAGTTCCATTACCCAACAAGGAGGTGAGCCTCCTTGGAAAGGGGCATCGGGGAGAGAAAAAGAAAGGGGACG
>Ga0179593_1327007_pt1 | contig 11417 bp, 11 predicted proteins | sample CZODoug2_1_08_16_FD_185931 | JGI IMG/M metagenome (GOLD analysis project Ga0179593, IMG submission 185931) | Vadose zone soil fungal communities from Angelo Coast Range Reserve, California, USA - CZODoug2_1_08_16fungal (PacBio error correction) | ecosystem: Environmental > Terrestrial > Soil >...
ATTACTCGCCTATCGGGTAGGTGGGGGCAATTGCCATTTAATACCTCATTTCAGAAGGCCAATTGGAGAGCCGAGGCCTGTAGGGGGGTTCGATCCACGCGCGAACCGTTGTGTGCTGCCACCGGAGCAGCCTAAGAATTAACCTGAGAAAGAAAAAGAGTAGGAAAGAAGACCGACCTTAACGATTCCCACAAGAAACCCCTTTTGAACAGCAGTCGAATCGAAAAGTGATATGTTCAACTATTCGAATGCAGGCGACTGTCTAGGTGCAATCGTACTAGGGTTTGGGGGGTGGAAACTCGTATATTTGGTACAAAGCCGGGAGGGAGGAATCGTCAAGGTTGTAGGAGTTGGAGAGATCCTCTCTGCACCCATGTCTTATGGTGCCGGGGATCCATATGTGATATCTGCGGAAAGGAGGTGGAGATGGAAATAACCGTCTTATTTACGAAGAGTGCCCTGAACAACTTTGGGGGCAGCTATCTCCTGACGGGCAAGAGGAACACAATCAGGAACCGAGGGAAAGGGTCCTAGAAGGATTCTGAAAAGGGACACATTCCGGGTTCCTAAGGGAGCGATGACCTGGGGGTCCTGCATCTTTAAGGGGGTGTAGAGGAGGGTTCGAAAAACACCCATGATGGGGCTGCTACTGGGGAAAATATGCAAAGGGGGGGGGGGGGGGGCTCAAGTCCGTCCTTCAGCAGCTGTACTTTATGGGGGTGAACCTTCGGCGTTTCGGAGAAATATTAGACACGCGCTGTCGTTCATTGCGTAAAGAGAAAACCATCAAGCGCGAATGTATTCAGGGAATCCAGAAACTATCGCGCAACGAAATCGGGCCGAGTCCAACAAAAGGGAGGAGGAAAAGGTACTGCCCCTGGAGGTTCCGCTCTCCAAATGACTGAAGGTGGGAGAAAGTGGGGGGAGTTGTAAATGAGTCGCCGTCGTAAATGGCTGGGAAAAAGGGTCAAATGAAAAAGAAATGAAACAGCATGCAAGTACATCACCCACAACCTACAAGGAAGAGAATGGGTAGAGGGAAATAGGGAAGGCCCGCCATCTCCAGAAGTCCGGGAAGATTGTGGGAGGGGGGTCAAGGAAAAAAATGATGGGTACTCGACTGAGGTGCGTACAGAGACGATCACATCGGCCTGGACCAACATGCCTGCCTGTAAACAGGCGGAGTGTCTGCAGGCGTCGGCTCGCAAATGGAAAGAAGGGGCGGCTCAGCGAGAGAGGGTGCGTAATGAAAAAGAAACACTGTTTTGGGACGCCTAAGCCGACGGAGAGGCTGCCTTTTCCCCGGAGAGGCTGGAAACAGGTCCCGGGGGACAATAACGGTGAGAGGGTACGTTTCGTCGAGACGCGCGAACAAGTGTCCCGTAAAATCAGGCGTCGTCAAGGAAATTGGGCGGCGGGTCCTCGCATCAAGCGGATAAGGTGGGTAGGAAGGATACTCGCCTCAAAGGAAAACGTCTTGTAACAACACGCTTCTAATGATATCCTCAGAGTTTTTGGCGGGGGAGGGGGCATTCATAGAATAAGAGGGACCCGGACGCATGCGGTGTCTCTTCAGAGGCGAGGGGGGGGCTCCAGCGTGTTGAAGGGAGGTTCGACTAAGAGGGGGAACTACGTGAAAATCAGTAAAGGGGTGGGGAAGCCTTCGCAAGCAGAGAAGAGGAAGCCGGATATACCAGATCTGCACGAGGCGGGGGCAGACATTGGGCATCGTCCTCTTACTATTAAATCCGGACTTGGGCGGCAAATGTTGAAAAAGGGGGGAATGGTAAGCCTCTGAGACGCCTGCCCCGGGGTTGACCAGGAATGACTGGCCAAGCGATAAGAAACATGGAAGGGGCAGGAACGGCAAGAAAGGCCATGCGAAGACATAAATTAACCTCTCACCGATCAAATCGAAAAAAGAAAAAGGCGGGTGGGGCGCCGTCAGATGGGTTAAACGGCGGGCGACGGCCCAACCGCCTCTCAAAGGGAGAGGAGAAAATCCCCGGAAAAAGTTTTCGGGGATCTTATACACCGGTGGAGGGACCGGATGAAGAAGCAAAAAAGAGGGTGAATCGGGAGCTCAAACAGACCCAGGGGGTTGGGTTCGAGGGAGCTCCTACTTTTCAGGGCAGGAGGGGAACACGAAAGTTGGAGAAAAGGAAGCGAAAAATGGGTAAAGAACGCACAGGAAAACGTATTGTGCAGAATCCGGCTGAACTCAAGACGAGAAGTCAGGGATCAATCTAACGCAGCTGCGTTGCGTTGGTCAGAGAAAAAAACGTCTTGCCCGAGCGGCTGGAAAAAAAGGATTGGGAAAGGTGGTGCCATATTACTCGCAAAGGTGGTGGCATCGCGCAACAAGGAAAATATCTCGCGCGCCTTAGGAAGGGACAGCAGCGACGCCGGATGGGGAAAAAAAAAAAATGTACAACACGGGACCAATAAAGGCGGGGCGTTGCGGGCAGACTTTATCGTGCAGTGGGATCTATGCGCTCCGACCGGGGCCTCAAAAAGCAAAAAAGCCCTGCGGTGACAGGCAACGGCAGTCGTGAGTTCTAGGTGGGGGAGGATTAGCAGCTCAGATCGAGGGCGGCGGGTGACGGGAAAGAGGAGGATAGGAATTGGTGATATCCTTCGCGATCTGAAATCTGATTCTTCACGAAGCGCGTGAAGTAGACCCTTCTAACACGTCTCGCGGGGGATAGTGAAGCAAAGTACGTGAAAGGAGGAAGGGGGATGGGTGAGGCGCGGGGGACCGGAGGCACTGAAGAAAACCTGGAGAAACAAAAATTAGGGGGCGAGTTTCAAATTGCGCGTTGCATTAGAGAAATTGAAAAATATCGACCCGCCCGCGAAAAAAAGGGAAAAAAGGTATCTAAGAAGGCGCTGGTACTCGGCGTGTGCTGCTTGCGGGAGTATAAGAAAATCGAGGGAGCCTGCGGAAAGCAACGGGCCGGCGGAAACCGTAGTCGATACGGTAGAACCCGGTATTCTATTCGTTGCCGATCAGGGTGGGAGTGAACATAAAAAGGTTCGGTAACCAGGGGGGAACAGGCATTGACTGGCGTTATATGCGGACAGCTGGTACCTCAGTTAGTATGGATGGGAAAATAAAGAAACTGAGGATTTGGTCGATCTGGGGGCGTTATCGGGGGGAGAAAGCAAGAGGTGTACCGATCTGATGAAAAATCTTTTCGATCACGAGACGGATCAGCAGCCGAGGAGGGTTATCGAGGCCTGGTGATCAGCCCTGAGACAGAGTAGCTTTATCAGGGGAAAAACCCTTCGTTTACCGAGCTCTGCCCGTCAGAAGAAGAAAAGGGTCAGAGACAAACAGCAGGCACCAGTCGCTGAGGGAGGCAGGACTATTCGGGAGCTGGAGAAGGAAGCTGAGTGGGCTGTCCCCTGGTCATGAACAGACGAAAAAAGTCGGAGACGAATCTGCTGTGCTAAACAGGAGGGATGGTTCCTTGTGACTAAGATCTCCTCGAGAGATAAGGGGGTGCAAAAGAAAGGCGTGCGCTCGGGCGAATGGCTGTGCAGGAAAAGACCCGATGCAAGCTTCCAAAACCAATGAGGGTGGGGGCTGCGGGCATAGGGAAATCTCTCCTTCAAAAACCGGACCGGGCCGATTTCGGCAGATCGAAGAATTAAGCAAAGGGGGTTCCCCTCGCGTTGACGTGATACAGGGTCCGACTGTGCCCCGATACCCGAGCGTGGAACGAAGAAAGAAGAACTTGAAACTCTTCGAGGCGGCGGATTTGTGAGAGAAAAATGCGCTCACGGAGAAAGAGGAGCTCGAAAACTTCGAATATCCAGACAAAACAAACTTAGTATAGAAAAGATAGATATTCTAGTCGATCTGGCTGAATCGCAGAGCGAAAATTGCGCAGACATCGAAACAAAGAGGAGGGAGGTGGAGGGGCAGGCGTACCTGGACGCTCTTGTATCTGGGGGAAACAGGACGGCAATATCAGCATAGTCAAAAAGCATGCCGGGCGCTTCATTTTATCGATAATAAAATCGGCTCTTTCCGGGTTGGAGGGACGAAGAAAAGGAGGGACCCAAGAAACAGACAAGGTGGAGGACGATCGCATCTGTGTCGCAATGACGCGGCGGCAAGAAGAACGCCCAGAGCGCACTCTATTTGATGACTTAAACCGGAGATAGACGGAGGCCGAGATCGGACACAATTAACAAAAAAACCGGGGCGAGCCGGCAGATTAGAATCAAGCCTCTGGGGAAGGACTGGGCAGAAAAACTGGCGCATAAAACAAGACGAATAGAATCGCACAGAAACGTCATCAATATCCTAAGGACCGAAGGAAAAGTTTGGCGACTGTAATAGGATTAACGCAAGGGTAAAATGCGGAAAAGAAGGTAACCGGCGAAAAATGCTCGGTATAAGGCTAGCTGATCAACAAGGGAAGGGGACATATAAAAAAGGCCTGGATCAAGAAATCGGGAGATCTAAAAGCTTTTCAAGAGGGGATAGGGAAAAAAATATGATAAAAAAGCCAAGAATCAATCGCCAAAGACGGGGGGAGACACGGAGCGGCTCGCTGACCAAATAAATCCATCACCGGATGTCGACTCGGACCGCATATCTCTGGCAAAGCATAAGAGGGTGGAACAGGGGCGAATCACATCGAGAGGTCATCACACCACTGAAACCTAGAGACTGCGAAGGTAAGGGTCGAGAAAAATCGAATCGGTCCCGACAGGCAGCTGGCTGGCCGCTGCTCCAGTATTTGTCCTGAGACCGCACACGGAAAGGCACAAAAGAGACTCTTGAGCGTCAGGTAGAGAAAGGGAATGAAGGCGGCGCGAAAGGGGCGGGGAGGAAGAATGGTGATTATGGGGTACTTCACCGGGAGACAGTTGCCCACCGGGCGAAACCGAACGCTCATTTTAAAAAAGGCTCTGGACTTTCCTGAATCAAAGGCCCGCCGTTCACCGTACTCAAGCACCCGACAATAGAAGGAATAGGGAAAGGTAAACACTCGCCCAGAGAGGAAGTGTGAAAGACCTAAGTCAGCTAAGAGAAGCCAGCCAGCGATCTCAGAGGCGCCTATATCACCAAGCAGAAAATAACGAGATGGGCGACAGACAGAATCTACGCCGGAGAATCTAACTAAAGGGAAGACATCAGAGGCCGCTAGAAGCCACAGAGTGGATCGGGAGGGCTTGGGAGCACGTTCGGAAGGACGCAGAGAAGAAAAGGCCACGAGAAAGGGAAAAAAAAAACCCGACTTTGAGTGGACCGGCAGGATTCTCTCAAAAAAATAAGCGGCAGCGGTACTGGGGGAAGGACAAGAGGTTATGACCTGCCTTTGGGGGGGGCGCGGAGCAGGGGAAACAAAGACGCTTCATCAGAAGACCGTCGGAGAAAATCTCAAGCCGCGACGGAAAGCAAGGAGAAAAAACGAACGAGCAGACGGGAGTATATCAAAGGAAATCTCCTAGGAGGGAGAGGATGGATGAAACACCTGCTTTCCTAAAAGGGGACAACTAACACTTTTTGAGAAGGGCCGGCGCATGTACTTTGGGGGGGAAGTGCCACGAACGCGGAAAAAGGTAAAGCTCAGGGACAAGGATAAAAACAAAACGGGAATGCCGTTGAAGAAAAAAAAAAACAGATTTTGCGAAAAGAACTGTTGACCATCCACAGGCGGAAGGGACGACGAACTGGAACGGGGATTTCCGACTAGATCCTATGGCTAGAGGGAAGGTAAAGCATTCTTACATGACCGTACGCACCACTCCAGGGGCTCGCGACGGTGGGGAGGAGATGTGCCTGATGTATTGGCGCATTTCCGGTGGACGGACTACCTTTGTGTCGAGCGAGGGCGATCACTATTCACAAAGGGGGAAGGAGAAGAAGGCTTGCGAGACTAGGGGCCCCAGAGAAAAGTGTTGAAGAAAGGAAGGAGTGTTTTCCGAAGACGGGCGATTCAAAGGGGCGACGCAAAACCGGAAAGTGTCAGCTCTTTAGCGCGGCAATGACGGGTTACGCTATCGCTGGCAGGGGATGCAAACCAGTACGTCTTGACTAAAATAGTCGGCACGCGTCAACACACGCACGACCGCCGTACCGAAAATCCCAACCAACACAGGGCGGCGGCCCGGTCTCTCATATGACGGCCTCAGCCACAAAAAAACTCGAAGAGAAACGGTGGTGGGAAAGCCGGCACTGGGAAGGGGGGGCGAGGTAAGGAATCAAGACTCTACCTATTACGAGAATAGAACGCGCGAAAATTTACGTTGACCTCAAAGGGGGTTTCTTAAACAAGGTTGCGAGATCTCCGAAATGAAGAAAACAATTAGGGGGGGAAAGGCAAGTCTTCAAATAAAAAGGGCGCAGGACTCCCTGTTAATTCAGCCGTCGAAAGCGGTCTGATGCGCAAAAAGGGTATTCTGAAAGTTAATAAGGGCAAGAGGCGTGGCTAAAAGGCTTTACTGGGCAGAATATCTGGCAGATTAAAAAAAATGGTAAGGAAGTCACTTAATCTGACATCCGGAGGGGGTTTCGTAGGTCGCGTGCAGGGGGACCGCAAATTCTATTACCAGCATGGAGGCTTCAAAGAACCAAAAAAATCCTTCATGGGGAAGTTGTCGGCTTGGAGGGGAAGAGGGGGATCAAACCCGCTCAAAGAGAGGGCTCTTTTATGGTTGGGGGTCTTCGGCATAGATGTAATCCTGATATGGGGCATTTATGGGGGCCACGTTCCAGAAATAATTGGAAAAAAAAACCGGCGCGATTCCAACGCAAAGGGAGGAAATCAAGTCCGTCAAGAGGGGATCTAAAAAACAGGGTTCAAAAAGTCACTTGGACATCCCGTCTCAGGGCCGGGGGACTCTACAGTTCGTCGACTAGGGGGGATCCAAAACTACAGTCCGGGCGAGGCTGTTGCTTGAAGAGGACTAATTCACTACTATCGGGAAGAAATATTTTTAAACTACGTAACTTAATGGAATGGGGGGCGAACTACCGGGCCGCCAAGGGGAAGGCCGGAATTGGACACCAAAATGGCATCGATCCCGTCAGCCCGAATCGGGGGGTTTCGCCAAACGTCGAAAACTTAAAGCAGATGCAAAACGTTGAACGGAAAGACAGGAGACCAAATATGGGGGAACGGTCAGCCTCCGGAGAGGCAATGGAATTACTGTCTATTAGGGAAGCGCTGCCGGCGGCGAGGGAAACTCCAAGTGGCTGCAGGTGTTGCCCCTACTCTTACCTCCCAATGAGGCCCGACCACGAGGGTGCCTCAGGAACGCTGAAAAGGAATGGGCCGCGGCAATAACACATGGGAAGAAGTAAGGGCTAGAACCCGAAAAAATGCCGATTAAATCAAGGACAAGGCGTTTGGGACCACATAGAAAAAGGGGTGGCAAGAACACATAGACGAGGTGCCAAAGAGGGACGCATAGAAAAATTTCCACAGTAAGAGTTTTCTGCAAACTGGATGTCCAAGTGTTCTATGATCCGGAAGAGGCAATGCGCGAAGAACGTCAGAAGGGGACGGGGAGGGGGCCTGCGCCGGGGCAAACCCCAGTAAACGCGCGGGATAGCCTACCTGAATAGAAAAAGGGAGGGGATCCGGCGGCATGCGGTCCGTGAAAAGGGCAAAACTTTCGCACACCGACCCGCTAGGTAGAAGGGGCATCGGAGCTCAAAGCTCAGAAACCCCAAAGGATGAGGGAAAGAGGATTGAAGAGGGAAGAGGATTATGGTGCAAGTTGCACATTGGAAAAAAACCAAACACCCCCCACGGCATTGCCGAAGGGGGCGAAAAGAAGGTCGAGCCGAGCATGTTGCTATCCCGGAACGAAGAAAATGGGTTCGGTCCCAATTCAATGAAAAATAGCGACGGTAGTTCGCGCCGGAAAAAAGAAAGGATGCACATCAGAACCCATGGGTAAAAAGAAGTCGTCATCCTAAGCGCTAGGGAAATCTTATAAGGAGGAACCGTCTATTTTGGAACGAGTTATAGGGGGGGGTTTCACACTCAGTATAGTTCAACGCAAGGGGTGTCAAGTGGGATCGCATCCATTTTGTGAGGGGGGGGGGGAGGACTCCTCTAGCCCATGGACGTATGGTGGGGAAGAGCATCAGGGTCATAGCGGAAGCTGAACAAAAAACTCTGTATACCGGCGGGGAGGTGGCCGACATGGGAAACTTAGCAAGTGTGAAGCGCTTCGAGGAGACGAAGGAAGCCAGCATCGGGAACAGAATTCAGGACTAGAGAAGGGAAGGACATGCCCACATATTTCTCCTTATGGACAGATGACCGGGGCAGAACGCTTTCCTGGGAGATATTCGAAAACACACACCGCGATCGCTGAGGAACGGGGAGGGGAGAAGCCATGGTTTGAGCAAATTCCTGGAATGAGGGACTGAGAGAGGGAGGGGGTGAAACGGAGGATAAAGTCTCGCCAAATATTCGCCCTGCAGACGTAGTTTCCGGACTTACTCAAGAACCCGAAACACCGCGCAGGTGTGAGAAAGAGCTCTCCCAGAAAGTCGATCCAAACCTGCAAATGGAGAAGGGATGGAAAAGGGGACGGCCCAATGGAGTGGACATAAAACTAGGGACTGGGAGATTCGAAGTGTCTTGGGTCGCGGTCTAAACGGGTCGGAATTAATCTGGTAACCGGGCTCAAGGGGGGAAAATGACGCTCTGCACGACAATAAACACAACAGCCAGACGAGATTGGAGCGGGAGAAAGCCAAAGAAAACTCACATGCCGGCTTTTGCATCTGAGCGCAAAGGCCCTAGAAACTGGGGGGGTCACTACGGACGGTGTTCTAAAACGATCACGATGAACAAAAAGGCAGAGCAGGATGGCCGAACAGGCAGCTAAGAGTGGCTCGTCCAAGGAAAAAGCCTGGCTTCAAGGGCCCAGCTATTCCTTTCTTAAGTGGGACAGAACAGGGGGGGGCGCCTACTAAAAAAAATAACTTCGGACCGTTTGCCGGGAGGGAGGCGGGTCGACGCGGTCCTTTGCACAAACCTTTTAAAACTAGAAGGGGAGGCTAGAACGCGACCGTTGAAAAAGGGGGGGAAAGCCAGCTCTTCACGAAGTGTGTCTCGGGGCGGGAGGGCGCAAGCATCGGGATATTTCTTCATGACCTATCCGGGTAAAAATGAACTGATTGACCACACCTTCTATAGATCAAACGAAAGAGGGGGTTGGCGGCGGCAGGAATAGCCCTGATAAGGGGGGCAACCGAAGCGTGGGCCTTCTGACGTAGGATTCTTGAGAAATTCAGGTTTGGGGGGCAGTCTCCTGACTAGCTGAAAAGCCGGAAGGTTGGGCAGAAAATCTACGCGATCGTATGCTCACAAGGCCGCTATCAAGAGCTGTCATTTTTCGGAAAGGTGCATAGCCTATCCGAGGACTCAATCTTGGTCAAAGGTCAGCTTGGGAAGCAGATCCGAAAGCCGCGACGCCGTCCCCTGTGGGGAAGATGTAGACTCCCGCGTCCCACGTAAAGGGGGTAAGGAGAAAGAAAACGGCCATTCTCCTAACCAGGCATGCTCACAGAGGCAACCGCGGCGCAAACTTTCAGTGGGCCCGGCTGAAAAGGTCATTTTCCCGGAAGAACACACCGCCAGGACCATGAACTCGGCCGGGGATATTAGAAATCCCCTAAAAGGGGAGTCGCTAAAGAGAGGCATTTTTATTTAACGGGTAAATCGGACCCATAACTGGGGGGGGAGAACGCTTGAGGAAGGCAACTCAGAAGGGTGTGTGGGTGTCGGGGACGCAGCCGGGAAATTGTGGCCGCGGGCTGTTAACCAAGCGAAAATTAAATGATCCGGATTAAAACATTGTCAGGTGAAGAGGGGGAAAAGTGAGAAGCAACTGATCCCGCCGGGGAGTAAAAATTCTCTCGACCGAGCTTCGTTCGGGGGTCAGAAACCGGCTTTCCGGCGCGGGTTCTCTTCTTTTGGAGCAGGGTGCAACGGCCTGACTCTCTGGGGGGGGTTTTTGAAAGGACGAGAAAAACAAGGGCGTAAAAATGAGATGGCAGACCTGGGCAAGGACAGGGGAAAGGCGCCCGCGAGTTTTCGGCGTCGAAGAACTAACGGGAAAGAAAGTAGGGCAGGTTTCAAGCTAGTGGGGCAGGGATCTCGGCGATAAACAAGGAGAAAAAAAAAGAAACCCACAAAGAAGACCAAACTGATAGGACAAAACGGACAGTCTGTATTTAGAGGGGAGGATAGTAGAAGGCGTCAGAGTCGGGCAGGCTGCCGCCTGGGGGAGAGACGCGGCAGGAAAGTATACGTTAAAAAAAAATCGAAAGGGAAGTAGGGACAGAGGCACCGTCGCGCGGGGGAGGGTGCAGAAAAGGCGCTGCATTCGCCTTGGATTGGGTTATTTATAGTTGAAAAAGAGGAAATGAGAGAAGCCAATCTGAATTCGGGTTCAGACGGGGCAAATTGATCAAATGCTCAAAAACATGCGGATCTACACGTCCAAAGGAGGGGGAAACGACCAGTTACAAGAGATCCAAGGAGCGGGGGGAATACGTAGGGGCTGAGTGCGGTGTGAAGGACCTCGTTACGAGAGGAAAAAGAACGGGGGCTAACCTATTTCGAGAGTAAGACCCTTATCAGAGGATCGGGATGGGTGGTGAGGACCGAGCGTCTTGGACGGGGGCCACGGCAAATAGGGCTGACTCCTCAAGTCAAAGCGTAAAACAAGAAGGAGGGGGTGGGTCATCGATCAGGGAGGAAAGGTAGGTCTATGAAAGACTGGGAGATAAAAATGTGTGTACCCTAGTCGATAAAAGATGTGGATATCCCGCGTATGCCCGATCTGGGAAAGGGGTAATCACGGAAGAAGTTGGTGGGGAAAACGAGCCGGAGACATATAGCCGGTAGTCGAGGGAACTTCTTGAAAGCATGGCTCGCATCTAGTAGGCTCATCAAGAAAGGACCTGCGAAAGGGCTGGCAGGACCGAAGGGACGAACTTGAACCAGCTCGGCTTAGTGCTGCCACTTTTAAGGAACAACCAACAGAGGGCTCGATAATCTTCATGTTCTTCGCCAGGAGGATGGGTTAATGAAAGAGGGGAGCCCGATAGGAAGGGGGTGACAGTTCATCAAACATATAGGTAACAGGCGAATGGTAGCCGCACTCTCACGAGGAAACCAGAGAGCTCGTCCGCAACGCTGTGGATGGGACACTAACTAGTCCTTAAAAAAAAGAAAGGGGGACCGGGGGGGGGTCGGCAAGAAGACGAAAAATGAACGCCTTTTTCCGTCTCTAGGTAGAGAGGGATATGGGACCGTCCTGGATAAAAAGAGGCAGGAACGCAGGAAAGACCCGACCGTTGCAGGTTCTTCGAGCGGCGAGGTGGTAGAGAACGCATAGTCAACGAGGAAGAACGCTCAAACGGAAAG
>Ga0179593_1395713_pt1 | contig 11417 bp, 15 predicted proteins | sample CZODoug2_1_08_16_FD_185931 | JGI IMG/M metagenome (GOLD analysis project Ga0179593, IMG submission 185931) | Vadose zone soil fungal communities from Angelo Coast Range Reserve, California, USA - CZODoug2_1_08_16fungal (PacBio error correction) | ecosystem: Environmental > Terrestrial > Soil >...
CCAAATCCTGGGACGGCACCAGAGCAGATTCCCATACGTTTGGAGCTCAAAAAATTAAAAGGTCGGAAGGAGGGGTAATCACGGAAGGAATTCTCCAGAGGATTCGGACTTTCTGCAATCTGGCATGACTAGACAGTGCCAGGAGAAATTGAGAGGGAGAACGGGCTGTCAGGGGTAAATTAAGAGAGATAGACGGCGTCAATGGGGGAAGAGGGGTTCAACTCCCCTCAGGATCAAGACCGAGAAGGGGCGGAGGCGCAGGTGCCATGGCCTACATGAGGGGGGGGGCGGGGGTCAAAACGGGAAGTGCTCAAGGAGTGCTGGACAAGAAAGGGACAAGATGCCGTCGCCAGCGTCACCCGAGTCAGAAATATGGAATGTTGTGGAGGGTTAAAGGACTTGGGGGAGACGTTCGAGACGCGACTTGGACTGAGGGGAGACAGCTGAATGGTAACTTCCATCCGGAGGAAAAGTGTAACAAAAAAGCAACGTAACTGGGACGTCGAACGGAAATACTTTTCCCGGGCCAAGGGGAAGAATGACAGGGAGTAGTCTCGACAGGAAAGGACGACAAACAGAAGTGTCGGCAAAGAAACTAAACGCGGGCACCGAGGAGGAGTGAAAACCCCAGGGATTGACACGAGAAGCGGGATTCATTTAAGTTAGGGGAGTACAGGAGGGGGGGGACTACTCGACCATTGGAGCCCTTGTTACGAGGGAGGGCTCTGAGTCTAGGCAAATGCACCGGGAAACCTTCACTGATCGGAAGGGGGAAGAACTCACTTGGCCTCAGATGTCAAATGGGGACTGTCGGGAAATTGCTAAAAAAGACGCCAGGGAAGAGGGACCAGGGATTTGGGGGGGAAGGTGTGGGAACAGAACAGGAGCAGAGTATAGGGCCGTTGAGGGGAAGTATTCTCCCACGTGGTTGGGGCAGGACTGAGGAAAAGGAGTACTTTCGCTCTGAAACCTTTTAGTGGGACAGTTTTGTCATGTCAGGGGCACAGAAAACAGTTACTCCAAACTTTTTACGAGAGTAAACATAGTCAAAACCAACTTGTTGAAAGCGCAAGGGTTTTTTGCTTAAGACAGGGGGGAAAAGCTCCCATCTCACCCATGGGGAGAGGGGGGAAAACTAAGATGAATCAAAGAACAGCAAATGAGGACTGCAAGGAACCACAGAAGGGTAAAAAGACGAGTCGAACACGTATCTCAAGATTATTAATAGGACAATGGGGAAATGAGATCAAAAAACCCTTTTCGGGGTAAAAGTGCAATGGACGTACATCAAACCACGAGAAGAAACAGGAATCAGACAGAAGTAGGAATGCACTCGATGTCCGGCAAGATTGAGAGTAAAAAGTTCGAAAAGCCTGACTCGAGAAAAAGGGCGGGTGCGGCGGGTGAGTCCCTGGGCGCCTGGGAGGTGAGAGGTGAAAGCGCAGGAAAGAAAAAATCCGCCAGAATCGGGCAATCGTCTCGGCGGGGGATAAAAAGGCAGCCGGCCGGATTGCTACTTGGGAGGAAGCGAAGGGAACGCATTTCGCGCCTGAAAGTGGAGTGTCACAGGCAAAGAGTCATGAGAAAAGAAAAAAGGGTCTTCCTCCATTAATGGAAGGGCGAGACGGAAAAGGGCTTTAGGGGAAAGGAGGCGAGGGGGTGCCATTTTCCGGATCGCAAACTCGGGGGTGTGATAATTAAGGATTAATTAGTTGAGGAGACGAAAAGGCCGCAAGAAGAGGGAACTCTCAAAAGGAAGAAGTTGGACAGGTAATTCCTGAAAAGATGGCTATGAACCGCTCACCCTGGCTAAAAATCGAAGGAGGAGAGGGGACCGAAAAGGGGACCAACCCCCCCACCCCAGTGGGAGAAGGGGGAACTCTTGAAATCATCGGAAATCGGGGGTTCTAAAAAACGGTGGTATACCTGAAGACTGGACGTCTAGGGAACATTGAGGGGTGTAAACCGAGGGACTTCCTTATCGCTGTGCCGTTGTGAAGCCCTTTCAGAGGCGATGGAGACGAGAATAGTCCAAGGGTAACGTCAGGGAAAAATTAAACACTGGTTTGGGGGGAGGCTTCAATGCGCCATCATCGAGTAGACGAAACTAACCGTCACCCGAATGTTCTGAACCTTAAGGAGGTGAAGGCAAACGGGAAAAGAAGGCCCTCGTTGGGGGGGAAAAGCATAGATAAAACAACAACGTAGGGAGCACCTACTCTAGGTGGGGTCACGAAGGGAAGAGTTCTCGACCTCAGGTATGGCTCTATAGGGGGATTTGACTAGCTCGGGATGATTCGGGGCAACTAGAAAAAAACTAGGGTACGATTACGGGAGAAGGGGCCCTTACTGCGGAGGAGGGAGCCTACTGCGATAAACCAGGGAAGACTGTTCGAAAATAGAAGCCATACGAGGTTAGAACCGCGCACCGGAGCGGCCGGTATCAAAAACAAAAGGGTTTAAAGAAGACCACGTAAACGCAAATTTCGAAAAAACGATCTCCTCTTTTACTTAAGGAATACGGTCGAACCGGCCAAATGAGTGCGATGTAAGAGGAGTTGGCGACGGATTTCAAACGCGGGGTGCAGGGGCCGCCCTGAAAGCCTTCCTGACAAGAGGGGGGAAACTTGGGGCGGTAGAAAGTCGCGTGGAGAGGGTGGCGACGCTTTCCCGAAATTTGATCTACAGCAAAAAAAAAACCATGCGAGGAGGGCAGGGTGACACCATAATGCCGCCGCTACTACCGTCGGCCAAAGAGAAAAAGAGAAAAGAGAAAAGGGGGAAGAAAAGTCTTGGGGAGCTTTTAGAAATCTTGACGAAAACAAAGAGTAAAGGCCGGGAGAAGAGGGGGAAAAAAATCATATGGACAGTTTCCCGGTCGCAAGAACGAATGAGGGGGTGACGGATGTGGGAGGCCTGAAATACCACCCATCGTGGCGCGACAGTCGAAAATGTACGAGAACCATCTCCGGACAAACTTCAATTTTGAGAGGGAGGAGCGGCCGCGAAAGAAAGACTACGAGAAAGAAAAGGGGGGAAGACCGAGGACGATCCAGCGCTTCTGCGGGAAGAAGGAGTGGCAACTGACGCAGTGGGGTTGGTTACTTCTTGTCCCCAGGAAGGGGGGGAAACGAATTCAATGGAACGAGCGGTGAAGAAGAGGAAGACTAACTGCTGTAACGGAGCTGGTATTGACTTAGAATGGGGGCGTCGCGCAGGGAAGGGATAAAAGCGGACCAAAAATCTCCCGGGGAGAGAAGTGGGGGCGAGATGAAAGGAAAAAAAAAAATTAGTGGTTATGTCGGTCTTTGTGGGGCAGGGGGGATAGGCAGTTCAAGAGAGGGGGGACTGGGGCAATACGATTACCAAGAAAAAGGGGAAAAGGAAAGGGGGCTGAGAAAGCCATCGTCGGAAAAACTAAACCAGATCCGTGGGGAAGAGACTCCCAAGGTCAAGTAATGAACTGTCATCATTTTGCAGGAGGGGATAAACACGTAGAGAACAGCGCAGACCTCTCGTCAATGGATGCTATGGAAAAAGGCCATGGAAAGCTTAGGTCTACAAGCTGGAGAGGGCGTGGAAGGAGTTCATGTCCATCAGGCTTAATCAGCAGCGCCAGAGCGGGCATGGCTGCGTACGGGTAGCATAAACATGCATCACGCTCGTGTTTTGGGGGGAAAGGGTGCACGGGCAGGACGCGGCGGGAAAATGAGGGACGTTTCGGGGAACTGAAGTTATTACCAGGAACGTTGAGGAAAAGGGGGCCCTTAAAGAGGGGAAGGCCGTCCTGGGGGGGACCGGCCCAAACACGTTGGGGGGGCTAAAGACTCTTAAACAAGGCGGACGACAGTTGCAGTTTCCTGCGTAAACAGCAGGTCGACTAACCAGCTGGACTCGATCCAAAGATAGGGGTAAAAAGAAGGAAGGGACAAATCCTAAAAGCCGCGATGCGGTAGACGAATGTGTCGGCAGACGTGAGGTCTGGTGGAAGGTTTGTAAAAGCAAGTATAAAGGGCCATTCCGGAGAGCCTCCCGAGGAATAATATAACAAATAAACCCGGCCGTCACACGCTCGCATAAGTGATCGCGATCAGGAAATTTGGTACAACGCAGCAGGGAAAACGCGTATCTAGGCTTCCAGTTTTCGAAAAAGAAGGGAACTCGACGGAAAGTGCTCGATCGTCCATTGAATGTCGAAATAGGGGCAGAACGGCGGATGCGGGTAATGGAAAGATTTCGGATGAGACCACCGAAGAATAAAAGCAGACTGGGGACAGACCACGCTCGGTCTCTCTTAGATGGGGGAGAGACGGATGGCGAAAAGGAAGAATCAATATATCTCAACAACCAACGAAAGATAAAAAATGGTGGAGAAACCTCTAGAAGAAGTCTCGTCCAAAGAGAACGGGTGACCAAGGCTAAATTCAAGAGAGGATCTGGTACGACCATTAAATCCGCACATGAGTCAAAGTTAACGCATAAATCATACATATGCGAATCGAGTCCATGAGAAAGATAAAAGGATGGATCCCATGGGAAATCATCGCAGGACGTGGCGGGTGGGGGAAATGTACGGCTATCAGTCCCGCGTTGGCTCGAGTCGGAGGTGAGAAAAACCACAAAAAAGAGCCAGCACAGCCGGATAAAGTAGGCCCGGGCAGGGGGGCGGCGGAAAATTGTGGTCAAGGGGGGGCCATAAAGGCAAGGGGGTAAAGGAGAAAGAAAAGTCATTAAAGGGGAGAAAACTCAGGCTGGAAAGGCAGCACTCATTGCAGAGAAAAACATCGTCCTTCTACCGAAGTGGGGGCGCGTGACTTGGGGATTACTTGGGGGGAGGTTGGGGAAAGAGGGAAAGAAGACTGGCATTTCAAGGGGAGACTGAGGTTGGAGCAAAGTAAACACCGAGGTGGATGGCCGGGAGTCCGAGGCCATCCCTTAAAAGGGTTTGGGTCGAAAAGGGGTCACAAAAAAAAAACGATGAAAGGCAGTCTTCCTTAAGCGGGAAGGGCCGTTCGCCGCGACCCAAGTTGGAATCATAAAAATCAAACTTAGAGGGGGTCTTAGGCTCGGCCCAAAGGAAAACCTTACATTGAAAAGAAGCGATTGCGAAACCCAACGGAGGGAGGAAAAAAAAAAATTTGAAAACGAGCGGGGGTGCCAGGGAGAAGGAGAAGAGTTCTCACAGGTTGGGAACCATTGTACCGATCTGGGGCGCGGATAGGATAATAGGGGAAGCATTACAATTAAGCGAATAGGGGAAGAAGAAGGACTTTGAAGAAACAGAGGGGGAAAAATGGGAGTGAGGCTGCAAGATAAAAGCGACCAGGAAAGTAAGCCCGCTACTTTTGGGCTTTAGTCTAGACCGAACACAAGGAGTCGTTCATTGTGGAGTATAGGCATCAAAAAGGAGTAGGGGGAAATCGAAAGAAACCCCTCCCTCCAAGTGACTCTGGTGGAAAGGGTAAAGGCTTAAAAAAAGGTACTGGGACTCCATGCCGATAGTTGGGAAAGCGATCACCACGGTAAAAAAAAAAAAGTCATCCAAAGTTTTATAAATCCAAGAAAAAAAGGGTTGGGGGAGGGCAATGCCCCAACCGCTCTCCCCATGGGTAGGGGAGGGGTGAAAAAATGACATGCGGGAAAAATCGAAGAACAAAAAATTCGAAAAACTGGGGAAGAAAAGATGTTTTGGGAAACGTCGTCTCCGTAAGTAACTCACGAGAGAAGACCGAAGACGGCAAGTGAAGTGAACGACACGAACCCTCGTTTGAGGAAACCGTTGCAAAAGGGCCTGTCGCAAAAGAACACGAGAAAGCAACAAAGGGGGACCGGAAAAACGCAAAAGTAATAGAGTCGGGTTTCAGGCGGAGATTTCTCTTCTGTATAACGGGTACCAGAAAAACAAACAGGAAAAAAAGGGGGAAGGAAAGGGGAGGGAGGGAAGGGGTGCTTTTCGATACGGTCACTTGGCGCATCGAAGGACAAATAAACAAAGGAACCAAAATTGCATAGGAGAGGGGAGCGACGGAGGAAAAAACTCTTTCGATCGAAGGTAAGTAACGAGGGTTTCTGAAGGCCTGGACTGGTAATGGTCCGCGAATTCAAGTACCGGCCATTGATATCTATGTGTAAGGCAGGTGGTCCATGCATTGGTAGGTATTGAAGCGGAGGGGACAAGTGAAAGCGGCACAGCACCTCGCGCAAGGGGGGGTGTGGGGGTGGGATCACTTGGTGGCTTACATGCGGCGTCTCCCAAAATCCAGAGCCCGAAGAACGGAGAAGAGAAGAAAAAAAGAAAGGAGTGCAAAGCTTGCCTGGTTGCGAAGTGAAAAATACGTCTGAACACTGTAAGAAGATGCAGTTACTCGTGGCCTACGAAGGGCCGTGTACGGGGAAAGAAATGAAAAGCAATGATGACCGGTTTGGGGGGGGGGTCAGTTTTGGGCTGGGCTTTAGGCTGTGTAGCGGGGAAATGGCTTCAGAGTGAAATTGTCCGAGAGGAAACCTACATCGTCAGGATTAAATCATTGAACGGTGTTGACCGACTTATGGACTAAAGTGGCAGGAGGGAGATCACGCCTATAAGGAAATGGGAGGGAAAGGGGGGGAAAGTTGGGGGAAAAAAAGTCCCTCTCTTTTGGAGAGGCAGCGGTTCTGGATCCTAAAAAAAAAAAAAGAAACACAAAAAAACCAAACACAAAAAAAAAAAAAAAAAAAACCAAAACCCAACGTGTCCAGCTCTCAAGGACGGAGTCCTGACTGGTAATGAAAGGTCCCGGACCGATTGAGCCGGAGTTTGAAAGGAAGCTCGTAAACAGGAGAGAGATGGAGACAACAAAGAACATTGTTTGGGGGTAAGAAACGGCAGCATCACGCAAAGGAAGGGGGAGCAAAAAGGAAGGGTCTGCGAAGAAATATGGTAGGCGCTAAAGAGCCACACAGACGAGGGACTGAGCGTACGGACATATGAGGTGGGGTAAGTCTCTTGAGGGAGGGAAAAGAGCCTCAAAGAGGCAGCCCCGGAATACGGATCAAAGATACTGCACCAAGAAACCATGTTAAAAAGCTAAGGAATACGGGAGGGCACTCAACCAGAAGGTTTAGAAGCCACAATGTCAACAGGACATGTCAAAAACAAAAAAAAAAAGGCGACCAAATATTCGCAAAACTTTGAAAGATTCAAGGGGAACGGGGAGGGAGAACATATCGAGCATCTGTTTCGACGGTGTTTGACGCTTCAGTCGCGCCAAAAGGGGTTCAAGCGGAAGTTCAATATATAATTTTGAGAGTCTATAAGTTTCGATGGGCTCCGGAAAAAAAAGGGTCGGGAAAGCACGCCATTAAAGAAAAGGGGAGTGGTAAAAGCAACATAATTGTGCGAGTTGGGGGGGGGGGGGGGGGCCACCAAATGTCGCCCGTACATGCACTAAGCAAGGATAAAGTCAGCCGACGATCGAGAGCAGACGAAGGTGAGGGATAAGGGACGGAAGACTGACCATATTTCTACCAACCTAGGGCAAGGAACTTAGAGACTAGAAGAGAAAACCTAGGGGAGCCAGTTCGAGCCTGCCTGGTTTCTGGCGGATGGTGTCTTCAAGTGATGCGGAAAAACATCAGGGAAGCCGGGACCAAGCAAAGGGAAGAAAAACTCCATGTGAGACCTAATTGTCAGCGCCGGCTTTCCCGCGATACTACGAAGAAGCCAGCAGGAAATCTCATAGGTAATAAAGGCCTGGCTTCGAACTATTCCTAGGAGGATGCGAAAAAGGGGGGGGGGGGGACGTGTCATTGGCCCTAAGTTTTCTTCGCAACGAAGAGGAATTGGCCCCCGAGCTGAGTATAGCGGGGAAAGGCTAATCGAACTTGGGGGGTGCAGGAATTTGGGGGGGTTTAAGTATAGAAAGGGGGAGCTGCCTTGTTCAGTTCAACCGACATGGGAAAGGGGAAGCGGGGGGCCGAAGGAGGCGGGAAAAAAACGTTAGGGGGTTACAGTTATGCGGGTTTAGGGGGGGAGGTGGAGATTCACTGGCCTGGTTCCTTGGGGGGGGGGGGGATATTGAAATGGCCAGAATTACTCGCCAAAAACAAAAAAAACACCCAATATGTCACCCGGGAGTATCGCCATTCTTGGCGTACAGATAACAACGATCAAATGAGAGATCTAGCACCAAAAAGCATCCACGAGACATCCTGGGGGTAGGTTTATGAAACAGGGTCACAACCAAACCTCGGACGGCCTTCGGAACTGACCCTTGGATCTCCCTGACCGGGAAAATATGCCAAAAAGGAGTTAGGGACTAAAAAAAGGCCTATTCGCTAAATTGCGTCATCACATTGAAAGAGGGGAAGGAAAGCGCCGATCGACACTGTGGGCCACGGTCAGAAGAACGAGACATCAATACCCATCTACCTTTTGGTTGTCACAGTGGGGGGGGCGGAAAGGCCGGGGGGAGGGAAAAAAGAGAAGGCGGGAGCTTACGTTAATGGGGAAGAAAAGAAGGGATATGAAGCAGTACCTCGGGGCGAAACCTTACAGCGTCAGGAAGGCAAGGGGGGTTGGGAGACATCCTTTGTGCAAATTTGCCCGAAAAAAAAGAAGGGGAGGAATGGATAAAAAAAAGTCAAAGAAAGGAAAAAGTTTCACAGTGGGGAAGGGATCCAAAAAGGACGCCGGAGCCGTCGGCTGTACTCGATAAGATCTGACCAATTGGCAAGAACGACAACAGCACGAGAGGTCAGGGGAGAGAGGGGGGTGGGATAAGTCGCTTTCAGACTTTTTCACAGCAGACGGAGGAGCAATTCCAATGTAGCCAGCCCGGGTAGGCCATCCCAAAAGGGAAAAGGAAAGCCGAAAGGGAGCGGAATAGAATGTCATTCGCGCATGTTTGGGGTTGGACCGCGAACGCAGACTAAAAAGAGGATCTCTCGAAAGTCCCCCATGTAATACAAACTCCAGTCAACGGAAGGGGAAAAGGGGGGTCGGATTTAGTCTTCCTATTAAAGAAGGAGCGACTCAGGAACGTCTTCGGGGAGAAGAGGAAGTGAGAATTCAGACAAGAACGACAAAAAATTTCCAGAGGGGTCAAACCAGGTGGGATCGCGAGGGGGCAAGGATAAGGGAGGCAGAAGAGGGGTCTCCAAAAAACGGATTCGGGAAAGAAGAAGAGGGAGTCTATGAAAGCCGGTAGTGGGAAAGAGGGAAGGGGGGAACAGCAGCGGCAGTCGGCAAGAATGGGTGCGGAAACGTGGTCGTCCTCATAAGAAGCTCAATCTAACTAAAAGCCCAACGACGGGAGAGATCACGCATCAGGAATGGGAAAGAAGAAAGTCGGCGCAATACTTCTCGGTTTTGGGGTCGGGAAGGCCGGGAGGAGATAGTACCTCGTGGTACATTGATCGGGAGGCAGGTACAAAAATAGAATAATAACGGGCTAAAGGTGACGCAGGGAGCGGGGAACTGCCGCCTGGTGGAAGGGGGCCTATCAGGAGGAGAATAGTCATACGGCAGAAGGACGGTAATTGAAAAATGGGAGACAGACCCCTCGTGCAATAAAAAAAGAGTAGAAAGCGACCTATGGTCTTCTCGGTCGGGAACCGTGTGTAGGAATCTGTGATCCGGGAAAAGAGACGTGTCGAAACTGTGAGTTGGTAGACAGGAAAAACCAAGGGAGTAAAAATGGGGGAAGGAAAATCAGCCACTGGAATTTACTCACGAACGGACAACAAAAAAAAAGTGTCCAAAGGGGAAAAGCCCTGGTCCTGAAACGCGGGGGGGGAAGGGGGAATTCCCCCCTGAAGGACGTCAATCATCCCTTCTAGTAGCACCAACTAGAAAGGCCATGGGGCAAACTCTAGGGGGGGAGAAACCAGAGGAAGGTGAAACAGAACATCTTTTCTCAGGTACACTTGATGAAAGCGTTCTCTCAAAAAACTTGGGGAGAAGGGCCTATCGGTGAGAGGCTTAGGGGTAAAGTCTAAAATTACTGCAACCGAAATGAATAGGCGCAAGCGGAAAGCTGTGAGAAATCAGGTAAAGGGCCGTGTTCTGGTCGGATGACAATATCCCGTCCATGGCTAATCCAGTCAGCGCGTGGGGTTTGGCTTGGGTAAAGATCCAATAAAAAGGATTGAGAGGGGGCTTAAAAGGGTGCGTGGTGATCGGTAACCGGAAAGTTCTTTGAAGAGGACTGGCAATCACTGTGCTCTGCAAACATTCTTACAGCGGGGGGGGGACGGGTCATAGACAGTCAACACTCACAAGCCGCTATTGACAGACTATCAAGTGAGGAAACCCATACATTTTAAAACGGCAATTTTTTGGCAGCAGATCCAGAACAAAGATTCCCCAAGAGAACTCGTTAGGGCAAAGATTATCAGATAAAAAAAAAATTATTACTGATAAGGAAATACCAACATAGGTAGGGAGGGCCGTCACCGCCTTAAATCACGAGATAAAAGTTGCATATCTGGGGAAATTTTGGAATTCGACAGACGAACACTTCGGGGTCGGGTAAAAAGGGGTCAGAAGACTGAACAATAACCTGAAGAACCGCGCCACGGACTTGGCGGAATAGCCGTCGTGCTGGATAGGTCTCGGATCGTATCCTCGAAAGATCGCGAGAAAGGGCAATTACGAGGGCGGCGTATTATTCCTCGGGCGACGGTCATGGGGGACACGGCACTATCAATCTACTTCCATAAACCCAGCCCAAGAGAATAATCTTGACTTCCATAAGGGCCCGCCGATTCTCTTGACGGATAAAAAGTAAGTCCTTTGAAATGGGAAACCAAGTCGGGGGAAAGGTACCTAAATTCGCCAGACCTTTCGCATGGAAATTGAGACGGGGGAGTGAGAGGTCACAGGGGAGCGTCCAAAAGGCATGTAGTGAGACTTCTGCTTTCATAGAGGAAAGGGTAACCCCTGGGTGTAATAGTGAATGGATGGCCCGGGGGAGTCTTATGAAGGAACATCCCGGGAAACACGAACTGCTCAACTTCACAGATTGTGGTCAGAAGGATGGTAACGTATCTGAAAAAAGTGCCGGAAGTAAATCGATCCCACGAATGAAATCTGCAGGGAGAGTCATACTGGGGCCCGAAGCCTGTCCTTGAGGAACTGAACTGATGATCGGGTGTAAATAATGGAGTATCTGTGGCTGACAGGAAACAGGGGGGTGGCGGGAAAAAAATCTGACTCTCAGGTGAGATTTACACCACCTCGGTCATGGCACAATGAGGGCACCGCTGGGAAGGGTCCTCCTTAAAAGGAGAAAATATACTAAGCCGAAGCCAATTCGACTGAAGTAATAACAAGTAAATTCGCCGTGGCGCGGGAAACTAGTCCAACAGCTCAATAACGTTCAATAGGTATCTTCAAAGCTAGGAGGTTGCAATATCCAAAATAGGCTTCGTGGAAA
>Ga0179593_1446139_pt1 | contig 11417 bp, 12 predicted proteins | sample CZODoug2_1_08_16_FD_185931 | JGI IMG/M metagenome (GOLD analysis project Ga0179593, IMG submission 185931) | Vadose zone soil fungal communities from Angelo Coast Range Reserve, California, USA - CZODoug2_1_08_16fungal (PacBio error correction) | ecosystem: Environmental > Terrestrial > Soil >...
CCTTCTTCCTTCGCTCCTTACCCCTTCCTCTCTCCATTTTTTTCTTTCTCACTGCCCTTTTTCCCCTTTTTTTGTACCCCCTCTTTTTCTTTTTTTTTACCTTTGTTTACATTCCTTTCTCTTAGTCGCGTTTCACATTTCCTATTTCATTCCTTTTTCTTTTTTTCGCACCTTTTTCCTTCTCTTCTTTTTTCGGTATTTTCTTTTTGTTTTTTTTTCTTTTCTCCCTTTTTTGTTTTTTTCTCCCTTTTCTTTTGTCTTTCTCCTTCGCCCCCCCTGTCCCCCTTTGCCCATGGGCCGCGACATTGGAGGGGTGTTTGGGGGTGCATAGGGTGGGTGATTTTGCAGTAGGATTGGGTTGTGTGTCCTGTCGTTCGTTGTGCCTGGCCGTAAAATGTATAAAAAAAATAAATAATAAAAAAAAACTTTCGTAAAAATAGTTAATACAAGTAATTACACACAAATAATAAATTTAAGTTGTCCCCCCCTCTTTGCCCCCCCTTCTCCCCGTGTACCTGCTTCCCCCCCCCACTTCCTTTCCCTCTCCCCCCCGCTCCCCCATCCTTGTATCTCGCCCGTCCTCCCTCTCATTCCCCCCTTACTCCTCTCTTAACAATAGATAATACCAAAATTAACAAAATAAAACTGCGTTTTGTCGGTTTTGTTGTTTTCCGGTAGTTGCCCTTGCTCCTGTTGTCTGTGGGTTGTTGGTAATGTTGGAATTTTTTGCTCGCATTGTCTGGGATTGGGGTGGGTCTTGTTGTTTTCCTTTCGATTTATTGTGTTGTGGCGGACGACTTGGAAGTCGTTCTGGTTGGCTTGTTGGTGCTCGATCGTCGTAAATACTTATTTATAACCTCACAATCGCACACCTTTACGTTATTTAACCATATGGTTACGACAGGTAACTTGTTTAAAAACAAACGTATTAATTACCGTTTCGTTTATTAAAACACATTAAATCTAAAGATTTAATAGTAAATCACCCCTTAATCTTGTTACAAACATATAATATAAATACAAATTTATAAATTTAATCGTATTTCGTCGCGCGGTAAAAAAAAATATAAAAAAATAATTAAAATTAATAATAAATGAATTCGGTATATATTATTTTAAAAACGTTAAAAGTTAAAATTAATATTAAAAAAAATAATAAAATTAAACTTTATATTGTAAAATGTAATAATCCGCCCCGTTTACAAATATAAAAAAATTTACAAGTGTAAATTAAAACTAATTAAATATCCAGTAGATTAATAAAATAAAAATTTTGTTTATGTACGCTCGGTATATATAAGTGATAAATCAAACGTTTGGATTTAATATCAAATATTTAAAAATTAATTGGTAAAAACAAATTTACAGTTGAAAAAATATGCTCGTGTATAAAAGTAAATTAAATGGGGGTGATTTTTTGTTTTTTTTGGTTCCCGCGGGGGTGTGGAATGCGTCGCGGTCCGTCGGCGTCGCGGTTTGGGCGGGCGTGTGCCTTGTTTGGTTGTTTGTTTGTGTTTGTTGTGCTCGTATAATTTTGATATGGTGGCCCCCCGTGGTCGGCAGTTGGTTCGGTGTGTGGTTGTTGTCGGGGTTGGGGGCCGGTGGGGGGGTCGGTCAGTCGGGGTTTTTGGTGTTTGGGTCGGTGCGTTTTTTTTTTTGGGTTGTGGTTGTGTGGGGGTTGGTTGCTCGTAAATCCCGTAAGTAAAAAAAATAAATTCATGTAACTTAAAAAACATAAAAAAGAGTGTGTCAATCTTAAGTGTCGTAATATAAAACAAACGTCCCCTTTTAGTATAAACTATTAATTTACAAAAAGGTACCCTCGCTCTCGGTTTATTGCGTTATAGTAAAGAAATTTTACTATCCTCGTCCTAAGTTTGTTAAAATGCCGCCTGTTGTTGGGTTCCGTTTTTTGGTGGCTGTTGTTTGTGTGGGGGAGGTACCGGGTTCTGTTTTGGTTTCTTGTTATTTGTTTTGTTTTTTCCTGTGTTTCGTTCGGCTTGTCGTCCTATCGTATTTATGGTTGTGTGTTTTTTTTTTTGCCTGGAATTTGTGGTGTCCCCCGGGGTGTATGGCGCTTGGTGCGTGGGGTGTGTCGAGTCTGTGTTGTTGTTGTGCCGGTGCGTGCCTGGTTGTGCTTTTGGTTGTGGCCGCCCGGTTGTGCTTTGTTTGTGCGGTGGCTCCGTAATAAAAATATTTAATAAAAACCCCGGTTAAAATTAATAATTTAAAAATAAAATAAAATAAAAAAAAATTCCGTTAATAAAATTGTACTCATTTACGTGTTAATTTAAATATGTAACCGGATAAACTCTTTTGTTTTTTGTTTTTTTCCCCCGCCTCTTTTCACTGCTTGGTGGTGGTCGGTTCTCTGGTTCTGGGGTCTGTACGTTGTTTGCTGCTTTGGCTTGTTGATGGGCTCTTTGTGTTGTGGTCTGGGGGTCCGGGTGGGATATGGTTATAATGGTTGGTGGGGGTCGGCCGTGGGTGTTGTGGGGTGGGTGGGTGAATGGTGGTGAATACACGTTGGCCTGTCCCACCGCTGGGCTATGTGTTGGATTTGCTTGTTTATTTGTGGCCACAACACCTTTACCCCGCCCTCCATTGTGGGCTTTGTTGTGGCTTGCTTCCCTGACCGCACCTCCCAGTTACGTTTTGCCTTTATCACTTCCGTTCGTTAGTCTCTGTCTCCGATCTAGCCGTTTTTTGTGTTTCGTTGTTTTCGTTGTCGTTTGTTTGTGGTTTGGTCCACCCGCTTGTAAGTTATTTTCCCAGTTCCTCGTTTTCCGGTTGGATCGTCCCGTTGTGTGCCCCTGCCGTCCCACTACGTACCCAAACGTACCACAATCAAGGTAAAAAGGTTTTGCGTTTGTCGTGGGTTTGTCCGTTCCCACACTAACCCCTATCGGTCTTTCGGGTCGCGTTTTCGTACCCGTTTGCGTTTTTTTTGTTCCCGGATTTTCCTGTTGTATTGTTTTTTTTCCGGTTTTTTGTCGTCCACAAACCAAAACCTGGTGTTCCTTTTTTTTCCGTTTTTTTTTTTTTTTGAATAAAATACAAAAAAAAAATTAATCTCGAAAACGTTTGGAACGAAGAATAAAACCCGAGATAGAAAAAAAAAAAAAAAATAATTCTTAAAAAAAAGAAAATAAAAAAATTATACCCCGCCCACCGAAGGGAGGTGGAAGAACAAAGAGCCAGGCAGCCAAACAGTATGGTAATATGGGGTACGTAAGACCGTGGTAGCCTCCCTTTACTCCTGCTTTCATCGTCCGTCCTCCGCACCTCTCGGACTGCTCCTTCGCGAGGGGTCCGGGGGATCTCCTTTTGTCTCCTTCCACAATCGCCCCTATCCGTCCGGGACATTCTGTGTGCTCGGACGGGTTCGGCGGCTCGGCGGGCATCGGCGGGAGGCCGGCAGAGGGTAATCGCCGTGGTACCTCGGATCGGGGCGAAATCTTGCCGTCCGTGTTCCCAACTTAGTTTAGTGGTTGTTTCACTAAAGTGTGTGTGGTGAGTTAGTACTAGCGTATGTAAGAGTTAAGAGTGGGTACAACACTAGTTGGTGTTAAGACCCTTAGTTTAGGGTTCCACTAGACTAGGTTGTAGGTAGTTCTTTAGAGTTTTTTTCCACCTAGCGGTAGTAGTAGTTAGTTTAGGAGTCCTCTATTGGTTCCGTTCTCCACCAGAGGAGGGCGGCAGAAAGCAAAAGTTTGTTTTGTTATATTTTAATTATAATACAAGTTTATATAATCCTACAATTTTTAAGATAATTTTAAATAATAAATTTCAGATTAATTAATTTTAAACATTTTCACATTAATATATATAAATTCGTTACAATTTATTTTTTTTTTTTTTTTATTTTATTTTAATTACATTTAATTTAAAACTATTTAAAAGGCATTTAAAGTTTATTTTTTTAATTTTTTTTTTAAAATTAGAATATTTTATTATTTACGTTAGTTTCAGCGATCGATTTATATTTTTAATTTTTTTTATTCTAAATTTTTTTAAATTTTTTAGTTTTTTTTCATAGTTAAATAAAAAAGTTTTTTATACATACGAGTTATATTTAATACGTTAGTCAGTTTTTTATTAAAAGTAATTTTTATCCTTTATCAATCAACCTCTTTCCTCTCTCCCGTACCATTTCCATTTTTAACTTACCCCTCCACTTCATCATCTAGCACTTTTTATTAACGGCCCAGCCGTTTTTATTTCTTACCATTCTATCACTTTTTTTCTTCTCGTTTTTATTTTTTCATCCGTACACTTTTTTCTCTTTTTCCGAAAAACCCGCCGCCTTCCCGATCTTTTCAATCTTCACACTCAGTTTTTATTTCAATTTAATATGTTTTATTCCCACTTTATTTCGCCTCCTTTCCCTACTAAACTTCACCCCACTTTTTCCAAACCTCCCTCTTTCCTTTTCCATTTTTTTTCTACTAATAAGAGCATCTTTTGCGATTATTCCCAACACATACCTTCATTACTCTTCTACACCTCTTTTTTTCTTTTTCGTTCCCCCCTTTCCTTTTTCCCCTTTTTCTTCGCCCCTTATTCTTCTTCTTTTCTACGTTCCCTTCTCTTTCTCCCTCGCCTTTCTCCTCTCTTATTTTCGTCCCCCTCCTTATCATTTTTTCTTCCTTGTTTTCCATTATCTTTTCGTTGTCTGTCTTTTTTCTACTCTTACCTTTTTCATTAGCTTTTTTTCCCCCCCTTACTTTTTATTAATTTAACTACTATTATTTTTTATTTTTTTTTCACTTTATTAGTAAAATTTACGATTCATAACCGAGTACCATTCATTTTTCATATATATATAACAGTTTTAAATTCATCATTTTAATTTTTTTCTCCCTCTCATTTTAACACTCTACCATTAATATTTTTTTACATTAACTATTTTACTTTTAAATTTTTTTCCGATCATATTATAAAGGAACCTTATATATGTGTTAACCTCACCAGTTTTTTTTTCTACACAAATAAATTTTTTTTTTTATTTTCAAAATCGTACTTTTCTCTTTACCCATTATTCACATATTAAGTCTTTAATTTTTACTTAATTTTCGCCAACCTTTTACCTCATTCTCTTTTTCTTCCCTCACTATTATTCATTCACATTCATTACACTTTACACTTTATCGTCTACGTTATCTTACCCTTTAACATCAACTTCAATTTTGTTTTGTCACTTACTTTTTTTACCTATTTCTTTGTTTTTTTTTTTTTTTTTTATTTTACTTTACATTTTTATTCTATTCAACCCTTTTTTTTTACATAAACTTTAACCTTTTCCATTTTTAAAATTATTTTCTTAATTTTTTTTTTCCATTCCTTTTCTTTTATCTACGTTCTTTCTTAATCTCTCTCCATACCTCACTTTTCCCTCTTTAAGTCTTATTCTATTCTTTTCTCACCCTTTCGCACATTCCTTTAACTTATCCACGTTTTATTCATCCTTTTGAAATCTACTCTCTTATCCCACACTATCCTCACTTTGCCCCTTTTTTTTATTTTTAAATTCAATTTTATAGAGCATAAGTTTAATAGTAATTAAATAATACTAGTTTATTAATTAAATCATATTTAAATCTTTTTTCTTCATTAAGAAAATAAAAATTTAACATAATCTGATTTAATTTTTAGTTAATTTAAATAAATTATTACATCATAGCATAAAATTTAATTTTTTATATACGCAATTTTTTTTAAATTTACAACTAATATTTTAATTTTTTTGTCCGTTTTTACGATTTATAATTTTTTTTTTAGTTATTTTTATATTATTCTACTTTTATTTTATAGCTTTTATTTAAATTTTTTATTTTTTTTTAAAATTCATTTCGTTTATTTTTTTTTAATTCACGCCGAAAATCTTTATAAATAAAATAACAACTATAAAGAAAAATTCTATTAGATAAACATGATACTTATCAATGTACATCACACTTCCATTTTATTTAACTTTTTATTCAGTACTCCCTTATCACTATATAACATTCAATTTTTTTTGTTAATAATTATTTTTTTTATAAATCATATTCACTATCCCATTTATTTCTTTATTTCATTTATATTAAACTACTAAACTTTTTCCTTCATTTTTTACAAACACCCAAGTAAATTCATACGTATAATTTTTTTTTTTTTTAAAAAACATAATTTACCTACTCCCCACTCTCCTCTCTTAATCTTTCTTCTTTTTTTCTTTTTCCTATTGTACAATCTTCTCGTTTTTTTTCTATCACTCCCATATTTCAAATTTTTACATTTCCCTCAGCTACTGATCTCGTTCTTTTCATTCATTAAAATTTTATCAATCTTTCCCCTTTTTCTCCCCCCCTTTTCACGCCCTCCTGTTCGTCTTGTCTTTCACTTTTTTTTCCAGCATGCTCGTCTCTCTTTTTACTAACTATTACTTATCACTTTTTCCACCCATTACCGATTCTTTCTTACTCCCCCCAGTTTCCTTTCTTTTCATCTCCCGTTATTCTTCCTTCTCATTCTTCCAAATTCTCGCTTATTCCCTTTCTCCCTTCAATTCCCTTTTTTCCTTCTTCCTCTTCCTTTTTCCTTCTTCCGCCCTTTTTTAGTTCCTATTAGCCCAATTATCTCGTCTCTTTATATCTTATAACAGATATTTGATTGTTAACTTTATTAATATATTATAAGTATTTTTAATTTAAGCGAAAACCCAAAAGGCACTCCACAAACATATCATTTGCGGGTTCGCCTTTTCGTCCCCCCTCGTTTTCCGTTTTTTTCCGTTTTGTTTCTGTTTTTTTTTGAGGTTTTTGGTGTCTCGCCGCGTCTCTTTTTATTTGTAAAATAAAAGACCGCCGAAATTGAAATGGAAGCAAGGAAAAAAAAAAAAAGATTTAATTAAAAGAATACAATAAATTAGAAAGAAGCAGAAGGGGTAGTCGGATGGGATGGTGGGGTCCGCGCCTCCCCCAAAAAGCCTCTTACGGTCCCCTTACTCCTGTGGACTGTCGTACCCGCCCAGTCTAAACGAACTCGCATCCGGTCCTGCCGAGCATGCATGCCCCGTCATTTCATTGGCTCAAACAGCAGGGATCGCACCTGTCCGCGTAGCCCGCCTTTGCAGCGGATACACCCCACGCCGCTTCGCGACCTCAACGCGTCGCACGACTTGCCCGTGGACATATTGGGCGTCTCTTCCTCGGGTCCATTGCTCTGGGGATTCTCCTCCTCGGTTTTTCGGGGCCTCGTGGAGGGCCCCCTTCCTCCTTTTTTTTCTCATCTCTCTGTCCTTCGGGCTCCCTATCTCAAGGTGGAGTGTTTCGTCTTGGTGAGGGGCCTTTCCTCTCAGGCTCGCCCCTTCTGCTTCGGAGAGGGGCTGCCCCTCGCCTTCCGTCGCCCTTCCCATTTTCCTGCTTCCGCTCTCGTAGGGCTCCTCCTCTATGGTGTGGTGATCTGTGCCTCTTCGACGGGGCCCGCTTCCTCGTAGCGGGCGCAGCAGGGGTGGGGTATCTGCGGGGACGGAAGCGGAACTGTCGATTCTTCCCGTCCTTCCCACTATACTAAACGTAGTTTAGTTTAGCACTACTAGTTTAGATCCGTTTTTGGTCGGCCGTTTTTTTTTGCCGGGGTGTTCCGGTTTTGTTTTTTCCCGTTTTTGTTCATATTCCGTTCTTTTTTTCGTCTCCGTTGGGGGTCCGTTTCTCCCCCACCACAAACCGAGGTGACCACGAGGGGATAGAGGGGGTAGACTACCTAGTTCCCACTAGTACCCCCTTAGTAGTAAGTCCGTTCAGTCACACAGAAAGACAAACCAAATCCGGAGTTCGTTACCCACTAGTTTAGTAGTTTTAGTTGTTAGTAGAGGATTTAGGGCACCTAGTCGTAGGTTTAAGGGTAGGGTAGTATAGTTAAGTCCCCGTACTAGTATAGGTTACTAGTTTTTCACCCTACTAGAGGTGAAAGTAAATATTTGTCTCCTTCCACTTATTTTATGGAGTTTATTTATTTCCCACTCAAGAACCTAGTGTTTAAGGTTCGGTGTCCACCAGAAGGCCAGTTTTTTCAATATTTTTATATATTTTTAATAAAGTTATTTTATATAAACATAATTTTTTTTTGAAGACGCGGGGAGGATTCCGGGTTTTGTTTGGCCCGTTTGTCCCGGTTTTTGCGTTCCGGTTTTTTGTATCTCCGTTGGTCCCGTTGGTCGTGCGTCCGTTACCGACCCGACCCCCGCTTTTTTTTTTGTGTGTTGTTTGTCGAAACTTCAGTGCTCCCCGCACAAGAGGGAAAAGCATCCAGCAATGATGCCAAAGAACATAGGGGCCAAAAAGTAGTCAGCCTTGGCCCCTTCCCTCTCGCACCGGTTGCCGGCGCCCCGAAAATAATAAATAATAAAAAAAAAAAAAAAATGAGAAATTGAATGATTATGGAAAAAAAAAAAAACAAAAAAAACCAACTGGAAAAAACAAAAAGAAAAAGAAGGGAGAGCTGAATTATCATCTAATCAGAAAAACGAAGAATAATCCGTCAACGGTGGGGGCAAAGAAGGAAGAAGCCGCATCGGCTGCTCTCCTCCTCTCGGGGGGGTTTCCTCGGGGGCGTCCTTTTTCTCTCTCCGGAAGCCCGGCCGGGGCCCGGGTGATCCGTGTTGGCCCTCGGGGTCGCATCCAAGCTTCGCGGGTCACTCTCTGTGTGCTGTGGCCTGCTCTATCGGCGTGGCTCTACGTGGACGGAGGCCGGGGCGTCTGTGAGCTTCGCTTCGTGCAGTGGGGGGCGTGGGAGGTTGGGGCTCATCGGCTCCTCTGGAAGGTGTCTGATCCATTATCGAATCGTAGGGCGTTAGCTCAGTCTCTCCATCTGGGGACTCTCAGGCTGGTGTCCGCTTTTCGGAGGGTAGGGGGCATCTTACGTCTCCTCCGCGGAGGGTACCGGTCCTCGGGGGGGGTGTCGGGGACGATGGACGGGGCGTCGGTCGGGGGTATCGTGACTTCCCCTTCTCTGCCTCGGCGGGTTGAGGGGCGGATCCGCGGGGAGTATTGGGCGGGGGCGTCTCGGTCTGTCTCGTCGGGGGGGAGGGTTCGGTCGGAATCAGAGCCGGCCCTCGGTCCCTCTGGAGGCGGGAGGTATCGCTCTTCTCGAGTGGGTGTCTCTTGTCCCTTCTCCCTCGGGGTCTCCTTCGGGGGGCCTCTTGCTCGGGGGGAGGAGACTCGATGATCGCGTGGGATCGGATGGCCTTTCTTTCTCTGCATTCGGTCGCTCATCCTTCGGTCCAGGACGGGGAGCTTCGGGGGAATGGAGCTGGGATTCGGCCATCCGCCGGAGGGATGGGGGCGACTTCTTCTCGGGGCGGGGCTCTCGGACGGGGGTCTTCGGGCCTCGCTCTCAGGGCCTCCCTTCTTCGGGGCTCGGGGGCGGGCTGGGCCTTTCGGGAGGGGCGGGGTGGGGCCCAGTCTCGCTCGCCTCCGGTGTCGGTCTCCTGTCCGCCACAATTTCTCTGGTCGGTGGCGAAAGTGGGCTGTTGGGCGCGGCTTCTTGCTCCGGAGGTTGTGGGTCTTCCTGCACAGGATGGTGTTGTAGGTGGCGTCACAAAGCCCCGCCCGTTGCTATCTTAACCAGCGCACGTCCATCGGTCTGCGAGTGACCTCCAATGATTCGTCGGGTGTGCCCCTCCGGAAATCGACGCTATCGGACGGGTATTTCTGGCGCCCTTTTCCCGGCCTCTTCTCCCGGCTCTTTCGGGGAGCACGCGTCTGCCAATACCGTCGTCGGGTCTCCTCTCTCGGATTTCCAAGCCCATAATCCCCCAAAACTGCTGGCGTCTGCTCTGACAAAATTGATGAAGAAATATGTTTATGAATTGCTGCAGATGATGATTTTAATGAAATTTTGTATAATGACTGAAAGAAAAATAAGAGGAATTTCGCATTGAAAAAATTGTTTATAGAAATGAAGGGATATGATATAATACTATAATGCCACCTCTTGACGAAATTGAAAAAAAGAAAGATTAAATAAAAAATATTATATCATATTATCAAAACGCATAGAACAGAAAAGAAAGAAATATCAGAAGGATAAGGATAAGGCGGGGAAAATAAGCTAATGATAGGCGGGAAGAGAGATAATGAAGGAGAAAGATTGATCTATAAATAAAGTCACATAAAGCGTGGGAAAAGAAAAAAACGGTAAGACAAAAAGCCGCTGCTCGTGCTCTTCGTCCTTCTCCCGCTTCTCTTGCTCCCCGGGGGGGCTCGGGGGGCTGGTTCGGTAGTCTTCGGGGGGAGAAGGGGTTATCGGGCGGGCAGGGCGGCGGGGGAGGCGGCCATCGGGGCTCCTCGGGGGGTAAGGCTTCGGGCGGTGGGGAGTTGCGTTGGCACGTTGAGATGTTGAGAGGGACTCGGAGTCCTTCCCTGGGGCTTCGGGGCTGGATAGCTGGGGGCGTGGGGGGTGCTCGTCTGGGGGTTATCGGTGTTTGGTAGGGGGGAGGGGCGTGGGCTTCGGCAAGTGTGAGGCCTTCGGTGGGGTGGGTGGGTGGGTCTTCTCTTCGCGGGCTCGTCTTTCCGTGCGGAAGGGGGGGGGGGTCTTCCCTCGGTGCCGGGGTCGGATGACGGGAGAGGGCTCCGGGATTCCGGGTCTCTCGGGGAGTCGGGTAGGGACTCCGGGCCGCTTGGCCTCGGGGGAACTCCTTCTTCTCCCTAGCGGAAATGGGGTAAAGTAATAAAAGCATGGAAAGGAAGAGTGGAAAAGAGCGCTTCTTTCTCACTATCGGGAAAGCTCAATGGTCAGTGGTATCGTCGATCGGGGGCGTCGCACCCGCCGGGTCCCCGCCCCCCCGGAAGGCGGCACGCCGGGCGATTCTGTTTTCCTGTTCTCCTCCTGGGGGGCTGCTTGCGTATATAATCTGGCTGGGCTCGCTACCTGGGCCTCGCTGCTGTCTGCGTGTCCGTCCCACTAGGAAGCTAAGTTTTTGTCAATTTTTTTCTGTTTTTTTCCCAACCACTACCTATTCCCACTTCACTCTACGGTGAACACGCTAGTAACTAAACACTATGTCCGCGTCACCTGGGTCAAGCGTTTGTTTGTTATAGGTTCGTAGGTCCACTAGCAACACACTAACTCACCCCCACTCATAAGTAGGTGTTGTCTGGGTTTAGTTGAATCCTATAAGACCACACTACTAGTCTCCGGCGTCGGTGGTCCACATTTCAAATCAAACTCACGGCGTTAGGGTCCGCGTCAGCGTCAAACAAAAAATCCAACCGGCGTTTAAGGTTCCGCGGTTCGTGTCCGCGCGGATCTCACTCTTTCAAGTGGCTACCCACCTAGTTTTAGTTAGGAACACTAGTAGAGGTAAGTCCCCCGGTCACAAACCGGTGTCGTGGGGGTTCGTTGTCCACACTAAAAACTAGCCTAGTTTCGGT
>Ga0179593_1538507_pt1 | contig 11417 bp, 5 predicted proteins | sample CZODoug2_1_08_16_FD_185931 | JGI IMG/M metagenome (GOLD analysis project Ga0179593, IMG submission 185931) | Vadose zone soil fungal communities from Angelo Coast Range Reserve, California, USA - CZODoug2_1_08_16fungal (PacBio error correction) | ecosystem: Environmental > Terrestrial > Soil >...
TTCGCTGAAAAGCGCAGGAATGCGAACATCCCCAGGTAAAGAGGGGGTGAAAAGGAAAGTCCCCACGAAATGTCAAACTCAGTCTCGTCCAGACAAACAGGTTCTTTGGATAGCTAGCCACAAGCGGATTCGACAAGGGAGTAAAAAAAGAGGTGCTCGACATGGGCGAAGAAAGGGGGTCTCACGCCTCTCATCTCGAAAGCGACGTTCTCTTCTTTTGAAAAACCCTAGGTACAGTGCTAAGTCGAAAAGTCTCCCAACATGCATCAGGGCGCTGAAGAGAAAAAAAGGATCACGCTCATTGAACTCCTTAGGCCCAGACCAAGAAAGTTGGAAGACTGCCCACAATGAAGGAAAGTAAAAGTAAGATCAGAGAGACGCGCGGCGAGAGTGCGAAAGCAAAGGTCCGGGGGCGAGGGCGAACTAATTCGCTCAAGCCAAAAGGGGGGGCGTCTCGGGGGTTATCCCTCCTTGGAAAAAGACTTGTTATGTCCGAGAGGGAGAGGGTCTCGGCATTGTTGTCAGGCGAAAAAAACATATCCGAAAAAGACAACAACAACCCGATAAATGAAGGTGTTCGCCAGGTAATAAGCCGAACTCGCAGCATCTCACTACCCATGGGTGAAATAGAAAAGAAGAAGTAATGCAAATAGCCCCTAGACCTTCTGCTTGACGGGAGGGTGAGGGGAAAACTCGCATGTACAGATCGCAAGAGATCCGATCAGTAGAGCGGGAGCATCTGGGGCTGCCAGTCAGCTCGACGTGAGGGGGCAAAGAAAAAAAATTCGGGGAAGGTGACGCGGGAGCTATTTCCCGTAGAAAAAGAGGGGGGGGAGAGAGTCATTAAGGGAAAGACCTTCATAAGAGGGCAAGGTCAGTTACCCGTAGGGCATGAGTCTCCAGCAGCTGGGGAAGGAGAGAGAAAAGGAGGTAACAACCCCCGCTGCGAGGAATTACGCACTCTCCCCTGAAAGGGGGGAAAAAGATCGCCCTACATGTAGGAGTCAAAACGCCCTTCTGTGGGTTCTCTCTAAAGAAAGCCGGCAGGGGAGGCGACGGGACCCCGTCGAATTGGACTGGAAAGAAGAGGAGGGTTTTCAGGCACGGCCGAGGAGGCTCCTTCCCCGCTTTTGTCTACGGAGGATCTACCTCAGCTTCCCAATTGAGTCTACAACCCTAAAAAAATTGAGAAAAAACAACCGGAAAGATCTCGGGACGTTACCTGGGGACAGTTTTCGAACAGGAGAGAAAAAAGTCTCAAGTGCAGCTAGGTCAGTTTATTCCTCCTTGCTCTGAACAGGGAAGGGGGGGGAGGGAAGGCTGCCTCACAGAGGAGAATCAAAGAATCACCGCGAATCAGTAAGGAAATTAACAGAGAGCATAGATGTCTGAATTCGACGAACATCATTCGTTCAGGAGCAGCTGATCCGAATTATTGGAATCTCCCAAAAGATGGAGGGAAAGGACCGCTAGGGGAACGCCAGTGGAGACTAGACTATTTTGCTAGAGTATTGCTGCAAATTAGAATCGGATCACGGGGGGGGGAATCCGTGAATGGTGAGGGAAATACGTAAAGGCACTCTCCAACACTCACTACGAGGGGGAGGCAACCTCTATCAGCGGTGGAAATCATCTCTAGCGTTCGTAATCTAAAAGCAGAGGAATTTCGCGTATCGTGAAGATGCAGTATCAAGGAGTGGTGAAGACTTTTAGACCCTTCCAATGGAGGCAAGTCTGGAAAGGGGAGGTATTTCTCATCCGGACGCCGTTCCCTGGCCTTGGAAGGGGAAGGCAGCTCCCAAATGTGCGTGACTAGAACGCACCATCTGGTACGAAGGAACGGGGAAGGAAAAAACCTGAGTCCCGTCGAGGGGTAAGTCTCATCTTTCCGTTAAAAAAAAAAGGAAGTCCTGGGGTGCAGAAGGCAAGACCCTAATTACGCCTCAAGGGAAACTGAAAATGACACCATTTGCGAGAGGTGAAAACTAAAAAGTGCCGGAGCGGGGGAAGCGCGCCGAACAGCGGCCGAGCTAACAAAGCTTTCTCTAAGCGATGTTTGGTCGTCGAAAAGAATCTCGATCGAAGTGGGGTTGACTAAAAGAGGAGGAAATGGACTGGACTTCGGCTGAAGATGTTAGCCACCGGAGGAGGGGAATTCTTTGGACGAAAACTTCTCCTCAGGGAGGAGGTCTGGGAAGTAGCCGACATGGAAGAGACCATGCGCTCCAAAGAGGTGCCGGCATTGCACCAAAGAGAGGGATAGTGTCGATCTTCTCTGCGCAGATCCACAACAACAAGGCGGAGGAAAAGCTCATCTAAAAGAAAAAAAGACTAAGCACAAAGATCTGAGGGGAGGAACTTCAAAAACGAGGGCGAGATGGTAATGGAACCATCTCCTCATCTCAAACGAGGCGAAGAGGGAGGAAACAAAATCCAAGCGCATCCCTCCCATCTTCCACTAAAAAAGGGAAAAGGGGGGGGAAGTGCTCAGCGAGGGGGAATCCTTTATTGTGGAAAGCAAAATCGAGATGCTTGTGAACGTCAGAGAACCATCTCCTTCTAAAGCAGAATGACCGTTCAGGGAAGGGTCGACTCCAGAAAAGGAAAATGGGAGGGTTTTTGGGGGTAAGGAGAGTTCCAATCATCTCAGGTATCTGGGACCTGTCAGGGAATGGGCAGACGCAGTCCTGGGTTGGGAAGGAAGACACTACCGATCCAGCCGGAATCGAAAATCGTTTTGACTCCGGGGAGGTCCGTACAAGATTTTTAGTGGAAGGAACACATTGTTTAGCATGAGGGAAGGAAATTCAGGGACGCTTTGACAGGGCGTTCAAAAGGGTAAGGCGGGGAACGAGTCCGAGAAATAACCATACCCCATCCCGCAATGGAAAGGACGTGGGCCGGTTCCGACTAGGTAGGGGAGGACACACAAAAAGAGAATGCATGCTCCCTCCATACTAGTCAACTGCGTGGGAAGAAATGAAGGAAAGCTCAGCTTTTTCAAAGGGGCGGGTTCTCGTCCATGAAACCAGCCGGAGTACGGGCTTTTTGTAGCTCGAAGTAATGAACACGCTTCCACTGCCGCCATCTCGAGGAGGGAAAAAAGTCTTGAGTTAATCTGGGGGAAGAAAAGGGACATCACATCTGGTCGTAAAAAACGGGGAGGGAGAGTGGCAGGACAAAATCGTACTTCAGCGCGGAAACGTGCTTATCAGACGAACGTGACGGGCAACACGGAGGGATGTGAATCGAGCCCTTCGCGCGAGCTGAGGAGCGAAAGGTAAGGCACGGGGGTGTTATGGAGGTGGGGCTTGAAGGCCGTCATTACCGAGGTAAGACGTAGCCCAGAGAAGCACAAGCCCGAGTAGGCCCGAGCCGGGGACCTCGCCAGGGGGTGAGGAGAGACCGCAGCATGGAATTGGTCGGCCAACTCACGGTTCCTTTGTTTGGGGGAGGAGGGAGGGAGTTTTAGGACCTAAAGCACAGGGGGGTTTTCATCAGAACACAGTATCCAAGAGGAGGGCACTGGGAGCGAACGCGGGCACTGCCTGAGAAATAAAAATTGGGGGGAAGGAGCCAGTAACACTTCCTACGTTGTGTCACGCTAAGTCAGAGATTCGAGGGAGCGAAAGACGCCACGAAGGGCCTGGGGAAGTGAGAAAACCCTAGTCCCCGAAGGGTGCGCTCGCAAAAGAGAACGGGGGGGAAAGGGGGGAAAAAGCCAGGGAAAGCTTGCGAAGGGATGTGCAGGCTCATGATGAAGCCTGACCATGGTCAGTTAAGCACGGGTTCGCCCTCCTGTTCAGGCCCGAAGAAGTCGGGTCCCAGGGGATGCTCAGGCGTCACTCTAGGAAAAGGGGACAGGCGTCTTCACATTTAAAGGAAAGGTTAATTTGAGCGCCGACTACAGGGCTCGGATCATGAGATTCAAAGGGAGAAAAATTAGAAGGACTCGACGTAGAGACACTTATTCTGGCTAGAAGAGGTCCCTCCTTTGAGGAAAGTGGTAGTGCTCCGACCAGGGAAGGTCGCTGCTGGGGGTGTGGATGCTGAAAAACACCAAGGAAAGGAAAAGATCTTTTTGCGGGACGAAATAACCAGCAACGGGGAAAAGTTGTCCTTATCAACCGGCGTCCCACGGATGAAAATCGGGCGCAGTTGCTCTGTGCAGGGAAGGAGGGACCAAGGAAAGGGAAAAGAAATCGTGAAGGTCAAGAACTCACAGAGCGCGCGCTCCGATCCAATTCAAAAGCGAAAGGAGCTAAAAGGCGCTCCTAACGAAGTGCCAAGAGGTCAAGGCCAAAAAAAGCGGTCCGCTCACATGCGGAACATTCGCAGGAGGACAAAAAGTGATATGTTCCCCAACCTGAGGGCAGTCACTAATCAGCATACGGACAGAAAATTATCAGTACTAGAACCGCTCACCGACATCGTCGCATGGAGACCTACATTCTAATGTGACTCAAGAGGGGGGGAATCATTTAGCTGGAGTAGGTTATGGGGGAACTCAAACGCGAATGAGGAGTTACCCCGTGGACGTGGACCTAAAGGCGCACAAGCGGAGCTGGGAGGCATAAAGAGCAAAGCTCAACTCAGGTCCTCCGCTGTTTTCAGAGGGGGACTTAAAGCCCCTGGGGGGGGGGGATAACAAACATAAAATAGAATCAACCGGACGCGTGCCTTAAAGAGGACTTTGGCAGGTTAAAGCGCTCTCGCGTTTAAGGAACTAAAAAGCCGGGCGTTGGACACTAAAAATCGCGTCGCGGCGTCTCGCTGAGGGGGAATAAAATAAAAAAAAGCTGGAAGCAATTATAACGAGGAGGAGAAGTCTCTAGTTCTTACCCTATAGAAAATCAGTATGATGAACAGGACAAAAATTAAAGGTCACTAACAGAAGGATTGATCTTAAGTCGAAGGGGGCAAAACAAGAAGTACGACTATCAAGTGAAGAAGGTTTCAGTCACCGTCTCTATCAGGGGGAAAGGGACGTGGGTGAGGATCCTCGAGTGAAGATTGGTGCGCAGGACGTCGAGCGCAAAAAAACGCGGCAAATAAAAACCGCGAGCACCAATTCAAGGAAAGACTCGAGCGCTGAAAGAAAGAGTTCAGGGGAGAGCATCGGGTGTTAAGCTATTGTCGGTTGAAAAAAGACGACTTCGAGAACAAAAGCCAAGGAACTAAGAGCACGCCTGGTTCCGGTATGTCTCGGATCCCGGACGGCACTGAAGGTGAACTTCAGGGGGGGGGACCATGGGGGGAAACCGTACTTCATAACCAATGTGCAAAAGACTAGGAAGAGCCAATCTCCGCTCCGCTTACTGAAGTAGGCGTTGGATGAAGGAGAAAGGTCAGCATCTTTCAACAGACCAGGGGTTGGGCCTCTTAACAGGGCCTACCTCCAGGAAAAAAGATGCGGACATGCCGCCCTTAAGCTGTCCCCGCACAATCACTAAAGACTGGGAGTGTCGGCGCGACCAAAAGGACGGAAGCCGTATGCCCAGGAAGGCGAATCAGAATAAGGACGATCAGGAATAGAGATCGGAAGGTCAAGGGCCAACACCTCAGAGAACAGCTAGTCATTCAAACGATGGAATGATCTGAATGTGTATATGTGGGCGCTATGTGTCGGCCGAGGAAAAAAGAGCTTCGAATCCTGGGAGGAGAGACCGGATCTCCAAGATTTGGAAGGAGGGGACCGCCCGACATATTAAAAGAGCGCGTGGTGTCACTTAAAAAAAAAAAGATCTGCGAAGAGAAAAAACCTAGAGGAAAGAATGGACGCCGCTCTACTAGACGCAGGGAAATCACCAAGTAGGCGGGGGAAAGAAGGTCCTAAAGATGAGGAAGTCATTTGATCCTTTCGGCTAACCAAGAAAGCTCCGCGTCAAAGGGGAAAAGAGGAAACCTCGGACTCGCATCTATCACAAAGGGAGGGCTCACACGGACAAAACTTTCTCATTCGAAGATAGGGCCGAGGGGAAAACGGTCACACGAGAGAGTGGGAAACGCGAAAAACCTTCTATCGAAACGCCGAGCGGCGGCGCCTGTTCGGAGGAAAAAAATCCTAGTCACCTGGAGGACAGATCAGGGAAACACCGGTGAGGAATTGTCAGCATCGCCCGTCAGAGGTGGAAATGGCAGCGGAACCTAAAAGGCTTGTTCTTCCAGAATCTTCGAAAAGAGGGAAGCCCAGAGAAGGTTGACGAAAGGGCGTGAAGGGCCAGATGGTGCGATTCAACACTTTTTAAGCAACCCCGGCAACTGCGGACGCGTAAAGAAAGGCAGGCCCGTCCGCGCGAAAATGCCGGAATACGAACCAGGAAGAGGAAGGAGGCCGGGCCGTTTCCGTAATTATTCAACTCGGGAAACGAAATAGATCGGATCCAAAGCAAAGGCTAAGGAGAAAAGCAGGAGGGGGTCAGCTTACGCTTCCAAAGAAGGAAGGAAAATTGGAAAAGGGACAAGCTTTTATCCGAAGGGAAAAGTGAGTGTTGGCGAGCTAAACTTTTAAACCTAGTCTGAGAGGTAACCCACGTGATCGAGGGTAAAAAGGGAAAAGACATGAAGAAGGAATAGGCGTACTTTATGAGTAAAACCAGGAGACTTCAGCTCAGAAGGTCTTGGTAAATGCATTCAGAACAGGCCTGTCCTGGTAGACAGATGTGGGGATGAGCAATTAAACTGATTCTCAGAAGAGGTAAGGCAACGGATGTGATGAGGTTGTAAAGTAAGCCGCCGGTGCGCAAAGGCGTCAGGATCTTCATGCCCTGTCTAACCCTCAAGGGGGGGAGGAAAAAAAGCCCGAGAATGAAACATGTTATACATAATCGTTAAAGAACCGGTACGGTGGTGTGACGTTCGTTGGAAGAAACGCAATGAAAGAATTTAGGAAGGCCAGCAGTAGCCACAGGCCGGCCGAGTAGCGGCGAGGCGCGCTTCCGCTTCAAATCCCCGGAGGTCCTCAAACCAAAGCTTGGGGGGGAAAAAAAAAAATCTCATTCGCGAGATACAAGAATGACTCACCCCGGAGCGACAAGGACATGGGGATTCGTGACTAGCCCGTGGTACCGAATGTGTATTTTGCGCTCCTGGGATACACAGAAGAGTGATCTTTGCTCAAAGAGAAGATAAAATCTCGAAGCTCTTGAGTTGAGCCTTACCATGCCCCATTAACCAGCAGCACGTGACGCCTCAAAGGGGGGGCAGAAGTGAAAGAGGTGCGCTCAGGGGAAAAAGGTTGCGAAAAAAGGTCTAAAATCGATACCTTCAAACTTACCACCGTAAAAGGACAATGGCTGGGAGGAGTGTGAGGTCACACCGGAAGGAGGAGAGAAAGAAACTCTTCTACTCTTCCAGACCGATCGAGAGTACATTTGCCGAAAACTCTAAAGAAGCAAGCGCAAGAGGCCAATATTAGAAACTTTCGAAACGCCGGTTATCCAGGGGGGGTATGGCTGAAAGCGGTGAGAGATTAGGGGTTTATGCCAACCGATCTAGGAAAACAGTGTGGTGAAAGAGAGAGATATGTTCCGTAAATACAAAAAAAAAAGTGCATAGGAAAAAAACAAACTCCACCTAAAGGTTAACCAGAGCCCCTCAGTAGCTGCGCCGAACGTCGGGGGGGGGTAAAACCATAGAACGGAATCTCAGAGGTGCACGAGACGCATGGATCGCGAGGCCTAGGGCAATTCAAGCTCCGCTTAGGAAAACGGGAATGGAGCTGGCCTACAGTTAAAAAAATGAGCGTGTCCCTCGAGCAGGCGGGCCTAAGACAAGGAAGAAACACTATGGGGAGCTCGTGCTGCGGTACGAGTTATGGTCAGGAGACCCCCGAGAAATAAAAAAAGTCATGGCCGTGGAGAAGAAAAAAGTGGAAATGTATCGCAAAAAACAGTCAGAGAGACTCGGCGACGTCCACCGCCTCTTGGCAGGCTGGAGATCTATGAACTGATGGGAATGGCTGAAAACCCCTTGGACTTGGACTGTAAAGAACGGCTGTAAGAAAAAAAAAATCAATAAACTTTCCGCAAGGACCTACTGCTGGAGCAGCCTAAAAGACTGACACGATATTGAGGGTACTACTACTTGTTGCCAAACCGGACCTTCGAAATCGGGGCTGATCGTGGACAGGGCCTCTCCCCCAGTGAAGGTGCAGCTCGATTCTGGAGGAGCCCGTGGGCGGGCAAAAATAGTACAATCCTATCGTGAACGCAGTCTAAACTTCTTGTTACTACAATGCAACCTCAGATGAAGCGCAATTAAGAGGCGCCATTGGCTGATGGCTCGGCAAGAAAAGTCATGACAGCACTCTCTATGAAAGAAGGAAAAAAACTCTCCCCAAGCTTACTAGGAGGAGACGGTTTTCGCCTCCAAGGCCATTAAATCCGATGTTGCTGAAAATTGGGCACAGGAGCAAAGGGGGGAGATAAGAAGGTCGAGGGACCAGTAGGGAGAGGAACACGAAGAAGACGGCTGGGCATGGGGAGAACCTGGGAAAAAAAACTCCTGAAAACATTTCACAGACCGAGGAAACACTCATCGAGTTAGGAAGAAAAGTGGATGGGAGTCAGTTGTGGTGAGGAAATCTTTGAGACACGGCAAAATGTCCTGAATAAAATGGGTCTGGTAATTTCGACAAAGAAAAGAAACCGGGGTTGCCATCCCGAGGAGCATGTTGAAACTGCACGCCCCCAAGGGGACAAAAAGGAAACGGACATACGCACCACGGACCGACCGGCGTTCATTCTCTTCTATACTTTGATGAAAGGAAAGGAAAAGCGAAAAGAACAGGGGTGCAAACCATCTACGACTGAAAATCAAGGAAAAATGCACGACCCGGTGTGCATGCTAACTCATATGGCGGAGGAGGGACAAAGAGAGGGAAAAAGGGTGCTAGAGCGAGATCGGGAAAGGTTTTAGCGTACCCTCCTATCGCCCATGGGTTTTGTATTTCCACCACCAGCCCCTAGCGAGGCATCGGCAAAAATGCGGAGTTGAGGGAGAAGGGGTGGAGCGATCTCCAGGTTTCGGACGTACTCGCTTCGACGTAGAGGTAGAACTTAGCAGAAAGGGGGATAACTCTCCCTCACTGAGGAATGATAAAAAATCGGGTAATCGCGTCAGGGTTTTTGACATGCTGCGACATCGATAAGACAAAAAAAACCAAAAGGGAGGAGTGAACATAGAGACCGCTCGAAGATAAAAAGCCCTTTCACCCCGATCTTTTAAAGGTTTAGGAAAACGGACCTCTGCCATGGAAAGCGTCCTCCCACTCCTATCGGGGCGCGTCACCGCGGCCCCAAGGAGAGCACATCGGGAAGAAACGCAGCGTGTCCATAAGGCTAAATGCACGCTAGGGGCCTAAGGGCTTGGAAAAACAAGGCTATATATGCTTGAAGAAAAAAATCGTATCTCACAGAGCGCACGCCCGAACGGCGGCACCTAAGGTCCAAAAATCATCCGTAAAAAAAGTATTATTGGGGGGGAGGGGTACAGATCTCACAACAGGGGGGGACTTCCATTTCCCGCCGAAGCCGTCAAGGTGGCCGGCAGGGCGGTAAAAGAAGCAAGTACTTGGTTCTTTGGAAAACGAGCTGCAGCAAGGTCAACCGACCGAGGCGGCGGTGAACGCCGAAGTAGTGAAAGGTTGATTCGGGCACTCCAAAAAAACATTCGTAACGCTTGAGTGGGAGGCCGGTGTACCCAGGAAAAGCGAAGGAATACAAAGCCCCAGGCTCTTCATGAGGAGGAGGGTATAGAATTAGTCTCTGCACAGCATAAAACACCTCTGCAAAAGGAATGGAAGGGAGGTGCGAGAACCCGATCGCTGTTGCCCGAGTTTAGTTTAAAGCCAGTTCAAGGTAGTACTGCTGGTTTCCAAAAAGGGACTACGTCAGCCGGAACCATCTAAGATCTCACCTTTGAGAATATTTGAAAAGGTGACAGAATATAGTCGTAATGGTGGGAGTGCAGTCAAAAAATTCGACTGGGAACGGCTGGAGAGGAAAGACAGTGAGAGAGGGAGGGGGGACGGACGTAGTAGGGCCTTCAGCGCATTAGGAAAAGAGGAATGCTAAAGGGAGGGTGGTTGGATGTATACCCGAGCGCGGGGCGGACCTAACGATAAAGGCTCTACATATGATCAGGCCAGCGGCAACTAGGCCCGAGAAGGAACAAGAAGGCGCAAAAGCAAGGTTCTAAGAAAACAGGGAAGTCCTCGGTCACTATACCGGTGCACGGGGGGGGTTTGGAGATGGGGTTAGAACCAATTTCAGACGAAGGTCCCATCTCCAAAGTATAAAGCTAGGACCGTTTAACACACGACGCGCGCCCGGGCGAAATCAAAGAGGAGGTCAGAGAAAAGAGGGATGGTGTCCCTCGAATTCAAAATTCCGTCGTCCCATCTCCACTAGCTTGACGTCGCCCGTGAGACATCCAGGTGCGCAAAGTCGATTAAAGAAGGGAGTGCGTGAAAACTCCAAGAAGGGGCAGCGGGCGCTCAAAAACTTAGGGTTTGAGAGAAAAGCAAAAAACCTAGGAGCCTAAACTGCGCCAGAAGGCGACCTTAAAAAAGGATAAATGACCTGCGCCGACAGACTGGGGGGGTCCGGGGAAATAGACTTGCGGAAAAAGAAACGCAATGTCTCCTTTCACGAAAACTACTTGAACGGGAAAAATCCCGAAGAGCGCGACTCAGAGAAGGGAGGGAGGAAAAATACGAACCGAGTCATGGAGAACTCGTACTAAAGGCGCCAGAACTTATAGGTCTCTGAGGAAGGGGGAAAACCTACGTTCCGAGGTATGCGAACGGCCGCTTGCGAGTGGACTTTTTCCTTGACGGCGCCCAGATCCCTCGAGGAAACAACAAACACTTATGAGAACGAGGATGGTTTTCTCCGACATCAACCAAAAAAAAAGGACTCGAGCAATGACCCATTTATCTGACAGAATAACTGTACCGTACCAGAGGATGGCAGAGGGCGACGGACGTGATGACCTCTCCAGCTCTCAAGGATGGGAAAGCTCAATCGCAGGAGAAAAAGGGATCAATTCAAAACAGCTTGGGATATTGACGACGTCATGAGGATTCGAGGGGGAGAAAAAGGATAGGTGGACAAAGTAACGAACTGCGCGAAGGCCGTTCATTGGAGCCTAGAATGAGAACGTGCTGCTTAACGAGAACGGAAAAAGAACACACATCAAGACTTGAGATCCTGAGCCTGCTAGGGAGGGGAGAACGGGAGAAAAACAAGCGCCCGAAAGAACTTGCTATAAAGGGGATAACAAATTTAGGGGTGGCGCTGGCGCAGACTATAGAAACGGCTGCAGCTAAGATCGTACAAAGAGGACAGAAAGGACCCAAAAAACTTCTCATTACTTTCTCGAAAAAAAAAAAAAAAACCCAAAAAAAAAAAAAA
>Ga0179593_1568360_pt1 | contig 11417 bp, 16 predicted proteins | sample CZODoug2_1_08_16_FD_185931 | JGI IMG/M metagenome (GOLD analysis project Ga0179593, IMG submission 185931) | Vadose zone soil fungal communities from Angelo Coast Range Reserve, California, USA - CZODoug2_1_08_16fungal (PacBio error correction) | ecosystem: Environmental > Terrestrial > Soil >...
CAGTGAGGGGAAGGGAGGGGACGGGGGGGGGTTTGAATCCACCTTGCCCGGGAAGGGCGCGGTTGATCCCTTTTTGAAGAAGAAAACGGGACGGGACAGTGGGGGGGATTTAAACTCCGCGTCCAGGGAAAAAAGGGGGGAATAAAGATCCAGTACGAAAGCTGCTGTAGCACAAATTTTCTGGGGAAAAAAAGGTACATCGCGGATTGCCAACGCGTTCTCTACACATTTCGAAGGAAAAGAAGAGTCGTGCAGGTCCGCGAAAAGAACAGAGATCACCCCCAAAACGGCGAATGCATTCAAGATAGCTTCCATCTAGAAGAAAAAGAGGGCACGCGATCATTCCGGCCCGGGGGAGGGGCCACGCTAGCGCGCGGAAAAGGGAAAAATGCGAGACCCGCCCGAAGCTTAGAGCGGAAGCCTTCGCTGCGGGGGGGTTGCACAGCCCAAGCTTGTCGCGGCCAGGAAGGACGCAAAGCCGCAACTCGATGGAGGAGGGATCACCGAGGACAAGCCTGCCCCTTCATTTGAGAGGAAGGAAGCCGTGGGGACGGCTATTTTCGGAAAAGGCTGTGCTCCTCAAGCCTCTCGCTTCAAAGAGAGGAAAAAAAAGACGGATTTGCACCCTTTGTAAGAAAAGAGAAGGATGTCCAGATTTTTTAGGGGAAAGGGAAAAGGGGAAAAAACCAAAGGACGCCAGAAAGAACGGTGTCCCTTTTATGGGGGAGGGAAGAAGAAAAAGGGAGAATCGTGCATCTTAAGGGAATGGCTTCCTTCGCCGTGGGGGCGGCGGCCTTGTGAGGCTGCGCACCGGAGGGGGGGGAAGGAAAAAGAGAAAGGAGGGTGGAGGTCGCCAATGGCTCGTAATGTGAAAATTCATGGTTCCACTGTGAATGGGGAAAGGACGAAGGGGCGCTAGGCGACTCCTATCACCTATGGAAAAAGAGGAAAAGAAGAGAAGAAAATGCAAATTCCTTGGGAGGGGCCCCTATTTTTTGGAGGAAAAAACAGGGTACGAGCTAGGAGGCGTTTTCCGAAGGGGAAAGAAGAAAAAAAGAGGGAGAAAAAAGCACCAAATGGCGATGGGGGGGTAGAAATTTGCGGGCGTCCGAATGAAGAAAGGGGGACGGAGGTGACGACAGGGACGGCGCTATCTGTTCAACGGGAAAAAAAAGAAAGAAATGACAAGCCAGGCTTCTGGAAGGGCAATGCCGATATCCTGTTTTCGGGAAAAAAAGGGAGGACACGGTGGGGAGACGACATTTGTTTCCTACCTGAAATGGGAAGAGAAAGAGGGAGGAAAGGAGACTGACATTGTCTACATCCGTCCCGCCAAGAGAGAGCACCCTCGCATGAGGGAAGGAGGGAAAGAGTGGACGCCATCAAGAAGTGGGTACAGAGACGCCCTTTTAATCGGAGGGGAGGAAGGGGGGAGGAAAAAAGGCCGCGAGGTAAAATCATTGCAGGGGGACTGTCGCCGACCTTAATCTGGATTAAATTCAGCAGGGTCCGCCAAAAAAAAAAAGGGGATCGCGAAGCCGCCCTGATTGGAGAAAAAAAAAGGGGCTGCACGAAAGCGCGCCGCCGCGGAAAAAAACGGATAAAGCAATGGCTAAAAGAAGAGAAAACTGAAAAACCTGCCGCAACGTCATCAGGTTCATTTTATTGAGAGGAAAAGGAGAGGAGAGAACGAAATCCTGCCAATTTAGACGAAATCCGTCTGGGGGGCAAAGCGCGAATAAACTCTCTAAGCAGGAGAGAAAAAAGAATGACTTTCCGGCCTGCGCAGGAATTAACCCCCCGCTCCTTTTCCTCTCTCGCATGGGGGGAAAAATGGGGGAGAGAAAAAAAGAAGAATCGCGCGGCTGATTACTCGGGGAGGAGGGGGGCGAAGTTCAAAATTCTTTCAACAGGGGGAAAGTAAGCTTAGAAGGCCGGCGCCTCGCTTCGAAAATGGGGGGGAAAGAAGAAAAAAAAAAAAGGGCATATCCACTCAGCAGGAGGGATGCATCGCTCCGTGAATTTTCCCGGGCGAAAGAAGGAAAAGGGAAAAACTCCGCGAAGTAGGGGGAATACGGTCAATCTTTAAGCCCAGGAGAAAAAAAAAGAAAGGGAGTAAAAGAGGCGAGCATCCCGCCCGTGATTCAGGGACCGGAGGGAGAAATCAGGGAGGCTCATTCAGCCAGTTAGGGGGCGACGAATTTCTTCAACATCCTATTTTCGCGCCAAGGAAAAGGAAGCGAAATCTAACTCTCAAGGCGCCCAGGAGGAGAGGGGCGTAACGAATCCAAAAAAAAAATGGGGGAGTCTCGCCGACACGATCTCCCACTCGCTGCCCGAGGAAGAGAAAAAGGGGAGGAGAAGCCAGCGCTGCCCTCCACCAGCCTGTCCAAAGATAAGTTTTTGCATCTCCTGGAAAGGAGGAAGCCCGAAAAAACGGTTAACGGAATGGAGACCGGCATCGACATGGTTCCCTGCCTTTTACGAATAGGGAAAGGGAAAGAAAGAAAAAGAAGAAGAGGGGAAAAAAAAAGGGAGGAAGCTGCTGCTGGGCGGCGAGAAAGAAAATCGCGTTTATTTCTCCCCTCAAAAGAGAAAATGAGGTGAAAAGATCTCGCAAGAAGAGATGTCCTGTTCTCTCCGTAATAAAGGAAAAGGGGAAAAGAAAGGGGGGGCAAAAAAAGTCGTCCCGCTATGGACTCTCCAGCTCCTTTATTCGGGGGAATACGACCCGCATCGAAATCTCTCCTAAAAAAAAAAAGGGGAGGAGATATATGGCGAGGAGGTGAGAGTGAACTCAAAGATTTTCGCGAGGAAAGGAAAAAAGAAGGAAGGGAAAGGGGGAAACGTGGAGGGGCCTAGGCAAAAGTGCGGGAAGAGAGTCTTGCGCGCTATTTGATTCCGCACGAAGGGGGGGAGGGAGGTAGGAAAAACGCGATAGTGAAGAGAAGCCGGTCAACTCTCCCAGAAAAAAAAAAGAAGGGGGGATGGAACGTATAGGATGTAGTGCAGATCGTCTTCAAGGGCACAGTGCCCCTGTCTATGCCGGGCTAAGGAATAAGTGGCTTATTGGGGGGAGGCGCCTCTCTAAAAAAAAAAAAGGAAGGTCTTAAAAGGGACGACACGGCTGTGGCGGTGAAAGAACCGCTCCTAATCCTTTTACTCGAAAGGGAGGTGGGAAGCGGCGTCGGCAAAATAACCCTTTATTCTTTCCCCAAGAGAGAGGGGCAGGGGGCGGGCTCCTTGCTCGTGAAGGGAGACAAATTCGTTAGAAAAGGTGAACGAAAAAATTTTTGGCGGAGAAAGGAAGTAGGCCGCCCTACCTGGCTGCCTGAGCCAAGAGGGGAAGCCCGGCCTGCTCTAATACCTTTAATACACGAGGGAAAAAAGAGGGGAGAGGGTCGCTGGCTTGGAAGAGGACCGTATTTCCCCTATATTAGCGAGGAGGGGAAGGGAAGAGAAAAAAAGGCCACGGAGAGATCGCACGACGACCCCGATCGGCGGAGGGGGTTACTTCTCTGTCCCTTGTTGAGGAGGTAAGGCCGAGCGCAGTCCCTTCTCCAGCCCTGAATTCCAAAAAAAGGGGGGGGAAAAAAGGGAAAGAGAAAAAGGGGAGCGCTTCCTTCTTCACGAGTCCATAAGAAGGGTGCTGCTCCATTAGCAACGGGGGAAGAAGGAGGAAAGAGCGCAGAAACCGGAGCGGGGTATCGCGCCAGGAAGAAAAAAAAAGAGAAAGGCGGAGGAGGCGTTTCTTCTTCTTTCGAGTATTTCGCTCGTGAAAGCGGCGAGAAAAAAAAAAGAGTAAGGGAAATTGGCAGGAGGGCGGCGCTCCGTATTTATCTTTTGGAGAAGAAAAAGGGAAAAAAAAGGGGGGGCGAAGGGGGTTTGCGAAGTTGAGACGAGGGAATACGTTTGGTTTGCAATATTAATCCGCCAGGAGGGGGAGAAAGGGAAAAGCAAGGGCGCGTGTTGCACAAGTAGACCTTCCTTTCTTCTGTAGCGGGAAGGGAAAAAGGAAGAGGAGGGAAGAAAAGATTCAGGTCGCGAACCAGAAGGTTTCGGGAGGCAATGATTTATAAACCAGCGGAATGAAGAAAATAACGCAGGGCCGTATAACTCTCGCTTTCCCAAGGAGGAAAGGGAAACGATTGGGAAGAGGAGGTTCTCGACAGCATTCGCGGGCCAGCAGGGGAAAAAAAATTCGTTAATTCCACTACCGGGGGGGGAGGGGGGGGGGAAAGGAGAAGGGGTCAAGCCCTATATTCTCCGCCTCAGGGGAGTAGTAACAAATGAGACGGAAAAAAAAATAAGAGACGTCTAAAAAGGTAGCCTTCATTTCCTTTTTAAATAAAATTTTGAAAAAAGGGGAGGCCAGATATTTTTCCCAGATATATCGGCCGTCAGAGCGGAGGGGAAGGGGGGAGAGCCATTTTCTAAATCGTCTTCCGGCCAAAAAAATCGCCATTTGTGCTGGGAGGAGGGCGATCGTCTTGACAGGCGGCACAAATCAGGAGAAAGAAAGAGGACTGTTCGGGGGCGCAAAAATAGGCCCAAAGGGAAAAGAAGGGTCACTTGTGTAGGAGAGGAGTCGGCGTCGAGAAGGCTTCTTGCTTTTCCATCGGGGGGGAAAAAAAAAGGGGAAAAGGAGGAAGGATCGCGTCTGTCCGGCGAACCATGATAAAGAAAAACCTGAGAAGAAACGTAAAGGGCACATACGAGCCATTTGCGACCTAAAAAGGAAGGGAAATAGAGAGGTGGCGAAGCTCACAAGGACCGGCCGAAAAAGAATATTAAGATGCACTCTTCGATTGAGGAGGTTCTGTCGGATTCCGATAAGAAAAGAGTAGGGATGGCTCAATTGCGTGCGACAGAAAGGGGCGCACCTTGCTTCCGGGCTCGGAGAAAGAGTAAAAATCCGTAGTGGGGAGGCCGCCTCTTCTATTTTACTCTAGCGGAGGGGAAGAAAAAAAAAGGGAAAAAAAGAAAGACGTGTCGCGCCACGGGCCTTGAAGGGAGCACCTAAGGGGGCATCTTGTCGCGGTTTCAGAAAAGGAAAAAAAGGGGGTGGGGAGAGGTGCGCCTGATTCCGTGAAGGGGGAGCGACAATCTTGGGCAGGGGAAAGGTTGCACGCCTCGAAGGCTAAGCTAATAGAGGGGAGGAAAAGGGGGTAAGGGAGAGGACTCGCTTTGCTTACATTATCCGTGCAGGAAGAGAAAGCTTCTCCGAATTGGGCTTCTCGCAAGGAAGAAGTCTTGAAGGGCATGAGAAGAGGCGGGGTTTGATCTCCTTTTGAGAAAGGGAAAAAAAAAAAGAAGGAAACCGGCGCGAACCGTAGACGCGTGGGGGCAAAGAAAAAACGAAGGAAATCGTTCGAAAAAAACACTTTGTTCTACATCATCTCTATTATTTGGGAAAAGGGAAGGGGAGGGGGGAAGGGAAGCAAGATGTGAAACGTCCATGACGCTAGTTAATTCCCACAGAAGGGGATCAACCTCTCCCCGGGGAACGGTCAAGTTTACACCAAAAAAGGCCAGTGGATGGGTCCAACTCTATTTTTTCCAGCGCAAGAAAGAGGGGAGAGAAGCCCAAAAAAAAAAAAAGGGAGGATGATGAAAAGAGAGAGATAATCATGGAAAAAGGGGGAAAAATCACCTTTCCGTCGCCGTGTGAAACGGGAAAAAAGAGCGGACAGGTTTTATAGACAAGGTACACACTTGACGTCCAGTGGGATTAAACGAAGAGAAAGGGAGAAAAGGGGGGGGAAAAAAGAGTCCAGGTCCTCAAATAATCGAGCTGCTGTAAGCGAACAGTATGGTTCATCTGCGGGGGCGAGGAACACACGGGTCGAAAAAAGGGCGAAGTTCTCGCCTTCTTTGCAGGTAGAGAAGGGATGAAAAAAGAAGATCAACCCCCGCAGCGTCGAAAAAGAAGGAAAAATTCGTCGAATGCTGTCTCGATCATTCACGGAAGGGAGAGGGTCAACGTAAATGTAAGGAAAAAGGCGAGAGCGCCTTAAAATTTATCGTGCGCGAAAAAGAAAAAAAGGGGGAGCGGAAGAGAAAATGTGTCACAGCCCAAGCTTTTCGCGCCGAGGACGATCACCTTCAAGGAAGCCGGGAGAAAAAAGAAGTAAAACTCGATTTCGTAATCTTTATGCACAGAGAAAAAAAAGAAAAAAGGGAGGAGGACAACTCCGTCAAAGAAGACACAACTTTCCTTCTAAGTGAGGGGGAAGAAATGGCTCTCAAGAGCGAGACGAAAATCGAAGAGTAAAAAGGGTGAACGCCTTTTTTAGCCGAGCCCAAGATTGTTGAATTGATCTTGGGGGAGGGCAAAAGGTGACAAAGATCGCTGGGGACCTTTTTATTTTTCTTAAGAAGAAAGAAGAAGTGCTCTTAATATGTTTCCAGAAAAAGTCGCCGTTTTGTGGTCGGCGCGTCAAGGGATAAAAGCCAAAGAGAGAGACTTTTCGCCACTGCTTTTGGAGTCGCAAGGAGAAAGGAGGGGGGAGGGTCTGATTCAGGTTCACTGCGAATGGGAGGAGACATCAAATAGAATGATTGGGAAGGAAGAACAAACTGATGGCTCCTAATCCGCTCAGAAAATGGGAGAAAAAAGGAAGAGAAAAAGATGTCTATGGGCCCGGAATGGACTACTGACTGAGCTTTTTCCGAATGGAAAAGAAGGAGAAACTGGGAAAGAAAGCTGGCAAAAAAACAAAAAATGGCGATGGTGTTTCCTATCTACGAGGGGGAAGGGAAGGAAGGGGAGGGGGGGGGGGAATCTGACGCTGACGGCAAGGAGTATAGCAAGCACCATTCCCTCACTGAGAAAGAGGAGGGGAACATGTTATTGAAAAAGAGGGGAAGGCGGATATCCTGTTTTCGAAACACTTTATGACGAGGGGGGGAGAGGGGGGAAAGGGAAAAAGGCCATTTCCCAAAGGCGCGAGAGGCGCTGAAATTGTCTACAAGCCAAAAAACACCAAAAACCGTCCGAAAAGGGGAGATGGCCTCTCCTAATATTTTTGGGGGGGGAAGAAAAAAAAAAGGGAAGGGAAAAAGAAGAAGGTTGTTGAAAGAAAGAGAATCCCTGGAAATCTGAGAGGGATAAAGGGAAATGATTAGGGACAATCCGCGAGGGAAAAAAAGAAAAAGTTTCGCATGAAAAAGGAAGGGGAGGGGGAGGGGGCCGCCTGAATCTGGATGAAATTCAGGCAATGTCCGAGAAAAAAAAAGCCCACCACAAAGGGGAGGAAATAAATAAAAGGACACACGGAGGGAAGGGAGGCGACGCCGCCGAGGATTCATCTTGCAACCAAACGGAGAAAGAAAAAAGGGAGAGAAAAAGAAAAAGAGAATAAAAAAGCCGCAACTTCATCAAGTGGCAGTGGGATGGAATAGAAAAGGGGAGACGAATCCTGCCAATTTAGGGAAGAAGAGGAGGTGGAGCAGGGGAGTTCCACGAGAGAAAAACGAGCGGAACCTTCGCGAAAAGGGGAAAAGAAAGGAAGAAAAAGAAAGGTTCGCGCGCGCATATTGGCCAAAAAAGGAAGAAAGCAAAATACTAAAGAAGAGGCTTATTACTCTTTAAGAGGGAAGAGAATGGGGCGAAGTGTCAAAATTCGGTCAACATTTTGGGGAAAAAAAGACTAGGCGCGTAAACATTTCCCATCTGAATAAAAAAAAAAGTGTTGCAAAATAAAAAAAAAGGCAGCCTGCTCGTTTTCTTCCGCTGCGAGAGAAAAAGGGGGGGGGAAGAAGGGAGCCATTAACGGTGGAAAATTTCTTCCCCGCGCAGAAAAAAAAAAAGACACTCCATTCACTTTTGCAAGAGGTGAGGAAAAGGAAAAAAAGAAGGCGGGCGCCGGAGGGATAAAAGGATCTGTCGGCTCATTCATCCCATTTATGTCGCGAAGGGAGGAAAAAGAAGGGGGGGCGAATGGCGTTCACCGTTCTAAACGAAGTGATCGCCAAGTCTCCCGCCGGGGATGAAAGAAAAAAATGCCAAGGGAGAGATGTGCTTCAGATCCCTTGGGGGGGGAAAGAAAGGGAAAGAAAAAGACGCGGTCGATTCACTTTCTTCGGAGAAAAAAAAAAAGGCCAAAAGGCCCGAAAAGGGGGGGAAAAAGTCCCAAAAGAAGGGTCCTTCATTTAATAATCGGGAGGAAGAGGGGGGGAGGAGAAGGGGGAGAATGCTCTCCTCCAAACTCCGCACGGGGAAAGGGGCCCTGCCGTTGACGATCTCAACTAAGACCGGATATAAAGAAGAGGAAATAAAAGGGGGTTAAGCTGAGGACAGGGGCGGCGATCTTTTTACTCTTCTTCTCTTAAAAGGAGGAGGGGGGGAAAGAGGGAGAAAAAGGAGGAGGAGGACTCAACTATCGCGCATAAGAAAGAAAAAGGTCCCGTCCGCATTTTACAAGTTTGGAAAATAAAAGGGGAAAAAGGAATAACTCGAATCTCCCGCTCACGGTAAAGGAGATGACGCCGCTAAAATCTTTATTTCAGAAAAAGGATAGGGAAAAAAAAAAAAAACCAAAAGGAGGAGGAGGAAAAGATAGATATTTCGAAGGAGGGGAGGAAGAATCAGGGCTCGGCGGTAAGGGAAGAAAGAAGGGAGCATGTAGAGTCCATATCTTACGAAGTGGAAAAGGGGAAGGAAAAGAGGGGAAGGAAAAGACGTATAGAACCGGACCGAAAATAAAAAAGAAAAGCGAGCTACGTGGTCGAAGATCGGGGAGGGAAAAGAAAGAAAAAAAGAAATCAGAGTAGACGGACTGTCAACCTCTCTAAGAGAAAAAAAGAAAAAAAGGCTGGAGGGCCGATAGCGAGGTGTGCAGATCGGTCTTTCAGTGGCGATTCGGAAAGGGGACTCCAGGCCAGTTACCTCTTGCTGATTTTGGGCGAAGAGGAAAAAAACCAGATCTTCGCCCGGAGGAAAGGGGAGGAAACGGCTGGTTGACTTTTCAGCGGAGGGAGGGAGAAAAAAAAAAAAAAAAGAGAACGGCTAGTTGGGAGATAAGGGATTCTTCCGCCCCTCTCGCAATGGGGCAAAGGGGAATTTTTTCATCCGGCTTGCGCCTTGGAAAAGGAGGTACCACTTCGTTAGAACCGGTAAAAGGGGGGAAGCATTCTCGCCTAGAATGCGAAGGAAAAGCCGGGTGGAAAAGAAGGGGAAAAATCCGGCCCTTCTCGAATACTTGAATCACTCTTGACAGGGAAAGGGGGAAAAAGGGGGGAAAGGAAGGGGGGGTGAAGTCCTTTCCCGAGATTAGCGAGGCGGGAATGTAGACAGGAAAAAAGTCAAAAGAATAGCGGGGACCCCGAGAGGCGGACTTGAGGTTATAATGCAAAGGGGGGGGGGGGGGGGGGAAGGGGGGGGAGGGCCGCCGAGCCGCCGGAAAAATTTGACCGACTTTTTCACTTCGCCAAAAGAAAAAAGAGGAAATCGCTTGAACCTTCTTATTCACGATTCATCAGCCGCGCGATTGAGAGGGGGAAAAGGGGGGGAGGCGGGGGGGGAAGAAAGGGGCGCGCGCGCAAGGGAGGGGGTATCGGCTCAGGCCGGAAAAGGGAGGAAGGAATAAAACGTGTTTAGAGAGTGACTTCGCTCTTGTAAATCTTGCGCAAAAAAAAAAAAAGTGGGGCAGTAATTTCGGCGCTCCGAAGGGCCGACTATTCCATCCACTTCCAATGAAAGGAGGGGCAAGTTCAAGGGGAAGGGGGAGGGAGGGAAGGGGGGGGAAAGATTAATCGCGGCGGCTGCCTGGAAAGGAAAAATCCGTGCTGCGGTCGCGATAAAACTGCAAGGGGGGGAAGACCTGCGGGGATCCCTATTCAGGAAGGAAAAAAGAAGTTCGTCTTTACTCGCGGCCTGGGAAGGAAAAAAAGGGGGGGAAAAATTCGCTGAGCCGTAGAACGCGCAGGGTCACAAGGGGGGTCATCAGAACCCCCCGAGGATGGCGTCAACAAGAGAGAAAGGAAAAGAAGGAGCGGGGCTGCTCTAGTTCCCCACCAATAAGGAAAAGAAACGTGGCGGACGGATTTTATCCAATTTAAGCCGAAGGGGGGGGGGGGTCACCCGAAAGATCGAAGGAGAATGTCTTTCTTTAAAAAAAGGGGAGGAAAGGTTCAGAAAACAGGAATCCGGCATGAAAAAACAGGGTCATTGCGGGATATGGGGATTCAAAGGTTTCAAGATAAAGGAGGCCTTCCTCTTCTATCTACTAGGAGGGAAAGGAAGGACAGAAGGACTACCTCTACCGAAGAAGATCGGCACCAAACCAATAGAATGTGGTTTTTTAGGGGAAAAAAAAGGAGGAGATCTCGGGCCCTTCGAACACGCAGAGTAGAGTTTGCTGTTTCGGCGCAAAAATAGGGAAAAGAAGGAGTGAGGCCAGCCCAAGTTTGGAAACTTTTTCTTACGGCTTCGGCGAGAGAAGGGAAAGAGGTGATCTTTGATGTCGCCGAGCGAGTCCTTTGGAAAGGGAAGGGAACCTGAATCAAACCGCAGCGCACATTACGAGGAAAAGGGGAGACATCACAAGCAAGGGGCGAAAAGTCTAAAAGAAGGTGGCGAAGCTCACAATGACCGGGGAAAAAAAAAAGAGAAGAAAGGAGACATATTAAGATGCCGATTCGACTTGAAAAAGAAAGGGCCAGCGATCTGCGGGGAGAAGTGACGGGGCGAGGGACAAAGCTCCATTCAACAATCGGGAAAAGAGGGGGGGAGGTGGAAAAAGGTCGTCAAATTCCGTCGTGGGATGGAAAAAACGCCTAGGGAGATTTTAACTGATCTGCGGAGGGGAAAGAAGAAAAAGAGGAAGGCACGTTTTCGAGGGGGGAAGGAGTTTGTCGACGCACAACCTGCAGGGGAAATGGTTCGCGGTGCAGAAAAGGGAAGGAGTGACGGCTTTGCGCCGGATTCCGTGAAGGGAAAGGGGAGGGTGGCAACATTTGCAAACGCCGCGAAGGCTGGAAGAGAAAGAAGCTGGGCGAGAACTCTACATTTTTTCGGAGACGGAGAAGGGAAGAATTTATCGTGGCCGCAAGCGCCAGGACGAAAAGACAGAATTCGACGAATTTTCTTCTCTAGGAAAAAAAGAAGGGGGGAAGGAGGAGGAGGGGGTTGATCTCTGTTTGTCGAGAGGGGAAGAAACGGCGAGACCTTCGAAATGTGGCAGAGGAAGGAGGTGGGCAAAAACCCGCGAGGAAAAAACTTTTCGCAAAAAAAAAGGGGGGGGAGGAAAAGAAGAGGCTCGATGGAAAGGGATCAATACCAGCGCATCGATGGGGAAATCAAGACTCTGAGGGGGTAAGCCCACTTTCCTTCAATGTGTGGAAGAAAAAAAAAGAAAAAAGAAGGAAGGGGTAACCGTCCCCGGCGACGGCCAGGTGGGGGGCGCCTCAATATG
>Ga0179593_1617108_pt1 | contig 11417 bp, 14 predicted proteins | sample CZODoug2_1_08_16_FD_185931 | JGI IMG/M metagenome (GOLD analysis project Ga0179593, IMG submission 185931) | Vadose zone soil fungal communities from Angelo Coast Range Reserve, California, USA - CZODoug2_1_08_16fungal (PacBio error correction) | ecosystem: Environmental > Terrestrial > Soil >...
CATTGTCACGCGTAACCAAAAGGAAGGCTGCCAGGCACGCAGGTAGGGGAAAGGGGAGAAAGATGTGAAAAAGGTCATCTTCCACCAGGAGAGGGGAAGAAAAAAAAGGTGTAGGTTGCTTCCTGTACCGAAAGAGTAAAGCAAACAGTCGGCGCGCGGCCTAGTAAGGGAAAAAAGACCCACAGCAAGCTCGCCCCACCTTCCGATAAAGGAAAAGAGGGAGAGAAAAGAAGGACGTGTTCCTCCACATCTCAAGACACCAACCAAAACCTCGAAGGAGGCAGAGAAAGTTAACGACAGTGAAAAAAGAAAAAAAAAAAAACCGAGATCTCCTCCTACTTCGGCGTCGACAAAGAGAATAAGGGGGAGAAAAGCGGAGAACCTACTACGGAAAAGAAGAACTTCCGGACTCCGCTACGTAAGAGATGAAAAAAGAACGTGAGGCGACTTTCAAAGGAAAGGGAGGGGAAAGAGATCATATCTACTCGAAAAAGGAGTTCATCTCAAAAAAAAACAAATCGAAGAAAAGAGGCGCGGCGTTACTGCAAGGGGTTGACTTCGTGGAGAAAAAGGAGGGGTTCCCACCCTAAATAATGCTAATCCATGACGAAGGGAGAAAGGAATAACGTCGGGAATCCCGGCGGGAATGAAAAAAAAGTCTCCTTTGTTCTTCTACCACAGGGGGGGGACGGGCTGGTCTGCCTTACATCGGGGGAAGAAAAAGGAAGAAAATGCAGCTACATTTGGCATAAAGACCGAAAACGTAGAAAAGAAAAAAGCCTATTATCTTCTCCGCTTTAACACCACGTCAAAGGAACACCGTACGCCATTTACCCAAAAAAAGAAAGAGATTAAAAAGTCTTCTACAATCCGTCCCGTGGGAAGAAAAAGAGGAAAAAGGGAGAGGAGGGGGGGAAGAAACTTCGTCTTCGTCTCGTCCTCAAGGGAGGGGCGTAATATCCGCGCTTATAGCGAGAAAAGGAAGAAAGAAAGAGAAACCCGTTGACCTTCCCCCAACGAGACAAAGAGGGGAAGAAAACCAACCGAAAAGCAACGACACCACGGCGTCGACGGAAAGGAAAAAAGAAAGACTTAAGGCTTATTCCTCGCGAGAAAAAGAAAAAAAGGAAAGGAGAAGCTTGATGCCTAGCGGTGGGAAAGGAAAAACCATCCATCTCATAACAGAAAAAGGGAAAAAGTCCATTGTCACCGAAGAACAATCGTCCGACTTCTGCTGGGAAAAAAACTCACAACCCGTTCACGACAAAAAAAACTCAACTTCTCTTGATGGAACCGACCACTTCGCGGCCTCAAAGAATTCCGCCGCCACAAACAGGGAGCTCCACCCCTGCCGACGCGAAAAAGGAGGTCCGAGTAAAGAAAACTGCCGAATTCGAAAAAGGCCCGCAACTTGCAACGGGGCACCCCGTCTAACAAGAAGGAAAGAAGCGGTCGGGCTTCCTCCTCGTGAGACACACAAAAAATGCACTTCTCCTCGAAGAACTTCCGCGTCGGGAGGGAAAGGCCATCCGTAAAAAAATCCCTCAAAAAAAAGCCCCCAGAAAAAAAAAAAACCCTGAGGGGCCCAACCGCAATAAGGCCAACAAAAAAAGAAGGAACTCCTGGCAAACTCAAAACGTTTCAGCCCACGGCACAAGGGAGGGGAGTAGGGATCACGGCTCATATCGTCGACGGAAAGGGGGAAAAAAGAAAAGAGAAATCCCTATCACCAATCCTACTAAAAATAAGAAGGGTTTGACAGGAGAAAAAAAAGGCCCTTTTTTCTAGAGAGGAAGAGTCATTTGAAAGGAGGGGACACCGCGAGTGAGAGAGGACGTTTTCGACGATTGGGGAAAAAAAGGGCGTTGAGATCGAGGGAGGGGGGGGAAGAGAAAAAGGTCAAGACAGTACAGGGAAAAAACCATTACGAACGTGTCTAACAAAAAGGACTTCGTCTGCCCGCGAAGGAAGAAAAATCCACGATCTGGTAAAGGAAGGGGGTGCGGCTGGAAGGAAAAAAGCAACCCCGGAATACGAAGCGAGAAAGGGTCTCGAACGTTGAAAGAAGGGAGAGAGGCAGCAGCTCTTCTAGGGGGGAAAAAAGTGTGGAGAAGGGAAGGGACAGAGCTTCTTTTCAGAAAGGGGAATGACATCATCTCGTCGAGGTTAAGGGGAGGAGGACCGGTGTTCGCTCAGCAAGGGGATTGATCCTCGAAAAGGGGAAAAGCCAAGGCGCTACCGTGGAGAGAAGGGCTCTTACAGTGCCGATCTTCTTGCTTGGTCGCAGACGATTGGTCTTCCCCCCTTAAAGCGCATCCTCTTCCTATGGACAAGGTCGAGATTAGGGAAGGAGCAGCTAATTATGACGTCGATGGAAAAAAAAGCTTCTTGTACTCTCGATACCACAACACAAAGGGGGAGACGATCACTCCGCAGTACAAACGGGAAAAAATCTCCTTCTCCTTCTATCGGAATAAAGAGGAAGACAGGGAGAGTGATGCTAGGAAAGGAAAAAAAGGACCGTATAATCAAAAAAAGGGTCTGCGAGAAAGCAAGAAACTATCTCCGAGAAGTCGGGGGAGGAACCACAACTTTCGTCGGAAGATACCAAAAAAAAAAAGGCGCACACCCAAGGAAAACTTCGACCGGACTCTACGAGCTAGACGCAAGATCAAAAGAGACGCACATCGGGCGAAAAATCACCGAAAGGAAGTTACCACGATACTATACGAGAGGAAGGAAGGCTCTTGTGAAAAGGAGAAATTCTCATTCAGGAGCTGAGGAGAGAAGGAAACTACTAATTTCGCAAGCCGCAACAACTCAGAAGCCCGTATAATGCAAAGAAAGGAAGGACTACGTTTTGTTCAGGAAAAGGAAAGTCATTTCTGCTCTTCTAAAAGCTTTGGAAGGTGGGGAAACGACAATGACCAGATAGAAAAAAAAACGCATTCGAAGGGGAGGAACGACATCGCGACGAGAGTGGGACCACTTTACTACCCTAGTTCGACAAAAAGGCACGACTTCGTCCGTGAGAGGGGGTAAAAAAAGATACTTCTCGTACACGGGACAAAAGCAGGGGGGAAGTTCATCTGGATGTCTCGAGGAAAAAAAGAGGAAGTCTTATAGCCACGTTAGATACGAGGAGAAAAGAATCATCTTGGGGGAAACCTATCGCGGCGTGCTTAAAAACGGAAATTAGTGCTAGCCTCGTTCGTCGGGGGGGGAGGGGAGGGGTTCCGTGTGTTAAGGGGGGGGGGGGTGGAATATTTTCAAAATGGCGGGAGTCTTCGTGAAAGGGTCCTTTTTGTTGGAGGGGGGGGGTACGAGAAAGTCTGCCGTCGAATGAGGTGAAAAAAGGAAATTTCCTTCGCAAGGAGAACTTCTCCTCTTCGAGGGAACCACGGGATTTGACAAAAAAAGATTAGCTTCTTTTTGTATGAGTAGGAGGGACTTAATTCGGGGAAAAGAGCACGTGGTCGGGGGAGAGGGAAGAAACGGTGGCGGCTATGGCGTGAACGGGAACGCCGATTCAGTGAGGGGAGGCCCATCCGACGGCGACGGGGGGGAGAAAGGAAGGGTTGTGGGCGTTTGCTCCTCGGCTGGCGGGGAGAATGGTGATCACGCGGGAAAAGGGCAGGCCGACCGGGGGGGGGAGAGAAAGAAATTCCGGGGTATTTATCCCTGGGCAGCGGGAAAAAGCCGCCGCTTTCCATTTTGGGAGCAGGGGGGAGGCCTTCGAAGGAGGGGGGGCGGTAATTTCCGGGGGGGGCGATGTTCGAAGGGGAGCAGGGAAGGGAGTCTTATCCCAGAGGTACGGTCCCCGAGGGAAACCGGAAAAGTTGATTGCGTTTGAGAGGTTCTTCCGCAAAAGCGACGATACGCCATGTGGCGGAAGAAAAAGAGGGGAGGACGAGCAGAAGACGCGAATGAAGAGGGACTTCGACTTCGTAAGGAAAAAGAGACGTGGTATAAGACGTGTTGAAGAAGGTCCATTGAAAGGGGTGCCGGCGGAGGGAAAACTAGTCTCCTGAAAAAAGGAAGACGTGGTGTGAAGCGTCCCTCTTCACAGCGTATCTTTTATGGGATAGGCTTGCTTCTGCGAAAAAAAAAGGGGAAGGTTAAGTCGTCTTTCTCGCATAAAGGCTTTCATCGATGTCCAGGCAGAAAAGAGAGAGAAAAAGTGGTTCTCGCAGAAACAGCGAGGGTGTTTACCAAAAATCCGCGATGTCCAGAGCTCATGGCAGAGCGGTAGAGGGGAAAAGGTGACCATCGTCTGAAGTGTCACGTGGGGGGGGAAGGCGGTCCGCGATGGAAAGAATCTATTTTTCAGGGGGAAGAAGCCGATGACCGAGGAAATGAGCGCGGTGGGCGAGAAAGGAGCCGTTTGAGAGTCCGGGGAGGGACTACGGGGAAAAGAAGGTTCCCTATCTAACGTGAGGGAAAAAGAGAGATAGTTCAGTTCCGCGGCTATATCACGTAGGAGCTCCTCTCTCTGGCGAGGGATAGGGGCGGGCGCTCGAATAAGATTCCTCACCGTGTCTCGAAGGCGGAAAGAAAAAGCTTTGGGGGGGGAGCCGGTCGCGCAAACGGGGAAAGGGAAGGGGGCAAGCCGAATTCGGGGGGGGGGGGGGGCGTCGCCCGTATTCGTTTGAGAAATGGCCGCGACCATGGCAAGCCGCGCTTCGCGGGAGATGGGTGCGAGCTGTTAAAGCTTCCTTGGGGGGGGGGGTAAGACCTCCGAAGGGGATTCCAGCTAAAAAGGGTTTTTTTGGGAAGACAGCAGTTGTGAAGGGTAGAAACACAAAGTTTGCCCTTCCATGGCAGTGAAGAAACTGGGGAGGCCGTGCCGGCCGAAGTAGGAGCAAAAAGGGACATTAGGCCTAAAGAAAATTTTCGTTCCATTGGTGAAAGGCCGAGGTAGCTTGGAAGCGTGCTAAAGGAAAAGAAAAAACTGGGAGGAAAAAAAAAGAAAGCCAACAACAACGTGGAGGAGAGAATCGCCGTGATCAAGGAAGAACCGCGCCAAAAGACAGGACGCGGACAGAGGGAAAAATTCGTCGCAAGGAAGAAAGAAATCGACAGGAAGGGCCGGAACGGGAAAGAGAAATAAGATAACGGCACCTGGGAAAGGAGGTGTCTTTCCTGTACAGCAATTCGCGGGCGGAGGGAAGAAAGGAAGGCGAAAGTCCGCTGTACGGAGGAGGGAGCGATCCTCTGCAAAGGACCTGGTTAAAAGAGAAAAAAAAAAGGAAAAACTCCGGCTCTTTGAACGCAGGAGGAAAAGAAAAAGAGCCAACTAATACGGCTACGCCAAAATCGAATAAAGAACCGAATCCCGTTGAAGGAACGAAAAAGAGGGGAAAACAATCTTCCGAGCCGACTTCGCCACAGGAAAGGGAAATAAGGACTCCGCTAATTAAAAAAAAAGTCACCTACTACGGAGGAACACGGACTCCGACGACATGGGAAGGAGAGCGTTGGTCTATCGTTGGAAAAGGGGCATTCACGTCCGGGGGGTACAAAAAGGGTGCGTGAAACTCTGGGGAGGAAACGAGGATAGGAAGCTAAGGCTCTCCTCTCTCCCCTGAGAAGAAAATAGGGGGGGAAAAAGGGGCTCATCCTGAGAAAAAAAAAGAAAAAAGACTCATCTCTTAGATACTTCGGCTTCCACACAAGGAAAGAGACAGCCTTCTGGGAAAGAGCAATCCATAAGAAGAAAAGGACCTTTGATAAAAAATCCTCTCGAACAGGGATTAGGGTCACAACCGTCAAAAAATTCTTCTCCTTAAGGGTTTTCCCGAGGGGACGGATTTGGTCCGGGGTGACGGGAAAAGCCCCTTCCGCTTCAGCGGAAAAGAAAAGAGGTGAAGCCAGAGAGGGGAAAATCACCCGTCGCCGGAAATATGGTTTCGCAGCAAGAACCGGCGTCATCACCGATAAAGCCGAGTGAACACAGATCGATGGTGTCTTCGGGAGAAAAAAACATTAACCAACCGCCCAAAAGCGCAAAAGGGAGAGGGAAAAGGGGAAAATATCCGTCCCCTGTTGGAAAGGAGACATCCGTCATCGCGGGAAGGAAAAGGAGAAAAAAAAGAAAAAAAGCGCGGAAAGCTTCCGCCACTGGGGAGGAGAAAGACGTTAAGAATCACTCCTCCCTGGGGAAAAAGCGCAACGCCGAAAAGAAGGGGAAGAAAAAAAAAACTCTTTTCCCGAGGATAAACAACCGCCACCTTCTACAAGCAAAAAAATGCATCAACTACACCAAACGGAGGAAAAGGAAGGGAAAAAAACCCTCCCTTCCCTAACTGTGTCCTGGAGGCGGAGTCCTCGAGAGGAAAAAAAGAAAAAGGACTGTGAAAGGGCTTCTTGAAAAAAAAAAAAAGGTTTCAACCAAACCAACTCCATAAAGGAAGAAAACCCGCTACCCGAAGAAAAAAAGGAAGGGGGAACCTTCTACTAAAAGAGCAGTCTACTTCTTCTTGTTCCAGGAGGAAAAAACAAAACGCGGCCGAAAAAGAAACTAATTCTCCGTACCTAAAAAGAGAATAGAAACACCAAGAACCCCTCCCCACGAAGAACCCCTAAGCACAAAGTACGCTCCTGTCCCCAAAAAAGAATAAGTGCCTCTTTGCCTAGTCCCTCCCCCTTCTTTGGCCAATAAGGGGAACAAGGAAAAAACCTGCCTCTACTTCAAGGGAAAAAAAAAAAAGAGCGACGGCTACGAGAAGAAGGGCTACGCTTTATCCAAACCCAAGGAAAAAAAAAAAGACACGTCTGCTCTGAGAAGCACATTGAGAGAAGGGACCAAGAAACCCCGCCAAAGAAAGAGAGAAAAAGCCCTCATCCACAAAAGACGACTCTACTCCTCCCGGAAAAGAAAAAGGAGCTTTTCGCAACCAGGAAAAAGGGGAAGAATACGAAAGCGTACGCTTCTCGAAAGGGGGAGAAGCGTTGGTTGCACCGTGTTCATCGAGAACAATCAAAAAAAAAAATCCGACGAAACCTCTGGGGCGACGGGAAGGGCCTATAACTTTTTTCAGAGAGCACTACGAAGCTAGTGGGACAGGGGGGGGAACGAATCGTTTAGTCAAGGGAAACCGTTGCACTGGAAAAACCGCTAGTCGGAGAAAAAGGAGGAGGGGGAGGAAAGAGGATATCGAGGAGGGGTAAGCATGAAACAGTCCACGTACCGAGGGATAAGGGGGGAAAAAGAAATAAAAACCTGAACACACGTCGTAAGAAGAGGCTTCGACGGCGCCGGGAGGTCCGCTCTGTTACGGGAGTGGGGAGAGGGAGAAGCGCCCATCGACGTCGCTGAAGCAAAAGAAGCGCCTGAATGAAAGGAAAGACACTACTGCTAGAATGGGAAGGAGAGTCTCTTTTTCCTGCGGGAAAGAGGACCCGATGTTGGGGAGAGGGGGGGAAAAAGGAAGGTGGATCTTCTCCTGCATAGAGAGGGAAAAAAAGAAAAAAGTGGTCATTAGATCAGCCAAAAGCCCCATGAGGAGGGGGGGAATTGGGAGATATCCTATTCTGTCGGAAAGGGGAGGGGAGAAATTTTTCTCGTGCCGAAGAGACGGACTCTTGAACGGGGGGGGAGAAGAAATCCGAGAACGTATAAGATAAGGATCATCTAAGTAATTAAAAAAACAGCTATGGGCGTCGGGGTGGACGGAGAGGAGAGAAAAAAACAACGTAGGAGGAGGAAAGAAGCGTCACGCCTCGGAAGAACAGCTTCTCCTTCGAGCAGAGGAAGGGGGGAATAAGCTAAGGTAGAAGGCAGCGGAAGGGAAAAAAGGGACAGACTTCGACTCAAGAAAGAAAGAAAAAAGAAATCATCGCCGCCACGATCTACAAAGAAGCGGGCACCCAAAGAAAGGAGGATCAAACGCATCGTTCTTATAAAGAAAGAAAAAGTCTCCTGACCGAATAACCTGTACATCAAGAACGAGAAAAAAAAATAAGCCTCACAGAGAAAAAATGACCACGAACTATAAAGCCTCTGACCTATTTTCATCGATGCAAAGGGGGGAAAAAGTCTCTCTCGTAAATCTTTCTTGGGAAGGCCACTTTTGGGACACGCCAGAACCTATAAAAAATCCGACAAAGAGGGGAGAACGTCGAAGCAATCCTTCTGGGAAGACGGTTTTGGAAGGAGGAACCCGTTCGTCATGGGAGCAGGAGAAAAAGGGTCCGTGGAAGGACGTTCCCCGTCACTAGAAACCGAGGATCTCAAACGTGAGAAGAAAGGAAAGAAAGGGAAGAAAGCGCCTCGTCGTGACGCAAGGGACCGAGTTAGAGAGACTCGCCAAAGGAGAGATTCTTCTTTGCTCGAAGAAAAGTATCTTGCCAAATTAGAACAGTTTACATCGGTTGTGAGGAGGGGGTTCTCTATGAAAAAAAGCATGATAGCAAAGTGAGAGAAAAGAAATCTGGTGGGAAGGTAGAAAAAAGGAAAAAAAAAAAGAGTTTTTCCGAATTAGGTGCTTTTTTTGGCCTGAAAAGGGAAGGGAACTGTCCTTTTTAAGGTACTCTTTCGTCAGAGAAGGGTTCGGGAAGGGCGGAAAAACGAGACTTGGCCGGGGTTTCTGGGGGGGATAGAGGGGGTGGCCTCTGACGAAAAGGGAAAGATTCTTTCTCGAAAGTATCCTCGTCATGGGCGGCGAGTCCTAGGCATAGAAAAAATTTTCTGGAACTCCTTTTACGACAATCGCAGAAGAAAGTCCTGCGGGGGGTGGCGCCGGAAACTTGGTGTTGGGCGGGGCGAAGGCCTCCTCCTTTTTCGGGTTCTCACTATCAGGGGGGGGGCGAGGTGTGAAGTTTGCCCCAGGGGCCCGATAGGATGGGAAAAAAAGAAAAAAAAGACCGACTTCGACGATGTTTTGAGGCAAAGGGGGGGGAAAAAAGTGCGTGTCGCGGGAGAAGAAGAAAAAAGGAAGCGTTGGTGATCACGCGGGGAAAAAACGGGCGCTACCTCATCACAAGGTAAGTTAGCCCTTGTCGGGAGGAAGAAGGGCTAAAAAAAATAAAAGAATAGTCTTTCATGGCGGGGACAGGGAAAGGGAGGGAGTTGCGGTAAGTTAAAAAAGGTGGCTGTTGTCCTCCGGAGAAAAAAGGGGAAAGGGACGGGCATGCCGGCGGGAGAAAGGGGAGGCAGACAGTTAGTTGAATTCTTAAAAGGGGCGGGAAGAGGGACGCTGAACCGGGGGGAGGGAAAAAGAAGTAAAACGCGATGACTATGTCGCAAGGGAGAGGAAGGAAAAAAAGGTATCTTGTCGAAGACTTTGTTGCAGAAGAAAGGTTCATTGGGAAGTAAAGGGTCAGCTATGTCAAGAAGAAAAATGATCGGGGAAACGAGGCGAAGAGAAAGAAACTCCTTTTCTTCGGAGTGCGTTGTGATTCCATTAGATAAAAAAAATGCTCCGGCAAGGGAGGGAGAATTCCGTCAGACCTCGCCCGAGAAAAAATTGTTTTAAGAAAAGAGTGGAACCACTGAAGGGGAGTCCGCTATGGAAGGTAGCCAAGTCGGCAGGGAAAAGGAGGGGGCACGCGTTCTATGCGGGGGGTCTGACGCCTGCGGGGGAAAGGGCCTCTAGTAAGAAGGAAAAGGGCTGCCTTTGGCGCGGAAGGAAGAAATTTTCTCCTTCGGATCTGCTAACCTGTCACGAAAAAAGAGGGGGGAACGGGGGCAAAAAGAAGGTTCCAATGTTTACATATCGGGAAAAGGGTAAGTCGGCGTCCTGTTCCCGCGAGAGGGAAAGAAAAGGGAGCCGGGATTCTCTTAGGAGACTCCTAATTTTTTTCGAATTCGACAGCTTGGTTGGCAGAAGGGGAAACGTAGGGTCACCGAGAAAAAAGTTTCCTCCGGGAGTGGTTTGTTTCGGTAGGAAATGATCCAAAAATGGGATTAACACGTCCTGGACTCTTACGCATGAGGCAAGGAAAACCTGTGGAAGCTCAGAAAGGGGTGTGCTATCTTGTAAGACTGTTGTCAATAGGATCGAGAGAGAAAAAAGAAATACGACCTAGTGAGAGGAAGGAGTGTATTCGCCTCCCGGAGACTCGTACATTCCATCACCGAAAAGGGCCTTTTCTAGGAGAGAGAAGCCGTGCCGGCCGAGGAAAAGAGGCGGCGACGAACTTTCGTGCAATTGGGAACAAGGAGCGTTGTGAGGGGAATGAGAAAGCTACCATGGGAAAAACGGAGGAGTGAAGCGCAACGCTTTATCATGGACAAGAAGGGGGAAAAAAAAAAAAAAAAAAGTACTCTGAAGGTAGTCCGCCTACTTCTTCATAGAAAAACCCTGCAGAGGAAAAACCATTTTATCTCAAGGAGGGGGAAGGCACGGTTATTTTAGGGAAGAAAAAAAACCGCGGGCAGGAGAAACTCTTTCGCGGAGGAAGGCGATTGTCTTCTCGAGAAGAAAGGTAGCACCTGGTACAAAAAGAAGCTACGAGCTCGCCGGAGGAAAAAGCGTCAGCGGCAAGAAAAGGGGGACAATCAAAAACGAATCTGCGAAGGCAACAAAACGTAATTCGGCGGAAAAGACGCCTTAGACCTTTTAACTAAAAAAGGCGCCACCAGTCAGAAAAGCCTACTCGCCAAAGAGAGGGGGAGGCGACTCCTGAGAGAGTGGGGGGTGAAGCTTCGGAGAAAAAATACGTACCCGCCAACGGAGTCCGACTCAAGAAGACGTCGATCTGGCCAAGGGGAATAAACGTGGCAGGCCCAAAAGAAAGGCCGTGCCGGGCCGCAGGCGAGAAGAAAACGCATCGAAACAGGCGGGAAAGAGCTCCTGCGCAATACGAAGAGCCGGAGGAGAGGAAAATGGACTGCTTTTCAAACAAAAGGGAAAAAAAAGGCGTCCTCCTGCTAGCCATCTAACCAGGCGAACCAAAGAAAAAACACATCGCTGCCGCCGGGAGGCGGGAAAAAAACCACCTGCACCCCCCAGAGCCTGTTGAGAGAAAAAACAAGGAAAGGGCTAGGTCTGCCTGAAAGCAACTTCACAGAAGAGAGAAAACAGCCGAGAAAAAAAAAAAAAAAAAAACAAAAAAAAATAAAAAAAAAACCCCACACAAAAAAAAGTCGATTGCCTAAAAAAGGGAGGCAGCCTCCTCCATCACCGAAAGGGAAGCTTCGAAGAGGGTCACTATCACCGGGGGGGGGCCGCTTCTTGTTCTTACACCTGCGCCCTTGTACCCAAGAAAAAGAAATGAAAAAAAAAGTCGAAACACGCTTCACCAGATCCGAAAAAAGGGAACGAAGTCGAGCCGGCGCCATAGGAGGACACACTCTGAGAAAAGGAGCCCGCCCGGAGGAGTCCCTCTTGACGCTGGGGGGAGGGAGAAAAGTAAAACTCCCACGGCGCACGCCATCACCCGGGAAGACCGAGGGAAAAAAAACGAGAGGGGTT
>Ga0179593_1656338_pt1 | contig 11417 bp, 19 predicted proteins | sample CZODoug2_1_08_16_FD_185931 | JGI IMG/M metagenome (GOLD analysis project Ga0179593, IMG submission 185931) | Vadose zone soil fungal communities from Angelo Coast Range Reserve, California, USA - CZODoug2_1_08_16fungal (PacBio error correction) | ecosystem: Environmental > Terrestrial > Soil >...
GCGGAGGAATTTCAGTCGTTTAGAAGGGCGCATGCACAAAAAATCCAAAGAACTTGCTCCAGGAAAAAGGAGTTGGGTGCCGAGAAACCCTGACGCCGGAAAAAACCGAACTACAGCGGATATGGGGAAGAAAAGAGATACAAAAAGCGTGCTGAACCCGGGGGGGGAAGAGGGGGAATGCCGGGCCTGGGGAAAAAAAACGCAACGGCTTACGGAATGCGGTGGTGGCCATGCAAAGGGGGCCTGCCGTAATGTCGCCAAAAGGGGATGTTGGATGATGGAAAAAAAACTCGTAAAAAAACTGCGAGGGGGAAGAGGGGGGGGAAAAGAGTAAATCCGGAAAGCTGTCAAAAAGGGTGGACCGGCGCCGAGGGGGGATAAGCCTGGAGGTTTACAGCTGGGCGTAAGACGAAAAAAAAATGTTCGAGGGGGTTGGGAAATGGCCGCGAGAAAAAGCTCAAGGGGGAAACCAACCCCGGGGAAAGGATTAGGAAAAAGGGTCCGGGAAAAGGGAAACCCCCACTCACAAAGCAGTTTTGCCGAAAAGGCTGTGCAACTAGGGGGTGTAAAAATCGAAAGTTCAGAGGGGCAAAAACCAGGCAGGATGGGGAGTAATGGGATAACGGTCCTCTATCAGGAGAAGCAAAAACGGACATATCAGAAAGGAAAACACAGAAAGGGGGGGGGGGGTGCCCAAAAAAGGGAAGGACCAACAGGGGGGAGAAAAAAGCTGATGTTTTGAGGTCGGAAGTATATCTTCGTCATACAGCATGATTTGGGGCTATTGGGGGGGTGTGGGGGGAAGTCAAAGGGGGGGGGTTTTGACCGAGAAAAAGAAAAAATTTATGAAAAATAGGGAGCCACTTCCGTGCTAAGGGATCTTCGGGAAGGTGTCACAAGACTACAAATCGAAGACAACGGAAGGAAGAACGGTAGGGTCCCTTTGAAGGGGGTTCAGGTCAGAGGGGGAAACATCCTCAAACCCGTAGAACCTTAATTCCCGGAACAAGGGGCAAAAAAGGAGACCCCAAAAAAAGAATTTAGAAGGAGGGAAAACAGGTTGCGGTGGGTTCAGTGCGAAAAAAAAGGGGGACAGTGGGGAACCGGAAACATACAGTCCTGTTCGAGGGGACGTACTAAGGAATAGAAGGAAAAAAAGTCTATAAAAAAAAAGGGAACTAGTCTGCGAAGGGGAAAGAAAGGGGGGAAAAAAAATACTTCTGAAGCAACAAAGTTGGCAGGTGGCTGTCCCTGGGCCAGTCTGGGACGACCCGAAATCTCCTCACAAAAAAAACGGATGAAGAGATTGGGGGGTGGAGCAAAGGGGGAAAAAAAAGGGGCAGACGCAAACCTAAAAAACGATGGTTTTGTTCATACGTATCACTTGCACAAGGTACACCCTCAGGACGTTAACGGTTCCGGATAAAAATCGCAGAAAGGGTACGTAGGGAAAAAAAGTGAAAAAAAAAACTCGAACAACCTGGGCCGTGGGTTTCCGAAGTGTGCAAAAACGTGTCCCCTTTTAAAAAACGAAACAAACAACCTAAGGAAACAATGAAAACCAGGTCAAAAAGCCGAGGGAGAGGAAAAGTGGCTTCCCGGTAATTAAGAGAAAAGGGGGTTCGATAAAAAAAAAAAAACCCTCAAAGACTCTCCGAGAACTAAAGAAGGAAAAGGGTATGGAAAAAAAAAAGGTAAAAATCAGAAGGGAAAAAAGAGAAAATTTCGAGCACAAGCGCGTCAAGTATTCCAAGTCACTGGTCGTTTATAGGGAAAGGAGAACCAGGTTGAACCAAAAAGGGTCATGCTGTAGGAAAAGAAGAGGAGCGTTTGAGAAAAGCAAAACAGCTTGTCTAGTCCCAAGGGTCCCTTAGAAAAAAGAAGAATGCAAAAAAAAACCACGGGGGAGTCTAGGAAGGGGGAAATCCGCGGAAATGAGTTCCAGATGGGGGTTTTTGTGTTTTTTTTGGGGGAGGGGGGGCGAGCAGCGAAACGCTAAGGACGAGAAGGAAAAAAAAGGCCTGCAGGGGGGAAGGCCAGGCTTTATCGGCCGCGGGAAAAAAGAGCCGACAAATGGGGGGGAACATGCGAGCAAAACGGAGGGGTGGGGTTCGGGTAAACCGTCAAAAAAACCAAAGCGGAAAAAAGAAAAAAAAAAAACGGAAAAAGTAGGGTGTTGGTTTTGCAACGCCCAGACGTTATTTTGGGAAGCGCCATTAAACATAGAAAAAGTGGGCTAGGGAGAAGGGGAACGGTTCGTCGCAAGATTAAGCCGTAAACGAAAAGGCTTGAAACCATCACCTAACTGGCGACTTCAAACCTGGTGGGGACGTCATTGTCACCCGGATTGGAAAGTTGCCAAGGACCCCAGAAGCAGTGACAAAGAGTTGACGCGAAAAATTGGCGGCAAAAAGAAACTTGCAAAAAGAAAGTTGGCGAAAAGAACGTCAAAATGGGCTATGCCATTCGCCACACGAGGAAGCAGCCGTTTGCAAAAAAGAGGGGTGTTCCAAAGTTCCCGCGGAACGCCGTTCGAGGGGGAGGGAGAGGATACCTGGTCGTAGCAACATCGAGGGAGGGAAAAAAGATTTCGGGAGCTTCGGGGAGCAACAAAAGGACCGGTGCCGAGCAGGGGGGGAAAAGGGGGGGAAATCCACGGGGGAATAGCGGAACTTCCGGAACAGCAAATGCCGCCAGTGGCATCCGCAAAAAAGAATGACGAAAAAGGACAAAAAAAAAAAAAAAACGGAGGATGGAGAGAGAGAATTGCATTTTAAGTCAAAAACTTTTTTTGAATGATGAACTTCGCAAGGGCCGGAAGCGAAAATGGAGTACCGACTGCAGGGGAAAAAGCGGGTGGGGAAAAAAAAGCTCAAGGGAAAAATGAAAAACGAACTACAAGCGGAAGACGAAAGGTAGACAAGAGAGATACCTTCTAGACATCGAAGGACTACCCCTGTCCGAAAAGAGGGTGACAAAAGGGAATCAGGGGGAAAAGTCCTGAAAGAAAAAAAAAAAGGGAAAAAAAAAGGGTTTTGTGGTTCAGGTGGGGGGGTGTTATGAGGGGCAGGTTTCTCGTCACCGCGTAGACTCTGGACGCTGGCACAAAGGGGAAAGGAAGTAGCAACAAAAATGGGGGGGATCCGTGTTTAAAAAAAGAAAATCACTGCGACGAAAAACGCGTATCGACCAATCCAAGGTATATGGGTGGGGGTTCAAAAATGAGTAACGCGCGGAAAAAAAAAAAAAATATATCGTGAACGAGGATGACCTGGCCCGGGGAAGTTGGAAAACCACTGCGCAACAAAAAAAAAAAAAAAAAAAAAAAAAAAAAAAAAGAGGGGGGGGGACACAACGCACTTTTGGGGGTGCGGCGAAATGAAAGCCTCATCCGTTGAAGTGGGGCTTTCCCAAGATGGGGTGCTATAGGTCGATCCATGGAGAAAAAAAACATATCCGCAAGGGGAAAAAAAGGGGACACGAGGGAAAGCGAAAAACGTTGGTTGGTCAAAAGCCTAGGAATGTGAAACAAGGACCAAACTGAGGGGAAGAGAAAAGCAGGGGGGGAGTCTAAAAAAAAAAAAAAGGAGAAGTCATACAAGGGAGGGAGGGGGGCCATTGTGGGGGTGTGTTGTGGAAAAATGGGTGGTAGGGTTGGGACATATAAAAAAAGTTTGGGGAGAAGTGCAAAAACTTCCCTTGTGCGAAAAAAGGAAGTCTCGGGCTTTCCAAAAGACATGTCGAACCTGTGGAAAGACTAATTACTCACATCTTCGGAGAAGGGTGTTCTGGGGGGGGGGGAAAAAAAAAGGAGGGGCAAACACATCCCTTCCCCCAAAAACAGTAACCGTCGAACCTTAAATTCCCGAAAGTTTTCCAAACAAGATATGGGGTTTAATTAGGAGGTGGCTGGGAAAGGGGACAGTGGGTAATGCAGAAACACAGATTACAGTCTGTTTCCGAGGGGGTTGGGGGACTTACTAAGGAAAAGGAAGGCCTGACGAGGGAAAACGTGATGAAGAGTTGGAAGGGGGGGAAAACTGAAGCAAACATCGTGCAGTGCAGGGAGGAAGGTGGCAACTTCTACAACCGAAATATGCAACCAACAACAACAACTGGTAGGAGAGGGGGGGGGTAAGCGGGGGAAAAATAACTGGCACACAGAAGAAAAAGGGGACAACTCGATGTTTTTTTGATGGACAGACAATGTAGCAGTGACCAGCACTCGCAAAAATCCGTTTTCCGGGGGATAGCAAAGACGGCAGGAAAATCCTAGTATTCCCCCCCAAACCAAAAAGACAGAAAGGTGGGCGTGTTCCCGAAAAAAACACTGTCCCTGGAGAGAAAAAAAAAAAAAGAAAGGGGTCAATCCTAGTTGGAACATCCGAAAAGACCAGGTTTCCTAAAGCTTAGACGTTGGGGGGCGGAAGGGAATGAAAGGGATGTGGGGAGGGTGGGGGGGAAAACGAAACAGAAACCCCTCATGCCTAAAACGAGACTATCCGGTTAGAGGAATTTCGATTAAAAAGGTGAGAAGTCCTCGGAGATACTTGGAGGAAGGAAGTGCGCCAAAGGTTAATCTCATTCCAAATTAAGGAGTTTTGAGAAGGTGATTTTGGAAGGAAAAACAAAAAAACCAAAATAAAAAGAGCCCACAAATCCATGCAAGAATGACGCAGCAAAGGGGGGGGAAGGGTGAAAAGAGCTTTGGGGGGGGATTTGGAAAACCGTTTGGTCCCTAAGTTCAAAAAGAAGAAGGGCCCAAAAAAAGGGAGAGCCTAGTGTTCCGACGGATAGGGAAGTTGGGGGGGGTTTTGGAGGGGGGGGAATCGAGAAACAGACAAGGAGACAGCTCTAGACAAGGGCCTGAAGTGGAAAAAAATTCACCGATGCCGCAGAAAAAAAATCGCCGAAAGGGAAAATTGCGGTTCAAAAAAAAAGAAAAAAACCGCAAAAAAGAGGGGGAAAAAGGGGTTCACCAACGGCAACGGCAGGGAGGCGCATTCGCTCGCACTATAAGGTGTTGGGACCGGAGTGGGAAAAGACGGCGGGAAGTTGGAAACCAAAATGAAGGGGGGGGAGTGTCCGATTATGCCCGTTCTGGTCGCAAATTGAGGGAAAACGACAAGGAAGGGGCCCCATCCAAAAGGCGGAAAACGCTGCGCCGGGGCAGGGGTTTTCCGAATCAGGGGTGGGAAAAACTAGGGGTCCAAAAGATCGGGGGGGACGAGGAAGGGAAAAAAACCGCCATCATCCAACAAACCTTCAACCACCTGTGTGCGAGCAGGAAAAAACATGTCTAGGGCGCCACAAAAAAAAGGAACCATTCTCCGTTCGCTGAAACTGTTGTTCCCCAGCCGGCTTTTCGACGCACAGTGTTCAAAACGCGTAAGAAAGGTTCGATCGGGAAAAGGGCCGTACGACAGACTGTAGTTTCGAATTCCGTGGGGAATCCTCGGTTAAAAGGAAAAAAAACAGAAAGTCCTATCAAAGGGAAACACGGTAAGGAGAAAGCCTGAATTGAGCCAGTTTGAAAGACAAAGACCTGGAGTCCTCAGAAAAAAAAAAAAAAGGAAGGAAAGAGAGAGGAAAGAAAGGAATTTCAGTCGTTGTCTGGATTCAATGGGAGCCATGCGTGGGGAAAAGAGGATCCCGGGGGGAAAGAAATTGCTCGGAGGAAAAAAACCTAGAAAAGAAAAAAAAAACGACGAAAATCAGTACGACCATATCCGACTAGAAAATCATAAAAGAACTAGTTTCTGACCCTGGGCAAAAAGGGAAAAAGCCGGCTTGTTGAGAAGCAAGGGGAAAACTGAAAGAAAGGATGCAATAGGGGGGGGTGACGTAATGTCTGAAAAAAAAAAAAGCAAGTTGCAGGTTGAAGACAGTGAAAAGGGGGAAGTTAACCGCGGTGATACTAAAACATTCCTGGACGAAAAGGGGAAAGGGAAAAAAGAAGGGGGGAAAAATTATGAAAAGGAAGGGGGCGGGGGAAAGGGAGGGATAAGCACGGTAGGGGAGACACGGAAGAATCCTGAGACTCACAGGCGGAATCCAATCCAATTTCAAAGGGGGGGAAAATTGCAAAATAACGAAAAGGGGAAAAACAAAAAGTATATCGTGCCGAGAAAACGGGAGGAACGGCAGGGATTTGGTGTAAAACCACACTGGAGCCAGGTTTTCGCCAGCCTGGGGGAAAAAGGGGGTTTTGGAGGGGAGGCATCCGTGGGAAAAAAAGCTGGACCCCAAAGGGGGAAGCCTGGGAAGAGGGAGTCCTGACGGTCTTAGAGAAGTATAGCACCGCAAATATCCGCCGAAAAAAGGACGTGGGGGGAAAAAAAAAAGAAGGATTGAAAAAAAGGGGAAAAACGGTGGGGAATTAAAGCAGGATGGGATTATTCGTAACGCCAGAAAATCCATACAGCATGATTGGGGGAGAAGGGGTGGGGGTCAAAAAGGAGAAGATTTGGTTGGGAAGCTATTAAACGAACCTTAATGGGGGTAAAGGAGAAAACTGCTCAACACTTTCTTGAAAAAGAAAGAGGTCTCAAACTTTGAAAAAAGGAAAGGGGGGCGATCCCTAAGGGAGAAAGGGTCGAAGGGGGGAGACCTGAGGGTTTCGGGTTTCTCGGGAAAAAAAATCCTCGAACCCAAGGGGAACGAAAAAGGAAGTCAAAAAAAAGCCAAAAAAAAAAAAAACCCTGGGGGCAGGGGGGAAGGTTACTTTAGGAGCAGTGGTGGGAAGGGGAAAGGACAGGGGGAACTTTTCAAAAAAAGAAAAAACGCCCTTACAGTCTTGTTGAAGGGGGGGGAAGGAAACTAAAAACGAGGAAAAAAGGAGGGCTTAGTCGGAGAGGAAGAAGGGGGGCAGTGATTACTTTTCCTGAGAAAAAAATCTGGGGAAGGTGCTTCGTTCCAGTCTGCATGCTACACCGAATGAAAGAAAAAAAAAAAAGAACAAACAGGAAGGAGGAGGAAGAAGGGAAGAAGTGAAAAAAACGTTGTAGCCAATTGCCGATGTGCAAGGAAAGAAGGCAACTATGTGTTTTTGAGGAAGAAATTTCCGACCAAAAGCGGGGAGGAAAAGTTGAGGGAAGGGGGGGTCAAAGGAAAAAAGGAAATCCGGAGAGGTGAAACCCAAAACTCGAACAAGAACTGTAAAAGGGTGGCCGAAGTTTCCCCCAAGAAACTTTTCACGAAAAAAAAAAAGGGTCAAGGAGAAAACCCTCCGACCCAAAAAAAAGGGTTTCTAAAAGCCGCGGAGACGTTTGAAGGGCCGTCCGGGAATTTAAGGTGAGAAAAAGGGGGGGTCCAAAGGACAAAAAAAAACCACGGGCCGAGAAAAAAGAAAAAAAAAAACCCTCAAAGACCCCTCCCCGGGACCTCTAAAGTAGGAAATAAGGTAACCAGGGGGGGGGAAGTCGAAAGGAAAAAAGGGAACGAGAGAGATACTTGGAAGGGAAGAAAACAAAAGGAAGACGCCCTCCAGTATTGCTCACATTAATTTTAAGGGAAGGGGAAAAATCGAGAAAAAAAAAGGACCAAAAAAAAGAAGGCAGGTATGGACGCAGCTTGCGGGTAAAAAAAAGGCACATCAACGAGCAAAGGAAAAAAAACCGTTCAAAAAGGAAGAAACCCCCACCAAAAGGGGGTGGGGTGGGTCGAATCCTAAGTGGTGGTGGCGGGCGGAGCCGTTTTTTTTTGTTTTTTTTTGCTGGAAGAAGGGAAAAATAAAAAGGAAGACCAAGAACAAGGCCGTGCAAAAACCGGGCGGCAATTTTTTCAAACTGTGAAAAGTTGCTCCCCCAGGTTCAAAAAAAATTGCGTTTGCAAAAAAAAGGGCGGGGGGAAAAAAAAAAAGGAGGGGGAATGGGGGGGGAAACCAACGATCCCCCAAAAAATCCTGCGTTAAGCATAATGAGGAATGGCACTATATAAGGTGTGGTGGTTCCCCTCTTCGCGGTTCATTTAGGGAGAACGACCAATTTTTGAAAAAAGCAGAAAAAAAAAGATGGAAGCCAAGGGGGGAGGGGAAGGAAGTGATTTCTGGGGGAAAGAAAAAAAGTAAAACGACAAGGAAAATTTAAGAAAAGAACAGCACCGCCCGGCAAAAGGCAACCTGTTAGGGAAGAAAGGGACCGGGAAAAAAAAAAGAGTCAAAAAGAAGCCGGTTGGGGAAAAAACAAATGGGGCCCGCAGACAGAACAAAAAAAAATGTCAAAAAAAAGGAACCACCCGGGGCCGGACAAAAAGGAATGAACCTTCTATGCATCGTCAAATTGAAGAGGGGGGGGAACGCTTCTGTGGGTGGGGACAAACAACCGGCCCTTTTTGATGGGCCAAAGGTCAGCACGAGTCGATTTTCTAGAGGGAGGAAAGAGGATCGGGAAAAAAACGCCTTGGGGGGGGGAGGTCGAAAGGTTTCGTTTTCTCAGCACAAAGGGGGAAACAGACGTTTCCGAGCAGGGTAAGGAAAATCTCGGAAAGAAACAAAGAAAAGGGACAGTTCAACAGCAAGAAAAAACTGATTTTCCGAATGATCTCTCAACAACAGGGAGAAAAAAGGAAAAAAGAGAAGGGTCAAAGGAGAAAAAAAAAAGGGATGAACATGGGAGGGAAGGGAGCCCCGAAGATATCAAGGGAGTAACGAAAACCAATTGCTCGGACCGAAGTGTGTGCCGAGAACCGAAAACAACCTACATAAGGGAAAGAACCAGTATCAGAGGAAGAGGGTTAGACATCGACGCGTCAAAACTGCCAACTGGCCGCAAAAGGCCGTCTGGGGAAACAGAAACGGCAACGGCTACGAGGAAAAATGCATAGAAAGTTGGGGGAAAAAAGGAAACTGGGGGGGTGAAAGGAAAGGGCGGGCAGGTGCAAAAAAAGCAGTCACCGAGTGAACCTGCTCTGGAGGGGGCAACAATCGTAATGAAAAAAGGAGTCAAAAAAAAAGGAGGAAGGGGGATAGCCTGGTCGGGGGAAAAAAAAAATATTTAAAAAGGAGCCAAAGAAGTGATACTAACGGCCGTAAATCAAAAGCCAATTCTCGATGAAATGGGAACGCGGGGAAAACCTGGGAAAAGGGCCGATCGAAGGAGGGAAAAAAAAAAAAGGCGTGAGGGTTAAAAACAATGTCCGCCCGTTTAAAAAAAAAAACGCGCTGTGCAACCGCAGGGGGAGGGGGGGGACCGAAGCCGGGGGGGGGGTCCGATTGGAAAAAAGGACCCTTGTCTATAGTCCGGGTCGAGGGAGAAAGAAAAATATCACCCGCCAAAAAAAACGCCGACTGAAAACACTAGAGGGAAAAAAAAGGTTGGGGGGAAAACCGAAAGAACGGTGGGGGAAGGAAAATGGACTGATTCCTGGGGAAGGGGAAAGATAGCCCTGCGCAAAGACAGCTGATTGGTGGTGCTATTTTGGGGGGGTGAAGGTTGAGAGGGATATAAACAAAAAAGGTTTTGAATGAGAACAGGAATCACTTTCCGTGCAAAAAAGTATTCTTCTCGGGTGTGACCTAAAATGAAAGAAGGGAACGCAGAGGAGACACGGGAGGGTCCTGAGGGGGGTTTCTGGGGGACTCGTGGATTGCCACATCCTCGAACCAAGGGGGAAGAAAAGGAGTCCCCAAAAAAACCGCTAGAAAAAAACGTTAGGAGGGGGGAAGAGGACAGGTTGCGGTGGGTGGTGGGGCAGGGGGAGGAAAAAAAGGTAAACCAGTGGGGAAAACGGAACGGTAACACGCCCTAAAGGGGGTGGGGGGGGCGGAAATCGAAAAAAGGAGAAAACGGATTCTAGGGAAAAAAAAAAAAAAGGAGTGGGGCAATTGATACTTGGGGGTCGAGCAAAAAATCGTTCCAGTGGCGTCCTGAGCATGGCAATGCCCAGGGAAAAGAAAATATAGAAGAAAAGGGGGGAGGGAAAAAACGGTGTAGAAGAAAAAATGGGCCAGAACGAAAGGAAACTTTCAACGATGTGAAAGGACAGAAAAATATCAAAGAAAGGATTCGGAGGCGTTTCTGGGAAGAAGAAAGGGGGGTCATCGCCAGGAGAGGATACTTAGTTAATTCCAAACTCGAAGGAACTTTAAGAAGGGGTTTTCCGAAGTGTGAACGGAAATTTAAAGAAAAACCCGGAAGAAACAGAAAAAGGAAGTTAAACACTCCTCCGAAACAAAAGTTTCTAGCTGCGGAGGGTGAAAATGGGCGTCCCGGGAGGGGAAGAAAATGGGGATCGGGGAAAAAAAAAAACCGAGAAAGGAAAAAACAAAGACCCTCCCAGAAAACAAAAAATCAAGGGGAGAATTAGATTCGAAAAACAGGTTCGACAGAAGGGAAGACCCGAAAAAGCACGGAAAGAACCCAGGAAGGAATCAATTAAGGTTTGGGTATTAGGGTCCCTCAAAATCGACGATTGTTGAGAAAACACCCCAATAAAAAAAAAAAACGCAAAGAGAGAGGCAAGTATTTAAACGAATCAGCCAACTTTTCGAGGAAAAAACGTTTGGGCAAAAAGTTTTCAACAAGGGGGGAAAAAAAACCGTTTTTGGGGGTAAGGGGGGGGGGGGGGAAAAAGTTCGGCCCGGGGGGGGGGAGGGGGTTTCGGTGCTACGGAGGAGGAAAAAAAAAAACCGGACTCCCGGAACTCGGAAGGCAAAGAAAATGGGGGGGGGAAAAAAGAGGGGCGCCAAGGGGAAAGTCGCCAGAAAATGGGTTGGCACAATAGCTGAGAAAACGGCGGAAAAAGGTTTTCCACCAAAAAAAAAGCGGCGGGCTGCCGTATATAGGGGGGGTGTCCAAAAAAACACGACCGTGCGGTTATTATAATTTGTCCCGCCGCAAAGGGGGAAAAAAAACATGGTGGAAAGGGGGGAAAAAAAAAAAAAAAAAAAAACCGATGAAATACCCAAGGAGTCGCAAAGTGGGGAGTTTCTCCGGAGGAAAAAAAACAGCTTTATAAAAAAAAAACCGAAGGGGGAAAAAACTTCACCGGTGGTTGGGTGCCCCGCCAGTCCCGGATTAAAAAAGAATGGGGGTGAAGGTCCAAAAAGAAGAAGCGGTGGGAAAAAAAGCAACCTTCAACAAAGCCATCATCACCCCCTGCAAAGAACCTGCACAAAAAAAGGGGAGAAAACGGTCAAAAAAAAAGTAACCGCCAAAAAAAAAGATTCCGGAATGGAAAAAAAAACGGATTCTTGTGGGGTAACACAAAAGGGGACCTTTTTTCCGCGGCAGTGTCAGCAAGACGGGGTCTAGAGGTATCAAAAAAGAAGACTCAGGGGAAAGGGGGGTCGGAAATTCCGGAGGGAGACGGTTCTCGGGACACACAGGCTTTCCCTGTTCACGAGCAAGGACAGGAGGAACTCCAACTGATCAGGAACGGTCAAAAAAAAAAGTTCAAAAACGAATGGAGGAAAAAGC
>Ga0179593_1270114_pt1 | contig 11415 bp, 11 predicted proteins | sample CZODoug2_1_08_16_FD_185931 | JGI IMG/M metagenome (GOLD analysis project Ga0179593, IMG submission 185931) | Vadose zone soil fungal communities from Angelo Coast Range Reserve, California, USA - CZODoug2_1_08_16fungal (PacBio error correction) | ecosystem: Environmental > Terrestrial > Soil >...
ACGAAGGACAAGGGGAAAGTTTCCGTCATCTTCCATAAGATTCGAGATAATAACAAGACAAAAAGGTCGGAAAACGTCTTCGATCGGGGGGAGTAAAAAAAAGGACATAAGAAAATACCGTTCCTTGAAAGCCTTCACCCTCTGGGTGGGGAAAATAAAACGAAAAGGAAAGTCTAAGGATGAGAGGGGCAAGTAGTGGGGGGGCTGAGGCACATGTGTGTGGACGAAGAAGAGAGAGTTCAGCAAGAGAAAAAGGAAGAAAGACGCGAAGGGGGGGAACGCATGACATGCCCACCTATAAATAAAAGCTCTTGAATCAAAAAAAAAATGGAACTATCAAAACCTTTGAAAGGGATGGTAACTCCCTAAGCAGCAAGAGGAGAGACCGGAGCGCCGGCCAGCACCAATACCGTACGAGAGAGGGAAAAAGGGGGCATTAAACATAGAGCAATGGTTGATATTTCACCTGACGAAGAAGTTATGGTAGCCAGAAGGGTCAGGACAAAAAGACGTCAGCCCTACTATCAGTACTAAAAAAGAAGGACTACGCTGGGAAGAGGAATAACAACCAAAAACGCACGAAGATGCGTACCTTCCTGGATTGATGCTTTGAGGTGGACGATTACTTTCACTAAAAAAGAACACTGAAGGAGAAAAAACTGCCGCTTTACATAGAAACTGGCTAGAAGACGAACCGAGAGGTAAAAGAACACACAAAGGGAGGGAGCTGATGTTAAGCAAAACGAAAAAAGGGGGAAAATGGACCTACTTCCGGAGGGTCGTGCTATAAAAAAACGGATGAAGGGGGGTCAGAGTTGAAGAGAATGCGGGATCAAGAGGGAAGACACAGAAAGCTTCCGTCGGAGAATCTGAACAGCTCAAGAAAAGAATTCAATAAAAACTTTCTTTCCTCTGAGTGTAATTGAAAACTTTGCAACAGAAACGGCGTAAGAAAAAAGAAAGAGACCGCGTGAAAGGAAAGAGAAACCGGTTGGCGAAAAATAGGGTCCTCAAGGGCATTAGGAAGGGATCGGTGTAATGGTGGCGTACAGGGGGAAACTCCAAGATGGGGGGGTTCATAAATTCACATATTTTGGAAAAAAACCACTTCAGTTGAAAGGAATGGGAAAATACAAATAAGTGCTTCGAGGGTCCCGGAAAGAATCTCAACGCGAAGGAGGGAAAAGCGTCGCGCGCGAGTGATCAACGCCGCAGTAAATGGCATCGAAAAGCTTGACACGAACGTGGAAGATAGAAAGCATCAAGAAAAAGGAACAAAAAAAAAAGCAACAGGAGAGAGCAAGGGGAGACGGGGAAGGTGGGGGGGGCGACAACTGGTCGTGGGACAGTTAGGGAAATACCATTTGTAGGTGATTATAATGTACGTGTAACCGTTAAACCAAAAAGGGGAAATAGTAGATTCATGCAAAGGTGCTAAAAGAAGAAAAAAGCCGATCATTCGGTTCAGAGTTTTGTCAAAAAAGGGGGAATAATCCCAAGCTAAGATAGATGCAGATACCAGACGGGAAAAGAAAAAAAGGGAAAAGAAAAAAAAGGGAGCAGGAAAAAAATCCCCCCCGTGAAAATCGAGTCAATTACCTGTCTTTGGCCACGACAATCTAGGGGAAGGAAAAGGTGAAAAATTTAACGTGATAACCTGCCAACAAAAACGCTTGTAGAATGTCCACAGGCAAAGAAAACTGACGTGAAGGAACGCAAAGAAAAGGTCCGGCACTCGCATTCCAGATAGCATTAATTCCACCTAGGGACCCGGAAAGGAAGTCGAAAGGGGGGGCAGGGTCGGGGGGGAGTGTTAACTATTAATAAAACCACCCGCTCTTGGGGAGCTAATGAACGTAGGGAAACCGAGTCATCCATATTAAAAAGACCCTCAGGGGAAGGAATTTGAAGGGATATCCTTTGGAGGAGAACAGTGAGACGTCAATAACGCGCCCCTAGGGAAAGGTTGACGAATCAGTACTCTTAAAAGCATTGGGTGCTCGACGAGAGAGGCAGAAGGCGCGAACTATCACAGACAGTAAGAATACTGGGAAGGGGGGCTCTCACCAGAGGTTGGGGGACAGGGTACAAAAGAGAGCGCCGAACCTTGGCGGGTAGACTTGGACAGCTAGAGAAGTCCCATCGTATGCAACTCAAAGAGAAAAAGTTCAGGGTTGAAGAGAAGAAGTCAGGCATCTGCGACAAAAAAAAGGAAGAACCCCCGGAAGGGGGTAAGAGGATCCGAGGGGGGAAAAAAGTAGAAAGGCGCCGTCATTCAGCGGGGGCAAAGAGACGTCAAGCTAGCTGGGGGGGAGAAGTATTAGGCTGAAGGAGAATACAGAAGAAAGGAGCGTTTTACGGAATTAAGCTTCGAGGAAAACCAATAGGCGATTCACAGAGTTCCGGAACCACTCGACTCTTGAGGATAAAAAAGACAAAACAGCGGATGTATTAAGAAAAAGAGGAAGAATAAAGAAGAGGGGCGATTTCTGGGGATAATCCCAGAATGGGATTTACTCAAAAAGGATAGACAACTCAACAATGGAGTTCCGTTATAGTAGGATCAGAATACAGGAGTGAGAAAAAGACGCGCGGGGGGAACCTAAAGGGTAGAGTCAAAGCCTCTAGAAGATACTGAGAAAAAAGAAATTCAGACGAACTCATCCGGCAGTGGGTGGTATAGAGCGGCGGGTCTTGGTTTTAAGGCCAGAAAGGACCCGGAAAGTCGGCTGAGGTCCACCCACGTAAAGGTGGGCTGCAAGACCGTAAGGCCTGCCAGAAGAAAGAACTGAGAGTAACGCCTTACCGATGGTCTGAATATGGGGACCAAAACAAATAGGTTCAGAAAAACGGGACCGCATGCAAAAGGGCTGAAGGTAGCGAACCAGTGCGCACGCCGACGCTAAACGCAAGCTTTTTCCGATACGGAAATTCGAAACACACTAAAAGAAAAACAGAAAAAATCCTTATCGACTAACTAGGGAACGCGGAGATCAGGATTACTCCTCGGTCCAGGGAAGAAAGTCCGGGTGTAAAGGAGTCGCAAAAAGAGGGAAGGGAAAAAAACCGGGTCGCAAGGAATGACAGGGCTCAGTCGAATCCTTCTGGGAATTCCGTATTTACTGGAGGGAAAGTGTAACTTCAGCGAAAACAAGGGTGAAAGCTGAATGTGACATTAAAATTTAAAAACGGGGGGGGGGCAAAGGTGGATCAAGAGATCAAACGAGGGGGAAGAGAGAAAGGGGGAGAAAAAAGAGAAGTCAAAAGAATTGCTCGAACGTGAGAGTTCGTCTTTTGTAATTTCAATTACAGATCTGTATAAAAGCCAGGGGACAACTGGGTTTTTGCAACAACAACGCCACAGTGAACGAATGATCGGGAGGGGCGGCGTCGCAAAAAACAGTTAAAAAGAAAATAGACCCGCTTGGAACGTTGGAAAAGAGGGGGCGGGAAAAACTTACAATTGCTTAGGGAGAACCAGAATTTACTTCCCAAACAAGCAGAACAAAAATCAACCACGGGGAAAAGAGGAGTGCTGATACTTATGGAAGGGGGGAGGGGTTGAATTTTCGGGAAAGGCTGCGGACACTTCGGTACAACCAGACCTAGTAGGGGCCAAACCTGCTGGTTACCCAGGAACATCCTACAAGGCGGTCAGGACCTAATCGAAAATTGCATACCGCGATTGGTGGGAATTTGCCATGGGGGGTCCAAGGAAGAGGGATGATCCAAAGAAAGGAATCAAAAAAACCAAAACAAAAAAAAAAGCCAAACAGAGTGTACTGTCAAAAAAGATGGAAAACATCGTAGGAGTTCGCCTTCAGGGATCCGGCAAAAAGAGGTGCGGCCAACCAAAGAAGGAAACGGGAGAAATCCTGTCGTACTGGGATGAGACGTTACGGTGAACAAAAAGGAAAAAAAAGGTTGAACGGTTTTTTCCAGGGTTAAAGCGTAGAAAGGAGGACATAGGGAAATTTGTTCAAAACATACGAGGGGAGGGAACGAGCAAAAGTCCGGGGAAAAACGTACTAATCAACGAAACGGACCCATAAAAATGGAAGGCAAGGAAAGTGTGTCCTTTGATAGCTCCATTTACATTCAAACGTGTGGAAGTGAAGCGGTGTCTGAACAGCGGGCAGCCTTCTGAGTCGGAAGTGGGGGGGTGAGGGAAGGGTAAGAGGTCCATGAGAAAAAGGAAAAGATTAAATAACCCTTAAAGGGGTCAAACTGTTGGGTGAGCCGCTCAACGCAAAAAATGGGTTGTCTGGGCTTGAAGAACCGTACCGGGGGGGAGGAAAAAAAATGAAGTTGATCGACAAAAAAAGGTCGTTGGAAGTGAAGGGTCTGCTAACAAGCCGCGGATGAAGCCCTGAAAGGGAACTGTCGAATTAAACGTATGTAGGCGAAAATATCAATGCTGAGGGGAAGCCCCAGGATAAATCGAAAAGCGGGAAAGGGTAGGGTAGGGGGACATTGCTGAGACGAGAAAAAAAAAAAATTGATGAACTGGGGGGGAAAGGAAAAAAAAGTCGACACAAGGCCGGGGTTTGAAGGGAACCTGACCTAACGCTGATCCTGAGCTCACAACCAGCGAAAAACAAAACAAACCGTTGACAAGACAAGCCATTCCATCATAGCCAAATTGTCGTCCGAAGGATTTTGATTTAAAAAGAAAAGTAGGGGCAAAGCTCAATGAAGGGCCCGGTTTGGTGAGCTTTAGACAAAATTCGAATACGTTGAGTCAAATGAAGTGAAGTCGGGAGTAGAAAGCTTCCAGAGGGGAAGAAGGAGGCGGGAGGTGCACCACTTGTCGCCGAAGTAGGAAGGTAAAGAAAGATAAAACAAACAAAAAGAGGAGGAAAGAGAGGAAAATGATGAAGCAGACGTCGGGCGAAAGGGGGGGCAACTTCAATCGCCGGACAGTATTCCGGAACCTTTTCTCGATCCTCCCCACATGAAATCAGGGGAAATAAGAAAACGTCTTCGATGTTTGATTAAAAAAAGTTGGAAAAAGAAATTCTGGGAAGAAGTGGGAAGTTCACCGCTTCGTGGTCAAAAACGAGAGAAAAAATTGAGAACGGGAGAAAGAGGGCTGAACAAGGCCTAAACTCCAGTGGCGAGGCAAGCGCAGATCAGGACATTACAACATCGGCAAAAGGGGTGAACGCCCTGATCATTTAAAAACACCGTTCAAGTGTTGAGTGCGGAAAATACATTACATCCAGCAAAAGTTAAAAATTTCCGTGTTCATGCACAAGCAGAGAAGCCAAACGGATCTAACGCCACACGAGTAACTCCAGGAGACATTCAAATCACAGAGGGAATTGTTTATAAGAATACCTTGAATTACGAAAAAGACAGGCCTGGGCATGGTCAGGAAGAGAAAAGAATGCTGTTTTGACTGACCCCACGAAGCCAATCGAATAACAGACTAAACCGATCCTACGAAAATGCCCTGGCATCCCACGGTCACGAGGGAACGCTTGCGAACCGTTCCGGTATTTAATCAGTTGTTGGTCTATCTTGAACCAAAAAAGCAACAAGGTAAGAACGGCATAAGACGGAGCAAGGAAAAAAAAACCGAAAAAGGAGAACCTACTGTTCAACACGGAAACACGGGGGTTACAAACAAACAAAAAAAGGGGGCAGTCAATGAGGGGGGGAAACGGGCGATAATACAGGAGTAACGGGCGAAAGGAAAAGCCGGGGATCGGGGGGCGAAACCATCAAACGAAATAGTATTGAAAAAATTCTACGCACCAGTGTCAGGGACAACTGGTGAGGAAAAAACGGGGAATGACAAGGGAGACTGTCAGCATCACCAGGCAAAAAGAGAGGCCTACGCGTCAATCACCCGGGAACAAAGGAAAAATCCTTCCTCAAGAGCCTTCGGCAAGTGCAGGGGGGAGAAGCAATTGAAGGACCAAAAAACATGAAGAAATTGAGTGCACACGAAACTAAATGCAAAATCCAGAACCTTGTTACAATAAACTGACAACGGGGCTCCGCTCGGTTGATGGGATGTCAAGTCACTTCTATTGCTGAACGAAGCGGAGGAAGGAGCTGCGCAAAAAAGATGGCGGGAAAGAAGCCTTTGTGAAACGAGGATCATGACTGATTCAAAGAGGCATACCGGCGTTGGGGTCAACTGGAGGGGAAGGCAGAGCAGGTTTGCGTGCTCAAGGGGTACAGTTGTGGAGGGCAAAAAGAGAAGGTGAAGGGTCCGAGAAAACTTAAACCACAGTGTCCAAGCGGCTATTCTTCGAATTTTGTGGAAACGCCGAATAAAAAAGGTGTGGACGGGGGGGTCAAAACGTTGGGCCAAACAGAAAAACAGAGAATTCAATCATATACCCAATTAGACTGAAAACGAACGAAAGAAAATACCCGCCAAGAGGGCAATTCAAGAACGAAATCTCAGTGGCAGGTGCGGTTGGGCAGAAAAACAACAGCTTTAAGGAGCCTACAAAAGGGAGTAGAAATTGACATGATGTCCACACCTAGGGGGCTACCATTCAGAGGAAGATGAACCTCGCCCAAAAACGGCGGATGACTAAAAAAGAGGAAATGAAGACCCGGGTAGAAACGAAAGACGATATTTTGTGAAAGTTTTGATGTTAGGGAAAAACGACTTTGTTATACTAAGCGGGTCGCCTGAAAAAAAAGAGTGAGCATTGAAAAAGTGAAGAGAAACAAAGGTTGGGGGCGCAGGAACGGAATAGCGGGAAAATTAAAGGGGAAATAGTCAAAATACATTAATGGCGTCAACAAGCGGCAGGATCAGAACAATCCTCTGCACGTAATCAACATGACGTGGGCCCCTGGTGGGCGAAACACAATATTTGTTTGAGAAAGAGGTCAAAGGAAAGGAAATGGAGAAAGAGGTCGGGAATTGAGAGGGCCGATCGACGCACGGCTTATCTTAACAAAAAAAGTAAAACTTATGGTAAAAGTTGACGGGAATGCTTTCTGGAAAAAACCTATAGCGACGATAACCCCAGTAAAAGAATCTCCAGTAAAAAACTTGAAGAAGTGAAGCCAAAAAGCTTCCTTCGGGATATTTCAACGCGTCGGCTAAAAATAGAACTAACGCAAAGACACGTAAACTTTTGAGCAGGTTAACGGAAGAACTCCCTCCGGGCGGAGGAGGAAAAAAAGCGCTGGCGTCTGGAAATGAAAGACGGAAAGCGTGATCTCAGCAGAGAGAGGAAAGGATCGAAAGCAACGGGACGAATTGCATGTAAGAAAGAAACAGCGCTGGAAGAAAAACCCGGAGAATGTAAATAAACAAAGCGCCACTTCGAATTGAAGGATCAAGACCAGGGGACTGGAAAAAGGCGGCCGCGCAATTGCCAGATGGCATAGACTAGAAGAGGAAAAGAAAGAAGGACGACAACTTCGGGTTAATGCTGAAGACTCATTTCCATTTTGGGCGGTGGGGTTCCTCGGCGAAAGAAAGGGTGGGAATCAAAGAGTGGAAAACCGAGAAGGATCAAACACTGCCACGAGAATATGCTGTTCTAAAAGCCCGCGGAGGAATTCACTATCGTTCTTAAAAAAAGGGACCGATTGAGGTGTGAAAAGAGGTCAAACCAAACAACACCCAGGACGGAAGCTCATAAAGGAAAAAATAGAGTCGCGGATTTTAAACACCGCGCTTACAAAAATAGTGAAAAAAATTATAAAGCTCAGATTTCTACAGGATGGGAAAAAAAACGACCAAAAGCCTATCGGAAACATGAAGAAAAGACGCTGGAGCCACTGCTCATGGCGATGACCTAAAAAAAAAAGAGAGCAGATAAGCTGAGTCACAAAGCAAAAAAGAATCCAGCAAAAAGAGTCGCGCAGCTGTCGAACCGGTCGGAGCCGAGAAGAATGTAACCTTTTAACACTGTCTGAAGGAGTACGGTAGAGGCAGAGGATTGGACAAAGTGGTAACAGGTGGGTTGAAGACATTTTGGTTAAGACGTAAAACTCCAGTTGTAGTGCAAATAAAGATAGGGTAGGCCACGGAAATCAAATAGGGTTCAAGGAACGCGTGGGGTTCGCTTGTCGTCGTGTAAATTAACGAAAGGTAGGCATGAAGAGGGACCTGGGGACGGACAACGGTTTGACACAACACAAAGGAAAGTAAAAAAAATAGAACGGGAAGGGTGTTCGAGGGGACGGGAAAAAACATTTCAGCGAGGAAGGGATTGGAAAGTTTGTCGAAATCCAGGGCACCTTGTCGATATCCCATCTCAAATTGCGCGCCCGCAAACCAACCGCTTTAAAGTGACAAACCAAAAAGGAAAAAGCGTCCATTTTAGAGAGGCACGTTGTACTGGTTGAGGTTTTGTCATGGACTGGAAAGAATACGGAACCACCCAGTTCAAATGCCGAAATCCGCTGTCGAAGAATCAGACTCGTACATCAAACAGCGCTAGATCGACGTTACGAGAGAGGCGGGACTTCGAAAAAACCAGGAATGTGGGAAATGGGACCAAACATGGGAAAGTTGTGGCCAAGAAGAGGACCCATAGGGGGGGTACTTCACAAGGTAGTCGCACTCACATCCAATTGTCTTAGGATTCTTAATGAAAAAAAGGAAAAAACAGACCCGGCGTGAGAGAAAGAAAGCAGGAGCAGGTGTCATGGTGATTACGACTTTGCCGGGTGGGGTCCAAAACGCGCGAAACCATGGGTAAAAAGGACTTTGGGGCAAGGGGAAGGAAAAATAAATAAGCGGAAGGGAAAACGATTGATGTTGGTAGTCGAGAAAGGGCACTGGAAACAACGTGTAATGGTACTTTAACGAAAACGCACCCAGGAGCCCCATTTCCGTTGGGAGGTCTGAAGGAGAAAAACACGTGAACGTCCGTGGGTCCGGGGGAGGTTGAGAGCTCGTTGAGGCGCCGTTAGAAAATAGGATAGCGGTTTGCGGTCAGTCAAGAAAGAAAGATTAATACCGGACTGGCCAAGGAGTGCGTTTGTCGGAGTCCCTCGACCTCTGAACGGGCATCTAGAGTCCGATGCGACGGCTGACCTCCGGGAAAAAACTTGAAAAAAGGGGGACTTCCCCACGCTTCGTCATATGTCAAGTGCGCAAAAGCTTTGGAGGGATGCCCGAAAAATGTTAAAAGTTCAGGAGCGCCGTCCGGGGTTTAAAAAGATCGGGGCTATCGTTGATGCTGAAGAAAAGTTAATCGGCAAAAATGAAGGCTGAGGAATGGATGGGTCAGCAAAAACAAAAATTGAAGGTTTGAACTTATCAAGTATCAACCGAAGAAGCATAATCTGAAAGGGTCTATCCTTCTCGACCACAGGAGGAAAAAAAAGAAGTGCCCACACCAGACAATTACCACGGTAGCCAAGGGACGTAGGGATTTGAACCACAGGCGGGGTAAGAATTGGAAAAAATGGGGGTGAACAAGGTTGGATCAGCGACCTGAAGGGTTTTTCTTATGAGAGGGAAAGAGGCGAATTGGGAAGAAAGCTACTGCAATTTAACACACTGGGCAAACCGAAAGAAAGAGGATCTCTCTGAAAAACAAAAGAGAGTCTTTCAAATTGCTGGCTACCGGCCAAGTGGCAAGCATTGACGTCAACAGCCTCACGGAAGAAAAAAAGACAAAAACCACTTTAAAGAAGCCTACAAGGGAAAAGTTCATCATGCCAACGGGATCGTGGAACGTCCTTCAGAGACAAAGGTACGACAGTGAAATGTCAAACACTCGAACCTTCGCGCTATTGCTAGTGGGTGCTTGAAGGCTGTTTTGTGGGCAAATGAAGCCATGGGGGGGGAAAGGGGGAGCGGTCGAAGACAGGACATTCAAGTCGCCGGTGTGGACGAAAGGAGGGGCCGTTCTCATGCTCAGGTGGGGGCCGAAACAATTACGAACCGCAAAGTCCGAACGAACTCCGGCTTGAAGTACAGTATCTCCGAGAAAAACGGTTGAAGCGAGCAAACGGGTAACATGGTCAAGAAAATCAAGCGGGCATTTTATGCAAGGCAGGACGGAAAGAAATGGTCGATCAACGAAGATGTGGTAACTGAACCAACTGCAGGAGTGTAAGAGAAAGGAAGGGGGCACCTGCAAAAGAATTAGTGCCTTCGGCAAGAATAAAGAAAAAAGCATGTCGGTACCAAACGGTAGTATAATTGGCTTGGGTTGCTAAATAAGAAAAAAAGCAACGGACGGAGCGACCGGCTAAAGCTTCAACGACGAACGACGAGACGAAGCAGGTGGGAAACTACAAAGAAAAGTAGCTTTAGAGAACACAAGACTACATAAGTGGGGCATGGGCTCTGGAATTCGGGCGAGACGGAAGAAGGGCGAGTTCCAAAAACTTCGCTTTGGGTTGAATACAAAAGAAAGAATTCCATTAGACCGGTCTGCTAACTGGAAGTCGGAGAAAACCGCCTTGAAAAAAAAAGGAGAAGGAGAAAACCCGGCAAATCTTAAGTTGGACCCGGTCGAAAAATTCAACAAAACCAGGAAAGAAACTTTACCTTCCAATCTCAAGAGTGTTGGAAGAGGACGGAACCAAACCAGCAGGGCTAGTCAAGGGATATACGTGTGTATGGCTACTCTGGAAGGTACACAACACTCTGGAATAGGGAAGAAAGCCCAAGAAGGAAAGGAAAAAATTTTAATGGCCCCATTCCAATCAAGGGTACCCAGGACAAGAACCTAACAGCACAGGATAAGTCACGGATTCTCCGAGGCTGGGAAGGTGAAGTCAGTCAGAGGCGCGATTCTTGTCAGTTTAAGCGGCACAATGATGGTAACCGGGGGGGGAACTAAGGGTTGGGAAAAGATCATAACGATTCAACCAGACAACTCAAATGCATGAAGACTGTACGGGGGAAAGGAAACGCTTGATTACAGCGTGCCTGTGCTTGAAAAAATTGGAGGAAGAAAGTTACGTCATCCGTAAAAAAGACAACTTCAAAAAGCTGGTCTAAGCTTACATTGCTACGAAACCACTCCGATCAGGCAAGAGGCTTGGGAACTTTGTCACAGAAAAAAAACGAAAGATTCCTCATACCCAGCCGGGACCTAGACGACTAGGAAAAGAAGGGACAAATAGAGAAAAATTTAACGGTAGAAAAACTCTGGTCACAGGAATAATACAAATGGAGGGAGGAGTACAACCTGCCAACAGCTTGCAAGTCCCTAAAGAAAAAATAGAAAAAGCAACGCACGAAGGAAAACGATCAAAAAACCGCAGGAGGTTCCCTTCTAACAAAAGTCAAAAGAAAAACGACAAAAACCCTGTCAAAAAAGGGGGGAATGCGAGGTTTTGCGGAAAAGTCCAAAAAGACGTGGGAAACTGCAGGAGATCAAAAGTCCCGCAGGTTCGCAGAAAAGGCTTGAAGGGCCGATGGACGCTTTTGTGCTCGAGCGCTATCGCTGGGAGGGGAAGAGCTGG
>Ga0179593_1320801_pt1 | contig 11415 bp, 9 predicted proteins | sample CZODoug2_1_08_16_FD_185931 | JGI IMG/M metagenome (GOLD analysis project Ga0179593, IMG submission 185931) | Vadose zone soil fungal communities from Angelo Coast Range Reserve, California, USA - CZODoug2_1_08_16fungal (PacBio error correction) | ecosystem: Environmental > Terrestrial > Soil >...
TGAAGCCTTATTCCATGATCACAAAAAGAAAAAAAGCAGTGGTTAACTCCAAGGAAATCCCGTCAACAGAGAGAGAATAGGTTATTGTGGTAGATAAAAAGAGAAACTTGACAATTCTGGGGGGGGGTTGTCTGTATATTCTGTACAAGGGGAGTACCCCCGTGCATGGGGTGACGGGATAGGGACATCCTACGTGAGAAAAAGATCCAGGTCACCACACTAAAAAATTACCGGTCGACAGGATTAAGGTAGGCTCCGCAACTGAGGAAAAGAGCCGAAATCAGAAAAGAGGCGAGACGAGGTAGGGACGCGATGTCAGACGTTAGGAGCAGCGCAAGGGGCCCTGGGGGGGGGGAGTGGTGGAAAAAACGAAAGTTGCGGACGGGCATCAAATCCCGAAAATGGGCCCTCTGACAAAGCAGCAACGACCGTTTCGTCGAAACCGACGAAAAAAAGAAAAACGTACAATTTGTAGTTACGGACCACAACGGAAAAAACAACAAAACCAAACCACAGGGGTTCGAAAAAAGACCCAAACTAGCCAAACGTTACACTGTACACCCAAAAAACCAAAAAAAAGCACGAAACCCAAAGCCCCGTGAACCAAAGACAAAAGACCAAACCCAACGAAAAAAAAACACTCACTAAACACCTGCCACCAACACAAAAACCCACCCACCACCCCAGCGGGAAGGACAGACCCCCAACCCGCCCGAGCCCCGACCTAGTCAAAGCACCTGCGCGTAAAAACTAAAACGAATGACCAAAAGCGGGGTACTTTTGACTTCGGGGATAGTCCACTCACAAAAAAAACCTTCCCAACGCTCGGACATCATCATGAGTCAAGACGAACTTAAAAAACAAAGCCTTCGAGCAGGGAGGGCACACACACAATTTTATTCTTCCCCCCCACCAATCAACATCCCTTGGTCGTAAGAAGGCAGGGAAATGTCACAAAGTCACAAAAATTGCCTACCGGAACTAACTTTACCAAGACCCCCCTCAACACAATCGCAAACCAAGGGACAGACGAATGCTGAATGAAAAAAAAGTTTCATGACAAACACAAGACGTTTACATCAGATCACAGTAAAAACCTAACTCATCTTGGTAACATTCAAAGAAAATAAGCGAAGAAAAGCATTCAACAAAACAGGAGCAAAAAAAAGAAGCTATACGCACAAGTAAAGGAGTTCCGCCCGTGCCTCCAATTACGTACTCAGGTCGTCAAAACAACCAATTGTGGGGCTAGCAAACAAGAAGAGGGTGGGATCTCAGCAATTACCCAGCGTCAGTTAACGAATACAGGCCCTACCAGTTACAAAAGGGGACGGACGCAGGGGATAAACCCAAAAAAGGAAAAAACAAGGGGAAAGATCCTCGGGGCAAAGAGGGATCCCTACTTCCAAGAACCCTGAACTACTGCCCCACCTGTCAAACCTTGTAAGCCGCAGGGGAAGGAGGGGTGGATGATGAATACCCCCTCCACATAAGTGGGGGGAAGTCCGTACTCGGGGAGTGTCCTCAAGACAGCCATTGTGCTGACAGACCTATGAAAGTTTTAAACACACAAAAGGGAGGGATAGGAAAGAGGGAAAAGGCCAGGACGTGGAAAAAAAAAAGGTAATAATCGGGTCGGGGAAAACCGAACTGTCGAAGAACGCCACAATTAACTTCATGTTACTCCTAACCAGGCGAGAAAGGGGTAGATGAAAAGGAAAAAAATTCACACTCATCCTCAAAAAGAAATCCCCCGATGCAAACCAACCAAACGATGGAAGAAAGCGTGTGAGGGTGCCATGAGTGTCCCCCAGGGCGAAAAACCATTGGAGTTCGTCTGTGGGCTTTAATTCTGGGATCCGCTGGTCTAAAAGGAAGGGGCGACCACGGCAACGGTGGGGGGAGGAGCGGGGGGGAAGGGTTAAAGGAGCAATGGGGGGAATCTGGATCAAGTAAAAAAAAACCTCAAGGGGGAGTACTGTTAAATGGAAGAAGTTAGGGAGAAACTCAAACCCGAGGCTAATTTACTCAACTCACCCGTTGACTCTTCCCAAAGTAGAAAAGGAACATGTAAAGAGGGGGGGAAACGGTGGAATTTGGCTGTCGACGTCGGCCCGCTCCGCCTCGGGCATCGGGATGGGGGTGACAGTTGGTTGGTGTGACCAAGGCTGCCGTAAAGCGGCCAAACTTATTTGGCATGAAAACGGTGTGGGGCTTGGTGAGAAAAAGAAAAAAATCAAACCGGTTGGGTGGGGGTTCACTGCCCACTGGTACATCGTACGTGAATGAAACGATGGTGAGGGGGGGGGTGGTGGGGGAATTGCAATTGATGTGGGAATTAAAAAAAAAACCAGTGCTGGTTCTTGGGCCAAGGCCTTGTGAGTGTTGGGAAAGACAGGCCAAAAGGGGGTGTGCTGTTCGTTTTGGTGTTCTTATGAAATTTCTATGGGGGGGGCGAGAGAGCTCATGGGCTAAAGACGGGAGTGTGGGAAGCTCTCCTCACTGGTTTTGCTTCTCAAAAAATTTATGTCTCGGATGAATAGGTGACGCCCAGCCACATTTTTTCTATGGGGGGCTTGTTAGGTAATCTTAGGGCATGCTTTTAGACAGGGGGGGGTGGAGTCGACTGTAGTGTCTGGGGGTGGGCCCTGTGTGTGGGGGGTCGGGCGGGGGGGGGGGAGTACGGGGGGGGTGGGGGGGAAAAACCTGGGCAGGTGGGCGTCGGAGGGGGGCGTGGGTTCAGCTGATTTGTGTGGGGGGGGGGGGGGGGGGAGGGGGGGGCAGGCTGGGGGCTCGGGGGCGCGTCGCTACGGGGGTCTCGTGCGTTTGTTCTCAGGTGTCGGGTGGGTTCGTAGGGGGGGGGAAGTGCGTCGGGGGGGAGAGGTGGCCGGGGGGCCCGGAGGTCATCGGGGGTCTAAAAATGTGTTCGGTTGTGGCGCTCATCAAAGTCCGGAAGAGCAGTGCGTGGGGGGGGATGCCGAATGTGGGGAAATTGAAAGGGGGGGGGGAATCGATGAAAAAGACCCCGAAAAATGCCGGCGTGAAAAAACAACCAAGGTGAAAAGAAAGACATAAAACCCACACACCGCCCTTTTAAGTATTAGAAGCTACGGCCTTTCTCTTTGTTGTGGTTGGGGTAGAAAATAGACTGGGGGGAAGATCAGAACTGGACTCTAAAAAAATTTTTTTGGGTTCCGGGTAAATTCGCGCTAAAGACGCAAACAAAACCAACCCTTGGGACTCAGGCGCGCGGGTGGCGACCAACCGTGGGAAAAACAGGCGGAGAAGAAGGGGCGTACGCTCAGGTCGTACCTGCGATGAGGGATAAACCAGCCGTGACGGTAAATCTTTAAGACGCCAGGCGTTTAAAATTGAGTAGAAAGTCGGAAAACAGCGGGGGGGAAGGAAAGTTAGGAAAATCCCCCCCCCCGCGGGCCCAGGGCTCCATAAAGGTTCTCAAAGGAAATACGCCCAAGAAGTGTGTGGGCGCACATACACAAATAAATACAAACCGATTCCAGTAACACCCGTAAAAAAACGAAACCCCGGACCGCATTGGGTTGTGTGGCCGTGGATAACCACTGCATCGTTCCTTTTGCACCGGCTGCCGAAAGGGGGTACAAGGGTTGGGAAAGGCAGTGGGTGTTGTCCTCCTAAAGAGCCCAGGGTACTTCTAACCCAAAAAGAACTGTATGACGCTCGTGTGTCTCGGGGGTGTTTCCGGAGGGTTAGGAAAAAGCGGACACAGTAAAAAAGCTCGGTTATATGGAACCTGGTCCCGCACGACCCCGACAACAAACGACCCTCAGGGTGGGGGTTCGGGACGGCTCTGATGGACCTCCGGAAAAAAAGAAAATGGGTTTCTCAGGGAGTCATGACAAAAGAAAATCAAACACTACCCAAATCCACCCCACTCCACCCTGGTAGACAAACGGAGGATGAAATGTTGCAAAAACCCCCGTGTCACTTGGGCTATACAGAATAGTAATCCACTAGGCGTGTGTGGGGGGGAAAAAGGGTCTTCTTCAAATGGGGGGGTAAAATATCGGCCCCCCAAACCCACCGGGGGGGGGGGGGGTGAAGTTGGGGGGGCCTCACTTCCACAGTTCAAGAAATTACTCCCCCAGGGTTGTGTCCTATTGAAGGGCGGAACAAGCTAATGGGTGACAATTCACGAGCGGTGGTAACTGTATTTGTTCCAAGCACTGGTCATATATTCAAAACGAAAAAAAAAACCGGGTTACGCAATCTGTTAAGAGAAAAATGCATCCCACCCTTAAACCCCAAGGAGAGTACAAAAAAAAGGGGATCAAGTCGTCTAACGGCTGATGATATACGGAAAAAAACGTGCACCGGCGAAGGCAAAGGCCGGGCGGAAAAAAAAGGAAGCACCCACTAAGGGTGGACTGGGTTACACACAATCCCAAACCAAGACCATTGCGTAAGAACCCCCAATCTGAAGCGGGGGGGGGGGGAACTAAGCCGAACCTTCCAAAAAGTGTTTCACACCCCGCATTGCGAGGGGTGCCGGACCACAAGGGGGGAGGGAGGACTCTAACCCTCGCCGCCTCCAACCTCCCACAAAGTCAGCTAGAGGAAGGCTCGGGATTCTTTCGAACCAAAAGCAAACGGGCAGGGTGGGGGGCCATCCCGCTACGGGAAAAACAGACCCGCTTACTTTTGTGGTTTGTGGCCTAGATTATTCGTGAAAATGCTGGCCACAAATTTCCCCAGCGTAGTGCCAGCCGAGAACCATTGGTGGTGGAAGCCGGGGGTGGTGTTTGTTTTGCTTTGGCACCAACTGTACACTGCCCTGGCCCCTTACACATAAACACCAAGAACGAGGATTAATCCCCCCCCCAACAAAAACCGATTTTTACAATCAACAGTATCCCACTGGGAGGCGGCGGGAAAGATGGAAAACGTCAGAAGGGAAGGGCCGGAATAAAAACCACACCCCCCGCCGTCCCTGTACCGAAAAACCACCAAAGAGGCAACTTGAGGGGCCCCCGGAAAACAAATCAATTAAAAACCAAAATTAACATAATCCGTTGAAAAGAAGGAACCAAATCGTCCAAAGCAAGCAAACCGTCGAAGGTTTGATTACCTTCATACTGTTCGGGCCCAGAAGGGAGAGGACACCCCGGAGAAAATCGGAAACGCAGCCACCCGCCCCAAGACCCCCAAGGCGGGTTCTAAACTCAGGTTAACCCCAAGCACACTTTTGGGGGAGCACAGTAAGAAGAGATGAAGCTTCGAAAAAGGGAAGGGGGACGCAACCAACTAACAATTACGATCTCAAAACACGGGATGGGATGGGGGGGAAGTCACAACCCTCATTCTATCTGGGGCGCGGGCCTGGGACAGGGAAAACCTTCCCTGATCTGGTTCAGGTGGGGGGCCTCATCTTCCCTGTTATATCGTGGGGAAACAGGGGGGGGGAAAAAAAACGGGGGAACATCCACCCGTCTCGAAAGAAAGGGGCTTTTCCGGTGCACACAGAGACGCCAAGGCGCACATGGGGGAAAGCTCGCACATTTAAGGAGGTAGGAGGCATCAAAAGGATCGCCACGGCACCGGGCCACACTTCTGTGGGCAGTGAGAGCGGAGCCCGTTTCCAAAGGAAGGAGAAACCGGGACCGCACGAAGGACTAGGGCCTAGAGGGAATATACTTCGCCACGACGAGGGGGGGCGTTTCTCCATCGAGGCTTCGCACAAGTCCCAAGCCAAACAGTCTGGAATAAACCGGTTAACAATACCGCAGGTGTTTTTGCTCCCCCTGGCGGCGGGTGTCTGCGCGGGGGGATGGCAAAAAATGGGGTCAATTTGAGTGGGGAAGAAGGTACTTTAGCAGTTCGGCTCAATAAAGTCAACGCACGAAGTTTGCTGGGGGGGGCATAAGTGTCCCAAGAGTGTGGGGACCAAGATTTTTGCAGTGAGAAAACAGGCTTTGTCATTGCAAAAACTGGACCAGACGAAAAATGGACAGGTGCCCCCGTCGTATCTAACGTCATGAGGGAAAAGGTGTGTAAAAAAACTGCCGCCAGTCAGCCCCTTTGTCCTTGGTTTGTTTTTGGCTGCGGTTCGCCGCGTCAACGGACGGGGTTTTATGCGGTAACCAAAGAGGTAAGGACTTTTCACAGGTGTGGCGTTGTTACTACTCCAAGCATTGCAAAAGTAGATGGGGACGAAGAAAAACTCAAACCAGAGGCTTCGGACGACAAGCAAAAGTGGCTGTTTTGCTTCACCCTAGAAAAAGGAGCATTCAAGTTTTACTTCAATTGGGGTCATCAAAAAAGGGCTGTTTTGTTCAATCGCTGATCGCCATGGCAACGTGTAAAAGGGGGCAAACCTGGGCGGGGGGGGTGCTTGGTAAGGTGCGTGAATGGGCTACACTCTCACAGGAAAACTGAAGGGCTCAGGAAGGGGGTACGACAAAAAAGAAAAAAGAAAAGCTGACTCCTGGATCCACCACAGCACCCAGCCAGAAGCAAAAAAATTTTAGGCCTCAAGTCTTGATTTTCGCACGGAAAACCGTTTTCCCTTCCTTCTTGCTAGGCAATGTGGGGAGCCATTGTGGAGTCTTTAGTCTAAAAAAAGGAGTGTACGAAAAAAAAAAACAAAGGCAAAACTCTGAGGGCGATCCGAGATCGTGAATGTACTGACAGAAAGAGGGGAGAAGAGCGGAAAGAGAAAACGGAAGAAGAGTAAAAAAAGGCCCAAGACGGGAGAATGTTGTTTGATTTTCAAAGAAAGATGAAATTCAGAACACTCGGGGGGGGTTGGCATTCCGAACCGGAGACCAGGGGAGGAAAAAAGAGAGGTCGTGGGTACCACCCCACTCTGCGATATGACGTACCGGACAAAGGGGAAAAATGGCGCCGAGGAATCCTCTACGGACGCCGTGGAGGACGGGAAAAAGCCCGAACGGACCGTAGGGGGACGAGGCATAACGAAAGCTGGAACGAATCGGCCGGTTGGTCAAGGGAGCAAAAATTTGTAGCCCGCAGTGCGACTGGGGGCGGGGGAGCCTGGGGGGCGGGGACGGGAAAACTCGCCCGGGGAAAAACAACTTCTAGGACCCCGCCAATCAAGACAACACATCGTCGCTGGGCCGAAAAACACCTGTAAACACGACAACCTACCACTCCAGCCAAAACCCCCCCCTTAAACACCCCACCCCTCAGGACAAGCAAGAGAATGAAACCCACGATCCCCTCCCCCTATAGAGGGCAACCCTCCACTCAGAAAACCACACGAAACCCCTGACGGAAATGAGCCCTGCCCCTTACCGGAGACTCTACCCCGACAGACCTCGCAATACCCCAGAGAATCCCCAACTAAAGCGCCCCCGCACGCATTAGCCAAACCGTTAGGGAAGTGTGTGGCGCAGTGGGAGGAGGCCCCTAGAAATCTGGACTCCCAAACCTTCACCCCCCTGCCCAGAGGGGCCCCCAGACCGCAACAGGGCGCACGATTGGTCCCGCGACTGATTGAAAATCGAAAAACCTGACCCACTACTCCACAAACCCCACTAACGGGGCCCGGTTTTTTTGTCCCAAACAGACACTACGGTAACTAACTGCCTGTCGACACGTCACGCTATAAATTAATGGCTTGCAAACCCAGCCAACCCCACGAATTCTCCAAAATACTGGGGGGGGGGGTCGCTAACCAACTCAAATTCCCTTAACCCTAAGCTCCCACCCAGGTGAATCGCACCACCCAACCCAAACACAGCAACCCCTTGGGGGGGTATTTTCGGTGAATGGGTTCTCAAGAAACCGTGCCAAGCACACCTCATGACAACTCACAGACGGCAAAAACAAAGAAAAAAAAACGGCGGCGATCAAAGCCCATAACTTGGTAGACGGGGGGGCGAGTTCATAAGAAACGGGGAAATCAAAAAGCACAAAAAAACCGAATGAATCTTCCATACCTCTTAAAAAAGAAAAAAACCAAAACAGTACAAACCTTTAAACACGCCATTAACGTCTTCATCTTCCAATCCATAAACAGGGTGGGTGAGCCAAAAAGGGGTCACAAAATCAGCGCCGCCAGAGAGGGTAAACAGGGGGGACGAGGAATATCAGGGCAGGCGAAAAGCCGAGAAACAAAAAAAAACAACTTCAAGGGAATGTTGACAAAGATCCAATCATTCAGGGAACACCATCGTGAGTAAACAATGGCCGAAAAAAAACAAAAAAACGTCAGCCGACGGGGAGCCCTAAGGGGTGGTGTAAGGGGGCATTCAAAAACCATTCCACCCTTTAACTCATGACGACTTCAGGGGGGCCAAATCACCGGAACGATGCTTCGACCCACCCGATCTCCTAAAAAAAAGAAAAAAAAGGGGGAAGAAAAGAGAGGATGTGTTTTTGTTTTTGCATAAAAACTTTTCCTAAAGCTTAAACAGGTGGGAGGCCACCGACGGGCACCACCACACGTTTGCAAGAGAGGGGAAAGCCATAAACCAAAAGAAAAAAAGGCTCAAAACGAAAAAGGAAAAGAAGGGGAGTTGCGCGTTGGAGGGCCACGTTTGGCATTTAAGTCGGGTGAGAGGGACCGGTCCCAAAAGGGGGGAAGACGGCGGCCAGGGAAAGCCTTGTAATATCATTTATCATGAAGACGGGGAGGACGGGGGGGTCATAGGAGAAAAAGAGGAAGGAACGAGGGGTGCATCAAATGGACGCCGAAAGGAAAACTCTTTGAAAACGGGACTTTTGGGGCAGGACAGAATGTAGGGGGGAGGGGGGGGACTCGGGTTTGTGACGTTGGAGGGAACCCCTCGGCTTGAAAAGAGATAAACTGGTGGGGGGGGGTTCAGGGTTTGAAAGCGCCGATGAAAAAAGGGGGTCTTGGGTGGGTAAAGGCCTTGTCAATTGGGGGGCGGGGGAAAACAGGGGAGGGAGTGGGAAAACCGATTTTCCTAAAATTTTCACGAACTTGTGGGGGCGATCAAAAGTCGGGGTGGACCGCTAGGGAACGCTGGAGGGGGTGACGTTGCTTCCCACCACAAAAAAGGGGGGGGAAAGGGTGCCTGGTGGTGGGGGCGGACGAAAGTCTGTCAGGGGAAGGGGCGGAGAAGTAGTGTCCGGGGGCCGGGGTGGTTGGGGTCGTGGCTGGGGGCGGTCTGGGGGGGTGGGGAGGTGGGAGGAAGGGGGGGCGGGGTGCAGGGTCACGTGGGGGTGTTTTGGTCTGGTGGTGGGGAGGCGGGGGGGGGGGGGTAGGGGCGGTGGGTCCCGTTGGGTTGTGGTTGAAGCAGTGGGGGGGGGGGGGGTAGTGTGACTTTCTGTCTTGTGTCTTTTGGGCTCGTGAAAAAAAACGAGGGTCAGGTCTGACCGGGATGTTTTCAAACAGGGTTTGTGTATACAACCTCACCCCGAAACGGGAAGCCACATCTCCCTAAATGGGGGGGAATAAGAAGTGAGAAACGGAGGGTGGAGTGAAAAAAAACGCCGAACTATCGTGGAGCGCAACGGCCACAGGAAAAAAACTGTAAAAAAGCAAGGGCAAATTCGCCTCCCACTAAAAAGGCAGAAAATAAAGTGCGTTAGCGATATCTTCTCGAAGTCCGCCAACGGTGGGAGCGACCAAAAAGAGCCTGGGGGTACTACGACATCTCGAGCGTAGCGGCAAACTGACAGACAAAAAAGTCGACCAAAAAGGTGAACAACACGGAAGTATGCGAGGGCTTGGGTTAACTCGGACTACTTGTACCCGGGGGGCAACTAAAAAGAATGAAAGAGGGGAGAGGACGGCTTAGGAAAACAAAGAAGTGCAACTTGGTGGGTTTGGGGGGTCAGGTCATTCCAGGAGTGCAAACAGGGCGAAATCAAAAAAATAACGCTTTTAAAAGCCGGAAAAAGGCCACTACTTACGAAACGTCAAAAGACAAGACAAAAAGTCCACGAGTAGTGCGCCGTAGGGCTGGGGGGAGTTGAAATGAGTCAGACTCGAAATCAGTGTGTTGTGGAGTCCCACAGTGGATGGACGAGAACTGCTTGTCCGTGTCATGACTGGTGTAAGAAATCCGGGCTCAAATAACAAAGCACCACCAGACCCCTAAGGCAGGAATTGCACCGGGGAAGAGGAGCTGGGGTTTCTAGTTTTTCAAAAACCGCCCAGGATGTAAAAAACTTTAGCAACCAAGAAAGAGGCAACGCAAATAGAAAAATGCCGCTTTAAAATCCAGCTTCATGGGTTGTTCCCAGCCATAGAGAAACGAAAAGACCGTAGAGGGACCATTGAAGTGAAAAGTTATTCAATCTGTAACGACACGTCGATGTCCATCAGGGCAAAGCGAGGAAATAGAAACACGTCCGCACTGGGAAGAAGGTCAGTAGGGGGTGGGAGGGATTGGCGCACAGACAACACCTAAGTTTTCCTTGAAAGAAACCGGGTTGTTTTTGAAATGAGACGGACTGGCGGGACAAGGGTCGGTGTGGCCTCCGCCAGTAAAAACAGGATACGGGCAAATAACCACCCTCACAACCCAAACTTAAGGTTTGATTGAAAAGTGATCGTGCCACGAAAAAAAAGTCAAATTCGCCCAGCTTAGTGAGCCCATCTATCTACCCAATCACGGCGGCCAAAAGGATAAACAATCATGCAAAAATAATACGATTAAGTCCCCCGCATAGTGGGATATGACGGGAAAGCGGCGGAAATCGCTCAATGTAAGCGAAAGGGACCATAGCTAGACTAAACTATCCCCAACGTTGAAAAAAACCACCATTCCCAAGAGCTAGTTTAGCACCTGCAAAGAAAAAAAGAAGGGTTTCGCACCACAAAAACTAGATCCCCGTAACAAGAACAAAAACACGGTATTATGAGGAAAAAGTATATCTTTTTAAGGAAGTTGGTGTCACAAAGTGCACATCAAGGGGGGGCAAGACTCGGATTTTGCACGTGACTTGTCAAAAGGTGGTGCACCTCGTAAACCGCCTTCCATGGCAAAACAAAACTAGACAAACAAGTACCTCGAATTGCAAAAGGCGTAAAAAGGTACAGAAATTAAACGATGCGGGAGGCGAATGGTACCGAACGGCAGGAGGATTGGGGGTGTATTCTGAAAAAAACATGACCGGCTGCTCGGTGGGACTTGGGATGACGATCAGGAGCTTGGACATTGAGCAGAGACAATTCAAACCCAAAATACCTGCAAAATAGAAAAAAACGAACGGCGGTGTGGAAGCACAGCCCTTGGGACGGTGTGTAGCGGCCAAAGGGAGGCCGATCCCAACGAAAAAGGGGGCTGAAGGGCCACCGGATCCTGTTTCGGGGTCAAGAAAAAATCAAAAAATAAACAGCATCTCCACGGGAAACTGGGACCTGTCGGAGGCCTGCGAACAAGGGATGGCAGCACGCCCTTGGTCATTGGACAAATAACAAAGGGGCAAAAGGGGTGGGCG
>Ga0179593_1352002_pt1 | contig 11415 bp, 11 predicted proteins | sample CZODoug2_1_08_16_FD_185931 | JGI IMG/M metagenome (GOLD analysis project Ga0179593, IMG submission 185931) | Vadose zone soil fungal communities from Angelo Coast Range Reserve, California, USA - CZODoug2_1_08_16fungal (PacBio error correction) | ecosystem: Environmental > Terrestrial > Soil >...
GAGGCTAAGGGATCATGTGATCAGAAGTCAGAGAACCTCGTTTTTCAGGCGTGCTGGGATGGGGGAAAGCAGGGGATGCTGCCGGTTTGGGCCGGGGAAGAAGGGGTGGTTTTGGGGAAGGGGGGAAATCCATTGGTCCGAGAGCCAGGGGGCGCGGTTAGTCGCCAAGGGTTGACCGGTAATCCTGTACACGAAGTAAGAGAGAAGCATGTGTGAGAGCAAACAGGTCAGGGAGGTGCTTGAAGGCCAGAAGGGGGTTACCAGTGAAAAGTGACAGTGCTGCAAAAAAAACTGCCACATCCAAAACTGATAGTGAGTCCGCAAAATAGGCTGTAAGTGAAGGAAATATGTTCTTTGGTTCTTGTTAGAAGTCGGGAGGCTAGGAAGGGGAGCAAAAGTTCGTTCAAGGAGTAATTTGGGGAATAATCGAGTAAGGGAGGAAGGGAGTGATTACACAAGGAGGTCGGGCGGACAGCCCTCATTTCAGCTTGTAGGTTCCTGGCAAAAACTCGGATGTTCCGGGACCGGCCCTGTTGGTTCACGGTAGGCAGGCTAGGAGAGACGAAAACAGAAGTTGGGGGCCAGGGAGAAAAGCGCAAAAAAGGACTCAACCTCAGAAGAACCGAGAGTATCCTTTCTATCTGGATTCGTCTCGAAAAAGAGGGGAAGAATCAACGACGAAGGGGAACATAAAGTTCCCGGAAGGGGTGGGGGGGGGGGGGAACCGCGAAGAAAAGAACTTTGTCTAGGAGAGCGACCAAGACAGGCAACCGCTTGCCAAGGAACGCTAGGTCTTGCATCCTCTAAGAAGGTGGAGGAACAGGAGAACCAACAGAAGGAACGCCATTCTTTCCTCTCCTTACAGACCAGAGGCAGGAAGGAAAGACAGGGGTTGTCACGTAGAAAAGAGGCCGCCCGGACTGACCTCACCATCCAGTCATAGTGAATTTCTTCAGGACGCACTTACCTGTACTACGAAACCGAGATCTCATCAAAAGAAGTGCACACTTCAGAGAAGGGACTGAACAGTAAGAAAAAAAGGGGGAGAGTAACGAACCATGAAAGAAAAGGAAGAGGGCCACTTCCTGCATCCTTCTGGCGCGTCGATAGCCTCTGCGCAGGCAACACTGACAAGGTGAAAGGGAATGTCACATGAATGAAAAGGTTTGACTATCCGGGAACCTTATTTCGAAAGCAAAAAGAAGGAAGGGGAGCTCACGGGGACCAAGGGGATCCCGGAGAGCACCACGGACTCCAACTCCAACCCCATAAAGACCGGAGGGATTCTTAAAATAGAGTATAAAGGAAGACAAAGGTCGATAAACGAAGTGTAAACCCTTATCTAAACAAAGAGGAGGGGGAGGAGGACGTCCTGCCTCAGGTAGCAAGAAAAAGAAACGGGATATCTCAATCAGCTTGAGGGTGGAACAATTTCATCACCATATCCAGCTCCACGAAGAAGCCCACCCACTCAAAACGAATGTAGTTCAAAACAGAAGGAAAGGAATGCGACGACGCTCTAGCTCCAAAATGAAAAAAGAAAGGAAAGAGGAAACTTCATCCAGGATTATGGAAGTAACGAAGAAGGGTCTAGAGGCACCTTAGACTCGAGTCAGCACCTCCTGCAAGTTTCGGCGGAAGGATACAAAGAGAGATCAACCAAGGAGGAAGGAAGGGAAGAGAGAGAGATGAATAAGGAACCCGACAAGGATCATTATTTTTATACCGAGGGGGAGTGGGAACGAAGTCGGAACGTGGGTAAAGGGAGAAAAAGGATAACGTCAAATCTAGCGTTCTAGTTGCCGTCAAGTCATTGGAAGAGAGGATATCTGTCGATGACTTAACAGCGGAAGGAGAGGCCTAAAAGGAGTGGGGAGGGGGGGGACTGGCGTTCGGTGAGAAGGAAGAGGAGGGGGAACTTGGGGGGGGGGGGGTGTGTCGGGGGGTTGGTGGTGTGGCTGTCTGGGGCGGGGGGGGGGGTTGGAAAGGGAGGTCTCTGAGCAGATAAAAGTACTTCATTGCCCTGGGTGCAGAGTTCTATGGTATGACTAAAAGATTGAACTTAAAAAAGACTGAGAAAAAAAAGTGTCTACTATCGTTGCAAGAACCTCTTCCTGGACCGAGGGGGAGGGAGGGGGTTTCGTTGGGACAGGAAAGTGGGTGGGGGCTCTAGAAAGTGGGGGCTTAGAAGGGTGACTGCAGGTCGAGGGTAGACCTCATTGACCTGATAGAAAAAAAAAGAAACCAGATCTATTACGGACGGAGGGTGCATTAGAGGGGAGTTTACAGGTGGGTGGGGGTTTGGGTTTGGGAAAGAAACCTTCACAAAGGGATAACTCGACCCTGATTCCAACCTCAAGGTGATGACTGCTTGTAATAGAGTGGATATGCTTTCTTCAGTAGGGAAGGGAGTACTGGTGAGGGAAGGAGTGGCAAAGCTTACTGGATGATGTGACGTCTTTTCAGGTAACTTTCTTCTTGAGCTTTCGGCCGACGATTATGACATGAGTCGGTTGGGGAGGGGTCAGCGAGAGGAGAAAGGACTTAGGAGAAAGGACGAAAGATCTGGAGTGCATGGCCGCCGAACGAATTGAGGGCCCGATTTTGTTTCTTCTTCTTCCAGAAAGGGGCATGCGGGCTGAGCAGTTCCTGCTTGTCCGCGAGAAGGGAGGGGGGGAGGAGGGGGGGATAATCACGAGGGAGCCGCACGGGCCACCCACGCAGCATCAGTGGGAAGGTTTCCCAGGGAAGGTTTTGGCGAAGAGCCTGGGCTCAGCAGCGGGGGAGAAACAGTGTTACAAGGAGTGCTATTTTTCCCTTGTCCAGGACCTTTGGAAGGGAAAACGGGGGGGGTGATCTACGATTGAGAACTGGTCCATAATTCTCCACATACCGGAGGGAAAGAGGGAAACACGGGGAAAAAGAATCAAAATGAAGGACTGTACTGATGGGTAGATTGGAATAGCCTCATTCAGGAAAGAAGAACCTACACCCGAAAAATGAAAAGAAAAAAAATACTAAGTAGGAAAGAGCCAGGCAGCACTCCGAACAACAGACCAAGGATGACAAATTCCATAGTCAGGTGAAAAGTGGGGGGGAGGCATATCATTGGGCGTTTGCTTTTTATAACCAGTGGCAGGAAATTGGGGGGGACGCAAAAAAATCAAACAGCATCCGATAGGCTGCCAAAAAATCATGGACAGAGAAAATCGATCTAGGGAGGAAAACTCTAAAAAGGAAAACCGGCTAACCTAACCGGAGAAAAGAAAAAAGGACTGCTGGATAGAAAGAAAAAACTGCAAACTTCAAACGGACAAAGACTACGAGGGAAAAAAAAAATGAAAAATAATACAGTACAAAGAGGGAGAAGACTTAAGGGATCCTAAAGAGAAAGAGCAAACTCACCTGAATATAGAACAAAAAAAAGTGTGGAAGAAAAAGAGAGGGGCCGGGTGAAATTGTATCGTATTAAGGGGCAGGGCCTGGCTCGCCGGTGGTCGGGCGAGGCGTGTAATTGGGAGCGTTGGGAGGGACGGTAAGGAAGGTGGGGAGGTTGTCCTGTAGAGAAGTATTGGGGGGGAAGAGGGGGGGAATTGGCTTGGAACGGGGGGGGAGACCGTGGGGGGCCTGGGTGGCCGGAAAAGCCACTCGGATCAAGAGGGTTTCTACGGCACCCGCGGGGACGGAAAGGACTGGAAAGGAAAGGGACTTTTTCTTCCCAGAAAAAAGAGGGGAAAAGAAAGACCACTAAAGAAATGAAAAAGGGGGAAGACTACTTTGGGGGCAGGGAGGGCGGTCAAGCGGCTGGCTTTCTCTGATTATTAAGTGGTCAGGGAAAGGGGACCTGGGAGGGTACACTGTGCTTGAAAAGGAACGCAGGAGGGCCAACATCCCAGGACTCCGGTAGCACCAAGGATTGAGGGTCGAAGGGAGACCAGGTTGTGCTTTACTAGGTTAATAAGGGGGAAGCAACATCACCCAAGGGAAAATCCTGCCCAACAGGAGGCAAAGCGAAATCGGGACCACATTACTACACGTCATGCCGACAAAGGGAGGAGGCACGACAGAAGACCACCCGCAAAAGGCCTTCCCCTCATGAAGTTTTTTGGACCTCGGAGAAGAAAAATGTGCGTTAGAAGACCCACTACTTTCCTCTTCAATCGAAAAGAGGAGAGGGGAGACCTCGAAACAGTGGAGGGGAAGAAATCAACCAACGTAAAATACATCTCCTCTCCCTGCCCAAAGACCTTCCTGAGAGGGAATTAGTAGAAAGGCGGCGCCTAGATGACCAGCAACAAAGGCCAAGGTGACAAAAAGGGACGCTTTGATTCTTCATACAAGGGAGAAAGAATGGACAGTCCGAAAAACAAGGACCATAAAAACCACAAATTCCTAGGTGAAAACAAGGAAGAGAGCCATTACTCCACCGTGAAAAAGACAAAATGAAGCAAAGAATCGGCCCAAGGAGGAAACAGTCGTTGGGGGAGGTCGTAGGGATCTCATTTCAAGGTTTCACCCTTGCAAATATGCACAGGAAGAAGTACGCTATATGGTGGTGTAAGGAGTTGAAAAAACGTCTAAAACGACGAAAAAAGGAGGGGGGACTCTCTCACGACAAAGGAAAACAACAGGGTGGGGGTGGGGGTGGGGTTCCATGAGGAGAAAGGAAAAACTTCCTCTACCAACTCAAAACAAAAAGGAAAAAAGCACGGTGGCAAAGTCCTCAGGTAGAGTGAAATAGAGATGACAGGTCTGAACAAATCTCTATGTCTGGCGGAAATACTTCGTCAAACACAAAGGATTGACAGATCCTCGTCTGACTGGTGAAGAAAATAATACCTTTATCAGGAAGGGAATTAAAGAGTGCGCAAAAGAATGTTAAATCACCCTATCCAGCTCACAAAAGAAGAAAAAGACACACAGACGGGAAAGAAGAAAAGGGACTCCCCAATAGCAGCCTGCGACCAAAAATGCCAGATCCTGGAACGGAGGACTTAAAACTAATTCTTCCTATATTACAGGAGGTTTCTAGGAAAAAAAAAAGTGAAAGTTCAGAAAATAATAAGAGTTCGCGGAAACAACACAGATAGCGAAAAAAAAAACGGAGGAGGAGGAAAGGAGAAGTTGTTGGGCAAATCAGACGTCAACTGGCTCGCTCATTATTTCGGCCGAGGAGTTCACTTATCAACGAAACGGCGCAACTTTCCATACTTCCACAGGGCATTTTGCTCCTCCTTTCAAAGTCGGGGCGGAGAGAAGAGTCTGTTCTCAGGAAAGGAAAAGGGGGGAGGGGCTCAGGGGATAACAAGGAGGGGTGCTGTTTGAAGGCTGGGATCTGGTCAAATTTTCGCAACGCATGCGTAACAGAGCTCATATTCCCGTCTTTCGAAATATTTCAGGAAGGGCGGGAAGAGGGAGGCTAAGGCGGCTTTCTTAATAACCTCGACAATGGGAGGGGGGGGACTCTTCAGTGGGAAAGACAGAACAAGACCGTGGAAAAGGTCAACGGGCGCTGGGGTTGCGTTGGCGAGGGAAAGGGGGGCGGAAACTCGTGCTGAGGGGGAGGGGGGGACAGAGTCAAGGACGCGGGGAGACACGGGGAATACCTTTTCCCACACAAAAGAAACAAGAAGGGGGAAAGCGGGGCGGCGGGAAAGGAAAGAAGGGATGTGAAGAAACTCTGTCCATCAAAAGAAGAGAAGACTCCCAAGAAAGGCATTTTGACGGGAGTTGCTCATTCTGTATTGAAAGGGGAGGGGAAAGGGGACGGTCGCTGGGAAAAGAGGACACTTTGAGGACTTTGTGTGCGCTGTTTTCGTCGGACTGTCCAGAGGCTTTGTCGTACCTGTCCTATTACGATGTCAGAGGCAATTGTGGAGTTTCGCAAAAACGGAGAACGCCCTTAGGGACGACTGATGACTTAGCAAGCGCTCCGGCGCGGAAAAATGGGGGGCGAATGGGAATCACCTGATCTTCCAGCACTGCGGGGTTGAACTAGAAAGAAGGGACCAAAGGGACCGGATTTCCGTGGGAGGATAGGGTAATCCTAAGGAAAAAAAAAAGGGGGAGTCTCGGACAAGAAGCAATGAGGTTCCGTCGGCTGGGTATTACTGCTGAAGGAGGAAAATGCAAGGGAATAAGAGATTAAAAACTTACACTGTGTCGAGGGGGACACGAAGTGTGTGAAGAGGGGGTCCGACTTACTGATATAGTGATGACGCTTGAAGGGCAAGACACCAGGGAGACCTACTAACAATAGGGAAAAACAGGGTTAAAGGAAGAAGTCTTTCTTAAGACCGGGACTGGGTACTCCGTGTAATGAAGACAGAACTCGATCATTCGGAAAGGAAAAGAAAAAAGAGGAAACCATAAACTAATCAGAAGAGAAAGAAAGAGCTCATCAATACCCAAGACACGAACCACGCCCTCAAGGGGGAAGTCCCAATAAATCCTAAAAGGGAGGCTTTATTCCGTGTCTTTGACGGGGGAGAAGAGGGGGGACTGCTTTGGGAAACGACAAAGGTCCAAAAAATCAAAGTTCATCAGGCTTGCTGAGCCAAGTCAAGGGGAAACCGAAACACGATTTAGCTCCGCCAACCGGATAACCGGCTAACCCGGAAACCATAACCTTTCCATGCCAGTCAAGGTCGGCTAGCAAAGGGCACAGAACTGTCAGGGGGGGGAAAACACCTGGCCACCGCAAAGACAGGGGGAAACGAAAAAGAGAAATTACCAATCAGATAGAAAAAAAAGAGACGAGCTTTCCCAAGAACAAACCGAATCTCCCTCACCCTGATGACTCACAACAACACAACAGAAAAGAGGTGAAAAAAGAGAAGGGGGAAATTGGAGGGGGGGGAAGAATTCTTCTGAGGGGGGGGCGGATGAGAGAGGGAACGGCTAGAAAGGTTTCCTGGAGAAATGAGGGGGGAGGGGGGGAGCGTTTAAAGTCAAGGGGGGGGGCGGCCATAAGGTGGCATTGCAGGATAGCAGAGTGGGGAAGGGATGGCATTTGTTCAGGTGGCGGGTTGAGTGGGGAACTTGTATCCATTTTGGACGGGGGGGAAGGAACAGAGGGAGAAAAGACGTTTTGTCGTCGTCGAGATAGGGAGTGAGAACCCAGAGGGAGGAATTTTTAGTACGGCTTGGGCGGCCAGAAGGCAACCGGTGATAAACCAGGCCAAAACTGAAAAGAAAGCCGAAAAGTGGACGAAGAAAAGGCTTTGGCAACAGGGGGGAGGGGGGGTGTCCAACTTGTGGATGCTGCTGCTCGCGGGGCGTATTTATCGTTCTTGACGGCAGGTTTTCCTTCCGGAGTCTTACTGGAGGGATTTCCGGACCAATTCCAGTTCGACGATGAAAAAGGACTGGGAGGATGGTCAAAAAGTGCGGAGCGTTGTGGCTGACTGACTGGAAAGGGGGAGAAGCGTAAGAACACAGACACAATGGGGGGGGGGACAGAATAAAGGAGGGGAAAAACGGTCGACATCGAAACCGTAGTTAAACACTGGGGGGCGCACGTTTGCAGACGGACGCCACAGGACGCCGGGGGGAAAAAACAAAGCGAGGGATGCAGTTTGGTGGGGGGAAAGAGGAGCCCGACATCACTGGGCATCGTGGCTTAAGAACGAAAAAGACATCGCCTTATAGTGAAGCGAGTAAACTATCAGTACTTTCATGCATCCTTATCACCAACAGCCGGGAAAAAAAGAGGGGGTTAATCTCCAGGGGCGAAAAGGGAAGGTAAGTCATCATTCCTTCGTCAAAGCTGGGGGACTCTCTTACCAGCCACTAAAGAAGGTGATAATGACGTAGGTGAAGAGAGAGGCAAACAGGCCGTAGAGAGAAACTCACCAAAATTGAATCAAAAAAGAAGGAAAGGCAAACCAGGAAAAGGAACTACTGAACCACCACGCAACTCAGGCCGCCCCCAAAGGGCGGGTTTTCGCTGTTCAGGGCTTGCTGGATCTGGAAGGTATTCAAAGGGGGCAACCATTTCTATCCTTCCCGCCGAAGGAAGGGCCCGGGGGGGAAGGGGGGGGGGGTGCCTATCGGGCCACCTTATTCGAACCTCGTCGAGGTCTCATCTAAGAACAACGAACCGATTCGACTACTTCAGAGAAACAGTCCAGACCCAGACCTAACGGGGGAAAGAAGAGGAGGGTCTTCAACTCAAAGAGGGGGAGGGGAACCTTGGTGAGATTTTCCAAGAAGGGCCGTCGTCAAATAACCAGAAAGAGCGAGGACGCCTCCGAATCGAACCTAAGACCTTGAGAGGAAAGAGGATCGCATGGAGGTGGAGAAACAGATGTAACTCAAACACCAGACAGAAAGAAAAAAGGAAAAAGAAAAAAATTGTAACCAAAAGACGAACGGGACCTTACCACTACCAGTCGCAGGTCTTAACAAGTTGCCTGGCGAATTAGATCCTGCCTTACATCAAGTGAAGAGATAGGGGAAAACAACCGGGTAGGAAAGAACTAGGTAAAGAAGTCTGAATTTCTCGTCGATGGCAAAAACGAAGAGACAAAAAAAAAAAAACGGTATTAGAGGGAGAAGGGGGGAATCCTGGACTAAAAGGTGGCTGAAGAGTTGGCCGATTCTACCTGTTGGGCAACGCCTTATAACGATCTGGGGACTGGTCCAGATCAGGCGAACTTCTATTTCCTAAGAAGGGAAGGGGGAAGGGGTTGGGAGGGAAGGAGGCGATCTGAGAGGGGGAACCGAAACCTTCTTCTGCGGGGAGACCATTCTGGGGGTGCTTAGGGGAGGGGGATAGGGAGACTGGGTGTGAGAAAAAAGACCTGATTTACTCTCTCGAAAGAAAGAAGGGGGGGACTTCGTGCTACGAGGCGAGGGGAGGGAGCATAGAACTGGTTGCAGGGACAAATTGAGGGCCGATCGCAAAGTTGGATAGCTCTTCTATCTAGACGACAGAGGAAGGGAAAAGGGAAGGGGGGTTTCTTTTTTCTCGAAGGGGGTTACAGGAAGAGGGTCTGTTCTAGAGAGGACCAGACGGGCTTGCTAGTGGTCCGTGGCCAGGACAGCAAAGTTGACTTTCAAACTTCTTCGAAGAAATAAATACCTTGAATCTGAGCAGCACTGAAAGGAGGGAGACAAACGACCGGGGGAGGAGGTCTTGGACGAGGAGGGATAGGCGATTAAAAACGGAAATGGGATTCAGGGGGAACTAGGTGGTTTATTATGGTTCTGTTTACCGAGGAAAGGCACTGATGAGAGGGGGGTCGCAGAGAACAAGGGATGCTTAGCAATTTGTGCGTCATCTGCTACGACGTTTCAAAAGACGGGAGATTCAATGTCAGGCGGGAGTCGATTACCTATTTGTGAAAGCGGTTGGTCTCCTGATGGAGGAAAGCACTGGGGGCTGGAAACACGAGGCGGGAAGTTTTCTCCCCGTGTCTTGTTCGGGGCGGGTAACAGCAAAAACAGGGGGGATTTCTCTCATCGGACGAAAAAGGATCAGAGACGGGGAAAAAAAGTTGGTCCCCGGGGTGGAGGACAAGTATAAGGAATATCTCGAAATTGTAGGAGAGGAGGACACTTATGTCTATTCAAAAGGTGGGGGGAAGGGACTTACAGGGAAAAGGGTGGTCTTTCTGCGAGACCTGGGCCTATGAAAGGGGATCCTGAGAAAAGGGAATGAACAGGGGCCCGATTACCATGGAGGGGATGGAACGACACCGAATGGGGAAGACTTGTCCAAAGTAAGCACTCCTCAGTCGAAGGGAAAGTAATCCGAAAGAAGAACGATAATACAAGAAAGCAAGAATAGTACAACTCAATGCCAAACCCAAGAAAGAAAGGGGGGTTCTTTGACAGACTAGTCTGAGGGTGGGCATTTTCTATTCATTGGGCGGGGCTGTGGATAACAGGAGGGGGGAGCTTTTTTGAATCCAGTTCATTTCACTCCAATTGTAGTCTGGAGGAATCAAAGGAGGATCCATGGGAGGGGGGAAGGGGCCAATATGAAGGGAGGAACACTTCCAAAATCCCGAAAACACTCCCGACACTTCTAACATCAAAAAAAAAAGGAGGCGAACCACAACATTTAGGACATTCCTACCTCATCAGCAAAGAAAGAAACCTAAAGGAAGCAGCAGAGAAAACCGAGGGGGAAGAGACCAACTAAACGAACCAGCCAGATCCGAGCCAACTCACCCTGTAGACTTAAGAACAACACAGTCTAATGAAGAGATGAGATAAAGGGTTGGGAATGTATTCTGTGGGCGGGAGTTTTCTCTTTAAACTTGTCTAAACGAGGGGGGGAGGAGGAGAAGGAGGGGTAATTATGTAGTAGGGGGAGGATCTTTTTCAGTTTGTGAGGGGATATCCGAAAATGGGGCAGGCGGTTGAAATGTTAAAGAAGTGGAAGTGTATGTGGTGAAAGTTGTCCTTTGCAAAAGGGATAAGAGAATGGGGGGGGGCTAAGGTCCGTGAAGCGGGCGGCAAAGACTACAATGGGAGTGAAAGTTCTTTGGACTTCAACACATCAGAATGTATCAAAATCAACGGAACTTAATAAAAGAAGGAAGCAAGGAAGGGACTGGGGGGGGGAGCCCCCTGGTTTGGCGCTTAGTGACGGAGGGACTCATTCTTATTTTAGAGTTGCGGGGGCAATTTTCAGGGAATGTCAGGGGAGGGGTGCACTTCGTGAAGTACCAGGGAGGGAGAGCCAAAAGAAGGGGAAGCAATGAGAGGCACGCGGAGTGCAACGATTTCCAGCCTAAGGGTTTGCCTGAAAAGTAGGAGTAGTAAGAGCCCTGACAGAAACATCAGGGGTTTCATTAACAAGGACTGGAAAAAAAAGTGGGAAAAATTAGAAGAAGTGTCAATGTCAATCAGGAATTTTTCGAGCGCGCACGTTCGCTATAACTCAACCAAGGAGACGGGTAACTACTTACTCAGGGTGACCGTTGTTTTTTCACCGAGGGAGGAAGGGAAAAGAAAATTGGGAAGGAGGGGGGGGAACTCCCGAACAGGACCGGGCCAAGCGGACCGCTCAGTCGACTGGAGCACTCTCATCAAGTAATTTCAGCATAAGGAGGAAAAAACCCCATGCGGACTCTCCGTCGCGAGATAAGGGGAAACGTTCCGAGAAAGAGGAGGCCGGGGGGGAGCTCTCAACACGGCCGGTATGACCTGATGCATAGGCTCTACTCATCAATAACCTTCCTACTAAAGAGTACACAGGCTAACCAACAAAAAAAGGAAAGAATTTTCCCCTTCACCTCACGGAAGGACTAAGACCTTTGGCAGGGAGAATCCAAAAATTACCACTGAAGGCCCGACGCAAGGGGGGACGGGAGAGTTCGTTCACTTCGGGATGGGGTGGGGAAATCGGAGACCAAACCGCCTTCCGTCCCCGGAGAGGGGGGGGCAGTGGTGCAGGAGAAG
>Ga0179593_1531611_pt1 | contig 11415 bp, 9 predicted proteins | sample CZODoug2_1_08_16_FD_185931 | JGI IMG/M metagenome (GOLD analysis project Ga0179593, IMG submission 185931) | Vadose zone soil fungal communities from Angelo Coast Range Reserve, California, USA - CZODoug2_1_08_16fungal (PacBio error correction) | ecosystem: Environmental > Terrestrial > Soil >...
GATAACAAGGAAAAAAAGTCGACAAGAGGGTCCTTTGGATTGCCTGGGGGTAGGTCTCTCCCAGCCAATCGGATAAACGAAGGATTGTATTATCAAAAAAGCGGAGAGGCCTGTACTCTCCAAGAGAATTTGCAGCACCGTCCGGAACGAAGGAGCCGAACCACGCTGCTTCGGCCAGCCAGAAGAAAGGAGAGAAAAAGCCATAGAGAAAACGGAAGTTGAAAAACGGTGAAAAAATCGAAGGAAGGAAGCTTGACGAACGACTATGGAAGAGGGAAGGGAACTGGCCCTGAAGGGGAAAAACAAAGAAACACCAGAAAGAGAAGCCAACGGCGAAGAAACGCCCGGGGAAATCACTCCCGAGGAATTTCGACTATGAAGGGTAGAAGGTTGGAAAAGGGGCAAGAGATGCCGGTGAGTGAAACCCGAAACCCGAACGTAGGAAAGACAGGAAGTACTCGCAAGGCTCTAGGGAGTTATATGCCGAAAGGGAAAAGACCGGGGGCCTAAATCAAAAGGGGGGGCCGGTGAGAGCTCTTGAAGGGGAGAACCTTGGTAATGGGACAAACCAGGAAGCAGCCACCATTCCAGTATGTCTCTCCAGTTTTTGGCATTGTTTCGGAGTATCGGCGGATCTAAATTGAAAAGGCGGCTTTGCAAGGGCTTCGAACTGGGAGAAACCGGGATCAGGAAGAGTGGAGGGCTTCGGGTGTAGTGGGAAGGAGAGAAACTCTAACAAAACTCTTATGAAAAAAAAAGGTAAGGTTCGAGATCACTCTCCGAGAAGAGCTAAAAAAAAAGCCTGCAAAGATATACTGGGAGGGAGGGGGCTTATAGATGTAGGCTTGGAGGAAGCGTCCACTTCCTCCGAGGAACAAGTTGGGCAAAAAAGGGTTGCGCGTGACCGGGGAGGAAGGGGTCGTCGGAAATCTCGTACCGTTTGCAGGTGAAAAATAATTCGGAAGGTGGGGGAAGGGAGGCGCTGGTTCGCTCGAAAGGGGGAGCCAGCAAGAAGGAAAAAATGCGGCTCAAGAGAATCAGACCTTAAAAAAAGGGGGGAAAAACGTCGTGGATTCGTACAGAAAAAAAACACGAAGGAGAAAAACGACGGAGCACGAAAAAGAAGAATGGAATTCTGAAGAACTGAGAGAGCTTCATCCCGGGGGGACGAAGTGCAGCCGCGACCAAAGCAGATCGAGGGGCAGGAGGTCGGGAAAATTCACGGAGGGAGGGCCTTGGCCGAAGTCCACCACAATGGAGGAGAAGAGCAAAAAAAAGCCTCCACTCTACGTTTGCTGGGAGTATAAAAAAAACTCCGGGCGCAGGCAAAACAATAAGAGAGGGTCCTATGAAGGGAAGGATCTTAAATTCCAACGCGAAGGTCCAGGGAAAATCTCTTACGGACCATGGACGGGGGTGAAAAAACGCCAGGATACAAATAAGGAACTTGAGATGGGCGGACGGAAGAAGAAATCAACAGGAAAAGGAAGCACAAAAATAAAAGGGGGGGGGGGGTGGAGGGTCATGGAGAGAAGAACTCGGGGGTCAAAACATCGGGGGCCAGAAGAGGCGTTAAGAGAACAGCCGAAAAATATTAAACTGGGAAAAATGGATCCTCAGGAAATGCGTTGGAAAGAAGTATAGGAAAAAAGAACTAGAGTCAAGGGGGGGTTCCAAGAGATAAAGAACCCGGGGGACAGGGGGGGGATCGGAGGTGGAAAAGGGGGCAGAGGGGATCTGCTTAAAAAAAAAGAAGCTAGCAGGCGAAAATCGGAGCACTTCCTGAAAAAAAATCCCAGCAATTTGTAGAATCCATGCTGGAAAAGGCTCTTAAGAGGTGGGGGCGAAACAGGGAGAAATAACGTGCCCAGTGTAAAGGCCTTCAAGCGAAGAGGCCCTACGGAGGAGGGCAAGCATAAGGAACAAGGGGAAAGGGGACACGGGTCGCAATGGCCGGTGAAAAGAAAAGTGTCTCTCAGGTTTGGGGGGAAAAGGTAAGGCCTGACGGGGGAAGGGGAACGGCTAAACGGGTGGAGCATCGGGTGCGAGGAGCGGAAAGGGAACTCGCAAGAACTTTAGAAAAAGAAAAAACCGGGGGGAAGCTTGATTAAGAACGATTCATCAGACAAAGGCAAAGCCAAACCAAAAAAACTGGTCACAAGAAATCTGCGACCCAGGGAAGACACTTCTTTTTTAATGAGACCAGTCCGATCAAAAAAAATCTAGAGATACGTGAGGCAAAAATAACCTGATAGGGTCCGAAACTCTAGACGAGAACTTTAGAAAAGGACCGGAGTGAACACTAAATGGAATGGAGACTCGGAGAGCTCGAAGAGGCTTCTACCAAAGGAAAAAGGTGGTGGGGACTGTGTATTTTTTCCTCACTCGGGGAAAGATTCCGGAATCGTAAAAGGGATCACCAAAGGGAAAATGGAATGAAGAACAGAGACAACAACCGGAGGAAGAAACGTGTCACCAAAGAATACAGACTTCTCCACTCCATGGCGCGTAATCGAATATTGTGGAAGGCAGGTCATCCACGAGTGCTTAAGAACTTTTATTACCGCAAGTTTGTCGGTGCGTTCACGGTTTCGGGCTCCAAACAAAGGTGAAGGCCTGCAGAGTTAGGAAGAAGCCATCAACAGGCACCTGAAAGGTCCAACTAAACGGGACATGACTGAAATTTGCAGCCTGCACGTAGCTGCCCTCTGAACCGTAAAGCTAGAAACAAAAACAGATGAAAGACGGGGGAAATTTCAGGGCATCGGGATTATTGCGCCCTTTAAAGCCGACTTCAGGGGGGGCTAGCCCAGAATTTAAGAGGGGATGCTCTTTCAAAAAAAGTCCGATGAAGCTTCTGAAAGTATCCGGTGAACTCCATACCACACTTACGTTGTGACTCGCCCCCCTCTTGGGAAAGCAGAAGAAATCACATCTTCTGGGACGCGGCCACAAAGCAGGAACGTTAAGCATGGTGGAATAAGGGGGAGAGAATCAGGGGAGTCTCTAAAAGGTGGTGGGTTGTGAAGCGTGCGGAGGAAAAGGCAGGAGGAGGTGAGGAAAACACCCTCAAAGGGGGGGGGGGGAAAACCTTTGGTCAGGGGTAGGAAGGTCCATCGTACGCGGGAGGGGAAAGACGACATGGTCAGAGAGGTACTCCACTCGAACAGGTGCGTAAGAATCGGAAGGAAAAGCGATCAATAAGGAGTATAGGACTTGAGGGAGATTTTCAAAGAGGGGCGGAGCACGAAACCTCTAGAAAGATCAAAGCAAAACAGTGAAGTTCAGCTCGGAGTACGACCTTGCTCTCGGGCGGGGTTTGGGGGGGGGAGGGAAGCTGCTGGAGAGTGAGTAAAAAGAGAGGGGAACGCTGCTGAGAAAGTCTGTGGGCAGGGTTCTAGCCGTGGCTCGCGTGAGAACTCGACGTGGCGAAAAGTAGGCTAAGATAAGGTGAACTTCAAAAAAAGGCATTGAATGGCGGGAAAAAGTAACAACTTATGAACTACCAGGGAACACCGGGAAATCGGAAATACGCTTACTAAAAGCCCATTTAAAAGAGGGAAGGAGATTTTGAAAAAACCTAGGACGGAAGAAGTCTCGCTGAGGCGAAAGCTAAAAAGGAAAGTGAGCTAACGGGGCAGAGGGGGAGCAACAGCAACGCGGAAAGATTGTATACGTCGAAAGGGTCAGCTCTAAATGGACATTGATCGACAATGGTTAAAAGTAGAGAAAGCAAAGCAGACCTCCTGGAGACGAAGCAAAAAAGTCGCCACACTCCGGACGACAGGTTTTCCGGGAAAACCAATTGGGAAGAAACGGGGGCTCTAGCAAGCGAGGAAGATTTTTAGAGGCCCAATGTTAAAAAACCCAGAAGCACGGGAGCAGGTCTAAGAGCATGCTCGGCGGGGGATGTCGTTATTAGAAATGAACTGAATGAGAGGGTTGTTGACCGAGAGCATTGCGGAATAGGGAAAACCCAAGTACCTTATAGGGACTCATTGCAAGGGGGGGGGTTGGTGCAACGGACTACAGAAAGGAAAGCGAAAAGTGTCGGGGATTGGGGAGTGCCTTGAACAACGTAAACGCCTAGAAACCTTTACGGTTGGAATCTCGGAAGAAAACAAGAAGTGATTCTATTTTGTACATGAATTAAAGGAGGACTTCTGAAAAAAAACATAAAAAAAAGGGGATGTCAAAGTCTCCGGGAATCTACTCCTCTAAGACTCAACCGGGGGAGGTTACGTCAGAAAGGTGACCGGAGAGGTGTTCGCTGTCCGAGAACCACGTTAGTGTTAATAATCGAATCAGGGGAGTGAAAGGAAGATCAGAAGGGAAACTTCGTGAGTAACAGAAAGAAAAACGGGGGAGGGACTGCTGAAAAAGCTCCACGGGAAAAAGAAGAGGAACTCCCTTATCTACTGGGGAAGCGGATTGAAAATTTCTTTGGAAAAGCAAACAGAAGCGAAAATAAAAACTAAATGCTCAGATAGGGAGACAAGGGCCCTCCTAGTCCAGGGGACGCCTACGCAGGAACTCGCAAGTGAGTATAAACGAGGGATTGGGGGAAGGGGGGGGAATCAAGCCACAACCAAAGCCGCTACTACGGCCGCTAAATATCTCGGGGAACCGGTGAGAAAAAAAGGAAAAACAGGGCCACGCATCAGGGGAATCGTAGATTTTGCGACGTAGAGAAAAACCCTAAAGCACCAAAAAGCCCGGTCACCCGCGAGCAAAGTACCATAAGCGTAAAAGTGCCCCAATAAAAAAGAAGGAACGCAGCAAAGAAAACCGGAAAAAAGCGTCTTCGGGGGCGGGAAGCATGAAAAACCGGGGGGGCCGGCAAGAAAAAAAACGAAAGGAAGCAGAAAAAACGACTAGAGAACCAAGAGAGCCGCACTGGCAGATAAATGCTTGTTTCCAGAGAAAACGAAGAAATAATAAAGAAAAAACGAAATTCCGGGAGGAAACGGCATCTGCGCAGGGGGAGGGCCGGGTACCCACCCGTAGGAGTAAAAGGCTGCAAGAGAGGTAGAACTAGCGGGGAAAAAAAATTTTTTACATGCACGAAAGGAGTTCAGTTTAAAAATTGGGCTGGAAAAAAATATTACGCATGGGACTACAATGTACAGGCCGGGGAAACCTGCCATATCGGGACTGGCATCTGACTTAGAAAGATATCTGACTAAAAAAAGGTAGCAGGGACGTAACAAGAAAGGCTTTATATGGTTTTTAAAGATGAGGATGTCCACTGCCTCAGAAATTTGTCGTTTCTGGTTCAAAGCCTGGGATGTGAGTGATTTGCACTTTGAAGCTTAGGCGATATCTCGTCGAAATTTTGGCCTACAAAACCTCCAACCTATAGAGAGTAAGGAAAACGTCAAAAGGGAAAACCACATCCAGGGGAGGCATGTGAGACTTGCAAAGAAGCTTGAGTGGCAATTCAAGTCAAGGGCCCAGCAGAAAAGAGGGGACGTGCAGGTTGAATGTCTTCGGCCGCCGAATGCAACGGGGACAATGAGGAATCAGGCACGGGGGAGAGGAACTCAAGCGAAGACCAAGGAAGCGCGTATTGACAAGGCCACCTAGCAGAATCATCGTACAACGCGAAAAAAAAGTGGAGACCGATTCTTAAGAGGGGGGTGAGGACACCTTTTAAACGGGGCGGGGGGTAGGCAGCCGAAGGCTGACGAGCGATCGTTAAAAACGGGAAATGCAAGGAGGGGGGGAAAAACCTCCGGGATGAATTCCTTCTTGGGAGTGTGCAGCCTCACGAACCGATCTGGACTGGAGGAGGAAGGACACCACACCTGGCAATAAAAGGGAAATCTCGACGCGATCGGGGAGTTGACAAGGAAAAAAGACTATCGAAGAAAGAATTGAGAAAGAAAAAAATCAATTTTAAGAGGAACGACCGAAAGAGAGATGGAATCGGCTAGTGACCATCGCGGTCAAAAAATTGAGCGGGCTATGACTATAAAGAGCCGAAAACGAGGAGAAAACTTCTGGTCGATGGGTGAAAACGGCAGTCTGTTTCAGGTGACCTATCCATGAGGGATTTGGGTCCACCGAGATCGCTTGAAAAGGGTCGCCCGAACGAAGCGCAACTATTGAGAGTGGCGGGAAGCCTGACGCAAAAAATGGGAATAGAAGCTTCCACGAGTCATTTCCGAAAAAAGGGAAAAAAGGGAAGAAGACATCGACGGACTGGGAATCGGGGGGGAAAGGAGGGTGGACGAGAGCAATAAGTTTCCCATGGGGGCTGCCGAATAGAAGGTATCGGTGGCGAAAGGGAGGGAGAGGCTAACGAACCCCATTAGAAAAGTGATTCTGCTTCGGCAAATAGGTGCCCTTTTCGACTAAGGACTCTGGAGAGGCGGCTCATGGTTTCAGCTGGAATCGACTAACTGAAAAGAGAGAAGAAGAATTTCGGCCACGTGGCTGGAAAGGGATCTTTCGCGACTGGAAAGGGGCGGGAGGGGACAGTTCATAAAAGATAATGGCTATTATGTCGCAGCGAATGGGGCAACCCTGCGAGCAAAAATGTGGGGCAAAAAGAGAGGGAGAAATCGAGAAAATTAGAGAGGGGAAAAAAGGATAGATACCCTTTCCGAGATAAAAATCTCGCTCAATGAAAATATAGGATCTGAAAAAGGCGAAGAAAGGAGGACGTGATCCGCGGAGGACGACTCCCCGCTCTTCGAGGAGAAGAACACGACCGCGCAAAAACTTTGTGGCAATAAAACAGAAGACCATTGAGAACGGAAAAAACAAGATCGCCGTGGAAGGGAACGGAAAAAGAAGGGAGTCTCCGCAGGAAAAAATCGTCAAGAAAGGGGGGGGGGGGTTCGTAGACCAGAAGGGTTGAAGGAAACTGCTAAGGCAAAGAAAACCTTCCCGGGAAGTTTTCCGGAAACATAATGAGAAGAAAGCTCGGCTTAAAAAAGGAAATGGGAGGGGGGAAGGGGTAGTGGAAAGACCCTTCCCCAGGCCTTGACTGAGCCCAGCGAAAAAAGAAAAGAGAAGCCGGAACATGGCAAAACCATTTGATCTCGGGGGGGACATCACAGGCTCGTTAAATCACACAGGGGAAAAAAAAACGGAAAGCATCAGCAGCGGAAGCATGTCGATGGACCCAAGGGTGGAAAAAGAAGGGGGAGTCAGGAAATGTCGCCTTTCTTAAAGGGAGGCCTTAAGGGAGTTACGCAGGCGGAACCACAAGAAGACAGAGTCTGAAAAAAAGGAGAGTCTAAATCACCGTGCTAAGTATGTCTCAAATTCATGATCGAATTCGTCGCCTAGGGGAAAGGGGCATAGCTCCGAGAAAAAGAATGGGGAGTCGAGACAAAGAGGCGGAAAGATCATTTCAAGATCAAATAAATCCCTCGAGGGAAACGCTTATGAAAAACATCAGTCGTGTATCCTCTCCCTGCAATAAGCTGCGTGAGGAAGCGTTCCACCAAAACCAGGGGCAACGGCGCGGCCTTACGAGGAAGGCTTTTGCCAGGGGGTCATGAAACGGATGCGATGGTTTGCGGCCAAAAGGATACTCAAGAGATGAAAGAAGAAACGTGCGGCGTCTTAAAAAGACCGACAAGTGAAAAAAATCCATCGAAAAGGGCAGGGCCGAAGGAAAAAAGCCGGCGAGTTACCTAATTGCACAAAGCGGGGAAGGCGTGGAAAGCGGGGGAATCAAAGGAAAAAATGCTACCAGAACAGGAACAATGGCAGAGACAGCCGTATGTGTCTCTCGGGAATAGACGATGGGCGACGGGTCGAGGAGAAATTACGAGACAAGATCTGAAAAACTTTGAAGGCCTGGGTCAGGGGAGGAGTACTTCATCGAAAGTTCATGAGATATGTCTCCAACAAGGCGTCGGGATTGGATAAAGGCGTGGAAATTTACGCATTCCAACAGGGTGCAAATTCTGGAGAAACTGGGAAGAAGGAGGGAACAATCCGCTCACATAATTCCAGCCCCGCCAGCGGGGGAAAAACACTTAAGGTGGGGGAAAGAACTTAGTTTCTCGGGGAAGTTCTATGAGTAGGAGTTGGGTATTTCACCAGATTAAGTGAAGGGCGCAACTTCCATGAGGTACCAAGAGTGGTCAGCGGCCGGAAAATAGAAGGACAAAATTCTGTCGGCGAAGCTACGACCTCGGGGACTTAAAAGAAAATACTAACATTTGGGAAGAAAAAACTTAAAGGGATGAAAGACTCCGAGGTCACCTTTACGAAGAAACGGCCAAGTACAAAAAAAATGAAAACCAAACGAAAAAATAAATCAGTAACTACCAGGCCAAGCCAACCCGAGAAAAACTTCGGAGAAAAAGACAGAAAAAAATTCGGGTCCTCATCGGAAGTAGAGTAATTCCTTCTGCAAAAGGGTTGGCCTCTGAAAAAAGCCTATGCCGCCGATACCGAGAAAAGAAAATTTCGTGGGGAAATACATTCAGGAGGATACATTCGGGAAAGCGAAAGGCAAGGAAGGGAGGGCTGAAAAGTGGGGGAGAGGAATTTCCGTCGCGGGAAAGGGTTCTAAAGGGGGGAATGCCCTCAAGCTGAAAAAAAAAAGGACGGGGACCGGATGAAATTAAAGTTAATCATTGGTGTACGGAAGAAAATTTTTGGTAAATTGGAAGGGGGGATTTTCCCTGAGACTCTGGCCCGCCTATTCCCGAGGACGGGTTCCTAAAATGGAAAAAAAAAAAAAAAAGAGAGGACAGGTGTTAAGAGGGGATGGTGTGAGGGGAGTGGGGTGAGGGGGGGGGACCATCTAATCGCCTAAAGGAAATGATGGCAAGTACGGGGCGGAGGGCGACAAAATCGAAGGGGAATAGCTCCCTCAAAAAAGGCCCTGCTGGAAACGTCGTTAGTCAGGGGTGTCTTTAAGGGCTTCACCAAGCAGTCCACTGAATGCCGCCCCGGTTTGATTGGGGGGGAAGGCTTTCAGAGGGGAGAATGTGGCGAAAGACGGGAAGATCTCGGGGAAAGAAAATTGAAAAAGGGACAAAAAAATTCTCCAGTGAGCAGCGGGTAATCTACCCGAGAGCAAAAAAGGAAAGATGCAACCTGCTCTCACAGAGCGATAGGATAAGGGGGGAATCCGAAAAAACCGTTTCGATACGGTAAAAGAGACCGCAATCGCTCCGGAAGGGGGAGAGGGTACGCTTTTTTCGAAAAAGCGGTTCTTGAAGGGAGCTTCAGACAGCAGATTCGCTTCTTCAAGGGAAAGGTAACGTGGCTTCCTAAAAAAACCGCGAAAACAACAACGGGACCCAGGAAAAAATTTCTGCCAGGCGCGTCGTCTGAGAGGAGGTCCTACCGACCGGAGAAGAGGGAGGACCTCCCCAGAGTGAATGGGCTGATCTCAACGGAAAAGAGCCGCCGATCATTACCAAGAAAAAGCGTGGGGGGCAAACAGACCAAACCGGCCAGGCCAAAAGGGCCTCGTACCAGAGAAATGTAAAAACTTAGGGTCCTAACTTTGCCCCACTATAATTCTCAGAGGGAAAGTTGGCACAAGAATGTAAAGCAACACACATCCCAGGATGGGATCGAGGGACGATGACCCCGAGAAGACAGGCAAGAATTATGTCGTCTTCACCTTCCGCCTCCAAAGTCCAACGTCTCCTATGGAAAAAATAACCGGGGGAAATTGTGGGGAACAAAGGAGGAATCTGGGCATGGAAAAGTACGATTAGTCGGACGTAAGGAGGAAGGACCTGGATAAGGGGGGAGAAGGAAAAATAGTTGGAGGACGGGGAAGATTTTTCGAGAGCTGGAGGAAAAAAACGCCGTCTCGAGCACTAACACGGGGTAAAAAAAAAGAGAAAGCCAAAAGAAAAAAAGAGCTACACCGATCCAGATGAACGCCGGGAGGGTGACATTAGTTGGACTACAAAGTCCGGTGAGGACCAGGCACGTCGGGCCAGGAGAGGGCAGCCGGAAATTTCCCAAGGGGGGGGACGCGGGGCTCATCTTGCAAAAGATGTTCAAAAGGGGAAAAAAAAACGCAACGCAAGGAGTTGACTCGAGGTCGGTGAGGTGTGTGACTTTCCCAAGCCTTCCGCGGGGGAGCAGAAAACCAAAGGAAGGGCTAGAAAAAAACATCGAGCGGAAACTTACACGCGCTGAAAAGAAAGGTCCCGGAAAAAGACTGAAAGGAAGGTACCGAAAACTGAGAAGGTAAGGCGGGACGATCAGCACACAAAAGAAAACCAAACAAAAAACCCACGACAAGAAAAGGAGGGGGCGTTCAAGGAAAACATCAGCTTCGGTTGAATAATCTCCAGTCGATCATGCCCAAGATCGCTTCGGGACCCTCCTAAAATCCGGGAATCAAAGAAAGAAATGAGGGAAATCATAGGTCCTGCCGTGGTCCTACATCGAAAACGATTACATAGGCATCGCGCGCAATCGGAAAGGATACGAGAAAAAAAATGCCACCATTGCGGGGGGGCGAAAAAAGTGTTTCCTCGCGACGGAGAGTATTCGCAGAGGTACCCTGCAAAACGGGGGAAAATCAAGAAAATCACCTTTCGGAGAAGGGAATAATCAGCTTATTGGGCCACGGGAACGTGACAGGAAAGTAGGTATGAGGGGAATTCAGCAAGAGACTAGCGCGGGCCGGGGAAAGACCTTGTCGAGAACAAGGGTCCTTGGTCTTCGGTAAGGGCGGGAAAACAAAGTAAGCCAAAGGGGACATAGGCGTCCGAGAAGCCACAAGTTATCACCCCCGTAGGGGGATGGAGGGAAATAGAAAACGCGGAAATCCCACGGAAGAGCACTATAAAAAGACACTCAACAACTGTGAGAGAAGAAAAGAGAGGGCCGAAAAAGCTTTCTGAGCTCGCATTGACGGCATCGATTGAGGGGGGACCTCCGTGGGCCGTGGAGTGCTCGTTCAAACTACAGCGGATCCTGGGTTGGCCGCGCCGAAGGGGAAGGGGTCGAGCGTCGGTTAAAGGGCCGCGCTCGCAAATGATTCTGCTGAACTATTAGCGAAAAAACGTATCAAAGGGATGGGAAAAGCAGAGGGTCTATTCCGAACGGGGAGAGGAGAGGTTCTCGCAAGCCGTGGGAAAACAAAAAGGTGGTGAAAAGAACGCTCGCATAATCGCCGTAGAGAAACGAACGGTGAAAAACCAGAAAAAAATGTGAAGGGCCGTATCTTGCCGCTGAGATGGCGCGCGATCGGGAGTCCGCCATGAGATTAGGAAAAGACACAATGGGGGGAAATTAGGGTAGCAGCCTCGTTACGGACTTGATCGGACAAGGATCTGGCAGGACCAACCCGCAGGAAGCGCGAGATCCGGGGGAGGCTCAGGGGTCAACCAGAATCGCTGGTCCCACGCACGGAGGGGGAAAGCGAAGGGGGGGAAGACGTTGAGGTTTTGGCCAGGATTGTGCTGAGAA
>Ga0179593_1554901_pt1 | contig 11415 bp, 18 predicted proteins | sample CZODoug2_1_08_16_FD_185931 | JGI IMG/M metagenome (GOLD analysis project Ga0179593, IMG submission 185931) | Vadose zone soil fungal communities from Angelo Coast Range Reserve, California, USA - CZODoug2_1_08_16fungal (PacBio error correction) | ecosystem: Environmental > Terrestrial > Soil >...
ACTATTGTATGAGAAGGGGGGGGGGGGGGGTTCCAACAGGCCCGCTTGGGGGGGGGGGAAGAGGGACTAACTTGCTCAACAAGCTTGGGGTGGAAGCTCAACCGAGAAGAGGTCTTTGGGAAATATAAAAGAGTTATTCTCGCAAATGGGGGGTGGGTTGTCAATCTCACAAAGGGGGAGGGGGATGAGATCAAGGGGAAAAAATCTTGATTGCGCGGCCTCGTGCCAGGTATTCGCAGGGAATATTTGACACTAGAGCGAAACGATAATCGGGGGGTAGGGGAGGACGAAGTGGGGGGGAAAAATAGTAACATCGATCTAAACCTTTTTACTGAAGGGGGGATCAGGGAAAGATCGTACTCCACATTTAAATTTACCCGAGTAAAGCAGTCAAAAAGGAATTTGTGGAGATCGGACTGGAAGCAAAAAGAGTTTGGTCGTTTTTTTCTGCCCCAGCTAAAGTTAGGAGCAAAAAGGCAATAGGACAACTCTATGGGGAAAATTTTGTCTGTTACGCTGATCAGATCCTCGGGGATCGTGGCGTATCACTATGGGGGAAAAAAGGGGAAAGAAACAAGCAGGGAGAGGCTTTTTTGGGAAGCTCAAAAACGAAAAAGAATCTGGGGGGAGGAGAAAGGCCAGCCGGATCAACTCTTAATCTTGTATAAGGAGGGGCACGATCTCGAGAAAAAAAAAGAGGGCTAAGGGCGGAGGGGGCTTGTAAAAAAAAAAGATTGCACTGAAAGCCAAGGTGCCCTTAGGAAATTGCTCTCCTCCAATAACTCTTTACAATTGATATCATAAAGGTCAAAACGACTAAAGACTTTGAAGGGTCGGGGGACTATGCCATCCGCTCCCAGATGCTCGATCGGCAGATGGTCTTCTGGAAATAATGGAAGTCCTCGCCAGGAGGAAATTTAAGAAGGCAAAGGGGGGGAAAAAGCGCGCAACCTACATTTACTGCCCCTGAAGGCGCCTCAGGGGTCCCGAGAGAAAGTTGAAAAAAGTTCAGGAATCTGAGGGCAATCTCAAAACGCTCAAATCTGGTGGGAGAGGGGGGGGGTCCGGAACCGCAACTTGACCTTCCAATCCTGTCAAGGGTTTTGCTCAAGAGAATACTGCCTAACAGAATAGATTTGGGAGTAGGTTTGCCCGGAATATGTAAGCTAATGAGGTAAAGAAAACCTGAAGAAAAAAGGTATTGATGAATTGGGCAGGGGCTATTCCGGGCAAGCCCAGAAAATTTATCGATCAAGAGTCACTAAGGTTCAGAGGTTATGCGGAAAAAAATGGCCGGAAGCGGCTTTAAGTCTTACTAGAACTTCGGAAGGCTGGGTCTGGGGGTGACATTTTTGGTCAGGTGAAGAGGATATGCAAAAAGTGGGGGGGGGATCTCTGGGGGGGTGCGATGCAGTTCCATCGAATGAAGAATTGGGACTAGTGAGCTAACGGGGAAAGAGTTTTTGGCGAAGAAGGGGTCCTGCAAGAAAAGGGGGGGGGTCCAAGATACTGGTTTGAGTTGCACTTTTGGGAGAAGGTGGAAACTCCAGGGGAAAAGGGGTAGGAGTGGTCGGTAGTAGGCATCTAGAAAGCTCAATTTTAGGAGCAGGAGGGGGTCGTGCTGTCAATGAGTTCCTTGAAAATCGTTTGGTGACGAAAAAGGAGAATAATCTCTGGGGGGCTTTTGGTGGCTGTCGAAAGAAAAAAAGAACGTTCCTAACTCTCTTACCACTTAGGCTCACTCTGGAGGCAGACTATTTAAAGGAAAGGAGGTGCATCATAGGGCCGGGCGCGCAGTGAGAAGTGAGAAAAGAGAGAGATTTTTCTGGACGAGCAGGGACTCTGAAGACGCTCAGAAGAAACAGAGCTCAAAGGGGGTTATAGCGGGAGTAACCGATTGAATTGGGAAAAATAAACTATAGCCCAACATTGGTAAACCGATCAAACACGATCAAGGGATGCTCCAGGGGGACAAAAAAGGGCCCAGCATATTTTTAAGAATAGCAGAGAGCTAAGCAAGCAAAAGAACTATACTGAAAAGCCGAGGAGAAGGGGGAAATTCTGTGGAAGTGAGAGAGGAACCTAAAAACGTGCAACATCATCTTTAATCAGAGGGAAAAACTGCCTTGGGGGGTCATAAAGAGAAAATTGAACTGCTAAAAAAAGGCAAACGCGAAAGGGGATACTGGAAGACGCTGGGGGGGGGCCATAGAACAGATAAACCTACAATCTTCTAAAAAACTCGCATGAAGACACGAACCCAGGGAAAGATCATGGGAGTGACGGGGGGGGGGGCAGGGTCGGTAAGCCTCTCCAATGTATAAGGAAAGGTTTTGGGGAACAGAAAAATTAAGCAAAGGAAGATCGATTTCTGGGGGGTTCTTGCCGGAGAAGAAAATCTCAAAATGAGTGGTCGGGTTTCTTCCTCAGAGAAAAAGAGTATGCCAAAAATTCAGTAGGGGGAAAATATTCAAAAGAAAGGAGTCGAAGTTATAGTTAAAGGGCCTCCTATGGTTGGAAATGGGGGGGGGATTGGCGGGAATTCCCTTCTAGACTCCAGAGATTTTTTTTGAAAACTGGTGGGGGGGGGGGTCCCTATCGGACATTAACTCATTATCATCTGGAAACTTCGGGGGCCCCCTTACTTTTTGCCTCTCTTTTGGTCTTCGGTTCAGGGAGGAGGGGGGTTACTTGTTCTTGGTATTACATAAGGGGGAGAAACATTAGTAAGGGGGGGGTGCGCTACCATGAACTCTACTAGATCTCATAGGAGAGAAAGCTAGGGTGGGGAAGATTTCCTATTTTAAAAAACAAAAAGAAGGGGGGAACTTTCTCTTGTGTTTAATTAGCCTAAGATAAAATTGTTAAAAAATGAGAGCAGGGGAAACGGAATCAAGTCAAAATGGGGCTATACTTCAAGGAACATGTTTGGGTGAGAAGGACTTGGAAGAAGAAGGAGGAATGATCTATCTTATCCGCAAAAAAGCCTTATCAGAGGAGGGGACCTGCAAAAAGGCACAACGGGGGGGGGGGCGGTTTGGCAAAAAAAAAAAAAATCGCATCGCAAAGGGCTTAAAGAAGAAAGAAGTACCAAAGAGACCTAGATTCGAGCTGTACGAAAGAAAAATTAACAAAGAGGGAAAAAGCCGTGATATTTTGTCCTAAACCGAAGGGGGAACAATACAGGGGGCTTTGGAACAAAGGCAACGAAGTTTGGAAGGCAAAAAAGGGAAAAGAAAAAAGTGGCAAAATTGAAGCGAAAGCCAGGGAAATTGGAAATCTTGGGTACGTAAATAGCTGGGTCTGGGGGGAGATGCAGAGTCCTCTTTACAAGAAAGCGGAAAATCGTTTTCTCAACTCCTTCTCCACCATGGCAGACTCTCCCCAGATGCTTCGGGGGAAGAGGGGAAAAAGGACCTCGGAAATATGGGACGGCGGTCACTTTAAATAATTGGGAGAAAAAGGGGAACCGGACAATAACCGTGCGAGGGGAAATCACATCCCGCTGGAGGAAGCAGAGGGCGATCATGTTTAAAGAGAAAAACGCGCAGGGAAAGGGGTTTGGGGGGGCACTCGCAACCGTTGAGCTCTAAAAAAAGGAATGAAGGGGGAAACAAACAATTTTGAGGACATCATGTTAAGAAAGGGCACGGGATCGCTAAAAAGGGAAGGAGGAGAGAGGCCATTCCCATTTTAGGGGGGGTTTTCAAAAAAAAAAAAAGAACGCCAGTGCGTGGGGGGGGATGGGTGGGAGGGCTAAAGATGGGGGTCGAGTGAAAAACAAAGGCTCCCTCGAGCTTTCTTGAGAATAATCGGGGGAAAAAGGAAAAGGGATTCGAAAAGGGGGTGATTTGTTGCAGCGCAGATTGTGCCGAAGAAAAAAGTGTAAAGAGGCGGGCCTCGTTCCCGCGCGGAGACCGCACTGCGCGCGACGTAAAGAAGGGAGGGCTGTGGGAACGAGGGGGTGGCTCATTAGGAGAAAGCTCCCCTTTGGGGTCGGGAAGGAATGCTCAAGGAACCTTACACATTATAGCCTTTGGTGGGGTTCTTTAACAAGGTTTCCGGAAAGTAAAAGGCTCGCTGGAAATGCATGAACAATGGTGAGGACGCCCAGAAAGGGGGTGGAGGCCTTTGTGGCGGCCCCAGCCAGGTGGGGGAGGGGGAAAACCATCGTGGAAAGGCGACAAAAAAAAAGTGAATCCGGCACGCAATTTGTGCTGTTTACGCAGAGGATCTTTGTCGTACGATTTCAAGGAAAGAGCCAAGGAGGCGATCGACTGAGACAGCTCAAAAAAAGAAAAGGAGTTGAGCCCCGGGGAAGGCAACGGATCAACTCTTATAGACGTTGGGGCAGTCATTCAAGAGGGGAGGAGGTCGAGGTAACAATCTGGGGAAGGAGATCGCAGGTGAATATCCCGAAAAAGAAAAGAGTCTCAAGTTATCATGGGGGCATTCCAAAGAAGAAGAAAAAAGCAGAGGAAGGGGACAGCGTCCGCTGCCATCCCCGAAAAAAACCCCCAAGACACACAAAAAAAAAAAAACAACCAAACAAACACAACAAAACCAAAAAAACCCAAACAAAAAAAAAAAAAAAACACCCCCAACCCAAAAAAAAAACAAAAAAAGCAAAAAACCCACAAAAAAAAAAAAAAAAAAAAAAAAAAAAAACAAAAACCCCAAAGAAAAAAAAAACCCAAAACCCCAAAACCAAAACGAAAAAAACAACCCAAAAAAACAAAAAAAAGAACAAAAAACCACCACCAAAAAAACCACCAAAAAAAAAAAGAAAAAACCACAAAGAAAAAAAAAAAAAAAAGAAAAGATAGGGACTGGCCAGAGGGCTCTATCGAGAGCATTTGGGATGGGGGAAGAAGGAGGGACATCCGCGCGTCCTCACAGAATTCCAAAAGATCTCAGAACTTCCTAAGATCCCCTCTCTCGAAGACTTGGGAAGAGAGAAATAACGCAAAAAGCTGTTCAAGAGCTGTTTCAAACATACCGATCCTAATGAATCTACTGGGTGGGGAATTACTAAAAAAAGAAAAGGGGACATGCAAGGAAGAGTCTGCGGGGTTACTAAACTAGAAGGGGGGGGGGGTCAATGTTTTACGGATTGACCGGTACTAATACCGCGGGGGTAATGAAAAAGGAGTCTAATTTTGTGGTTCACGGCCAGAAATATTCAGAAGGGGAGGGGTCACGAAGGGTGATGCGGGCCAAGGAAAAACTCGTTATAGAGAAAAACCACTGAAAAATTAAAGGGCTCACCGAGGAAAACTTTCAGGTACATAATGTTGAGAAATTGGGGGAAAACCAAAGGGATATGCGCGAGCAGATGGTTGATCGAGGGGGGAGGGAATTCGGGAAGGAATCTCAAAAGGACAAAAGACGGGGCAGTTGCTCGCGTGAAAATTCTTTTTTCAAAAGGGGGGCCAGAGGTTCAAGAAAGGGGGGGGGAAGCACCGTTTTTCTCCCATTGAGGAGAGAAAAAGAAAGAATTTTGAAGTCGTGCAGTCGGAGGGTCCGGAGGAAAGTTTTTACGACTCTGGCTCGATCTGTGGGAGAAGAGGTTGGGTCCTACGTAATGGAGAAATCTCTGGTGGGGAGGAGGGGTAAAATTGGAAGCCGGGAAAAAGAAATATACAGAGGGGGGGTACATACGACAAAGAAAAAGGGGGGATCTAGCTCAGAAGGGAAGAAAGCGGGAAGGAAAGTTAAAATTTCTGCAGAGTAACCGCGCGGAGGGGGGCAATGAAAAAGAGCTCTCAAACCACAACAGGGAGATATATTGGGGGGAAAAGAAGGGGGCCTGGACTCAGAAAAGGGAACCGCGACGAGCTCAAATCGGGGAAGTGGGGAGGGAAAAAAAGGGTGTTAACCGATGGGCGGTTCATCAGAAATAGGGGGGAAAAACGAAAAAGAAAAAAGATAGATTCTCAAGACGGGGAAGGGGGACGGTGTAAAAGAAAAGCAGACAGAATAAGCGAAGCAACTCGAAGGACTCCGCTGTCAGCTAAGACACTACAGGTAAGGAAAAGGGAATTCACTAAAGGGGAAGAAAAAGTTTCAACTAAAGAGAAGGGGATCCGGGGAAGAGGGGTTTAACAGGGAAACGGCTCGAAAAAGTCACAACTCCGGCAACAAACTGAAACAAGCGAAAAATCCTAACAGGGGGGAACTAATAGCAAAAAAAAAGGAAAAAAAGAAAGACTTGGCAAAGAGGATATCCTCTCACCAAGAAACTGGGGAACATTGGGAAAGTTCTTCTTGGGGTGAAGCTCTTCGTCAAAAGTCATTCATGGGGGGGGAACTCATCTAAAAAAACCTGAGGGGGAGAAATGTCGGCAAGGGATGGGGTGTGGGCCGTTAAAGCCTCGGAACAACATAAGAACTCCGTGTTATTGTCACAGCAAAGGGAGATATAAGGAAGGAAAAGTTACGGGTAAAAAAAAAATGACATCTTCTTTCAGGCCTGCAGAGCCTAAAAAAGCCGCTAGGCGTGGCAGGTTAAGTGGCAAAGGAAATCTAGCAAAGGGGGGTTAGGGGAGAAGGTTATTGAACAGCGGAGAAGAAAGTTAGCAAGAGGGGGTCTGAAGAGAAAAAAAAGGTAGAGGATGGGAGCTCTTGTTGGCCGGGAGGGGGGGAGGGGTCGAGTTGGGGAAGTTGAGGGGGGGGGGGAAGCATCGCTGAGGACTGGGGAAAAAGGAAACACCATGCTCCTATACCAAAAGAAGATCTCGGAAGGGGGGGGGGAGGGGGGATTGAGTATTTCTCAATCTGTTTTTCTCTGTCTGAGGGTTTATGAGGGGAGAAATACAATTTGAAAGGGGGGCTTTACAAGGGTCCTAGGTCTAACCAGGGTCAGTTAACCAGACCAACTTCCGAAACAGTCTTCATCGGATTGATCTTCAGGGAGAAGGAAAAAAAAAGCCTTAGATATCAAAAAGAAAGCCTCAATGTAGGGGAAAGTTTGTGGAACAAAACGAATGAGGGAATTAGAAATTGACGGTACGCCCAAGCAGTTAAGGGGGAGAGACTTAAGAAAGGGAAAAGAGAGTCAGCGCAGGGGGAGGATGGTTTTCCCAAGGAAAAGGGGAAGGGACAAGAAACGGATGGGAGGGGGGGAAAGCAAGGCTAAAAAACTTCAGGTTTGGAGACTCTCAATCAAAAAGGAAAGAGGGAACTAGCCAGGGTACTTGAGAAAGGGGAGTACCAAGCTCTACTTTTTGGTTGGGGGAAGGTGTCCGGGAGGAGAAAAAGGCCTCTAAAAAACTGCAGAGGTCGAAAGGGCTACACCAGAGGAAGACGATCACGGGGAAAAAAAAGGGACGGTAGAGACTGTCCGGTCAAAAAGGCGCTCAATAGGAAGAAATGGAAAGATGGGGTAAAAAAGAACCGAAGACGGGGGCTTCTCTTGACAATCACAAAGGGAAGCCTTCGAAGGGGGTGGTTTACGCAACTACGCGAGGAAATTTGGGGGGGGAAGGTAGGAAAAAAGCTGTTTGACAGGGAATTGAAATAAAAGGCTTTGAACAAAACAATGGTATCATTACAGAAAGGGATCAATGGCTAGGTAGGGATCTCTCGACCCAACACAAGAAAAACTGAAGAAAGAAGGGGGGGAGCGTAGAGGGGTAAGGGGGTTTGTTCAAAAAGAAAGGAAGGTCTTGGGAGGAAATCGAAGGGGCATACTGTGACAGGGGTGCGATGAAAAAAAAAATTACACACGCAGACTGAAGGAGGACAGAAAAAGAAAGAGACATTCTCGAACGCAAAAGGAAAAGGGGACTTCTAGGTTGAAAAAAGGAAAAAAAACTTAGTTCGGGCTTTAGCAGCCGTTTATTGTAAAGGAGGGTTCCAGAAAAAACGAAAAGGGAACTCAATATAAAGTATTGACCGCATTCTATTATCTCTCCGACGAAGTAGATTCTGTAGGGAAGATTCGGTATTCAAACGCCGCTCCAGGGGGACTTTCGTTGGAGAAAAGGGAGGGGACCTAAAAGTAAGAAGCCAGTTACTCCCCCTAAGGAAGGCCAATATTAAGGGGGATTATAAAAGAACTGCCCAAGCAAGGGGCGGAAAAGGTGTGGTTCCACGATACATGGATCGTGGGGAAAGAAGAGTTTGGCAAAATGAACGGGGGGGGCTGGGGAAAAAAAAAAAAATTGTGGCTGTTACGATCATTGATAGAAGAGAGGGCATAGTTGGGGAGGAAATTGTCAAGGAAAAGAGTCGGGAGAGCGTTTGGGTAACAAAACAAAGGGACAAAGAAGGTTTATCTCCTCCACTTTGCGATCGAAATGGAAACATATGTTAACTCTCATTCTTTTCGGAATAAAGGAGGGGCCAGGTCCTATTTTCTATGTACGCAAAATACTGTGGAAGATGGGAGGGGATTCTCCAGGAAAAAGAGTAAACAAGAAGCTAAATGTCTCTCTCCATCAAAAATACTCATCGGAACAATAGCCGTGAGCGGAAAAAAGTCCAGACTCTAAGAGGATGCACTAGGAGGGGAGGTAAAGTCCCTGCTAAGGAGGGAATCTTGGAGAAAAGCACCTGGGGTTACCCAAACAAAGTCATGTCAAGATCCCAGACGAACACGCCTGCTGGTTCTTAAAAGTCTCCTCTAGGGCGGAAGAGAAAATTCGGGTCATTCAGCGGGGCACCATCCAGTCTCCTAAGCAGGTTTGTGGGGACAAACTTTGAAAAGGGACTGATCAAAAAAATTAAACATGAAAGGAAGTCGAGGGGGGGGTAGGACTCACGCGCAGACTCAAACTCAGAGAAGGGAAAAGGGCATTTTTGGAAAAGTGGTAAGAGAAGGGAAACGGAAGAAGAGGTTACGCATGGTAAATCTAAAAGTAGTGGGGTTTGTGCGGTAAATTCGACCCGGGCAAAAGATTCTCGGGCAGTGAAGGGGAAAAACTGAATTCTAATGAATCCACAAAAAGAGGATCAATTGCGCGCGGCGTCCTGCCTGAAAAGGAAAGGGTCCTATGGGAGGTCGGGGGCGAAAAAGGAAGAAAGAGGAATAAGGGCGCGAGAAAAGTGGGGTTGAATCACTGGCGGAAAGTTATAGGACAAGAACCGGGCGGGCCGCGTTGGGAATGGGGTTTGAGAGAAGACCCTCGGTCGAGACGGGGGGGCTTCCTAAAAGGGGGAAAGGTGGACGGTTAGGGCACGGTTGGTTGCAGGTTGAGTATAATGAAAGAAAAAATAAGGGTGGAAAAAATGAAGTCGGAGGAGGGGGTATTACAAAATCGGCCTTCTAGGGGTCTAAAAGATGGGGAGGGGGGCAAATCTGCGGGTTCTTTCATTGTTCCTGGAAGACCGGTCTGAGAAAGGGGAGCGGGGGGTTTGGCGACAGAAGTAGGGGGGACACTCGACCTAGGGGAACATCCGGAAAAAAAAAAAACCTAAACTCAGTGATCGGTCGATGCGCGAAATTAGAGGAGGTGGCTGGAGGGGGAAAGTCTCCGGAAAAAAATCTCTACAACAAGAAAGGGGGGGGTTTGTGAAGAGAGCTGTCCCCTCTGCTCAAAAGGTCAACAGGCTACATAGAGGAAAGAGGAAAAAAAGTACTGTGGAGGGGCGGCTGGGGGAAAGATTGTGCCGTAGGTGGGGCTTGGAGCCAAATTTTAAACCAACAAGAGCGAAGGGTAGTCCAGACGTAGGGAAAAACAGCCTAAGGGTTCCATCAGAGAGGACGAAGGAATTAAAGGTAAGGGTACAGGGCCGCGGCTGAAGTGTCCTCCCCTCATTCTGAACTGGCCATTGCCGGGGGCCCACCACAGAAAAAAAGGACAAAAAAAAAAAACCCAAAAGAAAAAAAAAAAAAACGAGGAAACCAACCACACAGCAAACCCCACCCAAAAAAAAAAAAACCACAACCAAAACTCAAAGTAAAAACGGGGCAAGAAAAGAACTTTATAACGGGAGGGGTGTCATACAACTCTACTAAAAAGCAGGTAACTCGAAAAAAAACTTTACAACTAAAAATCATAAAGGGGGGGGCAAAATGAACTAATCGCAGCCATCTATCACAAGAGGTTCTGAGAGGTAGAAAAAAAGGGGGAAATACGAGGCGCAAACTAACCTTTGCAACAAAGTTATTATCTAAAAGGATGTCAGAAGGAGGAAGACAATTACAGGAAAAAGGAAAGGGGGTGGGGATCAAAGAACGAGAAAAAAGGGGTCCCGCATAACATAGGATAATGGTGTGTTGCTTTCCCTTCCTGACACCTCTAAACAAAACCTGAAGCTCTTGGGAGGGGGGACCTTCCCATGCAAAAGAGGGAAGGAAAAAGGAATAGAGACTGAAAATCCGTAATCTAGTTAGGCGTACGGATCTAAAAAATCCTCCTATTCATCCTGGTTAAGGGGGGTAATTGGAAGAGAAAAGAGATGTTGGAGATGGAAGGGTGTTATTGAAAAAAGCGTCTGACATGAAGCAAACGTCAAGGTATGACAGCCCCCTAGATCTTTGAATATATGTTTCCTTGGGGGAGCTGTGGGGGGGGGATTTGGTTCGGTTGAGGATTAAGCGCGGACCGCTAGGGGGTTAAAGGAAACATGCGCTCTACCTCGAAACGGGGAGCAAACGGTTTTTGCGAATTTCCTAGGGTAATCAACGGAGAGGGTTCTCTGTAAGGGGAATGGGGAGGAAAAGAAAAAGTTTGAGATCGCCTTTTGGGGTCTTGAACGGAAAAACATGGCTCAAAAAAAACATAATTGACAATCTACATCCGAGAAGCTGCAAAGAAAGGGGAGAAACGCCCAGAAGATTTGAAAGCAAAAAAAGTGGCGGACTATGGGGGTGGAGTTTAGGGCCAAGCGCGCAGGCTGCTTCTCCGGCAGCTGCGGAAGGAACTGATAAGGGGGTCCTTTCAGCTGTAAGGAAAAATTGACGGGCCGTAAAAAGAGCCGGGGGGGGGAGAAGGGGGGTTGCACAAATCTCTTGGGGAAAACCGGAGAGAAACAAATGAAAAAAAGGGGGTTGGTCGACACCCTCAAAAAGTGGGAAAAAGAAGAAGAGGGGGGGAGGGCGGCTCGGGGAAAAGCTATTACAGAACTAAAGCAACAGGGAGAGGACTCTGTGCTCCCGAATGATACAAAAATTCGGGGGGCAGAGGTACTACCGTTCGCTTAATATAAATTGCGGGGGGAAGAGCTGGGGGCCAAAAAGGGAGTTCAAGATGGGAAACCACGGCGGGGCGGAGTCAGGAAACAAAGAATAAGTCCCCTTTTTAGTTGAAGGATATGAAGGAAACGACGACGCTAGGGAGGGGGAAGGTGTGTTGGGAAACTCGCCAAGGTGGAGAAAGGAAGTGTTCTCGATAAAAAAACGCAAAGCCCGTCTGAAAGGGGTTGTGAAAAGGGGGGGGGGGAAATCCTCATGACAAAGAACTCTTATTT
>Ga0179593_1688048_pt1 | contig 11415 bp, 17 predicted proteins | sample CZODoug2_1_08_16_FD_185931 | JGI IMG/M metagenome (GOLD analysis project Ga0179593, IMG submission 185931) | Vadose zone soil fungal communities from Angelo Coast Range Reserve, California, USA - CZODoug2_1_08_16fungal (PacBio error correction) | ecosystem: Environmental > Terrestrial > Soil >...
CTCCGAGGGGACGGGCTCCCGCAAGTTTGAGGTAGGAAACCGGAAAAGGCTTAATATTCGGACCCCCCAACCCAAGCGATGCAGGATCCGAACACAACGGTTTTCACAGATGGGGGAGGGTGGTAGCTGCAGGAAAGGGCGCCTCCACCGGAAACGATAAAGACTTAATGAATGAGGACTTTTAAGGTGCTAAGGCAAGGGGATGCAAAGGAGTTCGCCGGCAATGGGTGGGGTGTTGCAAAGTTGGGTCAGAAGGGAAATGGGCGCGTTAAGGAGGCCGTTGCAGGGCGTCCTGAAGCAGAGTTGAAGAGGGTCGGGAGGGGTTGGATCGAGAAAAAATCTTTGCGGATTACCGCGGACGTGGGGCTGGGCCCGCCAGCGAGGGGGATTCAGGCCAGGAAAAGAGCAAAAGGGGGGGCCAAGACGAGGGCGAAAGAAAAGCGTTGACAGTGAAAAAAGGGAAGGGGATGTCATCACCAAAATGTCAGAAAGCGCGAAGCGGCGCTCGGAGGAGGGAAAAATACACTTGGGGGGGCGTCAGCGTGATTGAGGGTAGGGAAAAGGCTCCAGCACTGTTTAAGGAGATGTTCAGGTGAAGGTTCAGGAGGGGGGAAAATAAAAGAAGATGTGACATTAACCCTTTGGGGGGGACGTGAATACACTGAAAGGGACGCACATGGCACACAAAGTCTCTTTGATGTTTAGGCAGGGGCTCCCCGAAGGCAAAGGGGTGAAGGAATTGTCTTGACACCGCTAACCAGGTTGATGGGGGGGGGAATGGGGAGTTATAGCTTAAGTAAAGGAAAGGAATCATCATGTGGGAGGCGACAGTCGACGTTTCTAGAGGAAGAAATCATTAAAATGCAGATGAGGTAAAAAGGGGAAACTGTAGTGAGACGCTAGATATCCTAGGGGGTGCGAACTTGAAAAGGGGGGGGCTGCCAGACGGGGAAGTTGTAAGAGGTTATGTAGAGAAAAATTTCTGGGGAGAGGAAATGCCACAGCTTAAGGAGAAAATAAGCTTGTTCCGCAACAAAGGAACCACCGCCAAGGAAAGAATCGGGGGGGCAGTGAGAAGTCCCGAATCAGCTTGCCTGATGAAGGCGAAAACTATACATCGAGACGTCCTCAGGAGAAGAAAAACAACGGGGGGGGGCGAAAAACAAGGGGACTGAGAGGACTGATGGGAAGGACAAGAAGAGGGGGGGGAAATGGGAAAATACATCTTGACGAATGGGACCGCATTGAGCAAAGCGAGCGGGGGGGAAAGGTGCAGATCCCATTTGGTAAGAATCATATTCCATTGGAAAGAGGGGACGTTTGATAAGGCGGAAGAAAAAACCCAGGTGATCAAAAGGCATCAGGGCTTTGGGGCAAGCAACTCGGAGGAAGGTATTTAAACGGGGGGAACAAAGGAAAGTGCGCAAAAACCAAACACTTCCAGTGAGAAAACCGTTTTCTCTTAGGCAAGCAACGTTGTGGGGAGAGGGGCGGAGGGGGTGGGGCCCAGGTGGTCAGCGGGGGAGGACCTGTGCAGGAAATGCCGGAAAAAAGATGAGGTCTCAGAGGGGGGGCCCCCCAAATGACTTCATCTTCTCATCTCTTAGAGATACCATGAAAAATTAACTGGGAAAGAGTATTAGGTAGTCAGGCTGAGGAACACTGAGACAAGATTTCTTTTCTGAAATAAAGGCACGCTATCCTGAAGCACCGAATTCAAAATTGGGGGGGTGAAAGGCTTGTCCTCCCGGGTCTAGAGGGGGTCTCGGAAGGAATTGTCAGTGCGCAATGCTGAAAGAAAGGGAATTATTAGGAGTCTTGAATATTTTGGGGGGGGGAGTAGAAGTTCCGCATTGTCGTCTTCTCATGGGGGGGGGAAAAGACTCTGGGCTTCAGAGTAAGAGGAGAGGGGCTTCAACAAAGGGAAGGAGTTCATCAGTGCACGTGATAACAAAAGCTGCTTCTGGAAAGAGGTGCTACTATTAAAAGGGCTCAGGGGGAAAGAAGAAGGGGGAGGTTCATTCACCAGGAGATTGTACTTCTGTGACGGTTTCCTTGAAGTCACTTGGTGCGGTTGCGTCAAAGCCGGATAAAAAAGGCGGAAGAGGGGCCTCGGAAGGTAATTTAACAAAGTCTCAGGACGGACAGAAGGGTCTGTCTCACCCACTTGCCGTGATAAGAAGAGAAACAAAAAAAAAAGTAGGAGGGGGGGAAATCGATGAAGGGGGACAGGTTTACCGAGTTTCCTGGGGCCAGAACCTCTTTCTTCAGAAGGGGGGGGGTACAATGGTTAACGAAATAGGGACGTCCGGAATATTACAGAAGAAAGTACTTACAATGAAAAACGGGTCACGCAGTACGCCAAAAACGAATGCAACTTCAAGGGACGGATACGCTATTTCAGGCTAGGGTATTAAGACCTAAACTACGTCGAAAAAAAGGTCGGGGGAAAGGGAAGTAGGTATAGGGTGAAGCTAGAGATCTTCGGATGAGGGGCCGAAGACGAGTTCATAACACCTCTCAGCCTGGGAAAATGCGGCATATTAGAGAAAAAAAGAAAGGGTCGAAGTCACAAAAAATGCCCTGAGAAGAAGAATTGCTCCCAATAAATTCCGCCGATCGCCATTGAACAACAAGTTATCCCCAACAACGGTGACTCTCTTCAGAGGTCACTAGAATATAGGGAAAGGATAGGAGGGGGGGGACATCAGGGAAAGAATCGTAAGAAAAAAAAAAAATTCTCATAGGAAACGGGACAGGGGGCTGCTTGTTTGGAGCGGACCTACCTCTTCGAATTCTGGGAGGGGAAAAGGCCAGGAAGAGGATCCGTGGGACAGGAGAGGGGAAAGCACCGGAAAAAAAGAGAAAAACCATGAAGGAAAAGTTCTTGATTGCCTAAAAGGCGCTTCACTGGAACAGGCTTCTACCATTTTCGGAGAATTGTACGGTCAAGGGGTGCTTAGAAACTCAACCTGTCAATTCACTACGGACAGGAGATCAAAAAACCATGAATTTTTGGCCCCGAAGAATGGAAAATAGAAGGAGAAGGAAGCTGTACGAAAATGGCACCTGGAAAATTTCCGGGGGAGGTAGAGCTACTTAAGGAGCCCTGCGGGCCCGAATATGATTTAATACATGAGGGAAAAAAGGGAGGCTCCGAGGGTCGATCCAAACAGGGGGGGTAAATAGGAGAGCAGGAGGAAGTCTCTATGAATAGCTTATCATCGTCCATCAGGCGACAGGGGGAGACAGCAATTCAAAATGACAGAGGGAAGGACAGGAAACTGTTCAGGGGGGGTCTGATCTCAAAAAAGGACCGAGAGCAAACCGGCTCGACAGCGCCGTCCGTTGAAGATTGAACAAAATGACAGGATCGGAGGGCGAAAAAAAAAGTCATAGAGAGTATAATCCATGACCATGATGAGTCCAGGGGAACAGAAGGTCCTCGCGAGAGGGGAACCCAGAGGAGACCTGAGGAAGTACGAGTTGATTTAAGTCCGCTATGAGAAAGAAAGGAGAAAAAACAGGGAACCGGATCAGCAGAGGAACTCTTGCAATTCTAGCCATTTATAGATCGAGACAAAACAAGCGGGAAAAAGGGCAATGAATCGGGGGAAAGTTCAACGGCCAAAAGGGTTCATGTGAAAAAAGTCGGCGATTTCAGCTCCATAAAGACCACAGAGGGGCGAAAAGGGCTGGAAAATGGCGAACAGAAGTGAAGCACTTCCGAGGCGCCACACAACGAATTTTGAAAGAACTCCACGAAGGCTCTGCAATACGAAGTCCCGCGGAGATCGTCTGAGGGGTGCTGAAAAGAAAGGGGAGAAGCCCGGGCGGAGTGGGAAAGAGATTCTTAAGAGGCCGAAGCCGGTCAACTGGCTTGCCAGAGAAGAGTAGTTCCGGAACTGCCAAAGAAGATCGGGAAAAAAAAAAACCAGATCGAAACAGATCTGCGGAAAAGATTCCTGACTCCCGAAAAGTGCTCCCACCAAAAGCTGAGAATGATAAACACAGTCAAAAGATGTGCTAAGGAAAGGGACTCATACACAAGACGACGACTGACCCTTCAAAAATGGAGCAATGGACCAATCCTACGTCTTTTCCCACCCGGCCTTCTTTAGTCGGTGCCGTGGGGAGGAAAAAAGATCTCAAAGCGCATTACCAAAACTCGGCACGCACGCAAACAGGGAAGAAAATGGGGAAACTAAAATTCATCGAGGAATCTTACGCGTAACCTATGCCTTTTATTCTAAACGAAGAGTGGCGCCATGAGAGAAGATCAAAAAAAGGTGGGGATATATCGCAAAAAAAAGGAATGCCACTCGGAAGGGGGGGGAACTTCTAATCCCGAAGGTAGCGCTTAATATTCTGAGAGAGTGAGGAATTGGACAAAAGGGCCTTTGCGACGGATGGGGGGTGCAAGGGGCATTTTGAGTACCAAAGTGGAAGAAGTCAAACGGTCAAAAAATCATGAAGTGTTAAACTTAATTATGATGTGGGTTAAAATAGTTGGGGGGTTTTGAGGTTAAGATTCTTCTTGGACATCTATGAACAAGTAGAAAGAAAGCAAGGGAGGGGGGCTACTGAGCAGCTTTAATCGGGTGCTAATTCGAAGCCTTGAGGATTTAAATAAAGTGAAAAAATTCTCCGCCGAGCATCAGGCTCTTCACTTTGAGAATAGCGTCTTTTGCTTTCAAGGGGAACCTCTAGAAGGAAAATAAGAAACGTTGGGAAAAAAAAGGGGGGCTCTACGTGCGTCTTGACACTGGACACTGGCAATGGGGGGAACACCACTGCACGGGACAGGGGATACTAAAGAGGGAGATAAAAAATCTTTCCCTGGTTGTGGCTGCAATAGTGGGAAACTTAGTAGGTCTCCAAAAAGGAAAACACGTGTTTCCGTAGGTGGATTAAAGGGTAAAAATGAGTGGGGGGCTTACCACTTTTTGTGCCTTGGAAGGAATGTCGCTTCCAGGTGACGCAGGGGAAACACATGTGAGTGAGAAAAAGGTGCAGGGAAAAAAGGTCAAGAAGGGGGATTTATCCGGTAAAGGGCTGGCCAAAAACAGTTTACGGGGGGGGGGGGAGATCCGGGGGGACTCGGGGGAGGAAAGGAAAAAAAGTACCGGGGAGTAAGTCGATTTCTAATATGGAAATCCGCTGAGTACCTCCTTCTCGGGCAGGATAGGGCTTCAAAAAAACACAAAAGATCCGGGGAATGTCCCGCCGAGATGAAGCCTCCATCAGAGGGGTGCAATCTTGTAACATCATTGGGGGGAGTTCGGGAGGGGGGGTTTAGAGGGAAGAATCGATAAGAAAAGCCACCAATGAAAAAAAAACTCGCCCGGGGTGCGCGTCTTCGTTGGTTGCTGGCAGCAGTTATTTGGGGGGGAAGGGCATCTGCAACTTAAACGAAATAATTGAAAGTCCGAAGAAAATTACCGAAATGTTGGAGTCGCACGCGACTGGGGCGCTGCCTCCGCAACGTCATTGCCGCTCAGAAGGTGACAGCTGCATACTACCGAAAGGGCGAACTTAAGGGGAATAAGAAGAAGACAGAAGAGGTCAAGAACGCATGGGGAGGCTTCGATCCAAGGAACACCCGCCTTCATTTGAGGGAGTCGGGCGGACAAAAGTAAGTCGTCGGTAAAAAAAACACTCGTCATCCGGGGGTCATTGCACCGGAGCTCCTCACACAGGAGCAACCTTGGAAATTGGGAGAGGGGGCAATAGAAATCAAGGAGGGGGAAGGAACGTTGATGTTGTCAGCAGGGAATCTTGCTTGGACTCAATTCATTACATCCTTAGGGCCCTGTAATCAAGCGTCTGAAAAGAAAACTTGAGGAAAATAGTTCGGAACTTCAAGAAAAGGTCGTCGGCGAGGGGTGTCAACTCTGATGGAAAAGGGATTTGAGTACACGGACTCCAAAGAGGCGAAAGTCAAGCAGTTGTTTGATGTAATTTCGGGTGAATAAGTTTGAAAAAAGGGACGCGGCGGCATTTTAATGGCTCAAGGCCAAGGAATGGGAAGGGAGCAAATGGGGAAAGGGGGGCGTAGGGGTTTCTTAGAAACAGTGCCGGAGGGACATGAAAGTAAGAAAAAGGGGTCGAAAAGAAAGAGGGGCATGAAGCGCGAAAACCGCTCCAGATATTTCTCATTAGGGAGCCGTTATACAGACAAGATGAAGAGAAAAGGGGTGTTTAAAAGCGCGCGCACGAGGAGAAAAAACAAAACCTGCCGGTGGCCTCCGAGATTGCTTCCTGCGGGTGGTCCTTGACGAGTGGAACCGGATAAGAATCAGAAAAGGGGGACAAGGAAGTAAAGGGTCAACACAGGACCGCCGCCAGAATATGTTTCGTGCGCACCGGAGGGAAAGGGTCCTAGGGGAAAGCTCAAAAAGATAGAAAAAGGGGCGTAAACAGGGTACATCGAGGTGCGCAGAGATTCTGGCGTCATGAAAAAAAAGGGTGGGGAAGGAAAACTTATAAGAAACACGGCCTGCAAAAAAGGTTACCGAGACCATGGAGACAAGGATCAATACACCTGTCAAAGCGTAGATCTAACAAGGACAACGGTTAAAGTGCTGCAGAGGAAGGATGGGATTGAATTACAGCCTTTAAACCGGACGCAAGGGAGGAGGGCGGCTTTGTATAAAAGAGGTAGCTGAGAAATCTCGGGGAGAGTTGGAAGCAGTTCCTTCGCGAGCGGATAAAAGAAAGGATGACAATCCAAGCTTATAATCAGGAGGGGGAACGAGAAGAAAAAAAAATAAAGTCTACAGCTAGATGAAGAAAAGCATGATTCGTCGAAGATGAGGGGGAGTCGAGATCGCTCAAAATCTAATTGAATCACCAACTGAGGTGTACTTCTGGTCGCTTCAAGGCGGGTAGGGGCTAAGAAGATGGGGGAAAGGGAGCTCGAGGGGCAAAAACGGCAGGAAGGAACTGCTGGTGTGATCGGACATACTCGCAAAGAAGGGATCAGGACGCAGGAGGAATGGGGAAATTTAGATCACTCGAAAAAAAGAAGGGGGTAACCAAGGAAACTTGTCCGCGAACAACGTTTGCGTGACCTCATCTAAACGTTGAGAGAATAGGAGGGCTGACACGGGGGAAAGGGGGAAGTGTAAAGAAGTTAACGCAACTATTCTAAAGGAAAATCCAAACCTGGCCCTGAATGCAGACGGGATAGGCCAAAAAGGGGGATTACAGGCATGACAAGAAAAAAAGACCTGGAATCTGACAATCAATGCGTGGTATGGCACCTCCTTTGCAAGAGGCGGGCGAGATACTGGAGCAAAGAAAGCAGCTCTGAGAGAAAAAGACGTTTCTGCGAAGCAGCCAATAAGTCGGCTTATCCAAAGTTCGAAACGCGTTAATTCTGAAAGAGAATTCTCGAGCATATGGAGGAAAGGGCCAGCTGATGGCAACAGACATCAATGCTCACCAATCTAAAAAAGGGCGCGAGGTGTTCGGGGGGGAAAAAGAAGAGATGTAAGGGAGAAACCGTGGTAGGAAATTTCGACACGATGAAACAGGCAGGAGATTGAAAACAACTCTTAGAGCCAATGGGGAAGTGTCTTAGGAAGTGAACCATCTGAGTTCTTCATCCAAGATAACAGGTGTCTAATGTCTCCTGAACAAAGGCAGGAATTGGGGGGTGACTTGGAGAGAGGGGGAAATGCAAAGGGCGCGGGGAAGAGGGAAAAGCTTACCGGCAGCAATCGCAGTGCAATTCTTTTGAAAAAGGATCACTCATCTCTAAAATACCCCGGGAGGGTCAAAGGGGGATCGAAAAGAAAGGAAAGGGTTCAGGGGAAGGGAAAGGCTGCGATTTTGAAAAGAGGGAACACCGGCAGCAACAAGAGAAGGAAAGGGAGGGCCTGGACTATAAAATTCAAAGGGCCACCAGCAGGACATGGAGGGATCTGCGCGTCAGAGCTAGCGTCGCTGTCAGTGGTGAGACATTGCAAGGGCAATAAAAGTATCACTCAAAGGGGGAACAAAAAAGGGGGGAGGCCGAAGACTGGAAGAAGCTTTCGGGCAAGAAAAAAAAGAGAATTGTCCTCCAATCTGCACAGAAAGATGCGAGGCTCTAAACCCCAGAAAGAGAGAAGGCTTTTCACATGGGAAGGGAAAAGTTCAAAGAAAAGAAGGAAAGCAGGAAAGGAGAAAAAATGCAAAACAAAGGTGCCGGCGAATTCTAAACGGGACTCGACACCAAGAAGAGGGACACTGGAGGGTCAAATTTGTCAGGGAAAAAAAAAGAAGAAGTTTAAAGATTTCCGGGTATGCTACCGATAGCAGGATCTACTCAAAGAGCATGGGGGAAAGCGAAAAATTAAGAGAAGGGAATAGAGGGGGAGGAATCTTCCAAGATATCCAAGGGGGAAAAAGGGAGTCGAATTCATCAGAAAAGAGGGGGGGAAAAGCCAGAAGAAAAAGTAGGATGAGGAAAAGCTAAGGTGCGGGGCAAAACTTCGGTGATGAAGAAATCCCTCCTCATAGGCGGAGGTCGGATATTAAAGCAATCGAAAGAGAGGGGATCCTCTGGAGAGGGGACGCTACATGGGAGAGAGGACGAAAACTATCACTGCTAAAGATGCAAAAGGGAATTAGGGGGAGAAGTTACTTTGAAGGGAAGTCCGCTGTAAAAAAGAAAAAAGAAATTGGGTGGGGGGAATTTGTCTCCATGCTAGAGGGGACTGTTCTCAATGCTTTCTTCATGGGAGCAATATGATTGATCGCTCGGGGGGTCAAAGAACTTTCTCAAGGGGTTTGATGAAAAAAAAACGTCGTCGAAAGAGGTCGCCACGTTTTGGGTCCACGACCGCTAGGTAGGAATGACATTGGCACAGGTCAAGGTAAAAAAAAAGGGAAGAAGAAGGAGGGGATGAGGGAGATCAAGGACATGCTGCAGGAAAGTGGGGTTGCTTGCATCTTGACGGGTAAATTATTTAAAGGCCTCCAGCATTTCGGGGGGGGGTGGAAAAGTGAAGAGAATTGGGGCAAAGAAAAAAAGGACTGGGACGTGGAAAAGAGAGCTCCAGTTCCAATGGGGAAAACACAAGGGACTTAGGAGAGGGTCACTGGGAAAATAGTGGGGGGGAAGAAAAAATTGCTGGACAGACAAAGAAAAGGCGCGGTGTTGAAGCGGTCGGTATCCGCGGGGTAAAAGAAATAACAGGGGGAAGACAAAAGCTGGGGGCCTTTGAGGACGGGGGAAGAGAGCACGGGGAATATCATAGGGCCACCCGAAGTATAAAGAGCATAGGGGACGCCGGGGGAAAAAAGGCATTGGGGGAAAAAGAGGGGGGAACGTCAGGCGAATGGGGAAAGGGTTCTTGTTGTCTCGACAAAGCTTCATGAAGCGTCAAAAGTGGGAAACAACTGCAGAACAAAAGGGAGAAAGGGAAGATTGTCAAAAAAAAAAAAATTTCAGCCGCAATCAATGGCCTGATGAAGGTCGAAAAAATATGTCATCTAGACTAACCTCTGCGCATAAACCGAGTTGAGAAAAAAAACTTGAAGATAGGAGACGCCGAGCCGCTCATCAGTTCCGTTACAGACATCGTCGGGACCCGAGGGCTCCTTACGTAGGCGAAAGACCGGTCTGAATTGGAATGGGGGAACCAAAAAGTCAGATAAAAAAAAAGAAAGGATTGGATCAATGAGCGGGACGTCCCCAACCCTGAAATGTGTGAGAATGTACCTTCGCCAAGAACCAGGTAGCACAAGAAAGAAAAAAAACGTGGCAAAGGGCGCAGGAACTGCACGGGGCGCAGCCCTTCAAAAGGCAGGAAAACCGTTTAAACGGAGGCAAAGGAAAGTTGGGGAAAGTCGGGCCTTACCGTTAAAGGCGGGGACCAGGGCCCTCAATTGCGGGAAAAGACCGTATATGTACAAGGAATCAGCGGAAGAAAGCAAGAGGGGGACACAAAAGCAATACCTTCACTTCCGGGATCTAGCCAAGTCGGGAAGAGGTATGAGAAAGGAGTCAGTAAAGACTGAAGCGAAGGAAAACTCAGTGGTGGGGGAACTTCTCTTGTACACTAGTGTCGATCGTCTTCCTCTGAGGGAAGCGAAAAAAAAAAGGATGCAGATGACTGATCGGAGAAGGGATTATGTTGTTAGAGGCCGCCTTTAGCTAAGGGGGGCATGTCTTTTAAATGAAGGAAAACTTCTTCTCCAAAAGAAGCAAAGAGGAGAGAATGCACCTTCAAAGGGTCAAAGAAAAAAAAAAGCGGCGGCGGGGAGGAGTTCTCACGTCTGTACATAAAGACCAGAACTGCGCTATGCAGAGAAAAAAAAGCAAATAAGTTAAACCGGCATGTAAGGAAGGGAAAAAGGGGAACGTCCTTTGAGAAAAGAAAAAATAATCTTCCGGACGAAAAGGTTTTGCAATCAAGCACCGCGGAAACGTGAAGTTCAACGAGAACCGGGAAAAAATATGGAGGGCCAAGGAGAAATTAAGAAATTCAAAGGGGAAGACTGAGGAGGAGAGGGATGAATTGGAGAAAAAGGGGGAAAGAGTTTTCTCCCGCCTATGCGGCTGCGAGCCGGAGTGGACCTTAAAGGAACCAATTCTGGGGAAAAACTTAATACGGGAAGGGGGACGTAGAAAAAGGATCAATTACACACGGCAAAACATTAAGCAATCTAGGAATTCAAAGGGTCTTCCTTGCTAAAGTGCCAAAAAATGAAACGAAAGCATCGAACCGCGGGAGGGGAAGGCTCTGTAAGGTGAGAAAGCTTTATAGAAGCGCTTAAAAATCAAATCAGGGGGGAATAATACGAAAGGCCTGCAGGCAAGTAGAGCAATTAGGGATTCTAAGAAACCAAAGACGAATTTCAACAATCTAACCGCTCAGGAAAGAGGAATATACGGAGAAGAATTCCCGAAGGCATCGCATCCACAAAGGGTAGGAAATCGAATTTCTTACAGGAAAAACACTGCTTTGACTTCCCTGGCACATCGGAAATTGGCTGGAAAGGGATTTTGACAATAGAGAGTTTCCAAACTCCAAAAGATGTGGGGACTTCAGAGTTCGTGCTTTGGGGGAGGGGCGACCTACGAAGTGCCGGCAAAAGGAGGCATTTGGCCTCATACGAGTAAATGGGGTACAACTGTAGGGTCAGAACTTTTCACGGTCACACTGATCACCTTCAAAACCTGTAAGACATTACAAAAAGGATAATCCAGAGAACCACGTTGGGCTTTGGGCTAAACCGAGAAACGGCGCAGAAAAGTGAAGGAATGAAATCGTACTCATGGAAAAAGGCTGCCTGTTGTAAGGGGGCACTTTAAACTAAGGAATTAACTCAACGCTGAAAACGAGAGAATCACAAAAAAAGTGGAATGGTTTGGAGAACGAAGCAGGTGAGAAATGAAGGGCGGGAAGAAAGACCTAAGCG
>Ga0179593_1386503_pt1 | contig 11414 bp, 7 predicted proteins | sample CZODoug2_1_08_16_FD_185931 | JGI IMG/M metagenome (GOLD analysis project Ga0179593, IMG submission 185931) | Vadose zone soil fungal communities from Angelo Coast Range Reserve, California, USA - CZODoug2_1_08_16fungal (PacBio error correction) | ecosystem: Environmental > Terrestrial > Soil >...
TTACTTAAGAAGCTGTGATGCGGGCTGAATCAGAGTTTCATCAGAAATCGAGTGGAAACCAAAAACCGAGAAGGGGGGAACCCCGGGCCGTCAAAACGCTCAAAACACTCCAAAAAAAAAAGGGAAGTCGTAAATCTGGATATCCAAAATTGCTGAAAGAAGTCGCCGTGAGTGCGACATCGTGGCGAGTCCGGAAAAAAAAAGGGCGCAAAAGATAAGTATCTGCATTCGAAAGTGAAAAGGTTAAAAGAACCGCGCTTGTAACAAAAACAGGGAGGATTCTTCTCCGTAAGAGAGGGGGACGCCGGGGTAGATGGCGGGACTCAGCCGCGGAGGCTTCAATAAAAAAAAGAGTAATGGACGGATTAAAAAATTCAGGAAGAATCTGCTATGCGCGCAGTAATCCCATGACTTAGCAGTCAATCTCCAGACCCATCCACATGCGGGGGGAAGAAAAACGAGACAATCTTGCCAAACAGGAAAAGGAACAGAAAAAAAGACAGGGAAAAAAACCGCCGCCAGACGTCACGTAAGCTAAAGCATCCGGGCACAAATACAAGTGACGTGAAGACTTACATCAAAGACGGTGAATCCAAAAACCAGGAATGACAGGACCGGCATTCTCCTTAGAGGGGCAAGAGGTTGCTTGTATTTCACTCCAACTATTCTACGAAGAAGGGAAAAAAGTAGACCGGAGTCTTTGTACACGGGATCGCCCAGAAGGGATTCGCGAAACCCAGGAGGGAAAGGAAACCGTCTAAAAAGTTCCGGGAAATAAAAATATACTCAAAAAAAGCGGCAAGAGGGAGGCGGCAGAGGCAGAGCATGAAAGAGAGAAAGGAAACGCGGCTCCAAAATCAAACGGGGAAAAAAGGCCGGGTTGGCTGGAAGTTAGAGAAAGAGAGAAAAACAGAAATTAGGCAAAAATGCCAATTCCAATCGATAAAAAAGAGCCCCGTTTCTCCTTCGACAGGGGAAAAGCAAACTCAAGCGTCGAAGGGTCAATCACGGAAGGGGTGAGGCACCGGGTCCGTGCACCTCGAGTGCTGGGTGAAACAAGAGTACGACGTTCCTCAAAGATATTGCAAATGTAGAGACAAAAAGGTGTCGATCAAAAAAGCGGAACAAAAAGACCGAGTCAAGCGTAGGTCAGAAAAGAAAAACCCGACGAGGCATACTAGGAAAACAGAGACACTAAGGCCAATAAGTAGGGTCACCGAGAGTTCTCCTTTCTAGGGGGAAGAATGTGAAGGATAACCGGCAGGGGGGGGGGGGGTTGGGGGGGGGGGTTTTGGGTTTTTTGGAACCCACCCGTTACTCGGTCACGGGAGCTGCAATGAGGATGAGCCAAAAGGGGAAAAATCGGCAGAGGAAACTGCGTCGAGACTAGAAAAAAAAAACGGCGGCCAGAAGAACCGGCAGCGTGAAGTTAAACCTTGCTAGAGGTCGGAGGAAAAGGAGCTTCCAATCACTTGGGGGATGTCAGCGGACAGGGGACGCTCGAACTTTCCCACATCCATAAAAGAAAACATTCCAGGAAAGTGCGAACCTAGAATGAAACAAGCCACATTTCCTACAAGAAGCGAAACAAAGTCACCTGCCGAGGTTCATCACCCCAAAAGGAATTCACGTAATCGTCCAACGTTGAAGCACTTGGGCCGTTTTTGACCTAAAAACCGAAGGAACTCAATGTGACCTAGAAACGCCGGCGATAAGACGGCGATCTGCAAGGACAGCAAAAGCGCGCAAGGAACAAAAAAGACGGACAAGCTACGAAACAGAAAGGTCGCTTCGGGAAGCAGGGCCAGGGTGAAAAAGCTTTGCTCCGAACGATACTGTTCTTAATGATGAAGGCTGAAGGAAAGTCCACGACCTTGTTTCCGGAGGCGAAGCACGTAGCACGTGGAAAAGGGGGAAACGGCAGAAAGCGGCTACAAGAGAGGAACGGTATCAGATCCAAACGACTTGGGGAACGACTGACTCTATTATCAAACGAGGAGGATGAGTTCGTGAAGCCGTAAGGTTCCGAGAAAAGGACGACACGAAGAAAGAGGTCATCAAGACACGCCAAGCGCGAAAGACTCGGCTCGTCAAGGCTTCAACGGGCAAGGAAGCACAAAGTTACACAAAGGAGCGATCCCCTGGAGGACGAGACTCAAAGTTCCGAAGAGGGGGAAGGCAAGCCGCAACGAAGACATTGCCGCATAAGTATTTCGCCTTCACCAGAAATAAAGCTCCAACCATAGCCAAAACTCACAACAACACGGGGGGAGAGAGATCGATAAGGGAGGGTGGGGGTCGAGCGGGAAGGATCAATGGAGTTACGGAGTAGGCGGGGCGGGTAAAACCGACCCGAGGAAGAACGTCGCGTCCGGAGTAGCGGCGGGAGAAGAGACTGTCTCACCCTCCGGTTTGGAGCACCTTCGTCCTGTCCCTTAGGGTACGGCCGGTAAAGCAGGGCCGAACCGGATCCGGCAAGGGTGAGTTGGGGGTAGTTGGCGAGCGTCGGCCTTGCGCTCCCGGGGGAACACGAACTCCATCCAGAGCGTATCAAAGAGGTCCGATTGACAAGGGCTCCAGTCTTTCGAGGGATAGATCTTCCGACACGAGACGAGGTTAGCATCTATGAAGCATGCGGCAAGGGGCAACACGTCGGGAAAACCGGTTATGAAGGAGGAAAACAAGGTCGGTCGGAGAGAAAACCTTCATCACGAATACGGCTCAGGGAGAGCAAGTGAAAAAACTATAAGCGAAGAAAAAAACAACCGGTAACTGGCTAGAGTAGCAGGTTGGGAGATGACGAACAGAGCGAGGAACGACAGTCCAGCAAAAGGTCAGAGGCAAAGAGGGCGTGGAAGGCTCAAGTAACGGCTGCGAATGATCGAACAGGGGGTGAAACTAGGGCGAAAAAGAGACCGGATTCATCAAGATGAAACCATGCAAACCGGGAATTGTGAGCTTTGGGTGCGAAAGGGTGGAGAGGTACGTACTAAGGCGGCGGTTGATTCTGATAGGGAAGAAAGGAAGTAGGAATTATTGGATTCTAGAGTAAAGAAGCCTCTATCGCTCTAACTAAAACCATTTCGGAAGATCCAGCTACCCTCCTTCTTCGACAAAAAAAAAAGCAAGACCTCTTAACCAAATGCGGTGCCTATTTAACCGACTACTCCCTTTGGGAAGATGAAGCAGCACGAATGTCATGCGGCGATGTTGGAACGGGAAGGGACGACAAGAGATCTGCCCTCGGAGACGCCGCTCAATCAACCATGAAGGAAGACAAACCAAGGATGCAACTACAATAATAAAGGCGCAATCTCTCTTGTAGGGCAAAAAAAGACAGTATGCCTTAGAGCAGGGCGGGCAAGAAATCAAGAAGGGAAACCTGGCATTGAAAGAACGAAGAACTTAATAAGGAAATTGTGGCAATTTTTCGCCCATACAGAAGGTAAAGACAGCAAGATCGCATGAGACGTCAAATGAACGTCGGGCACGACAGAAGCTATGCCCGGAAGGGACAGAACACATGACGGTGATGCCATTCGGAAATCTCTACTCATGGAGCCATATTCTAACTCTTGATAGAAAAATTGAGATTGAGGGGTGGTAATAAAGAGTTCTTGGATAGAGGAGGGGGCAGAGAAGTCGACCCAACGAAAAGGAGTATGCGTGGGGATCTGTAAAGGGATTCAGCTGCCGCTGGTCGACGAAGGACACCACCCCTCGTGGCAAACGAACGGAGGAAAAGGAGGTGACCCAGTCATGATAAAGAGCGACCGGGGTTCTGGTCACGACTACATTCGGAGACCACGTTAAGAACAACCAGAAGAATTGGAAAACCCGCTGATGCTCTTGGCGTCAAGAAACCCTTCCGTAGTTTAGCGCGCCCGGGAGACTGTCTTCGCACATGGGGCGTGTTCAGGTAAAAAACGAATTAAACAAGGGAAGGTTCGTGGGAAAAAAAGATTCCCATCGAAGGGAAAAGAGCGGCTCAAGGTATAGCTGGAGTGTAGAATCACTTTCTCGAGAACTGACATTAAAAAAAAAAAGGGACCGTTTGCGCAAATCAACCAATTTTTGTGCAAGCATGGGCGAGGCGCCAAAAACGGCCTGCAACCTTCAGGGCACTAGAAGACACGGGGGGGAAAGGGGGGGGCCCGACGCGCGAGAATACGTTTAAAGTTAAGCCATTGAAGAAGGTACCACGTCCACCTACCAACTAAGTCTAAACAAGACGAAAAAAAAGACCAAGGCAAACATCCTTCCGTAAAGACAACAGCATGGGGGAAAAAAAAAACGGACCACGCGGGGTCGAACAATTCAGGAACTGGCCAAACGATCCAAGATCAATCGCTCGGGAACCAAGGAGTATGTTTCAGAAAAATGGGGAGATGAGGTGGGGGGTCACAGATAGGGGAATCATCTGGGATCCTCCTAAAGGCCTCTACAAGGGGGGAAAAAAGGGGCTAAGCTGCTTGGGAAAGTATCCCCGACGCCGACGGGAAATGGTTTTATCTCAATCATCGAGAAAGGTCCCGTCGGAGTGGGCCTTATTGCAAACTGAGAAGGGAAAAGAAGTGCCAGTAGGCCATAAAAGCTCTAACGAGCATACTCTCGGATTAGGGAAAATATATAATTTTCACGGGGTAAGGGGAGGATGCGAGGTATAACCTGTATTTTTCAATTGAAATTGCAGAGTGAGCGAAGGAGGCGGGAAGCGCCCACCAACTATCAGAAAAGAAGGGATCAAAACCACCTTAAAAGTAGCTAACGGCGGATAACAAATTAACACAAGGAGGCAGGGGAGTTGTCGACGGCTTGAGAATCCCATAAAGGACTCAATAAGTCCGGACTTCTACATATCGAAATGAGAAAGTGGTCTGACACACTCACAAGTCGGTCAGATCGTAGAAGAAAGGGGATGCGAAGGGGCTCAGTTCCGAATTAAAACGCGCTTGGTCCATGAGACTTCTTTAGGATGTGAAAAGCGCAGGAATGTTTCCGTCCGAGTGGAAACGGAATTGTTTTAAAAAGATCTAGCTTGTCAGGCCGTTGCAAAGGAAAAGGAGACACGCGCCAGGCCACGCGCTGAAAAGGGATTGAGCGAGTCCGGCACTGAAAGTTAAGGGCTCGCAAAAGGGGCCCCATGACGGGCAAGGCCGAGAAGGAGGGGACAATCCTACGCCGCTGAAAGAATCCAAAAACAATTCGTAAGGATGAAACGGAGCACGGGAGGCCTAAAGCCCACACAAAACACACAGACCTCCAAGAAAACGGGGGGGGAAAAGCACAGGAAAACTCCAGGGGAAGGGCAGAGGATCATCCTATAGGCACTCATCCACTCCGGAGAGACTTGGCAGGAGGGAGGTCAGACTGAAGCGGATCCAATTAAAGATGATTAGAATAGACAGAATGTCGGGTGCCGCTAAAAAGGCACTGAAGTTTGAATGGGTGGGGGGTAAAGCAGGCAGCAAACAGCCGCCGACAAGGTAGACAGGATGTATCTAGAGAGGGAGACCCCAGGGCGGTTCTAAACACCCGGAGTCCGAAGGTCAGAATTTGAAGGGTCACAGGAAGAATAAGGGCGAAGCGCAGAGGGTGGTTTAAACGAGCAGCGGCACCAAAGACGAGTAAAAAAGGCGGAACGCTATGACCGGAAGGCGCAGTGACACGAGGCTGACCAGGATCAAACTCCAGAGCGACTTAAAGAAGTCCCCTCATGGAAGCATGATCCATTCCAAAGAAAGAAGAGTACAAACGCAGCTTTTCGAAATTCTCGTGCCAATAATTTGGGAGACAGAGGGGGGGTCAACGAGCAAAGGAATGGTTGAGGAAAAATGTGAAACAAGCCATCGGGGGGAGGGGGACTGGGCGAAGACACGAAGGGAGAGAATGCCGAGCACGGAACCGTTCGAACCCTGATGGCAGGAGCAAAGAGGCACAATAAACCACGGCGCGTCCTCGGAAGGGGTCAGGCAAGAGAACCACTTAGGGGCATAAACGCCACGGAGGGAGAGCTGAAAAAAGGAAAAATCGCGGCGTAAATTCTGTCAACAAGAGTCACGCAGTCTTATTGGGGCCACGTGGGGACAGGGGGAAGTGGTTGTGGCGGGTCTGAACGTCGCTGCAGAAGAGGGGCGTCACCAGGATAAGGAACCACCGCAGGACATTGCTTTAGCAAAAGACCCGGTCTAAAAGGCTTCGGCGGCAAGATGGGGCCAGGAGGTAAGAGGGCGATTCGATCGGTAGAAAAAAGGAGGGTAGGAGGAAAATGACTGAAAGGGGAGGTACGGGCAAAAACAAGGGTACTAGGAGGAAAAAGGAGGAAGAGATCCAAAGAAACTTCACAGTCTCCGTAGCACGGCTCCGTTGTAGCCACTGTCTAAGGGTTCCTCTCACCCATTCGAGCCATTCAGCCTGGAAGGTTTAAGCCTCCCCAATGAAAAGTCCCGGAAAAGTCGCCCGTCCTGGGGGTAAAATGGTCTTCCGAGCATGCATCTACAAAAAACAGGACTCTGGCAATCGGGGAGGCCGGCTAGGAGGGATTGAGATCTGCGCTACGGGGAAAACGAAGTAGGGGGACAAGGAAAAGACCGGATGCAAGGAAGGGGTGTTAGACGGTTGACGAGAGCGGAGGACACAGTCGATTTGCGCCCTAAAGTGAGTCTCTTTGGCGGTTCCGGTACGACCCCTGGTTTTGAGATGAAGCAATTTCACCGGGGGGGCCCTTACGTGACACTTCCGGGCATGCAAAAAAGGAAGAAAAGACGAAGCAGAAAGGTCAGGGGATAGATGCACTAAGGTAAAGACTTTAGATGGGGTAGAAATAAGTCTTACTAGAATCCAAAGTTCGTTTTTGGTCAGGGATCTTCTTGTAGCAGACACGATATACCGTGGAAGAAAGGGCACAAAAGAGGGGGGCACTATAAGGTCCATGTATCTTAGGGAGGTGAACGGGGCAAGGGCTAGGCCGGAGCAAGGGGTGTCTTATGAGAGACACTCCTTCGAAGTACTAACGACGAACGCAGTTTCTTACTACGCCGGTTTGTAAGACAAGCGAACGACACTGAAACCTCAACGTATCGTCAGCAGATCGAAAAAATCACGAAATAGCATCTGAGACAACAGAACAACAAAACTTAAGGAAGAAAGTGTAAAAGAGGCGATGGACGGTAGAGGGATGGGGGTCGGGGCGAGGGAGGTCGATCAGGCGAAGGTTGATAGTTCTGGGGAGATTTGGAAAAAAGCGAAAAGGAGGACGGAGAAAGGACCGGGTGCGCCGACAGCGGTAGCTCAGTCGCAAAAAAGGGAAACGGTGCTTCCGAGTCAGGCCAGGTGTAGAAAGATAGACAGGAAGACACCGATGAACGCGGTGGGGATGGGGATTTAATCGGTTTGTAGGATGTTGTTCGGGAAAGTCGTTTTGCGGAATCCGATGCTAACACGGAAAAAAAAATACTCCCTCCACGGGAGGATCATAGAAAGGGTCTATGTTAAAGGGTGGACCTAAAGGGGTGGGAAATGGAGAATTGAGAAGCCGCACAGCGACGGGAGGAGTCCCGCTTTCTTCCTTCCCGCCGTTGAAAAACAACACGGTCGGCCCCAAAGGATAAAAAGGAGATGAATCGAACACGGGGTAAGTGTCCGACGCAGGACACCTTTACACAAGAAGAAAGGCGAGAGCGAAAGCGGAAAACTGTCAGGGGTATCGGGGGATCTAACAAACGCCAGGATTGGCTCACGAAGTTTGGACAGATTCGCGTAGGACCTTAGAGAGGAGGAAAGAGTCCAAGGATTCATCTGGACTTTTGTAAGGGACGGGGGATCTTCAGGGGGGCGGAGGGGTAAGTGCCTTAACTACAATGGGATAAGGACAGGTAGACTGACCGGGGTAATGCATCTTGGTCGGAGGAAAATTTCACTTGGAAGGGGGAGGGTAGAGCTTGAAGGGTAAAAAATTGTCGATTGGAATTACCAGGGGAAAGGTAAAATTATCCTAATGGGGCCCGAGGGAAAGGGGGAGAGGGGGGTCGAGACGGTCAAACTGGGACGATGAAACGGGGGAACTCAAACCCCAAATTCGGGCCTGATGCTCAATGGGTCTGACCAAAGGAAACGCCTTAGGGGAGCCGTCCGATAATCGCCATGGAGTCTCCGCGCATCCACCCTTGAAGGGGCAAATCCGGCCGTCAGGGCTTGGGTGCTTTCCGGAAAAGGTAACGTGCTAAGAAACGAAAGAGTCATGCAGGGCGATGCGGGAAGAGCATCACGCTGGCAACGATCTATTGGCCAACAGACGAAAACGAACGGAAAAAAAGGCTGAAAAGAAACACTTCACGTGATCCGCCAAGGTCTGCCCTCAAGAAGGGGACCTGCGGCAATAGGCAGCAAAATGCTATTCAGGTAGGCAGAGCAACGGCAGGCCTGCGTGCGGCAGAGCGAGGGGGCAAGTATGACAAGGAGGAAGGTCCTGCGAGGGAAGACGGAAGGGGACCAGGCTGGGCTTGTGGCCTCTTTTGGCGAGGCACATCAGTGAGTCCGGGTTTAGGAAAGGCCAGATCGCAATCTAAAAGTCGGGGCGGAGGCACACGCCCGCGACAAGGAAGGGGAAAAACTCCAAATCATGACTTTTAGCCACAAGTCTACGCGGATCCTAACAGGTCCCATAAATACAAGGCAGACGGGCGCGTTTGATGCAAAAATGGAAGGATAATGATAAAATTCGGGAAGAGGGGCAGTAACGACGGGACCGGAGTCCGGGAGAGAGCCAAAGGGGACAAAGGGGTTCGGGAGAACGTTCCGCTCCGGGAATATGCTACCGGTCGCGAGCAACACCACAGAACATGGGACTAAGAATGGCGCTCCTAAGTTGGGGGAGGTTGGAGGACCCCAAGTCCCTACACGCTCCTCCGACGGTTCTTTTCTCAGGCAGGCTGGTTACGATAAAATCAAGGAGAGCAGCCAAAACGGGCGAACCTTCAGGCGTCACTGTGAATGGGGGTTGCTCGGGGGCAGGTCGATACCAAGGGCAACTAAAAGGGAAGTGAGCTGCCGAATGGGGTTGGGTCCGTAAATGCCTCTCAAATCAGATGGTCGTTTTGAGCACGTCTAGCATGAAACACGAAGGCCGGGGAAGGTCTGGTAGGCAAGGGCGGCACAATCAGCGAAAATATGAAAAGCAACGGCGGACTTGTTGGTAGATTTAGGGGCGTCGTAAATGTGCCTGGTCCTGTCAAAAACGTAACGGAATACGTCTCCGTTTGGGGCACAGCACAACGAAGAAATTTTTTATGACAAAACAGGCGGGCAGACTTATCTGGGTCTAGGAAGGGCTTCAGGCAGAGGAGGATATCGAATGAAAGGGGTTGAAGCAAGAATAAATAGTGGAGTTCACTCAGAGCGGAGGACTGGCTCTAGGCAAGGAAACCACTCCAGGAACCAGTGGGACTCTATAGAGAAAAATCGTGAAACTACAAGAGGACGGAACCTCTTCCGGAGAAACATCACTCCCTGATTCAGGGTTACCCATCTGAGGGATGTGATAAAAAAATTCTGGAAAGCAATCCCTCCCGAGAACGATCTGAAATCCTCGGGGAACCAGACGTGATAGTGTTAAAAGGAAAACACCTACGGTCCACCGGAGGGGAGAGTCTCAGTCAGAGTGCGGAGAGGTGAATGGGAAAAGCGATTGGTGACATCCTCACGCGCAAAAAACCAGCCCGGGGAGTCAAGGCTTGGAAGAAATCGTGAACTGGGGTACCAGAATCAATGTGCGTCAGACGTACCTTTTGGGAGAATCAGATCTTCGCAAAATTGATCTTCATGAGCTCCGGTCCGGTGACTCTGCTTACACCGCAAGGAGTGGGAGACCGGGAAAACAGGGGAAATCGATCCCTTCTCCTCAAAAAATCTCCCCCAACACATCAGCGCTACAATCAAACCATTCGTCGGGAGACAAACTAGGTGTAAACATTGTTCTTAGCTGAAAACTGGATAGACCTGCAGGGTTCCATGCTTGGAATACTTGATCGGAAAGAAGGAAGCGAGCCCACGATAAAGACGCAAGAATTGAAAAGGAGCAAAACCAAAAATGCCATCCGGCTCGAGAAAGGATACACTCCGAAAGCGTCGACGCGGTCGGGTCAAGAGGAGGGGGAGGGAGGGGGAGAAAAATTTAGCACTACTACTCCGTAACCACACCGGAGACAGGCAATCAGCGAGGGTAGCTGGATACACTAGCACTTCGTTGAAATGAGTCGTAAGAAAAGAGGATATTGTGACAACCATTTAGACCATTTGGGGTCCAGGCTAGCTGTGCCCAGGAGAACTTCCTTAGTGGGTATGAGCAGGGTATAGGTGACCGGTATGCGTTAAGACGAGGTTTGGATGAATTCAAAAGTGGTAAGGCCTGGGACGTTAAGCTTAGAAGACTCTCCAGCGAGCCTCCATGTGATGAATTAAAATACGGTGGGTAGAGGCCGGTAAAAATGGCAAACCCTTGGGGCCTCGAGACAAAAATAGAACACTAAAGTCAAGGGAGCAGGCTTAAAAAACAGTATTGAAAAAAGAAAACATACCAAAGCCCTATTGGAAAATCAACAAAAATGCTTAACAATTGGCAAAAAAAGAAGAGAAAAAACATTCGTATGGACCTAAGGGTTTCAACATTGAATAGAAACAAGGATCAACCGCCAGAAGAAAGCAGCTCTTCGGCGGGAGCAAGCCACTCGGGAAAATGAGAAAGGGGAAAGGGGCTTAATTAGGTACGACGGCGCTGAATCAAAGGATGAAGGGAAAGAAAAAGGGAAAACTAGGAAAGTGCTCCCAGGCAAGAAATTTGCAGTTGTAGCCCTACAAGAAGTCATGAAAGCCGAAGAATAATAACTCGGATGTAGTGGTCGCGTGGACGCGGGAAAAGAAATGTGATTCGGAGAAAACATACCCAGGAGTCGGAAGCAATTTGCCTAAGGGCCAGGGGGGAAGCAAAAGTACTAAAGTACCAGGGCGCGATCGTGGCATTCATGGTTGTGTGTCCATTCGAAAAGCACGTGCTCGAACGGCAAAAAGGAAAAGGTCCTCAAAGGCCATCCAGGGGCCTGAGGGGAGGGGCGCGGAGGGCGGGCCCGCGCGGCAGGCGGCACCGAGTGAGAAGAGACGGAAATAAGAAGCCCAAAACTCAGGATTTCTGCATGCCTCTGGGAGACAATTGGAGGGGAAAAGCGTGACACTCACCGGCTGTTGAGCAAGGTTTCCTGGGGAAGCTGAGGGCGGTTTCCGGCCGACTACGCAATGGGACCAAAGGCATGCAAATAGGAAATGTAGAAAACTATTTATGAAGATCCAATGCCAATCCCAGCAAGGACTAGTCACGGAGCGGGCAGGAAACCCGGAAGGAAGGACATACCTTCAAAAGCTTA
>Ga0179593_1436408_pt1 | contig 11414 bp, 13 predicted proteins | sample CZODoug2_1_08_16_FD_185931 | JGI IMG/M metagenome (GOLD analysis project Ga0179593, IMG submission 185931) | Vadose zone soil fungal communities from Angelo Coast Range Reserve, California, USA - CZODoug2_1_08_16fungal (PacBio error correction) | ecosystem: Environmental > Terrestrial > Soil >...
GCGAAAGGTGAATCCAGTTTAGGCCATGAATCCCCAAAGTTCCATCGTTAAAAGGGAACCGGAAAACGGTTTGGCGGAGGATGGGTAGGGGCGGGTGGGTAGGTGCAAGAAAAAGAAAAACAACTGTGATGTGCAATACCCAGCTGAGGTCGGGTACCTCATATTCGGTGTGGGTTGGGTTGGGTGGGTGCAACCAAGAGCGGGAACCGCGAGAGCATGATTGAAGTAGGCAGTATTGTCGATTTGCGCATGAGGGGGTTGGCAGGTCGGGTCGGTAAATTGGGCTTCTACGAAAAGAGGCCCAGGAAGAGTTCGGGGTGACGGAACGTTTTAGAGAGGGCATTTTCAATTGTGTGCGTTGTATGCGAGGTCTGGAGGGCAGTCGTTTTCGGTGTACAGATTGACGCTCGAAACCATGGGGGGATGCACACTACGATTGGGAGAAGAGGGAGGCACAAAGTCTCAGGGAGATCAGAAAATCCCCCCCCACGCGATTCAGCTTCAGAAAACCAGGGGGCGAGATCGGGACCATCAAGGAAACGGGCGGAAAAGCTCCCAATCCAACCCTTTCAAAATGAGGTGAAAGAGGTTCGGCGATGAGCAGGGAACGGGGGGAAGGGGGGGGAAAGGGTTCCTGGAGGTCAGTAAATTGTAGTAATGCCTGTCGTGGGAGAGAGAGGAGGGTCGAGATGAGAAAAACCCTACGTAAGGGTGACTGACTCCAGTAGCGGTAAGGGAGGGGACCGTCTGGCATGGAAGCTAGGGGGGGAGAAAAGGGAAAGGGGCCACTTCAAAACGAACAGTGGAAAAGGCGGCTGTGTCGGGAAAGAGCGGTTCAGATGCCAAATAGCGGGGGACTCTCCATTTCCGGCGGGGTGGTTGTAGAACATAGGGAAGAAGAAGGCCCGCGCGTGAATTAGGGAAAAGGAAATTCCTTTAACTCGAATATTGTCCATGGGCGTGAAACAGGAAATACCTGTTTAAAATAGAGCGGGGAGTTGGCAACTATCTTTTTCTTTGACTAAAGGGAACTGGAAGAAGGGTCGACGCGGTGGGGAAAAAAAAAGGGGGGGGAACTTGAAGTTAATTTATCTTCGGATGGACAGGCAAAAAAAGAGGTGGAAGCGATCTGTTGGGGGCACGTTGGGTATGTATCTTTTTATCTGAATGTGCATGCGAAAAACGAATAGTGCGGAAACAAAAAAGGTGGGCGGCGGTTGGTAAAGACTCGGAGTTTTTAAACAAGAACAATTGTGGGAAAAAGAAGGGACAGGAGGTCCATCGTAGAAGACGATCGTCAGGTGGCTGCTGGGATCGTGCAAAGCAATGCATCGGGGGTGAAAGGGGGGGAGGGAGGGACCATGAAACTCTGACAGAGGGATCGAGCCAGCAGAGGAGGGCGTTGCCCTTCTCTGCATGGCTTGGGGTAATCCAAGGATAACGTTACAGGAGCAAGGAGACGGGGGGAGGGTAAGGGACGTAACCACCCACACTTAAGGATTTCTCCCGTAGAAGCATTCTATGGAATTTTTCTTCCTTCAAGACAGTCGTTGAAGAAATGGGACTTCTTAAAGGGGGCAGAGGAAAAAGAGCGAAATTAAAACGCTTGAAATGAAGCGCCACTGGAAGGGGGGACGGGCGTATTCATACCCGTAACATGTCTTGATTATTGAATTTTGTCTCAGCATAAAAAATTCGGGGGGGGGGGGGGAGGGTGGAAAACCATGGAAAAAAATTTGGTGCACCCGATGGGGGGAAGGGAAGCTAAAACTTCTTGTAGGGCGAAAAGTCCTCTTGTTTGCATGGCTGCTTGGCCAGACGGGCTAGTAACCCGGGCGGCCTAGGGGGGGGGGGGGGGGGGGGGTGAATTCGTTTCAATACGACAAAAAGTGTATTTATCAAAACCATATCTGAAGAGAGTGGGGGGGGAAGGCGCAAGGTTCTTGGAGGGATTCAAGGCGATTTGTGGTGAGTGTTTTTGGGGCTGGATTCGCTGGCAGGGGAAAACGGAGGCTAAAGGGACAGAAAGGGGAAATGGGAAAGCAAAAGGGTCGGGAGGTGACACTAAAACAAGTGAGCCAGTCGAAAGGGGGAGGGGGCAAAATGTTGGGGGGGGGCTTAAGGGGAAAATGGAGAGCATGGCCCACATGGGAAAGAAAGAGTTGGGGTGCGACGCAGAATTCTTTGCCGCCGTAAGAATTCATCATAAGTCTAAAAAACATACGGAGGGGGAAGGAGGGAAGGGGAGAAAAAAGGCAAGATGCAAAAAAAAGGAAACAATGTCTAGCGCACGGGGAGGGACCCCAGCGGGGGTATGTGGAAAAACAACTCCATATGCGACAACGCAAACCGCCCTTAGCTGGGGGAGGGGACCTTGCCGAATATCAAAGGGAAGGGAAACTCTCCCATTTTGGTGGACTGAGGAGGTCAACCTGCAGGGGAAAACCCGCCGGAAGAAAAAGAAAAAAAACCAAACTCGTCAGTTGCAAGAGGCTCTAAACTCCACGAATGTGAGAAGGATAAACAACAAGGTTAAATTTGGCTGCTTAAATCATTGGCAGAAAATGGGAAAAAAGAAGTAAAGCCACCTAAACTAGGCGATGCCGGGCCTAGCTCCGAGGCACTCCCTCGATCATTTCAAAACTGAGACGTTTCGAGGAATATATTTCCAGATAATTTATCAGAAAATGGGCCACCCCCATCGGTCTTGCGAAAAGAATGACTGTGAAAGGTGATCCAAACGAATGGGACTGCAAGGCGACGAAAACATGAAAAAGAGGAACAGGACAAAGAAGTGTAAGAAGGTATGCACCCTTTTACCAGGGGGGAAGCCTCGTTTGGGAAGACAAGGGGGGGGGAAGGGAGGGTCTAGGGGAAGCAGGCGACTAATTTAAGAGGTCTATTTGTAAAAAGAAGGCAAGGAATTAAACTGACAGCCATCGAATGCCTAACACCGGAGCTAAACTTTCACTGGGAGAAGGGAAAACGGCCGGGCGGCGGTGAGAGAAATTTATCGTTTTCTACACCTTATGAAGTACCATGAAAAAAAAACACAAGGAAAGCAAAGAGCTTTCGGATCAATTAGGTCTCGCGCAAAGGTGGCTAATAGAAAAAGGGGGAAAAATGGAACTGCTTGTTCTAAAAAATCAGACGCGCAGAAAAAACAAAAAAAAAAGAAAAACATTTGCAGTACAGGCGGAGTACTACTGGGCCCTTAAAAGTACCAAAGTTCCCGTGAAAACCACTTCGAGGGGGGGGGAGAAAAAAAACCCAAGGGACAACAATTTCCGGGGGGAAAAAGCAACAATAGGGATGCAAAGCACATAGGGAGACGGTTATACCAAAAAAAAAAATTCCCACAATCGGGGGAGGGGCTTAAAAAGAAGAGGACGTCATCTAACCTACAGAAAGGGACCCCTCTGGGGACCAGCGTCTAAGTTTGCAAAACGAACTTCTGCCGAGGACAACCATGCGGAAAAAAAAAAAGCCGCTTCAAAAGTGGAAAAAAAGCGCCTGAAGAGAGGGGGGCGACAACCCATCGGCTCGTTCCGCTTCAATCCCACTACGCAGCGCAAAGAAACGCGCTTCAGGTAGGAAGGAAAAAAAGGAGGCCAACGCTTTAACTACTGGAAGAAACGATGTGTTCAGAAGAGTAGTCGAAAAAAAAAAAAAACCGTACAAATGAAAGATGGGATCCACTCTATCATTAGTTCGGGGGGAAAAAGACAGCTATTACCGGGAAATTGAGGGACAAATCAAAAATACCGCTAGAGCACACTTCGTGGGGGGGGCAGAACACGGTAGGAACAAAATCACCTCACATCGCTCGCTAGAGTACACCAGCTCCGCTACTGGGGGGGGAACAGAAAACCGTAAGTCGGGGGGCTGTAGGGGGGATTGGAGATCTCGCACCCCTCAATCTCTAAAACCAAAACGGCGTAGAAAGTAAAGAAAAGGGAAAAAGGCCTAAAGCCCTACATGCAAGGAACCCTGGAACCCGGGCACCTTCACCCGCTCATCGAAACTCGCCCGTGTGGGGCGAGATGAACTTTTCCCGAATCTTAGTTATAAAACGAAACGCACACCGCGGCGTCGGGACTCTTAAGTTGCCCCGCGAATTTGGTGCCCTCGAGGGACAGAGACGAAGTGAAGCTACCTAGAGGCTTCCATTTCGTGCCAACGAACGTTTGAAAAAAAGAAACTCGCAACCCCTGCCCAACATAACACCAGGAAATGGGGAGGGGAAGACAAGGAGGCAAAGTCGAGACAGGCGCTCCTTTAAAATTGGTAGAAGGCACCCAGTGCAACAAATCTGCAAAAAAGTGCGGAAAAACGAAAAAGAAAAAAAACGAACCCAACTCTCGTCCCATGCCCACCTTCTCTTCTCAAGTGACGAATCGTGGGAGAAAACCCAGCAAGGAAAAACAAAAAGACTAGGAAGGACCAAAAAAGCGCTGGGGGAAACGCAAGAAAAAAAAAAGGGGGAAAGATCCAAATCGCTGAGAGAATAGGAATCAAAACTAACAAAAATGGAGGACAGAAAGAAACACCACAGACTAAAAAGAAAGAACTACTTTTCCTGATAATTTTACAGAGGAACGGGGGAACTTAAAGTCGGGGAAGGGGATTCACCCTCTGATATGATCAAATTATGATGAGTCTTCGCAGAGGGGTGGAAGGGGGAGGACTGAATGACAAGCCTCGTTAAAATTCAGTCAGGAAACGTTTTTGAGTATATGGGTATTGGTTCGGAAAGGGGTTAGTTTTGCTGAACAAGAAAAGTAGCGAGAAAACCCGATTTTGGGCTTACCATACCTATCTGTCTTGAATAAGAGGGAGTTTTTGGTTTGAAGGGGAAGGGGGGAAGAAAGAGGGAGGGTCAAAAGGCAGGAAATAATCGGAAAAGAAAGCGTGTTCGAGGAGGTTGATCTTGCTAGTCACGCATTGAAGGAAAAATCGGGGATCGGAAAAAGGGGAAAGGACTAATCCCGCAAGACCCAGGAGTGTCAATATTGGTTAGCGGAGCCAGTGTCCATGGTGGGGTTTTCGTGGGGTACGTGAAGTGTTGAGCGTCGCTTCTTGGGCGTGAACCGAATGTACGCTCGACCAAGTGGTTTTGCGGAAATAAATGGAGAGGGAACCGATACCGCGTGAGAGAGACCCGCCTATTGAGGAAAGGAAGAAGAAAAGAAAGGGTTGGTGCGGAATTTATCGTGTTCCATCCGCCCCCTAACTGTCGAAAAGCGCCTCAACTTGGGAAAGAGCCACCCGTGCCGAGGGAAAAAAAGGGGTAAGGAAAAATCATTTAAATGCCTGAGGACCCGGGCCAATGGGGGGAGTCAAAAAAAGCTACTGAGGGAAAAAGGGTTCGTCGGGTGGAGGAATCTGAACGAAGAAAATCTACTTCGTTGCCTGGACCGAGGGGAGCAGGAGGACTGGCGGTACCGTAGGCATGCAACGCGGGATAGATTAAGGGGGACCCTAACCCGGTGTACGTGATGGAGGGAAGGGGAGGGTAAAGGGCATCAGGCGGGTGAGGGATGCCAAAGGCGTTACCAGATCATTTCCTTCGAGTTGTGTGGGACGGACATGAGGGGGAGGGGAAAACGAACAGGCGCTAGAAGGGGAAAGAGTTCGAGAAAAGGACTTGAACTCAAAAGAAGAAAAAAGATTCGTTTATGTGGGAATAAAGAAGACGAGGGGGGGGGGGAAACCAAGTCTCTGAGTCCCTTGGCACGAAATGTCTTTTACGAAGGTGGATTCTAATTTGCTACTCTTGTGGGCCAAGGGGGGGACTTATGTAGGAGAGAAAAAAGGAAGGGGGGGGACAGGCAACAAACTAATTGAAGAATTCTTTTTGCAAGGGGATGGGGAGGCCTGGGGGAGGAAGAGGGGAAGAGAAAAGACAACGAAGGGGTCCCAAGGAAATGGGTTTCGCGGGGTTTTCTTACTCGAATTTTGGACCGACAAAAAAAAATTTGGGGACGAGAGGAAAAGGGGAAACACTCGTCGAAAAAAATACTTCTGCTCTACATTAAAGAAAAAGCCATCGTTCATTGAAAGGCCATAGAGAAAAAAAAGGGATCGATCGGTGGCTGAAGCGGTGGCCTCTCGTCCTCATAAGGTGAACGATACCCGTATACAGCGCAAAGTAAGAAGTTAAGGGAACGTAAACGGGGGGAAGGGGCGTCGGGGTCTCCCAGTCTTAGATGTCTTTAATATAAGGAATAGTCAAGTAAATAGAAAGGGAGGAAAGGTAGGCCGGTGCATAAAAGAGCGGAAATACCTCCTTCCCAACAGCGTCGACCGTGAAAGGTTGCCTTACGCAGGGGGGGGTGATCTCGGACAAGGGAGGTCCTCCCACGAGGGGAAATTGGGTCGCAGCAGGGAGAAAGAAGGGGGAATAGGAAAAAGCCGTTTAAGACCCCGAATGGGTGCCAAGGGTTTTGTCTCTACACTCGGGAGGGGGGAAATAGATGCCGCGAAACGGGAAGGTTTTTTTGGCAAAGAATGCAGAGCCTCTTCGCAGTAAAACTAAGAAAACTCTTGATTATAGGGACAAGAATGAAAAATGGATAGTTAAAAAAGAAAAAAACTTGGTTGAACGTCTTCCGTGAGGAGCAAAATGTTTGATGGGGTGTGAGGAGGTTGGGATGCATTCCCTGCGGGGAAAAGGAGCTGCGGGACCAAAAGGTCTCCAAAATGAAGGCTACGTATTCCGCAAGGAAAGAAGGGAAAGGGGCCTGTTGAAGCATTCGGGAGCATTTCCCTACCTTTGCCGCATGCCGATTTTCTGAACGTGCGCTAAGGAAATTGCACGCGGTGAAAAAAATCGGCAGTCAGAAATAAAAAACGTCGGAGAACCGATCTTGTTCCTAAAGGGCAGAAGAGGAGGAGGCAAGGGGAACAATCCCCAGCGGCAAAATGTGTCCCAGGGAGAGAAAGATTCAGGGCACCTGGCACCGCCCTTCAAACGAATGATTCCCCTTGCAGGAATAAGGGAAGTCAAGAACCTTCTTCCACATTTGGTTCTTCGTTTCCCCGATCGAAGGGGGGAAACAGAAACAGGAGGACAAAAAAAAAAAAAAGAGGAAAAAAAAAAATTGTGTGGATCCCTCCACTGAATGTGCGATTCCCCCCGAGCGTGGAAGGGTCATGAAAGGAAAATCGATTGCACGTCTTGAAAAAAAAAAAAATCCCCTCCGAGAGGATTAAGAAAAAAGCGAATAGGCAACAAAAGGAAGGTAAAAAAGACAAAGGAGCAACGTTTTTGCGCGCATTATTCTCTAGAAGGTTTAGCCCGCAAACTGGAACCCCCCCCCCTTCGGGCGTGCAGACAAGAGTCACAAAAACAACCACAAAAAGGAAAAATGCAGAAAAGTGGAGACGGCTGCGAAAAAATGAGAAAAAAGGATTGTATAGCCCCCTTCCCCAATTTGGCAGCCCGGGACGGAATGATTTAGAACTGTTTCTGGGAAAAGGCAAAAGGGAGAACACAGGGACGAGTTACGAGAGGACAAAAAATAACAAACAGCAGAGAAAACCGGGGAAAAAAAAAGGGAAAAAAATCTTTTCACGTTCATAAACCACGAGCCCGGGGGCTGAGGAGTACGGTTCAAAGGGAAGGAAAGAAAAAAAAAATTAAAGGGCAACCCTCTCAATAGCTCTCTCTCCGGTGAAACCAAACATATGGGAAAGATCAAGGAAGATAAAAAAGGAAAAGACACGAAGCATCGGGGGGGCGAGGAAGGCGCCTTTCTACGCGCGACTGGCGCTGCGCCCCAAATTCTTTTTGTCCGGGGAAAACAAAACCGTAGGGGGAAGCCAGGAACGAACCTCCAGTCGTTGTGGCCGGCAAAAGAGGAAGGAAGCGGCCAAAATGGCTAATGAACATTCGCTTGTAAATAACCAACTCAAGAAAAAGGTGGCCCAAAGCGAAGGGGAAAAGGGGAACGGGGAGCAACTTTCAAATCAAGGAAGTCATGAAGCCAAAAGAAAAGAAAAGAGGGGGACATCTTCTATCTGGGTTCACATTCGGAAAAGGAAACCGGCCGCTTCAGGAAAAAAAAAAAAACAATATTGGGAGGAAAAGTCTTCAAGACCCATACCAATTGACGCATAAGAAAGAAAGAAGGATCGGGTTCAATTACCATGAATCGCAGGTTTCAGCGACGAGGAAAGAAGTCGTTTGAGCCGAGGGGGAGGAAAAACCACTCACAAAACACAATGAATGGGTCTCAAGATCCGGGGAATAGACCAAAAGAAAAAAAGAGGAAAGGCCTAAGGCCCACCCGATACAACAAGACACCGGACGGGCAACCTTTTCAATCCGAAAGATTCTCTCCCAAACGTCCAAAAGGGTCCGCCATAGAAAAAAAAAGACCAGCCAAGATCTTGGGTCAGGAAATGAAGGATTGTTCAGTTTCGAGCGCGGAATCAAGACGCTCGCGAACAACAAAAGTTCGAAAGGAGGCGGACTAGCCAGTACCCTGGGCAACATGGGAGAAAGTACCTCTATCGCAAAACGTGTTACCTCTCCCGGGGGTATAATTGGAGCTTTTTCACGCCGAAGAGAAAGGGGGCGGAGGGAACCTATCCAGAAACCAAAACCAGCGAAATTCCTGGATAAAGAAGAAGCGAAGGTTCCCCGCGCCTTGGGGCTACCGGCGGGGGAAAGTACTAACATGAGGGGGAATGAGTGGAGAGGAATTCACATGGAGTACCGCCCACAAAGGTTTGGGAACTCCAACGACCTCGTCACCTAAACACACAACCCATGGCGAAGAAAACAATTTGGGGGGCATCCGTAGAACTAAGAGATTCCCTTTAGGGTGGAAAAGAGGGAAAGAAAGACCTCACTAAATCCCCAGAAATCTGCACCCAACTCGCAATTAATATCACAACAAGATCCAGCACTCTGCGGGCAAAAAGGAATAAAAAGGGGAACGCATAGGAAGTCGAAAGAACGGACTGCCCCAGCAAGGCAAAACCACGCCGATTGCCGGCAACCGAATTCAGCTTGGAGGTACCATTTCCCACCAAGGGCAGCTCAGGGGATCGAATTCGTTCAAACAAAGAAAAAAAAGCCACACTCCCCAGAAGACCGAAAGAAAAAAAAGTGTATGGGTAAGTTGTTTTGGGGGTAATGGGACAATTGGATTCCACCTCTGGAAAGACTCGCAACACAACAGTTAGGCAGAAAAGAGAGTATATCCTTCGGCCATAGCCAGGTTACGTCCTTAAAGAAAAGGGAGCGGGGGCCAAAGGAAAAAACAGGGGTAAACAAACTGGGGGGCTAGGGGGGGGAGTTTGCTGAAAAAGTACAAGGAAGAAGAAAAAAAAAAAGTGGGTACAGGTTCCGTTTTACCCAGCTAGCAGTTGTCCTGGGCTAATATCAGGGGTTGCCTGCTGGTCGAAAAAAAAAAAAAAAAAAATGGAGAAAAACAAAAAGCGAAGCCTTAAAAAAAGTGGCTATATTTCAAAAAGAGGGGAAGAGAAGGGGAAAAATTGGAGGGGGGGGGGGGGAGACTTGCCGACGCATTCCAAGTCATGGGTCCCGGAGTTGTCCTTGTTATCTTCAACAGGGAAAGGTTGTGTTTTTCGGGGGTGAGGGGAAAAACGAGGTCTTGAGCGTACCAGAAAACGGGCGGTGGACGTGAAACGCGACATGGGGAGAAAGAAAGGTAAACCGAAAAAGGACGGGCAAGATCGCCGCGCAGGGGGATCACCTTGAAAAAGCCGATTGGGTGAAAGCAGTCTCGTGTAGAAATTAAAAAGGAACATCCGGGCGGAAGAAAAAGGGAAAAGGGGGCCAACTGGCGAGGTCACGCGCTCATGATCTTTCGTGGGGGGGCCGTATGATCGGGTCCCTCTGTGGAGGAGGAGAAGCCGCTCTGAAGTTGAGAAAAGGTTGGTTAAGCGAGGAGTAAAAAAAGATTACTCAAAAATGTTGAGGACCCCAGGTATCGGATGACAGTGAAAGAGGAAAGGAGGAAAGTTTGGGGATCTTTCACCGTGTGTTGCTCCTTCTGTTTTTAATTGAGAGACTGCTTTGTCTTGCTAGAAAGACGGGGTAATAGCTGGGAGGTGTTGTGCCGATGGAACCTAAAAGGGGAACTACTCAGGGCAAAAAAAAAGGGGAGTGGGGGGGGGGTTGGGGGAAGAAGAAAAGCGAACGACGAAAATCCCATTTGTCACATTGAATTTCTTGTATCAGGAAAGAGCGTTTTGCAGGGTGCCCGAAGTACGGATTTGGATGGGCGAAATTGTTAACGAAAAAGTTCGCCTGGATACCGGGGGGGGGGAAACGGCCCGGGGACGTTTGGAAAAGGTGCCCTACGGTCCTCCTTTCTTAGGGTACGTATTAAAATACTTTCAGGAGGGGGTACCAAAAAAAAAAAAGTGCCGCGATTATTTGAATTTGTGAGGGAGCAAGGGAATAGACAGAGGGAGAGGAAGGATGGTCATCAATTACGTGCGGCGGGTTTCTTTCTCCAAAAGTTTGTTCGTACCACAAGACAAATTGGGGGCGAAGGCGCAAAGCAAAGAAAAACGAAAGACAGATCGGAACTTGGCGGCTTATCCGTGCATAAAAGAAGGAAATTTGGAAAGTGCAATAGGGGAAAGGAAGAACGTGAACGGGGAGCAGCAGCTGTTGAATCGTTGGCCTCTTCTCTGATCAGAAGGGTTCCGTGAACCCGATATTATAAGAAACGTCTCGAGTTTAAGGGGGCGGAACAGGAAGTACGTCGGTGGCCTCCTCAGGTTCGTTTAAGTTCGCCTTCAAAACGGCGTTAAAAGAAACAAGGGAAACGGAAGGGGGGGGACATTTGCATAAGAAAGAGCAAAATGCCTTTCACGTCCCAAAGCGCGAACCTTGGGGAAGGTGGGCAGGAATGATCGAGACAAGAAAAGCACTGGATGGTATTCTTTGTACAAGCCCATGGTCGGCAGGTCAAAAAAGAAGGATGGAGAAAAAAGGGGGCAAAGTACACCTTCGAGAATGACGAACGTTGTCAGCGTTTGGTAAAATTCCGCGAGGCAATCGAGAAAGGCAAGCGCTCGGAGGGAAAGAAGGTTTGAAGACGGCAAAAGTCCTCTTGAACCAATTTCCAAAGGGGGGGGGGGGGTGGGGGGGGGGGGGGGGGGGGTGGTTGTTTGATGCGCACTTCGGGGATTGCAAATGGGGTTCGGTGGTTCTTTCTGTTTTGAGGGGCAAGTCAGGGCGGGGTTCCGCGCTAAGGACAGAAAAATTTTAAAAGAAAAAAAAGGAACTAAAAAAAAGTTGGAAAAAGGAATCACCACAGGTCGAGGGAGGAAAGGGAATCACGAAACTTGGGAAGCTGGCCACAAGTGGGCACAGATTTTTGAACTTGCGAGAGACTTGCCGCCGGTGGGAAAACTAAAAATACTAG
>Ga0179593_1487895_pt1 | contig 11414 bp, 7 predicted proteins | sample CZODoug2_1_08_16_FD_185931 | JGI IMG/M metagenome (GOLD analysis project Ga0179593, IMG submission 185931) | Vadose zone soil fungal communities from Angelo Coast Range Reserve, California, USA - CZODoug2_1_08_16fungal (PacBio error correction) | ecosystem: Environmental > Terrestrial > Soil >...
AGAAATCCGAAGAAAAAAAATCTTGCCCTCGGCCTCTCCGGAGTGTCGACACACACCACAGCGGGCCCTGCCGAGGGACGTGGAAGGCCAGAGGCCCGCATTTTGGGTGAGCTTGGTGAAGATTCTTATATTGTGATGCCAGGGGGACGCGTGTTCAATTCCTGGATCCAATGGAATCCAATATTTGTCCGGGCGATGCTTGTGTTACAATTTTATATTGGAACGATCTGGGACGCATACTCTTGCCATGCCCTCGGTAGAAACGAGAATCCCAAAGTCGCCAACCAACGAAACTGTAAGGAAAGGCCAGTGGGAGAACAGGAGAAAATGGTGGTTCAAACTCTTTTTTCGGGCGCGTGAAATCCTGGAAGAATACTCGAGTGAGATCAGAGGTGGTGGTGGATTCAATCTTCCCGCAAGTGGGGCAGGCAAGAACGGGACAAAAAACAACAACGAAAGTCATTCGCAGATAAACAGATTGGGGGCCGGCGACGTAGTCTCCTTTTCGATGGGAATCGCGTGGGCGGGCACTTTTTAAGGGGCTAACGGGGAATGCTTAAAAAGAAAAACGAGACCAAGGGATTGATTAAAATCTCCTGCTCCGGGGGCGCGGAAAGAAGCGACTAGAATTCCCGGAAATAAAACCCCGTTGAGGAAGGGTGGTAGGCCTACAGTCCTTTCTTGGGGACGGAACCCGGCAACGGTTCTTCCGCACGAGAACCGCGCGGCCCAAGGCCAAGTGCAAAAAGGTCTGCTTACGGGATTTCCCCACGGGTAAATAATCACCCCCCCCAGTTGGGGCAAAAAGTTTTCCTTGGGGGGGCCGAGCTCCTAATCAACAACCGCATTGGAGAAGATATACAGGACAAAGGTTCCGAGGAAAGGAGGGAAAGGTGTGGGACAGTGATTAGAAATTTGAAGATTGTGGGCCGGCGGTATTCTCAGCTTTCACCCCTTATACAACTCAATAGGTTCGGGCTTGCCAGGCTGAGTTGAAGGAAACGGCGCATCGGGGGGGTGGTTAAACACGAGAAAAAACTATAGGGGGTAAACTTCCTACGTCATCGGGCAGCGTTTTGAAGAGTCCTTCGGAAAGAGACGTTTAATGCATCGGCGACGCCAGGGGCAGCGCGCTTTACCAAAATGGGAGCCGAAAAGGTTCGACGACTGAACACTTTACTGTCGTCCGCGGCACGCTATCTTCATAAAAAAACTACATATGCTCGGGAGTCTATGGGAAATATCTGATGGAGATTGTATCTTACCTCGGGGCTGAAATCAGGAAGGTACAATACTCTGATGTCAAAAAGTTAGAGTAGCGGGACCTCGGGAAATGGCAATTTCACGTGGAGGATGCAGCAAGCTCAGAATGTCTTTGGCAGGGTGAAATAAAAAGTGGCCGGAACAAGAGGGTGCGAAACGCACTTTAGGTTCGTCGATACAGAGGCCGCGCTGTTAGCGATCGTAAAAGTTAGGTGACGTCTTCAAGACTCTATCACCGGCCGCGTCGCGTATATAAAGGGTATTTAATAATCGCGACAATAACTATCGGGAACCTCGGACTAGGATGGGCGATGCAAACAAGGAATTAAGCTTCTCTGAGAAGTAAGTCAAATGCAAATGCCGAATATGCAAGGAATCCGTCATAACCTCTTTTCGGGGAAGGCCTCCTAGCAGGAACTACAAAAATCGTGGACTGAGGTTTTTCGAAGGAGGCCGATCAAGGACCGGAAAGATTTGTAGAAAAAAAAAAACTAGGAAGCAGGGCGGTGAGAGCAATTGATTTTTTTCTGGGCAGCTCGGCATGGAGCCCGAAACGCCAGGAAAGATTGTGCTCTACGGGGGAGGAAGAGAACTTCAGCGAGTACAAAACTAATGTCAAGGGGGGGGTGCAGATAATTCAAACCTTACAGATGTCCGAGTAGGCGAAAGACCGCTCATGGATTCAGTGCCAAGCCACGTGCAGCCCGATCAGCTAAAAGAGTAAGATAGTCTCTTCCGATGGGGGTAGCATGATTACGAGCGGACTGTTCAGGTTTCTCCTAACGAACTCATTGACCCCTAATAAATTTAAGGAAAGAAAAGGCCCAGATCGAGGCGCTCCACCGCAGAGCAGGATTCGCATGAAAAAGATTACTATGGCGGAGATCAATCGCCGCACGGCGAAGTGAAAGTCATTGCGCCAAGAAAAAATGCGAAGGGGGTAGGTGAACGCCCACTCATCCCCGAGCACGGCCGCCGCAACTCGAAATCAAGGGGATAGGGGGTAACCGGAGTAGAAAACGCAGAGGCCGAACGGACCTTTCGGAAGACGCAGTCATCTAAAAGGAAACACACGGAAAAGGAAAGAAGGATGCAAGGGAGTGCGACCACTTCTATCACGTCGCCTGTGGCTGAGTTTCTCCGGAGATGACGGTGATAAAGGAAAGATCCAAAAAAAGGATGGAAGCGTGTCCTCTAGTCCGCAAGGAGGTGTGCTCTGGCGGGATAACTAAACTAGAGAATCGTTGGCTCGCCTGACCTCACTTCGCCGGGCTGCGCGCTGATCGCAAAGCCAAAAAAAAAACAGAGTCATGTCGGGTATGGCGATTGAAAGCATGGGGTGCAAGCTCCTCTTGCCTAAAGGGTTACAGTGAACGTATCGGGGGATGTGCAAAGCGCACCGAAAACGGACGGTAGACCTCTCGTCTCTGTCCCTTCCACAGCATTACGCTATGGATCTTCTCTTATCGGCTGCTATTGGCTTTAAAACCTGCAAGATTTGGGAACGGAGCGAAAAAACGCGCTCCGCATACGCAAAGATTACTTTTTGCATAGAGGGAACCAAGGAATTGGGGTGTTCTAGCCTGCAGTAGATTCCGGCCGGTTCAGAAATCTTGTACGACCGGACGTGAAGGACTGGCGCGGCAGACTTACAAGAACGCCGAAGATACGGGCTACGACAACGCGCACGGGGGGACAAACGGTGCATGGTGATGGAGGGAAGAACTTTATCCCGTAAAAAAGAAGGGTCGTGGGAGTGAGCGGAGAGGAGGGGTCGGTGCCGAACAGTTGGAGAAGTACGGGTGGCCATGAAGGCGCAATGGTGCAATTTGCCGATCGTTCCAAGAAGAAAAAGGGGGAGTCAGGGATGAACAGTCAGCGCCGAGCAGCTGGACGTCCTCTGATTGCCTTTCCTAGATGGTTGTTGCACAGTTCCTGGCCACGGACGCGCGATCTCGGAGCGTCAGCTTCGGTTGATCGATCGTAGTCGTAATGGGCACATCACTGTGACGTAGCAGATTGACCATCGGACCGCATCGGCATATCCCAAAACTCACTGGTGTAAGGCTGGGGAAGCACCCGGACCACCTCCATAATGAGCTTGCGCCTAATACAGCCGGGGGATGAGAACGGGGGGGGTTTAAGCAGATACCTTGGCGTCCGGCTTCTGATGCTTACGGATTCAGGGAAGCAGAGAGGGAGGGAGAGAATTCCATACTGGGGGTTAATCCGCCGACGGAGAGGAGCGCAAATGGTAAACTTTGAACGCCGATCTTTGCTACCTGCAGATGGTGGGGTCGTCGGAGACTTGGCGCGTCATTGACGCTTGTACGAGGGGAGCGAAACGCTGGGGAGGGCCGATAAAGTTGGTAAAAGTCCAGGTTCTAAGCGCAGACTAGCATACATGCCGAGGTAAAAAGCAAGGGTGGACACGCGTTGGTACGTCGTTTGAATGGCCCGATGGAGCGGTCGTAAGGGGCGAAGGGACGAATGGAAGTGGAAAGCGTTGTATCTCATGAGTAACAACAGGCCGAAGCAGACACTGCCTTCCCACTAGGGGAAGAAGCGAGGGTAATAGAAAACCTTATCCCTTGGAGTCATCTCTTTGGTCTATCGGAGTAAGCGCGTAAGAGCGAGCGGAGAAAAGCTAGGCAAGGGGATGCGGGGGTGTTTATTCGTTAGCGCAAGTGGGACGGGCAATGCAGAACTAATTTGGGTGAAAGAGGGGCCGTAAGTGGATGCCGGACTTAATTTGTGGACCGGTCGTCCGAAAGACGGCTGTTCGGAACGTCATCAAGGTCTGAAAGGTAGAAAGGTATGAGTAGAAATCTTTCGCCAGCCCTCGGCGACGGCGATGGGGAATAGAGAAGATGGAAGAGTGGGGGAGACCTCCCCGTTTCGCCCTGACACCAGATGAACAGCGAAGGGGCGCGGCCACGCCAACTCCGCCGGCTCGCAGCCAAATCAAGGTTATCGGCGAGGATCTGTGGGGGTGAACGGGGGAAGGGTCCAGGAGTGGCCTTACACTTCGGACGCAGCTGGCCCTCCGAAAAAGCTGGAAAAGGTCCGGCGAGAGTGACCAGCCTCCATAAAAGGCGAGAGGGACACTCAATCTCCTGTGCGCCAGGAGGCCTTGTGAAAGGGGGGGCGAGTCCTCGTGTGGGGGTGGCTAGCGGATGTGTCCCGGGGATCCTCGAAAGGGGGCATGAGAGTCTCGTCCGAAACGAGCGTTCACAAAAAAAAAAAATGGGTCACCAGGAGCAAAACATCCCGTACCCTCATGGTAAACCACTCACTGGATACCGCATGTACACGAGACAGGGGAAAAAGAAAATCATCAAGAGGAAAAAACGCATCACAAAGATGATTGCGCAAGCTTACGAAGGGGGACGGCCCGCGCGGTCGCTCTCAGGTCGGTTGGCAGCAAAAAAAAAAAGCGCTCGCGGACAAGGGGGGCGGTTGGCTTCTTTACTTAAGATCTCATCGAAAAAAAAAAAAACTTAGAAAAAGAGTAAATCGCTTCAAGAAAAATCCGGGAAAACCTAAAACCACGAGATCACCTGAGCGAGGTGGCTCCAGAAAGAAAAACTCCCTGAGGGTATCGGAAGGGAAGGGTAAGGACAAGTCAACTCATTTATTGAGCTGGGTGAGCGGGGAGGGAAAGAGGAGGATATTGCTCCGTGTAATCCCAATGATTGGGGTCCCGGAAGGGGGGGGGTACTGCCTTCCGGGGTGAACAAGCAAGGGGGGTGGGGATTGTACGAGATGGGCTACCCTGGAAAGACTCAAATGGGGCACCAGTTGGACTGTCCGAAAAGAAAAACCACAAAACACCTCTAGGGAAGGAAAGGTGAGAAGGTTCAAATGGAAAGAGGACCTGAGTGTCACGCATCTGGACTTGGTTCTTCGTGCAATCGAAACATACAAATGCAAAATGGGAGCTCAGGGTGGTGGTATTTCAAGCAGGACCCGCAAGGACAGAAAGCAAGGACACTACCGGGACAACACACAAACGTAAATCAGCGCCGATCACACCAGATGGTGGGTGGCGCCGGCGGCGCCGGGGAGCAAAAACTGGGGAAAAAGGGACAGGTGGGGAAAAGGGAACGCCTGTGTCATGAAGTGCGAAAGGGGTCAGATGAAGCCCCTCCCAAGATATTATGACCGCGGACTGAAAGGGGGGGAGGGTCTGAGGTCGAAGACGATTTCCCCTTGACTATAAAAAATAGACCCCTATGATCGTAGCAGAAGGGAAGTGTCGACTGAAATAACCGATTCTCTCCGTCTTCAGAAAATACGGCAATGGACTAACAGGGAAAAATGTCAGGGTGAGGGGGAAAATCAAACGGGTCCAAGGCAGAATGAAATACACGCACCATACGCCTCCTGTTCTGGAGAGGGGTGTAACTTGTCATCCAATATAAACTCAGGTGGCCTATACTAGTCCAAAGAGTCTGACCTAATATAAGTGAGAAGGTGGCATAGATTATAGAAGAAGGGTGGGGAAGGGGGGGTGATTTGTCCTTGCTCATTAGTTCGGCCTGGGTGTTTAATGATTCCACTCCGCATAGCGCATTCGGGGGGCAGGAAAAAAGGAGGGGCTGGTACGACGAGATCGGGCTCATTAAACAAAATAGAGAAAACTCGCACGGGCCGCAGAGAAGGTAAGAGGTTTTGATAGCAGCTTGAAAGAAGGTTCAGAATAAGGACAGGGGGGGGGGAAAGAGTGGGGTACATAGAATGTGTTTTGAAAAGGACCCAAAGGCGTCTCGTTAAAAAAAAAAGGAGGGAAGGTCTCAAGAAGATATGGCGGAAAAAGACAAGAGATGGCAGGTCGAGAGCCAGATGAGTAGAAGGCATGTAGTCGGGAGAGTACCTTAGAGTATAAAAGGTCAGAATAAAAGAAAAAAAGCAGGACAAGAGAGGCGGGAAAAAGCGAAAAAAAAGCTCAGTCTCACTTCATGAGTATGCGGAAAAACGCAATGTGATTTCTGGCGTGTTAAGAAAGGTAGGAAGAGGAAAGAGTTAACTCAAAAAGCACTTGAAGTTCGTCTGGAGATGGCAGATCTTTCGGGTATTACCGGATGGGAGAGGGGGGGAAAAAGTTATGGGAAACTTAATCCTAGCGTATCAAAACAAAGACGTCTTGCAAGGGCCGTAGAGATGGGCTTGCCTTGGGCCTACTTCAAGCAACATAAGAAATCTATTCAACCGCCTCGTTAAGGGGGAAAGTTCTGATTAGGGGACTTAAAAGTCATATTCATTAACTCATGGGCTCACAGAGAAATAAGATTAATTAAAATCAAATTGCAAGATCGGCAAAAGGGAAGGAAAGGACAAAAGGGAGTCAGGTCCTTTAACTGCAAAACTCATCTCGGATAACGACCGAAAAATTGATTGGGGGGGCGGAGGGGAGAAGGGGGTTTCCAGGACATCAAATACCGGCACCAAAGGGTGGTCGTAGAACTACTGAGGGCCCTTCTGTGGCGTAGCCTGGGAGATTTGGGGGGAGGCACAAACACACAAAAAAAAAAAAAAAGAAAAGCGTCTGCTATGACCTAATCGCCATACAACAGGGGGCGGAGATGTAAGTTGCCTTATCAACCTTCAAAGAGCTACCCATCCTGGGGTTCTACTGCAAAACCTTACAAAGGGGGGACAAAAAGGGATTATTCAGAGTAGTATTTCGCTGATCAAACGGGAAATATGGCATGGTAATCCCGATTCAGGCGTCAGCTAAGGAAGGTAGCTAAGATGGGGACTGTTATCCTATACTCAGGTCTTCATCGGGAGCTGAGAATCGACTGGCGGGGTCATGTGACCAAGCAATAAAGGGGATGAAAGAACTGAATATCTTTTAGCGGCAACCCTAAAGAGCCTAAGATCCTCATTATTAAGATGTTTTGCTGAACATGGCTGCAGAAGGGCTATTTCTCTTAGAAAACTAGAAACTCTCATTTTTGAGAAACAGCCAACAATACATTCCTCCATCGAAATCGATTACATCGTCGGGTACATAAAATGTAAATGAGTACTTCTGCAAAACGCAGTAACAACCTACTCGGCCCTGTTCAGTCGACGAACGGCGAGTCCGAGCCAAAAAACAAGAATATGGGTATGGATGCAGGGTAAAATATAGCCTTATTGCGACTCCCTCGAAAGGTGGTCGTCCTTTTTGAGACTGGGGGTTGGTTAAGCCTTAGATAAACTTTGAAGGACAGCCTCATATGACCGAGGGCCTCATACGTGGAAGAAAGGGGAAGCTAGGCTATGCTGAAGAGACTTGGACACGAAGAGCTCGTGGGCGCCTAGTCCTCAGAGCGGGGAGGGATTGATACTCAACCATCTCATCATGGATGGCCAGAGGATTGGAAGCAAGGGGGGGGTAAGAGCCAGACAGATCCGTGACTTGCCACTTAAAGGGGGGATTAGATTGAGAAAGGAGGAGAGAACTTTCCAAACCAAAGCCTGCGTCAAAGTTCAACCTCCCCTCGAGGAAAATGTCTGGGATGCTTAAGGACAGAACATCGTTCTTGTCCAACATCTGACCAGGAGGTGAACATCGTCTCACTACAGAGGGGGGAAGTGGGAGGCAGGGACCCATTATTGGTGGTAGCTATCAGAAGTGAGTTCAGGGGCCGGCAGCGGTTTTTACGGGAAGCGGAGCGCCCGGCCGAAGAGTGGACTCCAAATTCAGGGCTCGAACCGAAGCGCAGGTCCGAAATCCCTTGGTGGAAAGGTCCTTTAGGGAGGGGAGCAGTAACCGAACATCCGAGCAGGTTAGTTAGAGGGGATGGTGCCGTACGATAAGACGTGCAAGTGGGAACGGGGCGGCAAAGTTGACCGTTTCAGCAGAGATGTTCATAACGCGTACCGCCATCGGCAGGAGAGACGAAGCAAGGAGGGCCTGTCGCGTACAGGCCGGGTCCTCGATCGATGGCGCAGGGGCACGGGCGGGAACGGAAAAACTCGTAAGAAAAAGGGAGGGGTGTTTCCATCCTTGATCGTCGGATCGGAATAGATGTCAACGAAGGTGAGGTATCAACAGGACCACTCTAAAAAAAGCGAGCTGAGTAGCTACTATCACTCGAGGAGACAGGCTAAGAGGAAGGCACATATTAAAAACCTGCTCACGCATCCCATTAAATCTTCGCATGGAGAATACCGGGTGGATTGGGGACGAGTGGATAAAAACCGTACCGTTGGCGTCCTAGAGATTGATAATAGAGGGCAGGGAATCACAGTAGGTCTCGCAACCGTTACAGATAGCGGAAGAAGCGCTCGGCCTGAAGACTCTTGTCTTTTTGAGAGGGGGAAACGCGCCTAAGGTTTTCGAGACGAGAAGACTTGGACGGAGGGACAATGGGAGGGTCGACAAAGGAAGCGTCCAAGAAAATGGATGAAAAAAAAAAAAAAGTACGGTTTCGAGCCGCTCATGCAAAAGAGCTGCCAGGATGACGGAAGCGGCGCGAGTGTGGGCTGAGTTGGTAAGGGGAAACGGTTCTGAGAACGCAAGGTGCCGGAATGCGCCGGTGGGTCTGGAGGCAGAAACAGGCCGAGCAGACCGACGAGCGGCCTCGTCAAAAAGGTCATCTAAGAGAATGAAAACAGGACTCACTTATTCGGCACGCGCTCGTCTATCAGGAGAGGGGAGACGGGGTATCGGAGGGGCAGTCACCTCGGGACAAGGGGAGGCGCTGGGGGGTGGCTGGAAGCAGGGGGAATTGGGTGGGGGCACGTTAAAGGGTCGAACGAAAGTGGGGGCCGGGGATTCAGGCCGGAGGGCGCAACGTGGCAGGAGCCAAGTGGGGGGGGGACTGTGGTGAATGGATGGTTCCGCCCGCAGGACTAGGGAGGCCTAAAAATAAATCCTATAAGGTCTTAGTGCAGGAAATCGTAGAGAGAGGCACTTTGAAGGGACGCACGAAGGGGGGAGATCGTGTTCAGAATCTCCTGGGGAGGTTGCGGAGGAACTCCGGGGGGCCCCTGCGAAAAAAGTCAACCGGAGTCCTAAACCCCCTTACACGCTTCCCGCTCCGGCGCCGCCGTCGAGAAAAACAAGAGGGCAATGGTTGGAGGGGGGCGGGGATTTAGGTTTAACGGTCGTTCCTTGCGTGAACAAATTCGTTCCGCAGACGCCCGAAAAAAAACGGGATCAGACAATTTAACTCATTTACTCGGCGGCGAGGTCACCGCACGGCTAAAGTGAAGGGACACAGAATTGGCTCCTTTGGAGCCAGAGGGACCTTGTTTGAACGCGGGTGGCGGAAAGGGCGGATGTGGCGTGACTAATCCGCTGCATTGACCTATCTCCGGCCGCCCCGGCGTGTAAAACAATTGGTTAAAAAGCGAGAAACAAGGACCCACTCGGGGATAAATCATTGTATAGTCATGGTACAAAACTACCAGAAGACCTTCCAGACCACCCATAAAGAGGGGAGGCCGCTAATGGGCGGGACTGATAACAGAAGTTCTCGGAAACGTGTGGGCTGGGAGGGAGACAAAGACCTCCAGCGGGCGAGAGGAAGGATTTTCGGAGATTGACTATAATCATGCCAAAAAACGGAGAATTATGAAAAAAGAGAGATATCTTCAAAAGAAGCCCGACACAACAAATGCCGCGAGGAAGGGGGACTGAGGGAGGGGGTTAGTCACCTACCAGGGAAACAACAACCGGAGCTGAAACCCCTTCCTATGACTTAGAGGAGCAATGGGAGATGAAGCACTCATTTCTGTGTGATTTTATTTCTGGGTGGCGTGGAAGGGGGGAAGAGAGGGGGATGGGGGGAGCTGGCGAGGGTAAAATTGGAATAGAACAGGGGGATTGGGCCAAGAGTGTTCAACAAAGTATGGCGCGCGGGGGTGAAAACAGTGATTTTGAAAAAGAGAAAATAGTGGAGAAACAGGAGACTAAGGGGGAAAGGGACATCTTTGAAGGGAAAAATCCCGAGAGCCACCCAAAAGAAGCGGGGGGAAGTCGCCGCCGGTGCATTATCTCACAGGAGTGGCAAAAAAAGGCCTTTTTTGACAGGTTATGGCGGGGGTGAAAGAGAAACTGTAAAGGCGCAATTAGCGAAGGTGGTTTAGTTGTAGGGGCAAACTGGACCCGCAAGTGGAAAGGAACGGTAACAGGGACAAAAAAAAAATTTAAAAAAACACACACAGGGAGGGGGGGGATAAACATGGCATTGGTTGTTGGAATGGGAGATCCAGGTGGCCAGTAGGCACACGGGGCGGGGCATAGGGGCCGGGGGGTTGCTGCTAACTTGGGTCTTCTCTCGAAGCTAAATTGAGTATGGCCAAGCCGCGGACTGCGGAGGGAGGGGTGGGATTTCGCTACGTATTGCCGCTTCTAAAATACCCTGATAGGTGGACGTTTTTAGACCGTCGGAGGGAGGACTAAACCTTCCACCGGAAACCACATTGGGGGAAAAAGGGGCCTTCTCTCAGGACAACCTCGAAGACCGTAAATCACAGGAAAAAGTTCGTTCTTACACTTTCACTTCAAAGCCGATAAATAAGAAAACACCGATCCCTACTTGCAAAGTGACTTGCCTCTCCGATGCAAGCCACATCTAGACAGGGGGCGAGCAAGGGGGGCCGGAAGTCAAGCACCTATTAATGGGACGGGGGCAGTGGTTAGATTGGCATTGACGATGTGGGGGGGGACTGGGGGGGGGAATTTAAGGGCTGGGTCTTGGGCCTGGGGATATGTATGGCACGCAAAAAGAGGAAAGATGCATTAGGCAAGGAACTTGGATTTACGAACGCATAGGGGCAATACAACAAAGGGAAGCTCGGGCAACGGGCCATCCAGGGATCGGGATGTTTTTGAGTCGGGCGGGAAGAAAAAGACGTGTGTCTCTCCACTCATGCGCGGCAAGCGCGGGGGAAAATACCAGCCGACCAGGGTCACCGAAAACTATCGTTAAAGCGTCGAACGATTGCGGGGGGGCCGCGACAACCGTAGGGGAGGAAAAACACAAAAGCGCTCGGCTTCAGGCGGCGATGGATTGCGTCGAAAAAGTTTCGAGAGAGCAATACGACAGGCGGGGGATCGAAAGATACGGTCAATACAAGGACGCAAAAGGAGGGGTGCGCGACAGAAAAATCTGCAAATCCACTGCATGGGAGGATTCAGTAGGAGGGAA
>Ga0179593_1504380_pt1 | contig 11414 bp, 13 predicted proteins | sample CZODoug2_1_08_16_FD_185931 | JGI IMG/M metagenome (GOLD analysis project Ga0179593, IMG submission 185931) | Vadose zone soil fungal communities from Angelo Coast Range Reserve, California, USA - CZODoug2_1_08_16fungal (PacBio error correction) | ecosystem: Environmental > Terrestrial > Soil >...
ATTATTCCCTTTACCAAAGACCACGGGTGAAATATAAAGAAAAGGGCGATCAAGGGGTCATGTCATCAAAGAGTGGGGGTATTCTTGGGAACAGCTTGGAACCCAAAAGGGACGACTCACACCGGTAGATCCAGATAAAAAAGGGTTGACGCCTGTGCCCCTTCGCAAAAACGTCTTGGCCCAAGCCCAAAAAGGAAGGTAGGCAGTGAAAACCGCTACTCCCGACCAGTCCCCACGAGGCCTTCCATACAGATCGGACAAAGGGGGGGGGAAGGAAATCATAGAAGGAGAAGTCAATTTATTATAAAGCAGCCAGAAACTTTGAATGGGCCCCAATGTGCGGGTTGTTGGAGAAGTGAGCGGGGTAGACCAAGGAGGAGTCGCAACAAACACAAGCAATAAGTGGAGATGGTAAAAGGGGAAAAAGACAGAATCACAGACGGAAGCTTTTCGATATGGAAAAAAAAAAAGAAGGGAAAAAAAAAATAAACGAGAGTTGCTCATGGTAAACGATAGGAAACGGGGGGGGAAAAAAGGGGAAAGAAGGACTTCGCCGGGAAAAACCGCCCTTGGTCAGGGGGGGGAAAGGAAAGGGGTAAACAGACGGCCGCCGTTCCCCGGACCAGCAAACGGCTTGTGAAAAAGCATGTGGCCGACCATTGACCCCGAGGGATCGGCAATGGAAGGTCACGAAGAGGGGGACTGGGACCCCAAGGTTCGTGAAACGTTGGAAGAGCCCAATGTACCCGACCGTTCAGATCTGCTACCAAATTTAGGCAGATCAATGGAGAAGGGCGGAGAAAAAAAAGGGGCTTGCGAGGACCGCGACAGCGGAAGGAGGAAGACGGAAAAGGAGGATTTAATGGCGAGCTTGGCTGGGGTATCATAGCTCGAATGGGGGAATCTCCGCGGGGAGGGAAAAAGAAACGAGATATGTGCTGAATGTTGGTTGGGTGGGGGAAAAGGAAGAAGGCTCGGGCGTCTTCTGTGCTTGGGGGGTGAGGCAAAGGGCAAGCACCGAGGAATTTCCCACACGCTACGCAGAAAGATGCCTAACCAACCGCCTATAAAAGAGGGGCAGAAGAAAGATAAACCCAGGCTCAAAAAAAGGGACCCAGCGGAACAAAGTGAGGGAAAAGGGAGGGAAAAAAACACTCCAGAACCACCCAATTTCAGGTAAGGCTACTTCTCGCTGCCAAAACCATTGAAAAAACGGCACGAATGGGGGGAAAAGCAAAGTCGATCAAAGCCGGAAGGAAGGGTGTTTTGTACGGTCCTCCCGAAAGGGAAAAACTGCCCATAAAAAAAAAAGGGCACACGCGAGAAAAAAGGGGGGAAGAACCTGCAACCAAAAAAATGAAGAAAGAATCCAAACCTGGCAGGCCTAAAAGTCGAGTAAGGGCGAAGGGACCAGAAAATGTTACTGAAGATTTGCTGCCCCCCGAAATAAACCGAGGTGGCAATTGAGAAACAGATGTTGACTCTTCCATCTTTCCCGCCAGGGCAACAGTATTAAGTCAAGAGGTTCCAACATGGTACTCTAAATACAATAAGGAAATAGAGGGGGGACGTTGTATAATTCTTAAGGACGGTTCAGAATCATCCTTATGAGCCGCGGGAAACGGGTCAAAGAAAAGGAGCGCAGACCAAAACAGGGGGGAGGAAGGAAGGAGAGATTAAGCAGTCGACTCCCGGACGCCCGGCCAGCCAGGTTGGGGTGGGGCGAAAAAGGGGGACCAGCCCCCGAAATATCCGGGATTTGTAAAAGGAGGGGAAGGGTGGACAAAGTTGTTGTTCAGATGAATGTTGGGGGCAAAGCGCATCTGCAAAAAAAGGGAAAGAAAGGGGGGGCGGGGGGTCAAGATTCTTTTAAGAAGGTGGGAGCTGGGGAGAGCAGGTCCTACGGCTGGAACAAGCAGGGATAGAGCATCCTTGTTTTGGATCAAAAAGGTGCTGGGGGGGAAAGGGTTCATCACTTTCAGGGATTCCTCCGGGCATCTGCGGGGGGAGGGAAAAAAAAGGAAAAAAGGAAGGGGGGAAAGATCCAAACTCGAAAAGCCTCTCGGGCTGGAAAGGATGGGGCCCAAGCTCATCTGGCATCCCATCTGACGGGGTGCAAAAGCGATCAGGGAAAAAAAAAAGGTTGGGAGGGGATGCCCGAACTGGCTACAACTTTTGAAACCCGCGGGGGCGAGAAAGCGAAAAAAGGGAAATTGGTTGAATCTTATCTCTATGGCCGTTGTGCAAAGAGGAGTTCAATCGCTTGGCTGACGGAGGAGGGGGGGGAAACCTGCCTATCACCAAAACCGACTACGCCAAAACGAAGGGGGGGGAAAAAAGGTTTTGAAAAAAACTTAAAACGCCACCCTCGTAGCCCGGTCTTTGGAACAAGGACCGCGAGGGCAAGGTACAAAGGGGGAAAAAAGGGACCCACGACGTCGGAAAAAAACAACCTTGCGTCGGAGAATGGGGGCGACCTCGTCAGCCGCAAAAGGTGCGAAACATACGACATCTGGAGAAAAAAAAAGGGAACTCCCAGGGAGAGGCCGGTCGCTCCATCCGGCCGCCCATGGGGTACAAACGGGCTATTACCATCACTTTCGAAAAATCAGTCAGAAAAGTGCCCCAAAAGGGAATCAAACGAAGGGAGGGGGCCTGGCAGACGGTTCCCCGGTCTGGCATCAAAAAAGGAAAACGCAGGAACTTCCCGAAACAACACCTTGCCGGGTCGTAATATCGCCAAAAAGAAGATGCGAGGAATGTTGTAAAGAGCTCAAGCGGAAACAAGGGGGGGGGCGGGACGCCTGGAAAACTACTACTATCCCTCAGGCACCCTTGCGCGGGAGGGGAGAAAGACAGAAAAAAACCGTCCGCGTAAAAGGAAAAAAAGGATCACACACCAAAAAAGGGGCCATCGCCTCAAGTAGGGTCGGGCTGTGGTAGACTTCGCCGGGGGGGGGGGGGGCTGCAGGGGAAAAAGGGGGGGGCGTCGTCGCGCCTGGTAGCACGTATAGGGAATGGAAGGAACATACATGGGCCAACCGTGTAATGCCGAGTCCAGCCCAGCCCGGCGTCTCGGAAGGAAGGCAAGGGCGAAGAGGGAAGGAAGGGGTAACCTGCGATGATTCCTGCGGCGTGCACCAAGGGGGAGAAAAAAAGCAAGGGACCATATCTCGAACCGATGCCGGGGACCCCTGGCGGCGCTCAAATATCGAAAAAAAAAAGGGCCAGGAAGAGAAAAGTTTGTCGGGCCAAGGAGGTCATCTCAACAACACCAAAAGGATTCGGGGGAGGAAGCATTCTATGCCGTAACATCAAAAAACGGGGGTCTGGCGCCGATACCCTGAAAAAAAACGCCGAAGCAAGGTTAAACAATCGAGGTCGCGATATGGCACGGCCCAAAAGGGGAAAAAAAGCCCCGCCCGATATCGCCAGGGGGGAAACGCAGTGGGGAAGGGAAGGGTAAGAGCTTAATTACCCCTATCAAGCTGATATCTAGTGCAACATAGAACAAAAAGAAGGAGGGACTCCTTGGAAAAATGACTTTCTACCAGAGCCAAAACGAGCCGAATTGCAAAAAAGAATCAGAGGACTATAAAGTCAAACGGGGGTAAAAAAAAAACAAAAAACTATTATCTCAGGCCCATTTTGGGGGTGGTGATCGAAAAGTCTCGGGAGTGTGGGCGAGGAGATTAACATGAGCCAAATCCCTAAGGCGTCTTTGGAGGGAAAAAAGGTCACATGCTGAACGGGGGGTTGAGAGGAGATATTCAACACAAACGTTTTAAACCGATCGGATTGAGCTAGGGGCCAGAAGAAGGGGGCGGCAGCCGAAGCAAGGGACGTGACCCGGGGTCAGCTTTTGTGCAAAAAAAAAAAGATGCCAAAAAAAAAGAAAAAACCGCTCGCAGAGCCCACGGAGTGGGAAAAGACCCGGGCCGAAAACTGTGCCCTGCGATCGGAAGAAAGGTTTGGTAAGAGAACCCTTGGGGCCGGCTTTTGCCCACAGGGGGAGGGGAAGAGGCACGCCCAATGGACGGGCCGTGTCAGAGACACGCCAGAAGAGTAGCGCATGGGGAACGGTGGGGGGGGAGCAAAACACGCCCGGGATGCGGGCTTAAGGACGCCAGGAAGGACCACGGATAAACGACAGAGACCTTGCGGGGGGGAAAACGAGGGGGGAAGGAGGGAAGGGGGAACCGAGCGATCGTTGACCCAAGTTGTGTGCCAGTAGCCGTGCGGCAAGCCCCGGACGAGGGGGGGGGGGAAGGGGGGGGGAAAAAAGAAAAAAAAAAAAGAAGCGGGTGCCTTCGGTACGGGTTGGTTAATAGAATCCCCGTGGCAAATCGCTCCCCCATCAAAAGGAAGGGAATCTGGGAAAAAAACTGCATCCGCTATCCACTTACCCCTACAAAGAGACGCGAGCTCATACTCAACAGAGGCTGGGATCTCAATCAAAAAAAAAAACCTTGTCCATGTAGGGGGACAAAAAGAAAGACCATCAGGTTCAAAGCCCATCCTGCAGGGGCACAAAAGGAAGAAGGAAAGCCGCTGAGGCGGGGGCCATCTCATTCCACAGCCCGCCGAGGCCTTGCGAAAGTGGTATGGGGGCCCAAAGGGCCAAGAATAAAAGGAAAACGGGAGTAGGGGGAACCCTTCCTTCCGACACTAACCTTTAGGACAAAGTCCATCCAATTTGGGAGGAAGGAAAAAAAAAACCGGCAGGCTACTTCGACTCTCTGGATTCCGACGAAAACCGTCGAAGCCTTAAGCTTCTTCACGAGGCCGAATCTCAACTTCACGGGGAGAAGGCTCCCCCATCAAATGTCCTCCACAGGAAAAACAATGCAGCATGCCATAAAAAGTTGGAGAGAACTCAAAATCAAAGGGAAAAAAGAAGAGGGAGGGGTTATAGAGACGCTATAAAAACCCTAAGGCGGGAGGAGGCCTCCGCACCGGTCAGGGAACCAATTCTCAAAGGAAGGGAGGGAAAAAAGAAGGAAGGCTTCGAGATGGCCCCTGAGTGCCTGAAAAAAGGTGTTGTTCTGACGCGAATTGAACCGGAAACGCAGTTCCCGGGAACCCGTGTTAGAGTTAGAAGTTGAACCATTGGGGTGGAAAAAGGTCAGTGGGGAGAGGGGTGAGGGCTGCAAAAGGCTGAGACATGAGGGGGCAGCAAAGAAGACGAGGTGACGCCGGTGAGCTTTCGGCCGCAAACCGTTTCGACGAAATGTGCGTACGGAGATTCGGGGGGAAAAGAATGGGGGGGCCAGAAAAAGAAAAAAGGGGGCTTGAAGGGGGGAAAGAACTTTGGACTGAGGAGGGAGCCCCGCCACCATGGATCGGCAGAAAACGCAAAACGGTGGTGGGGACAAGAGAAAAAAAAAAGCGCTGCCCAAGAGGGGCGTGCCCCTGAGCGGCCAGCGAGCCTCCCGAAGTGCTTGGCAGCCAAAGGAAGGAAAATGAAGGGGATGGTGCTTGCCCTTGCCGTACAAGGGGGGGGCCCTCAACGTTTAACCTCTTTCTGTGCGGTCGCCCTTTCGGGGGAAGCGGAAGCACTATTGCTGTGTGGGGGGGGGCTGAGCGGACCGGGTAAAGGGGACCAGCCTGCTCGGGGGGGGAAAAAATAGGAACGGCGGAAAGAAAGACGGTCCCCCCCAATAAAGACCCCTCTCATTAGGCTTGAAAAAAACTGCGGCCACCTCTTCCTATGCTGGGGGCTATCATACGGGGGGGGAAAAGATCGAAGAAGACTTTCCGGCTACCACTGCCGGTCAGGCCAGCAAGGCACTCGCCGATTCAGTGGTCACCTAGCACGGCACGGGGGCCGTTCTCTAAAAAAGAAGGCAGAAAGAGCGGCTAAGGGGGAGTGCTCTTTCCAATGGGGGAAAAAAGCTGCCCATCGAACGCCCTTTTTTCAACAGCAGAGACCAGCCCCCTTTAAAGTCAGGAAGGGGAAAGTCAGGGCCCCGGAGAGAAAACCGGGCAGGGGGGGGAACTGCCACTGAGAGCGGGAATAAAAAAAACCGGAAACGCCTGACCTGTGCCCTACCAATCCCCGGCAGAGGCAAAGGAAAATAGGCCCCAGAGCACGATCTGGAGAATGAATATCTCCGCTAAACCAATCTCAGCGTGCTGGCAAGCTCTAAGAACCCTCTCCCCCAAAATTGAGGACGAAAAGAAAAGGGAAGGGGCTCATCTGGACGACCGGGCCGCGTCCACCTCCCCAACCGAGGCCTCCTCAGTTATGGGGCTGCTGGACAAAACACAGGGGGAGGGGAAAGCCTCTCTGATGATTCTCGCCCATTTGGGGCGAACAGGAGCGCGCTTTGGTAGGCGGTAATGCGGCTCTGAAGATGGTCGGGGAATTCTGGGGTAACCTTGCAAAAGGAAAAGAAAAAAATTCAATCTCAGGGGGGGGGGAAAGGGAAAAAGCGGGCGACGCGGCAAACGAACCTGTGGCGAAGGATGAGAAAAAGTGCGCGTGCCCTTTGGGTCTCCCACAGCCAGATGCGACGAAAGGCGATGGAGTCCTTGCAAAGGGGAGGAAGAAGGTGGGGAGAAGAGAAAAAAAAAAAAGCAACGTTGCGCTCCTTGGCTGTCCCACTGCAATAAGGAAAAGATCGAGGACAAACAACAAAGTAGAGAAAATATATAGAAATTTAGGAAACCCTCAAACCCAAATTTTGCTGGGGGGGGGGAAGGGACAAGCCAGATATACCACCCAGCCCCATCTTTTCCCCGGCATCAGAGTCCGCGATCGGGCGGGAAGGTTGGGTCTCCAAAAGGGCCACTCAACGCCAGAATACAGAATACTCCAGGGTTAACGCTTGCAGCCGGGACCGCCCGTCTAATACCCCTAGATCCGCCTCGCGGTTATCCAATGAAATGAGTGCAGCCCGAAAAAAAGCCTCGATGCCCCTACCGCGAGGGAAAAGTCACACAAGCACAAATTGGGATGATCCAAGTCGAGAAAGGAGTAAAGGGGGAATGGAGTAATACACGAAAACCCCCCCCCCCAAAACCACACACCTACTATTTGGGGAGGGCAAATTGAGGGGGGGGTGATCAGTTACGGGCCCGGCTGTGTGGAAAGGGAAAACCAATTTCCATGCCGAGACGCATGGCTTGACGTAGATTCACCGGGGCGGGGTTTGAAGAAAAAGTATATCCCACAGTTCAAGTCCCGGATTGAGCCTTAGGGGGCAATGGCCAAGAAGGGGTTGGGTTGGGAGGCACTTGGACAGGAGTTGGTCCAGGGTGATGCCAGCCGCGCCCGTCGAGGACCAGACCAGGTAGCAAAGGGGAAGGGGAAGAAATGGGAAAGGGGATTCTCGGCAAGTGGGTCATAATCGCCTCCGCATGGGTTTACCAGGCCTGACGATGTCAAGAACCCTAAACCGGACAGGGAGATCTCCGCCGAAGATGTTAGGGTCAATTCATGGGCCGTGGGGTTCGCGACCAGGCGGCTCTTCCATCGTGTATCGAACAAGAAGGCTGGGACAGAAAAAGTCGGGGGCCGTTGGAGAACTGGAACCAGATCCTAATCGTCCCTAAAAGTCTCTTCAAAGAGTACGAAAAGGGGGGGGATAAATTGTTTATTAAGCCTCCTGCCACGGCGTCTTTTATGGAAGGCAGCAGGCTGGTCCCAAAGTCAGCAAATGAAATAAAGGAAGAGAATTGCCACACAGACCTGAAAATAGCAAGCCTCCGCTATACATCAAAAAAAAATTAGGAGGGCACTGCAAGGGGTGGACCTGACCCCTTTGGGAGGTGGCCAGGCAGGGGCCAGGCACGCAAGCGTTAGTGCACTTAAACTGGATCGCATGGAAAAAGCACGATGGGAAGAGGCCCGCTGCTTCCCATCGCTGCCCCAACACGTGGAACCTAGAGGTTGGGTTGAACCCATTGGTCCCCGCAAAGGTCGTGCAATCCATGCAACCGCGCCCACAAACGGACAAAACTTTGAACCGAAAAAAGAAAAAAAGGTTGCTAACTGCCAAAACACACCTGCAGTCTTTTACTAGTAGTGGTCGCGAACACGCTAAGATTCAACGAGGACGGGCGAAAAAAAAAAGCGTCAAACCGCGGATCTTGGCGCCCCAATTTCCCCTCTTCCAGTGCCACTGACCCAAATGACAAAACTGAAAAAAAATGGGGAAAACAAAAAAGGGAAAGGAGAAAGAAAGCAAGTCAGAAATCCCTGATGTTATAAAGGAGAGTAAAAAAGAAAAAAACCGAGCTTATGAGGAAGGAGACGGCCGCCTCACGGAAAGGAAATCTCAAAAAAAGGAAGGATGAGAAGAAGAAGGGGAGGAGACTTGAACGCTGCGCTTCCTCAGCATGTAGGTGGGGAGGTGACGCGAATTGTAAAACAGACCGCCGATATGAACCTAGAGTTTATAATTTCAAGGGGGGGTTTGGGGCAAGTGAAAAGAGTCTCTGTGGGGAGGTGGCAGCTGGCTGAAGGGAGACAGATGTGGAAGGGCCCCAATCGAGGTGACGCTGTGGTGGTCGGCAGGGCAGAAAGGACTTCGCTTTGGGGGGGGGAGCCAAAGGAAATAGAAGGGTAGTTGACTGGTTTTGGCTGACCCCAGGTGGGGAAGGGCCTCATCGGAGGATGGGGCATAGGGAGGGAGAAAAGGCAGAACACCGTGCGGGACTGGTTCACCGCTACCTACCGGCCTCGGCGGGCTGAAAGACAGCGCCGCGGGGGGTACAGCGGCGTTGGTCAGGCAGATCAGGACTGAAAAAAAAGGAAGTGTGTGCTGGGAAAAGAAACAGGGGGGGGGCACCTCAACTTGGGGGCCCTGGCAAGAGGGGCAGCGACATGCGGTGGTGATAGACGGAGGTTATGCTTGGGGCCTGGCGGAAGAAAAGGGTGTATTCAATCGCGCGTCTTCTGGGGGGTCAACGCCACGCCCGTAGCCACACCAAAAGCCCCGGAAGGGGACACCAGGCCTGTTTAAAAAAAAGTCGCAAAACACCCTCGTAGCCGAGGTCTTTGCCGCCCCGATGCAAGACGAACGGGGGAGATTCCAGAAGACAAGAAGGGAGGAAAAGCAAGGAGCGCTGTGTCTCAGTGGGGCGGTCACGCAAGCCCGCCCACCCGGCCGGGTGCGAGAACCCGCCATACTCGGCCTACATCTTGTCGGAAATGCGCGTCAGATGCAATCGGAAACACCAGGGTCAACACGAGAGCGATTACCACACCTTGAAGAAAGATCGGCAGTCGGCACAGTCGCTCTACGCCCTCGAACCGGCAGCCTGAGGGCAATCAAAACGAACAACGAAAAAACTGAAAAGCGTTCCACGACAACGTCCCCTTTGCAGGCGCTGCCGCCCTAATGGAAGAAGCTTCAATCATGCGAAGTTGGAATACTCGAACGCAAGGAGGACCATTTGGGAGGGCAAAGCTAAAGACGAAAATCTTCAAGGCTTGCTGAGAAAAAAAAAAAAAAACCATATTGCTGCATCAGAACGTCCGCGGTCACGGAGGAAGGAAAAAAATGGGGGGACATCGCAAGAAATAGGGGGGGGCAATGGTATTACCCCACCTTCAACGCAATTCCTAGATGATCGGCGGTCTTTGGCGAACTCGCGCTGTCGTCGGCGGCGGCTGACATCGGTACGGAGTCGTTATGTCCTGCCACTTTCGGCGGAGCGGTGGGTCCTGTCAGCGCGGCGACGGCGCAGCGTTCACAATGGCGATCCTCCCGGCGGCGGCTTGTGCGCCCAAGGGGAACCAAGAAAATCACATATGCGGTACTGCACGGAAGGCCGTGGGATATAGGTCGCCGCAGCGCTTGTCGGAAAAAATAGAATCTCTCTAAACAAACGACATAGTATGATTAAAATGGAGGCGAAAAGACCCGCAAGGAAGCACACTGGGGGGGGGGGACGGCGCACCGATACCCGACCACGGCCCGAAGACAGTTCCCGGCAGAGAAGTTTTCAGAAAAGATGGCAAAAGAAGGGTGGCTGCCAAGGGCACGTCCCTTGGTCATACAGACAGGGTTGAACGCTGCGCAGTACCGCTCTGAGAACCCGAGGATCCGGGGAGCTGGTATAGAGGAAAGATACAACAAGGAGAGGCAAAAACGAACAACAGATAGGGAAACCACGCCCTTCGGAAAAAGACCTCCCCAGCGCGCGAGGGCCCGAAATGGAAGCCCAGATAATCCAGAAAGGCGAACGTCAAAGGGAGACATTAGGCCAATATGAAGAGAACATTGCGGGGGGGGAGAAGGGGAAATTGACTGGGTTCTTGCTATGAAGCCATGTCCATGCGCTAAGGGAACAAACCTGAGATTGCGGAGGAGGGTTAATAGTCAAGGGGAGGAGAGTGGGGACATGCGGATAATTTCCCCACTTTCTCGATCGGTTGGCCGGGCGAAATAGACACAGAAGGGACAAGGGGGATGTCGGGCAAGTCAAGTTGACGGTAGGCAAAAGAAAAAAACCGGGACCGGCGAGCCAGAAACTGAAGTTTGAGCCGTGGCCGACATTTGCTTGGCCGTCGGGAAGAGGGGGGGTGGGCAGCGGATCTCATGTTTACCCAGGGCCGTGAAAAGATGGGCGCCCATGACGCTCCCGGTCAAATAAGCGAGAGATGTTAGGCGTCATTTGGCTTTGTCGAGGAAAAAAAGACGGACGGGAAGCTGCCCGCAGGAGCCAAATGAAACGACATCAGGACCTTGAGGCTGGGCGGACCATCTCCGTCTGTTGGACCCTCGCCTAGGTCGCAAAACCCCTCGGCCTACGAGGGGGGCCGTTTTAAAAAGGCGCGGACGGACTTTCAGGGGGGGGGGATACGCAACTGGCTGCAGCCATCAGCCATCGCGCCAGAGAAAGACAATGCCGGGACCGTCCGCTCAAGGAACCATCATAACAGCATACCTCTATCACCACGAACAAGTACGTGAAGGACCATGTTACCACCCAGGGGGGGTAGTGACATCAAAGCCAAATTCCGGGAACTGAATCCTGCACCGTGACAAACGCCGAGGGACGGGCCGCCCTTGTCTCCTTGGCCAGCCTTCCAGCAAACGCCTGCCTGGGGGGGGGAGCGGGGCACAAACAGTCCACGAAAGTCTCCTATTTCCAGATCACCGCAGTGCCCTGCCGCGCACCGCAGAAAGGACCTTCCCAAAAGGCCAATATCGAAAAAAACCCAGGACGACTAGACCGGTTAAGCGACCAAAATCGAAATCCCGCCGAAAGCTCAACACCCTCGACCGATCTTGCTCCCCAGAAGGGAATAACAGAAGCTTGCCGACCAAAAAGGGCAAGAATCTGACATTGCAACAAAAGAACTTTAGAAATAAAAAAAAAACAAGAGTCAGGGGAATTGGCGGCTGGTATTAGGAGAAAACGAATTCGGGGAAAAACAGCAGGGCATCGGCCGGCCTCGC